>Ga0302314_10004536_pt1 | contig 25497 bp, 24 predicted proteins | sample III_Palsa_N2_3_FD_200533 | JGI IMG/M metagenome (GOLD analysis project Ga0302314, IMG submission 200533) | Peat permafrost microbial communities from Stordalen Mire near Abisko, Sweden - III_Palsa_N2_3 | ecosystem: Environmental > Terrestrial > Soil > Palsa > Peat permafrost | place: Sweden... | reverse complement strand
TCGCTATGTCGTCGAGCACAACGACGACCCCAAGCCCTTCAAATGGACCGCCGATCCTCGCCGCGTCCTCGCCGCTATCAGCCGCGGGAACCAAGCGTTAGAGTCGATCCACTAGTACGCTTTCCGTTCGGATCGATCGAAGTGGCATGGGAGAGGTTATGCAATTTGGAACCTATGGCCCGTTTGAAGTCCCAGAAATAATTGAATTGAAAATCGATTCCAAACAGAAGGCAGATTTCTGGTCCAACGTGGATGCTAAGAAAAACGGATTGTCCGCCGCCCTTGGCGTCTACATCTTCTCGATCAAGTACGGAGATAGACTGACGCCTTGGTATGTTGGGAAAACATCAAACGGGTTCAAATCTGAGATATTTCAACTTCACAAACTTGCCAAATACGACTCTTGTCCAAATGGAAAGAGGCAGATTCATCTAATACCTATCATGACACCGAAGCGACAATCGTTTCCGAAATATAGCGCCTATTCATCCGCACAGATTGATTTGCTCGAAACCGCGATCATTGGGATTGCATTGCGTGCAAACCCAAACGTTAAGAACGACAAGAAAACTAAATGGCACAAGAATTGCGTGGTTCCCGGAGTGATTGGTAAAATGCAAGGGCGGCCCTCCCGCGCCGCAAGCACTCTCCGGCAGGTCCTGAAACCCGACAATATTGGATGACAGTCCTGGATTTCCGTTCGGGACTTAGCGACTACTCACCGTTTCGGACGCGCCTGACAGAGCGTTCGATGCGCGGAACGCCTCATCATTTTGTCTCCTCCATCGGGCCTCTGATTCAGCCGACAATGCCGAGGCCTGACCAAGGCTGCCGCGGATCCCGCGGAGGGGAACCATGGACCGATCAGAGCTGAAGGCGCTTGTTGAAAACGCGTTGGGAAGTCACGCCGATCGACCAGGCTCAGTCCTATACTCGGGATTAGACACGGTCGCCCGCGGTGAATTCTACATCATGGGCTACAACCCGGCGGGAGACCCCACCACCACACCCATCTGCGTGCTGCCGACGGACGACCGCATTCGAGACAACGCATATACGATGGAGTGCTGGCACAAGCATTGCACACCGCCGTGCGAACATCTTGGGCCGGACCGCCGACTTAAGACTGGAGCTGCCGTAAAACATCAAAGCAACGTCCAAAAACTTTGTGAAGCGCTGCATCCTGGGCTTGACGCGATCGCTGCTACCGAAAGGACGTTCTCTTGCAACGCCATTTTCGCGAGCAGCGCAAAATCGGGGGGTGTGGACGCAACGGATTGGTGGCCCAAATGCTGGCCGGTGCATCAGCGGTTTCTATCGATCGTGCGCCCCAGGTGGATAATCACCCTGGGGCGCGGCTGGCAGATGAGCACGTTCGCCCTGCTGATGATCAAGGCCGGCAAGACGTACGAGGATGTCCAATCCACTGGGGACGGGCGGAGGGACGGACGCCACTTTGCCGCCGAACTGCCGCTCGGCGGCGGTGGGAACGAGCGGCTTCCCGTGAACGTACTGGGTGTTCCCCACCCGAGCTACTACGCGATAAGCGACGGGCTGAAGACGTTCATCGGGGACGTCGTCGCGCCGTCGCCTTGAGACTCCTGCTAGAGAGGCCGCGCATAATCCTACGACCGTTTTTGTCGTATTTGGTCACTAGCTTTCAGGCCTCTCCGAACCATCGGGGTTCGCCACACGCCTCTCTGAGCATCTGACCATTCAATCGCCTCGATGACTGCTCGCGGAATTCCTTCGCGGGCGACCTCGAACGCTTTGTCAGAAAGGTTACGTCGTGCTCCGTATCCAACCGCCCGTCATTGTCATCCCCACGCGGGAAGTGGAGTCGACCCTCGGCTCGTCACTGAAATTGGCGGGGCAAGCGGCCTTCCGTGAAATAGCCGTTGCGGCCAAGGGCCTCGAAATCGACTTCCTCCAGTTCGTCTTCGGGGGACGCACGCTCGCCGTGTGTTCGCGAGTGCGGCGCAGCGGCGTGGTCGAAATCGAATTGGGGTTTGGCGACAAGAGCCTACCGTCGAGCATCTTCACGACCAAGCAGGCGCGTCTGGCGCGGGCGGCCGTTCTTAGGTCCTGGCGTAGAGATTAAAGAGCTGCCCCTCTGTCTCCCTCAACCTCATTAGAACTTGGCGGTCGCCGGGCCGGCTTTTCAGCCTTCTAGTGCTGTATGAGAATACCTGCCGCCCTGTAGGCATCCAGAGGATCGTTAGGCCGTCTGTTTCGATAGCGCAATTGATTAAGTCGATCATCCTCAATGCGAAGGATCCACACCAAGTCATATAGTTCAATAATTGCACGTATTTCGGCTGTGCTTGCGCGTTCACCCAGCGCTTCAAGACGGTAAATCATGTCTGATACTGGAAGCAGATGCTCAAGAACAAAAATTCTCCGACCTGGATCTTTCAGCCTTCTGGACTGTTCCCCCCACCTAACCGTGCGCGGGTCGGGAAGTTGATTTTCAATAGCGTGTCTGTAAGCAGCTACGGATACAGCGGGGGTAATGAACTTTCCGATCTCGCGGCATGCCCAGTTTAGATTTCCGTGATTCCAATTGGTCCCAATACTTGTTGGCGCTCTTCGCTTGTGTGCGAGCAGATCAACAAAGACGTCGGTGAGATGCTCAAACGGTGTTTCAGGCACGAACGGCATGTCGGGTCCTGTTCGGTGATGACAGCGTCAAGTTAGGCTCAGGCACAGTGTTTCGGTCCCAGAATCGGAGCCCACAAGCCTAAAAGGAGCTAGAAGGGCTTTCACCGTCGGAAAAGCCGCCCACCTCGCTCTCACTCCCATCGAAACCCGATCGGTCGCCGCGAGTCAGCCTTGGCGGCCAATTCCTCCTCCAGCAACTTAACGAGTGCTGCGGGATTGACCTCGCCCATCAACCGCGCCTTGCGCGCCACAACAGCGAAATCGCCCGGAGCAAGATTGTCCAGCCCGGCCAGACCGTCCGGGGCCTCAGCACCGAAACTCCGTCGGAACGCCTCGCGCGCCTGGTCGGGCCGCATCGGCATGAATTGGATCTTGAACAGGAACCGGCGCGATGTCGCCGGATCGAGGCTCTCCATCAGGTTGGTGGTGCAGGCAAACGGATAGGGATGGCGCTCCATCCAGGTGAGCATTTCGTTGACCTGGGTCACCTCCCACGACTGGCGTGCGCCGGAGCGGTCGCGCAGCAAGGAGTCGGCCTCATCGAGGACGAGCATGGCGCGACGGTCGGCCGCCTCTTGGAATGCGCCGGCGATGTTCTTCTCGCTCTCGCCCACCCACATCGAAAGCAGGTCGGAGGCGCGCTTTTCGACCACCTCAAGGCCCAGACGCCCAGCGAGAAAGCGGGCGTAGGCGCTCTTGCCGGTGCCTGGCAGTCCATGCAGACAGAACGACAGCGCCATCTCACCACGCTCGCTCAGCCGCTCGGCCAAGGCCGCCAGATCATGATCGGCCGCGGACAGCGCCGGGTCGAACGGAACCGCCCCCGCGAGCGGCCGCGGCGTCGGAGCCCCTTCGATGGCCTGGGCCACCGACCGTGCAGCCCGCTCGATGTCGGCACTCGCGCCGCCTGCCAGCTTGGCCACGCGGACGGCCGAGTCCATGACCGCCGGAGACGCCTTCACTTCGGAGAGCACCTCCAGCGCCGCGGCCGAGAGGCGTAACTTGCGGCGTGCAGCAATGCGCTCCACGACACGTCGGCGAACGACCCGACCGGGTTCGGGAAATCGGATCGCCAACGACATGCGCCGCAACACCGCCTCCCCCAGCCGGGATCGATTGTTGGTGATCCACACCGTTGGAGCTGGCGTCTTCTCCACCAGCCGGTTCATGAACACCTTGGAGCCACGGCGCGAACCGGCATCGTCCTCGTCGACGCCGGTGAAGATGTCATCGGCCTCGTCGACGACGAGTAATGTTCCCGTGGCGCGACCGGCGAGGGCCTGGCAGATCGCGAACGCGGCGATCCGCTCGGCGCGGGTGGGCTCGCCGCTGTTGTCATCTACCTCGCCAACGAACATCGGGGTTGCCCCAATCCTCTCGGCCAACGTCCTGATGAATTCGGTCTTGCCGGTTCCGGGCGCGCCGTAGAGCAGTAGATTGACGCCCGTCACGCGCTTCCTCACCGCGCTCGATAGGAGTCGCTCGGCCAACTCCGCCATCTCGCCCAGGTGATCAAAATCCGTCCAATCGAGCTCCGCGGCTCTTGGCTTGCCCACCAGGGTGGCGCGCAGACGCTCAGGGTCGGCGGTGCTCATGCGTGCGATCCGCATCACGGTCGCCGACGGCCTGAACTCCACGCCGTGTGAATCGTCGAGCAGGCCGAGCAGCCGCAGCGGCTGTCCAGGCGCGAGCGCCCTTTCGATTGTTCGAACATCATAGCCGGTCAGCGCCCGCAGACACTCCGGGTTGACTTCGCCCGCGCAGCAACCGCCACAGGCCAGCGCCAGCAATCGGACGGGCCTGGACAAGGCCACCCGCACAGCGACGCCCAGGAGATCAGCTTCGAACTCCGAGAGTGAGAGCGCCTCTCTCAGCCATAGCAGACGGCGCTGAAGCCCGGACTCCAGCGACGCGTTCGCAGCGCACCTCAGAGTGGCGACAGCCGGTGCGAACTTCGCCCAGGTATCCGGATCGATACGTCGGGTGCTCCGATCGAAGGTCTCGGGATCGACGTCGGGCTCCGGGCACCCCAGCACATCCGCACTGGCATGAAGCCATGCCGCCAGGCTCGATTGCGGCCGGGTCACACGACCCGAGGTCGCGCCTCGCAACGCCTGAAGCGCATACTTCCGAACCAGGTTCTTCTCGTACTTGTCCATGGAATTTCCGCCGCCCTCCGGCCGAGGGTGTGAGCCGCGGGGACGACAGATTCGGACGTAAAGCTAGGCTGGCGCGGGGTGAAGCCCTCGATCGGTTCAGACGGAATCTGGAAATCGGGGCTACGGCCGGTGGCCCTTCCTGATGTCGAAATCTGGAGGCTGGCGGAGCTTTAGTCGGCGAGAAGTTCGCGCTTAGTGACAAACCGTTCGCCGACCACCGCGTAATCGACGGATAACATTAAGCTATTCACGGCCGCAAGCGATCCGGTCTGCCATTTCCTGCCGAAGACAGACGGGTCGCGGAGGCCCACTGCGCGGATCGGCTCCTTGGCCTCCTTGGGTCATACTGCTCGTTCGTAAAGCCGTGCCGGCCGGTGACTCCCGCGTTCGAACTCGTCTGACTCCCGAACGATCCCGCTGCCGATAATCCTCTTCCTGAAGTTGCGTTTGTCCGCCGCCTCGCCGGACACGGCTTCGAACGCCTCTTGCAGGCTGCTGAGGGTGAACCTGGCCGGCAAGAGCGCAAGCAGGATGTCGCTCGTAAGCAGTCCGGACCGTAGCGCCACAAGGGCGCGTTGCACGATCTCGGTGTGATCGAATGCCAGCGCCGGTAGGCTGCTGATTGCAAACCACCTTGCCTCTGCCGCGTCGCTGCCGGCCTCGGGCGTCACCCGGTCGGAACTGACCAGAGCGAAATAGGCGACTGAGATAACCCGCTCGCGTGGATCACGCTCCGGGGCGCTGAAGTTGCCGAAGTGTTGGAGCACGCCGGCGCTCAGCCCTGCCTCTTCGGAGAGCTCGCGAGCGGCGCACGCGTCGAGGTCTTCGTCTTCCTTCAGGAACCCACCCGGGAGAGCCCACGCGCCTTCGAACGGCTCCCCCTTGCGCCTTATGAGGAGAACGGCGAGCGCGCCATCACGCAGCGTGAAGATGGCGACGTCCGTGGCCACCGCTGGGTGAGGGTATGGATAGCGATACATGGAGGCGAGTTCCAGTTAGTGTCTTGACGACACTTAGTCAGCGCAGGTAAGTGTCTAGTTGACACTATCCTGCTCCGTATCAGCCGCCTCGTCAAACCGTGGCGTCAACGCCCGAAAGGGGAGTCGAAATGAGCCGATCGAGCGTGACGCACCCCCTGCGGATCGACGAAGTCGCCTGCGGCTCGGGGGTCATCGGCATGACGATCTGCCCCGGAAAACGCGGACCGAGCAAATTCGGCGGCCCGTGGGATCGCGATCTCGACCTCGACATCGAGGCCATATGCGCTTGGCGCGCTGAAGCGGTCGTGACGCTTATGCAGACCCATGAACTCCGCAAACTGGGCGCGTCCCGTCTTGGCGAAGCAGTCGAAGCGCAGGGCCTGCCGTGGCTGCATCTGCCCATCGCGGACTTGGGCGTTCCCGACGCCGGATTTGAGCGTGTCTGGACCTATTCGGGTCATGTCATACGGACGATCCTAAGCCGCGGCGGACGGGTGCTCGTTCATTGCCGCGGCGGCCTTGGGCGCACCGGCCTTCTCGCAGCCAGACTCTTGATCGAGTTCGGGCGGCGACCGCAGGAGGCGGTGAACGCCGTCCGCGCGGCTCGTGCCGGTGCGATCGAGACGCCGGCGCAAGAAGCCCGGGTCTTTGAGCGCGCGCCTGTCTCGGGAGCGGATCGGAAGGCGGAGCGCATTCTTGCCTGTCTGTTCGGCGGTGCGGTCGGCGACGCTTTCGGCTACGCCGTCGAGTTTGAGAGACTCGCCGCGATCCGCCACCGCTTTGGGCCCGGGGGAATCACTGAGCCCATCTTCCAGAACGACCGCCTCGTGGTCAGCGACGACACCCAGATGACCCTCTTCACGGGCGACGGGCTCGTGCGCGCGCTTTCGACGCCGAGCGCATCAAACGGCCAGATCACCGAGGAGATACGCGCGGCCTACCTGGCGTGGTTCAAGACCCAAGACGGCGGTTCGTCCCGCAGCCTGCCGACCGACGGCCTGCAACGGTTCAGTGAACTCTGGGCGAGGCGAGCGCCGGGTGGGACGTGTCTCACCGCTCTGTCGATTGGCGGGCGCGGAACGCCCCAGCGACCGATTAACAACTCGAAGGGTTGTGGCGGCGTGATGCGTGTTGCCCCCATCGGATTGGCGCGCGCCCTGGATGCGGACCGCGCTTTTGAGTTGGCCGCCTCCGCCGCAGCCCTGACCCATGGCCACCCCTCCGGTTATCTCAGCGCCGCTGTCATGGCCGGTATCATTCGTGACCTGGTTGAGGACGACGACTTGGTCTCCAGCCTTGAGAAGGCCAGGGCCAGGCTAGTGACCCAGAATGGCTATGAGGAGACCTTGGCGGCCATAGACGCCGCGGTTCGCCTTGAGGCCGGCCCGCTGCCACGCGACGAGGCGATCAGAGCGCTCGGCGAAGGCTGGGTTGGTGAGGAGGCCTTGGCGATCGCGCTTTACGCGGTCCTTACGGCAAAGAGCTTCACCGACGCGGTCCAGATCGCCGCCAACCACGATGGCGACAGCGACTCAACCGCTTCGATCGCCGGTCAGATCTGGGGGGCGTGGCGCGGCCTGGCGGGCATCCCGAACGCCTGGATCAGGCGGCTCGACGTGTTCGAACCACTCTGTGAGGTGGCGATGGGGCTTCTCGCTCATGGTGGCGAAAACAGCGAACGACCGGTTCTGACGTAACGCAGCTGCAAGCTCGAGCCCTTCCAACCAAGGAGCTTCGCGATGCAGACCTTGACCTTGTCTCGCCACGCAGCTGTCCGCACCCAGCAACGCGGCATGCCGCATCACCTTCTCCACGCCTTCCTCGACCATGCCGACATCGACGCCCCGGCCGGCGGCCATTGCCGGCTCTTGCGCATCAGCCGCGAGCGTCTGCGCGATCGGTCGGTGCGCGAGGAACTCGGCGCGGACGCTGATCGGCTTGCCCGATTGGCGGTCATCTGGAGCAGCGAGACCGGGACCATCGTGACAGTCATGCACCAGCATGCCGGCGGTGCTGGCCGCCGCTATCGAGCAACGCATTGATGGAGACTCGAACAAACGCGACGATAGGTCACGGTCCTTCCAGGCCGTTACGCTGCGATGATTTGTTGGGGCGAAGCTACCGGCAGATCAAACCAAGACGTCGCGCCCAAGTGAGCGGAGGCTCGGGGAGCGATGATTGAGCCGGGCATGAGAGTGAGGGTCAAGGACGACCCCTCCAGGTTCGGTGTCGCCACCGACTCCGTCTACGAACGCAACGGCCGCTTCTATCGCTTGGTTGAGCTCTCAGACGGCTCCCGCGTGCAGTTCGTCGATGCGCGACTGGAGCCGCTCGCCGCCAAGCCCGACGCCCTGGCCGATTTGGCGTCGGGAAAGCTCTCATCTCCTGACGACCTCGGTCGCATCCTGACCCACATCCGCCTCACCGGCCGGCTCGCCGACCTCATCTACAGCATGGAAGCCTCGAACACCGACTTCCACGCCTTCCAGTTCAAGCCCGTCGTCAAGATCCTCAATTCGGCGTCGAAGGGCCTCCTGATCGCCGACGAGGTCGGCCTCGGCAAAACCATCGAGGCCGGTCTCGTTTGGAAGGAATTGGTCGCCCGCTACGACGTCCAACGCCTCCTGGTCGTCTGCCCGAAGTCATTGCAGGAGAAGTGGCGGTTCGAGCTCAGCAGCAAGTTCGCCATGCCCGCGACCACCAACACGGCTGGCGAGTTGCTGGCGATCCTCAAGGAAGCCGAGAAGCGCGGCGGCGATTTCGCGGTCGTCGCGACACTCTCCGGCATCCGCGCGCCGCGCGGTTGGGATGACGCCGCCACACCCATGAAGGGCGGCCGCGCAGAACTCGCTCAGTTCCTAGCCGACCGAAGCGGCGGCGAGCCGCTGTTCGACATGGTCGTCTTCGACGAAGCCCACCACCTCAGAAACCCTGAGACCGCCCAACACAAGACCGCTCGGCAGATCGTTGAACTCGCCGACTACAAGCTGATGCTCTCGGCGACGCCTATAAATCTGCGGCGCGAAGACCTTCGCTCCCTCTTGCGCCTGGTGGAACCCGATCTATTCGACCGCCAATCGATCTTCGACGAGCTTCAGGCTGAAAACGAGCCAATCGTCGCCGCCCGTGAAATGGCTTTGGCGTCCGGGTCCTCCCTCTCGCAGGTCGCGGAGGCCATCGCCGCGATCAGTCCCGGCCAACTGCTGCGCACCGACCGGCGACTGGAAATTCTGAAGGAACAACTCGCGGCCGACACCAAGACAGATACTCCGGCCCGCCGGGCCGACATCGCCTCCCGCTTGGAAGAGATGTCGATGCTCGGCGGTATCGTAAACCGCACCCGCAGGCGCGACGTCGCCGAAATCCAAGTGCGCCGGCGCGCCACCTGTCGCACCTGGTCGATGGGCGAGATGGAGAGCGAGTTCTACGACGAGGCGACCGAGGCCATCCGCCAGTATGCCCTTGAGGCCAATCTCAACGATCTCTTCCTACTGTCCAACAGCCAGCGGATGCTGGCGTCCTGTCTTCCTGCCGCCTATGCGCGCTGGCACGCCGCGCTGGCTGATCTCGATCAGGATGACGTCGACGACGAGGAGGAGGAAGAACACGTCCGTCGACGCAACACGCCGGGCCCGCTGATCAGCGCCCTTGCAAGGACATGTCCAGACCCTGCCGGCGCTGGACGCCTCACGGACAACGACACCAAGTTCGACGTCCTGCTGAAGGCCCTCAATGACACTTGGGCAGAATCGACGAACGAAAAGGTCATTGTCTTCTCCAGCTTTCGAGGGACGCTGGACTACCTCGAGAAGCGCCTCGTCGCCGAGCGCGTCCCGTGCGTTAAGGCGCACGGTTCGGTTAAGCGCCCGCGCGACGACATCATGCGTGAGTTCGCAGACACCGTAGGCCGGAAGGTCCTTCTGACCTCCGAGATCGGCGGCGAAGGCCTCGATCTGCAGTTCTGCCGCATACTGATCAACTACGATCTGCCTTGGAACCCGATGAGGGTCGAACAGCGCATCGGCCGAATCGATCGGATTGGCCAAAGGTCGCCGTCGGTCGAGGTGTTCAGTCTCGTCTGCCAGGACACCATCGAGGCCCGAATCTATAACAAGCTCTATGAGCGCCTGAATCTCATCGAACAGACTCTGGGAGGGTTCGAGCCGATCCTCGGCGACCTTGTGCGGGAGCTCGAAGGACGCCTGCTCGATCCAAGGCTCGATCTGCAGGAGATCGACGAGGAGATCGAGCGGCAGGCCACGGCCGCGGAGTTGCGGCGGAAGCAGGAGGAGGAGCTCGACAAAGAAGCCGCCGGCCTGATCGCCCACGGCGACATGATCTTGCAGCGGATCAAGCGCACCCATGAACAACAGCGCTGGATCCAGCCGGGCGAACTCTATTCATATGTCAAATCGGGCTTGGCCGCAGCGTTCCCCGGCTCGGTGATCGATCGAGCGCCGGTCGAATACGAAGCCTACGATCTTCGTCTCTGCGCCGCCGCCCACCAGGCGTTTCGCAATTTCCTGGATCAACGGGCGAGACGCTTCGAGACCCGGCTCAGACGGGGCGACCCGGTGAGGGTGGTATTCGGCAAACGGCCTGAAGATGTCAGGGACCGGGAGCTCGAAATCATCCCGCCGACCCATCCGCTGGTCAGGTTTCTGGCCAGACTCAGGGAGGACGCCAGCGGCGGCTTGAGCGCGCGACCGGCCGTCGTGGGACGACTGACTGGTGAGCAGACTGGTGAGGCCGTTCCTCCGGGGACCTATGGGCTCGCCGTGCAGCGGTGGTCCGTTCAAGGCGTCACGCCCCAGGACAAGCTTGTCTATGCCGGCCTCGACCTCGACACTGGCGAAGCTCTGACCGAAGAACAGGCCGAGAAGCTGGTCGGCCGGGTCGTAGCCGCCATGCGGCCGGCGGAATTCAGCGCCGATCGAGCCCATGATTGGGCTTCGACCATCGAGCGCGACCTGATCGCGGGCCAGATGCGGGCGGCCTACAACCAGTTCGCTGACACTGAAGAAGCCGTCCACCAGGACAAGCAGGGCACCTTGTTGGCGGTCCTCCACCGCCAGCTCGAGAGTCACCGCGACCAGGTCGAAGCCAGAATTGATGGCTACCTCGCCGCGGGCGGCCCGCGCGCCCGCATTGTCCCCGCCGAGCGCGCCAAGCTGGAGAAGTACGTCGCGCGGATGAACCTCAAGATCGAGACCGCCGAGCGCGCCGGGCATTTCGAGGCTGACGAGCCAGAGACCTTCGGCGTGATTGTGGCGGAGGTCCGCTGATGTCGGAGCGGCGCACCCACCAAGACCCCAAGGCGACGCTGGCCGGACTCCTCGAAGCGATGAGAGGCGCGCAAAGGGCCCCCGCGACGCCCGCCAAGGCCGCGACCGACGCGACGAAGGCATCTAGAACGGAAGTCGCACGGGCAGTAGTAGCGCCGCCGCTGGTGAAGCCCATCAAGCGTGGGAGCAAGACGACGTCAGGGTACGCGCCTTCGCCCACGCCACCGGTTTGTTTTCCCAATGCACCGATTGGGCCAACGGCTGGCCGGCGGGCAGCTGGTCCTTCGAACCCGCCACGGAAGAACAAACGCCGAGCATCTCAAACGGAGGGACCGCCCCCCCGGCCAAATGAGATCGCGCCAATCTTCCCTGACCGTGAATTTGCGCAAAACCCACTGAGGGCCAACCGCGCTCCCACGCCGATTGGCCTCGGCGAACAGGCTCTTACCCGTGTGCGGGGAGCGGTAGATCTGGAAGCCCTGCGTCTTCCTCCTGAGGCGTCAGCCAAGGATCTTAGAGCCACCGAAGCGGTGGTCCGCCGCGTAAACATGGGCGCTGAGATACTGCGCGCCCATCCGGAGCCTGATGAGACTGGCTATATCGTCGGTTTCGACTTCGGCACGAGCTGCACCAAAATCGTGGTCCATCAGCTCGGGGCCGGCGATCTCGCATACGCGCTCCCCGTCCCCGAGTCGGCGCGGGTTCAAGAACGGGGCGTGGCCCAGGAACATCTGTGGCGATCGGCCATCTGGTTCGACAACGCGACGGGAGCCTTTTCGCTGGAGCCGGTGGCCGGGGCTGTTCGCCTGGAGGGCTTCAAGACCGGCCTGATCCAAGCCGAAGGCCACCGAATGGTGGCGGGCGTCACCCACCTTGTAGCGGCCACCGCCTATCTGACGCTTCTGATCGCCTATGTGATCGGAAACCACCGGTTGGCCGCGCCGCCCGGGTTCGATCGCGAGATGCACTTCTCGCGGTTCCATTTTGGCGTGCCTGTGGCGTGCAAGGAAGAAGCCGCGTGCATCGCCGACTTTTCGCTCGCGCTGACCGCAGCATTCGACCTCGCGCCTGAGGCTATAGACCTCGACGAAACTGCCGTTCGTTCGGCGCTGGCGCGGGCCAAGGTCACGGCTCAGGCGAAGAGCGACACGCCATTTCTTCTGTTTGAGGAGTTGGCGGGTGTGATTGCCGGCTACAAGGCGAGCCGCGATATCCGCGGCGGACCGCACGTGGTCGTTGATGTCGGCGCCTCTACGCTCGACGTAGCCACGTTCAACATCCCGCCGGAGGGTGACGAGCCGGTCCCGGTCTACATGTCGGCGGTCGACCTGCTCGGGGCAGACGCTCTGGAGGCGGCGAGGCGCAAAGAAATCCCCGACGAGATCTTCAGCTTGGCCTGTAACCAACACACCAGACACGTCATCACCCATACGTTCTTGAGCAAGAATGCGAGATTCTTGGAGGGGAACGGCGTGCCCAAGCCTCTGCTGTTTGTCGGCGGCGGGCGTCGGACGGATGTTCATGACCGGCTCTACAAGAATTATCCCAAGGGGCTTGAAGCGCCGCTGCTGACACCGCTCCCGAACGCAAGGCCCCTTTGCGACACAAGCACCGATTTCTCGCGTCTGTTGGTCGCCTGGGGGCTGTCGCAGGAAGACGCCTTGCTACCCAGGATCAAACCGCCATCGGAGATCGAGGACTACGTCCAGCGGTACACCGACTATTCGGCACTCTACATCGATAAGGACCTGTGCTGAGGGTGTGGGGCTAGATTCGGCTCGAGGCAGCCAGCCGCCTCGGGTTTGGTTGGGCTAAGAGCTCGCCTTTGGGGTGTCCCACGAGGCCCCTCAGAAAAATTCGCGCTAAGTGACAAACCTTTCGAGCGCGCCCTCACAACCAACTGACAATACTGGGTTATTTGCCGCTCGGATTTGACCCGTCCGCCATTTCCGGCCGATGGCAGACGGACGTCTCGGTCAATTGGGCCGGTCGAGGTTGAGCCGAACGGCGCTCGCTGTCCGCGTCCGAACCCCGGCCGCTCGGCTCTATATGGCGCGTCTGAAACGGCGGTGACGCTCATCCCCCGCCCGCGATCGAATTGCACAAGGAGACGTATCCCATGAGACCATGTTCTCGCGGTCTGCCGCTGCGCCGCGACGATGACACGCCGGCCATGACCGAGGCCATCGACGCGTTGGAATCCTGGAACTTCAAACCGGTCCGTCCGGCGTCGAGGTTCCAGATCAAGATCCGCGACCTGAACTACTATCCGGACAGCGGGTCGATGAACTTTGACGGCCAGAAACGCGAGCGGGACCAGGGCCTGGAAGCCCTGAAGCTTCTCCTGCAGGAGACCCGTGGCCGGGCGGGCGCTCAGGGCGATAAGATTGAAGTCTGCTTCACTCCACCATCCACGCCCTAACTGCGTTGAATTTGGATTGACAGGAGTGTATGCTCAAGGAGAACTCCACTCTGTCTTTATTCTCACTTATCTTAGATTATACACCAACTAAGCATGATCTGATCTCGAATTGGACATGAACTCGATCTGAATATGAACTCTGACTTAGCTCTGTCTAAGAGCTTGCCTTTAACCCAAAAATCCATCCCGAAAAAAGTCTGGTCGCCGAGCCTCTAGTCCGGGGGAGAGGCAGACGGGATCTGGAACCCGCATGCGCCCAAAAGGGTGATCTCTCCATATGCGGCCACGCGCAGGGAGAGATCGATGAGCGTCCGCCGTCATAAATGCCGTTCCGCTCTTCCGCCGGAAGCGATGGCCTGGCGCGCTGTCGTCGCCGCACATCGGAAAGCTGTCCAGACCCATGAGGCGGCCTACGACGCTCTGCTGAACTCCGCCGAGGCCGGTCTGCCCACCCTGCCGCCCGCCCTCGTCGATGCCCTCGACCTACCAACCTGGACCAACATAATGCCCGACGACTTCCTCGATGTGGCAACGGTGGAGGGCGTGCTCCGAAGCGGCGGCGGCGGCGGCGCGGAGACCGAGATCAGCGCCCTAATGGCTTCGTATGTGGAGTGGCGCGCAGCCACCGTCGCGGTGATGGCAACCGACCACCGCGCTTCGGGAGATCACACCCTGCACAGACTCGCGGAAGCGCGGCGGGCGACCTTCCTGGCGCTCCTGCACACGTGTGCACCCGATCTGGACGCCCTCGCCGAAAAGATCATGTAAGTGCGCGCGGAGTCGGGCTGGCCAGCGGACCCGCGCCTGGCGCATCTTGCTCTATTGGCCCGGGATGTTCGCCGGCTGAATGCGGCGTCGCGAAACGTCCGTAAGCGAACCATCCCCACGACCGATCGCGAGGATCATCTATCGCCGTAGGTTCCTGATGCCCGCCGGGTCGGTGTACTCCAGAATGCCAGGCCTCGGGTTCATTGATCGCCGCCGCCCGCGAATCTTCGCTGCACCACTCAGCGAAGGCGACCATGGACCTCTTCCCCGAACGACTTCCCCTCTTGGACGACGCCATCTTGCGCGCCCATCAGGTTCACGAACCCTACGACACGCGGTTCCGCGCCTCGGCGCGTCTCTTGCAGTCGCTGTGGCGGGCCCGTCGCGACCTTCCTGTCGGGACCTACACCAATCCCCGCGGGCGGCGGCGCAAGCTCGGCAGCCGGCTGGCGGCCCTGCCCGCTTCGGCCGGGGCGAACTTCATCGACCCGGCCATCCGCGACCTGGCCCGGCGCGAGCTTGCCTACCGGGAACCCGGGGCGATCATCGACACCGAGCGAGTGTGGTCCAATCTGCTCTCATCCATGCCGATGGCGTTCAACCTGTTCGGCCCGCTCAAGCTTAACCGTAAACTGGCCGAACGGTTCATCGCCGCCCTGTTCCCGGAGATCGCCGGGCGGGTGACGCACATCCTCTTCGAGCACTCGCCGGCCCGGGGGGACATGACCTTCACCGCCGACGGCACGGCCTTCGACGTGTTCTTCGGGATACGCCGAGACGACGGGACACGCACGTTCGTCGGCATCGAGGTGAAGTACGCCGAGGGAATGACCGAGCCCGAGCCCCGTCATCGGCCGCGCTGGGACGACCTGTCGGTGACCTCGGGCCTCTTCATCGACCCAGACGCGCCGGAGCTGCGCCGCAACCCGCTGCAGCAACTCTGGCGGGAGCACATGCTGGCCCACACTCTGGTGGCCAATGGCCTCTACGACGATGGCCGGTTCGTCCTGATCGGGCCAAAGCTGAACAATGACGTCCAACGGGGAGCGAGCGCCTTCGCCAAGCACCTGGCCAAGGCCGAGGGCGCGGTGGGGTTCATGAACGTCACCCTCGAAGATGCGGTCGAGGCCGTCGGCGCGGCCGGCGGCAAATCGTACGCCCGGGACTTCACCGAGCGCTACCTCGACTTCAGTCCGGTCCACGCCCTGGTTTGATGGCCTCTCCGGCGGCGGGCCTCTCCCGCCGGCCGCCGGATACCATCGTCCGGCCATTCCCACACACCGCGGTCCCCAACTGCCCGGCCTGCACCGGCCTGTGCGAACGGGCCGATCGTGCCGACCCTGAGCGGGAGTCCCTTGATGAGCAGCCACCCTCCCAGCGCGCCTTACACGCCGCGCGACCTCCACGCCGAGGTGACGCGCAAGATTGTCACCGCGCTGGAAACCGGCGCTGCGACCTTCAGCTTTCCGTGGCGGGCTGCGACCAGCCTGCCGAAGAACGTCGTCAGCGGTCGGCCCTACCGGGGCGTGAACACCCTGCTTCTCTGGTTGATCGGCGAGGAGCACGGCTACGCCGCACCACACTGGGCGACATTCCGCCAGTGGAGCGCGCTCGGCCATCCCGTGCGGAAGGGCGAGAAGGCCGCCACTGTGGTCTTTTGGAAGACGCGCGCACCGGACGAGGCCGCGAGCCAGGAGGACGAGGACGACCCAGGGCGACGCCGGTCGATCCTGGCGCGCGCCTATCACGTCTTCAACGGCGACCAGGTCGACGGCTTCGTCGCCCCTGCCATGCCGATCCTTGCAGACAGGGAGCGAGACCAGAGGGCGGAGGCCTTCTTCGCGGCGCTGCCGATCACCGTGGATCACGGTGGCGCGGAGGCCTTCTACCGGCCGTCCACCGACAGCGTGCACTTGCCGCCGTTCGCCGTCTTCAAGGACGCCAACGGCTACTACAGCACCCGGGGCCACGAGAGCGTCCACGCCACCGGCGCGAAGCACCGCCTGGACCGGCAAATGACCACCCGGTTCGGCTCGGAGGCCTACGCCATGGAGGAGTTGGTCGCCGAGCTGGGCGCGGCCTTCCTGTGCGCGGACCTGGGGCTGACTCCCGAGCCCCGGCCCGATCACGCCGGCTACATCCAGTCCTGGCTGAAGGTTCTCAAGGGTGACACCCGGGCCATATTCACCGCCGCCGGCCAGGCCCAGGCGGCCGTGGATTGGCTGCACACCGCCGTGGCGGCCAAGAATGTGGTCGATGGGTGCGTGGCGGCGTTGACCTCGATGGGGCGAACCTCTTGACCGGCGAGCCGGCGGCGCGCGGCTCGGCCCCGGCTGAACTGCGCACCGTCCAGGCAAGCTTGGATCGGCGCTTCATGGGCGAGGGGTCTGCCACGCTGGCGACCGTTGAGCTTTTTGCGGTGCTGGGGCTTGGCCCGTCCGCCACCGAACAATCGCCGATGAGCTTGGCACGCCAGATCGGCGCAACACTGGACCGGATCGGTATCGCGTTCGAACCGGATCGCCGCTACGGACACCACGGCCTTTCGGCCCAAGGCGTCGTCGTCCTTTTCAGGTTTCCGAATGGTGCGCCGGTCGACCCGGAGCGGGCAGAATACGCCGAAGCGCGGAAGGAGGTGGAGGCCGCCATCGCCGCCGGAGTCGCCGAAATCGATCCGGCGTTCCCCCAGTTCGAGCCGATCGGGGTCAGCGCCGAGGGCTTGGCCAAGCTGGCGACGGACGAGCGGCTGCGGTTGCATGCCTACGGTGTCGCCATGTTCGAAACGGCGAGGCGCATGAACCGTGGGACCTAGCCAATCCTCACCGCGCCTTGCCCCGCCGCGGCGAACCGCCGCCACCCAATCCACACCATCGACGACAACGGCCTTCGGTGCTGGGGGCTATCTGTTTGGAAGTTGGGGGGGCGGATTAGGCCCCATCTGGCCACAGCCGGGGTTGCGGCGGGGTCACGACCTCTGGCTCACGACCGGGCTTGAGACCGGGGTTCGCGCAGGCCTTTCCGACGCACGAGAACGTCACGTCGGTCACTGTCCTCGGAGCATCCGAGATGGGCAGTGAGCGGCCGGTTTGGGCCGCCACCCACGTGGGTTGTGTGCGGCGGGTGAACGAGGATCGCTGCCTGGTGGGCGAATGGCGGAGCGACGGGACCGACGCCACCTGGCGCGGGAAGCTGGCGGCCGAACAGGGCTGGGCGGTGATCGCCGACGGCATGGGCGGTCACGCCGCCGGCGACGTGGCCAGCGGCATCGCCGTGGCCACCATCGCCAGCCTCATCGGCGAGGTGACGAGCCCGCGCGGCGTCGAGGCGATGCTGGACGTGGCCAACCGCGACCTTTTCGCCGCCATGCTCAACGGAGTCGGCAGGCTGGGGATGGGCACGACCGTCGTCGGAGTGCGGTGGTCAGGACGCGAGGCCCTTGCGTTCAGCTTGGGAGACAGCCGCGCGTACCTGGTTGGCCGCAACGGCCTGACCCAGACCAGTACCGACGACATCCTGGGCGGCAATGGCCGGCCCGGCCACACACGCAGCCATGTCCTCACCCAGTGTCTCGGAGGAACGTCGCGGCCTGTCCCGCTTCATCCGCACGTGAGACGTCTGCCGTTGGCGCGGGACGCCAGCTTGCTGCTGTGTTCGGACGGCCTGAGCGACATGGTCGGTGACGATGAGATCGCAGCCATCCTCGCCCAGAATGCAACCGACCCGGCAGAGCGGCTGGTCGTGGCGGCGCTTGACGCCGGTGGCGAGGATAATGTGACGGTGGTCGTGGTTGGACCTGCGGAGGCGCAACATACTCCGTAGGGGCCTACCCTGACCTAACCCCGCCCGATCAGAGTTCAAAGCGCTGTCGCAGACGGACAAGGTGAGCCGCCGCGTCGGCGTTTGGTGGGGCGGCGTCGATCCAATCGCGATAGCTAGCTGAAAGAAACCTCACTTCGTCACCGTCCACCTGACGGGCAAAGGCGGCGATCTCGTCGCGATGCCGGCGGTGATCCTCGGCGGCGATCGTGTGCGTGCCGCGTTCTTTGGGTTCGGCATAGAGGTAGAAGAGCACTGGCCGTCGCGACAGCCGGCGACCGTCGGTTACCAGGCCGAAGGCGTGCTTGACGAGTTGAGCGGCGTCGAGGTGACGAAACTTTAGTTCATGCGAGCGGAGTGCGTCGCGCATCGCGGCGAAACGGCCCATTCGCTCGCCCCACACCGGCCGATCGTAGGCGGACGACAGCGAAACCATCTTCGTGTCGCGGAACGGCTCGAAGCGCTTTGACTCGACGCCGATCAGATGGGTTGGCGTGATCACCACCGCGTCGAGCCAGGGGTGACGCCCACCCGACCATGGAAATCGCGCGCAATACTCCACGTCGACGTGCCCAGGTACACCCATGGCTTCCGTTCCGGGCAACGGCGGCAGGTCCGTCGGGCGCTCGACAAACCAACCGAAAGCATTGACCGCCAGCGCCGCGGAACTTTCGGGGCTGGCAAACTTGCCGCTGCCGATTTCGTCGCCGCCGGCGGCGGCAAGGCGCGCGCGTACGTGAGCTACGGACACGCCAGGAAGGAACACATCATCGGACATGGGCGAAGGGGCCTAGCGAACGTTGGTGAAACCCCAGGATACCATCAAGCACTGCTAGGATTGGCGGCTATGGATTGTCTCCCAGCTTCGTCGGCGCAGGTTGGCTGAGTAGGTCTGAGGCCTCGACTCCAAGGGCTTTAGCGATTCGGCCCAGCACATCGACACTGGCGGCGTAAACGCTGCGCTCAAGCGCACTGATGTAGGTCCGATCAACCTCCGCTAGTGCCGCCAGTTCCTCTTGCGACAGGCCGCTTGCGGACCGGTAACGCCTCAGGTTCCGCGCGAGCACCTCACGAGTTTCCATGCACGGCATGGACGCCGGGCTGTGGAGTATTTAACCACGGAGTATTCTCTACAAATCGCTGGCAAGCCTTTGTGAATTCAAGCTACCGTCGGGCAACAAGCGCGGGACGGAGTGCGCGGAACGGGTCGCCACGGCGACCGCAACTAGAGGCAACACAAGGGGCAAATATGACCTTTCAGAAGCGCGTACTCGGCTGCGCTGGGCTTACCGCCTTGGCCCTACTGGCACTGACCGGTTGTCAACGGGCCAAACCCACCGACGCTGGTGTGCAAGCCGCGTTGAACGCGCGCCTTGCCAACGCTGCCACCGCGGCGAACGCTGGCGTTGCAAATGCGAACGCCGATAACGGAGCTGAGGCCGTTGCAGTCGCGGCCGCGCCGACGATCCCCGCCAAAACGGACGAACAACTCCTCGCGGACGCCCCGTGGGGCATCACCACCGCATCGACCTATGCCGAGGTCCACCAACACCTGGTCGATGCAGGTTTCCAGCCCGTCGCGCGCGACGGAAACAAATACCAGAACGGCCGCGACAACAGCATCTTCGCCGACTTCGCAGAGGTCGGCTGTCAGCAGGCCCCGGACAGTCGCGCCTGCATCGCCCAGTTCAAATCGCCCGAAGGCATGCCGGTGCAGCTCGAGATGCTCTACTCCGACCGCACGCGCGACTACACGCTCGAACTCCTACAGGCCGGCAGCAAGGCGATCGGCATCACTCCGGCCACCGCGCCATCCGCACCCGCCGCCGCCGGAACCGCCCAATGACGCGTCCATTCCTCGCGTCGGTGTCCCTCGCGATCCTGCTCGCTGCCTGTCACGCCCAGCAACCGTCGCCGACCAACACCGCCGCTGCGCCTGCCGGCTCGCAAACTGCCCCCACCGGTGCGCCATGGGGTGTGACGGCTGATATGCCCTACGCCCAGGCCCGAGCGCTCCTGATCAAGGCCGGGTTCATACCCACCCCGAACCCCAACAACGAGGCCGGCAACAAGTCCGAGACCTACTGCTCAGGGGCCGGGGCCGACGCGGCATTGGAGGTCTGCGACAACACCTTCCAGGGGCATGGCCAGACGGTCTTGGTGGACACCTGGCAGGATCAGGTCGGCACAATCGTTGTGGGCGCCAAGGAGATTTTGCACAGCACGAAAATGGACGCCGCGTACAAAGCCTTCGCCGACCAACAGCAGGAACCCGACTCTAACGACGCACCTCTATCCCCGCCCGCGGTTGTCAGCAGCGTGACGCGCAAGCCCGAGGGCATGGGCGACAGATTCACGACCACAATCACCAAGATCGGTTCCCGCCTCGACGGAGACCCGGACTCGGGCACCGCACTCTGGTTCGCCGACGGCCACTACGTCGTCGACTACAAGACCTTCGCGAACATCGCCCACGCGCACGTGGGAGATACAGTCTGGTTGACGGTGACGGCCCTCCCGGCCCACTGCCCCCCGGGGGATACTCGCGGCATCGGCTATGATGTCAGTGACCGCCGAACCGGTGACATCTGGCACGCCGGTGACGCCGAACACACCTGCGGCGGCGCATAACCCCTCCGCTGCGCCACGGGTCGGCCGCCCGAGGCGACCCGACAAGCGAGGGCCGACTGAAGCAATATCCATGAAGCCGGGCGGGGCTCGCACGAACCCGCCGCATGGATATCTCAGAGCCTGCGCTTCGTGCCGTCGCGATCCAGGGCGCGCGGGCGGCCCCCATGCCCGCTTCCTGGCGGCCGCAACTGGCCGCCCAGGCGAGCACGCCACCGGTTGGTGACCACTGGATCCACGAAATCAAGCACGATGGTTACCGCACCCTCGCCTTCATCGAGAGCGGCCGGGTGCGCCTTATCACCCGTGGCGGCCACGACTGGACGCACCGGTACGGGACCCTCGACCAGACGCTAGCGAAGCTTCCGTGCGGGGCGGCCATCCTCGACGGCGAAGTGGCCGTGCCCGACGCCCGAGGCGTGACCACCCTCAGCTCTCTCCAGAGGGCACTGGTCGAGGGGCGGACAGGCGACCTCGTCTTCTACGCCTTCGATCTCTGCCACCTCGACGGTCACGACCTTAGCGCCGCGCGCCTGATCGACCGTAAAGCGGCGCTCTCGAACCTCATCGCCACGATCGACGGGCCGCAGCTGCGGTTCAGCGAACACACCCTCTATGGCGGTATGCTCTACGTCCGGGCGCAGGCTAGGGGCGCGGAGGGCGTTGTGTCCAAGCGCGCGGACGCGCCCTACGTCCACATTCGGGCGTCGACCTGGGTCAAGGTCAAGCCCGTTGAGACCGGACGTTTCACGGTCATCGGCTTCATCGCCAACCGGCCGGAGCGCGTGTCTTCGCTCATTCTTGCCGAAGAAGCCGGAGGCAGGATGGTCTTCAGCGGTCGCGCAGGCGCAGGCATCGACGCGGCATCGGCAAGGAATCTGTACGCGCGCCTCATTCAAGACGAACGCGATGACCCACCGGTGGCGGCCCCTCAAACACGTGGCGCGCGCTGGGTCGAGCCAATGTTGAACGTCGAGCTCGGGTTCAACGGACGAACGGCCAGCCACCGCCCACGCGCGCCCGTCATCCTGTCGGGGCCTACCCGCGTGATGCGCCGACCCTCTTATCGATCAACCTCCCGCTCGATAACGTGAGCGTGGTAGCTGCAGAGTCCGCCGTGCAACGAGTAGTCTTCTGGCGAAAGGTTTTGCCCACAGATGGCGCACTCCGCGTCGTCCGGCACTGAAAAGTCGCAGAGCGCGCAGCTACCGACCTCGACGACAAAGCTGTCTTGACCGCATTCAGGGCAGTCGATGACGGGTGGGTCGCCGCCATCCTTAGCCGCGATGTAGCTCTCCGCCCCGTAGATCTCCTCGAAGACCTGCAAGACGATCTCGCTCACGTCTGCGGTTGCGGCACAGCTCGTGCATTGAAATTCTGCGCTTTGTTGGTCGGTATTCTCTGGATCGAGCTGGCGGACCAGCTTCGAGCCACACGCAGGACACGTGACTAGCTCGCCGATCTCAGCAGCGGCATCAAGCCAGACAATTGGTGCGAGCGTCGCCTGGCAGGCGCGATACTCTTGTTCGAATACTTGGTGATTATCATAGAGGCGCGTCCAAGCGTCCGCGCCGATCAGAGCGACGGGATCCTCGCCGAGGACGTCCGTTAAGAGTTGACGGATCAGGACGCAGGCTTCTGCAAACGCCTCGAGCGCCTGTGCATGGGTACCTTGGAAGTAGTAATGCTCTGTATTGTTGCGGATGTCATTGATATTCTCTAGCCGCTTCCAATCGAGGGGCACTCCAAGGGTCTTGAAGCGCTCCTTTATCGCGTGCTGATCTACAGTCTTTTTTCCCGTCCCCATCCAAGTTATTTCGCCGTTGGCTGATCGGTGCGGGTCCACTTTCTGCTTAAGAAGGACCTCGTCTGAGCCTGCTGGTGACAAGCGTTGCAGCTTAACCTTGCAGAGAAGCAGGATGCCCGCGTGCAAATTCCGGATCGCCGCGTGCACTCGCCGGTCGTCGTTCGACTGGAAGTCCTCAATTGCGATCTGGATCGCCCCAATAGCGTTATCAAGGAGTGACATGAAAACCCTCTGGGCCGACGGAAGCATACCGCAACGCAGGTCGCACCCGCCACACGCCCACCAGGTGCGCCAAGTTATCGTTCATCCAAGCTGAAGGAAGGGCAGCCGCCTTCACGGACGAGCGGGGACTCCTCAGCGGATTGGAAGATCCGGCATCACATCGGCGGCAGGCGAGCGGTGCGCCGCAGGGAGGCTGACGCAGCCTCGGGCCCTGTCGGGACCAATCATTCTCAGCACCGTCTCCATATGGTGTTCTGGGACGCGCATTCGAGCCGCGAAGAGCGCCCGATGAAGCGCGTCGGCAACGACATCATCTCCTAGCGACTGAAGAACTTCGGGAGCCAAGAGCAGATCGGTTGTGGTTCGCAGTACAAGGTGGGGAAAGCGCTTTGCAGCGAGCGTCGTCGCCTTGCGCTCATCAATGAGCGCGACGGCGCCGGTACTGTGCGCAAACACCAGGGTTGCGGCCTCGCCATCGTCGAGGGTGTCCCTAGCCGGACCCGAAACCAGGCCGAGCAGAAGGTCGTCATGTTCCGCGGGACAGCGCACGATCTGGACGAGACCCAGATGAGCCAGTGCTGCAACCTCATCTGCCGCCCGGCGACCCTTCGTACGCCCTCGCTCGAGTTCGGCGACAGCCATATCGGTGATGACCAGGTTGCCTCGAATAACACGCAGTAATTCTACAGCCCGGCCAGTGGCCTCAAGGTTGATCCAGACGCTGGCGTCCGCGACGAAGTTGTTGGTGTGGTCAGGCAAGAAGCCTCGGCGACGGTTCGACCATGATTCCCTCGGTGTCATAGACATCCAGCAGTTCGCGCACTTCGACGCGGTCCAAGTGGAGCAAACGCGCAAGTTGCCCTTCGCTGAGAAGGTCGCGTCGCCAGGCTTCGCTGGCCAAAAGATTTAGCCGGATCGAGACGAGCCGGTTCGCATCGATTCGCTCGCCGTCTTCCAGAGCTGCGTCCCCCAGTACCTGGCGCACCTGACCCTCGGTGATGCCCCCGTTTGCCGCGAACCAGTCCCATGTCCCGGCCTTGGTGAGTCTCAACTCTTCGAGGCGTCGCACCAATGCCTCGCGAGACACGCCGAAGGTCTGGGCTAGCACGATCACGTGGCGGCGGGTGAGTTGTGCGGCTCCGGCAGTGACATCGCGAAACTTGGCCATCACCGCGCGAGCGGGCGTCAGGAAAGCGCGGGCGAAGGCGTTAGCGTAGCGCTCTTCTCGGCTGGCTTCGGGAGAGCCATCGTACAGAGCGTCCGGCGCGCGCCGAGTGGAAACAAAGTGGCCAAGCTCATGGGCCGCGGTCTGAGCCCGGCGGTCCCGCGGATGGGCGGCGTTTAGAAGGATGCAAGCGCCCACCCCATCGTCATAAGCGTAGAGCCCGGCGAGCCTAGCCGGCAAGCGCCGCACGAACACGCGCGCGCCGAGCTGAAGCTCAAGGAGAGTAGTCATATCGTGGATCGGTGCCAGGCCGAGACCTAGCCATTGGCGTAGCTCGAACGCGTCCTGCTCAGCCTGGATCACGACATCACCGGGGAGCAGCGGACGCTCAGGCGGATCGCTGCGGTTCCGCTGAACGCCGAGCAGATTCTCCAGTTCGACCTCGGCCTGGACTAGGCCGGTGAGAAGCGCTGCGGCACTTTCCACGGAATCGCCGGCCTCGCCGGCTCGGCGGAATCGCGGCCGCAGGTCCACATGGACAGCCTCCCGGCGTAGCAGTGCGTTCAGCGAGACTCCATACAGCGCCGCCAGTTGCTGCAGCTCGTCGAGACGCGCCCGGCGCTGGCCTTGCTCGATTGCCACCAACGTGGTGCGGGCGACGTTCAAAGCAGCCGCAGCCGCGGCTTGAGTGATCTTCGCGCCTTCCCGCACAAGACGCAGACGCTCGCCAACCTCCACGGGGCCTAGGGCTTGGGGACCTTCGGTCATGGCCTTGTCGAGGCGAGTTTGGCAATGAATGAAGTGGGGCCCAGCAGCCCTAGGAAATCTCGCCACTCAGCGCGGTGCCGCTCCAACAATCCCACCAACTTAACTTCCGCTTCACCTGTATCTTCACCCAGCGCCCATGCTGTCTCCCTCGCCGCGCTGCGCAGACGTCGCGCGTGGATCGCTGACCCAGGCAGGGCGGCAAGGTGATCCAGATGGAGGACGCCAGCGATCGCGTACTGCTCCAGCGCAGGCGTGAACAGCGCAAAATCCCTGGCCGCGCCTTCACGCATTTCCGACGCGCAGAGATTCTCCCAAACGTAAACGTCTGGCGCTTCCGCCAAGCCGGCAGCGTGCATGCTCATACGCCGCAAGAGGCACGCGGCGCAGATTCCACACTGGCGGCGACGACCAGAAACCGCCGCCTGGCGCGACTGCTGCCAGCAAGACCTCGTGTCGTTCCAGGTGGGCGGTGACGCCAGCTCGGATGCGGCGCGCAGGGTTTCTCCCTTTGTGTTCCAGATCCGGGGAAACTCGAAGCGAGCACTAGAGCCGGTCAAGGCCTCGAAAAGCCGTTCAACACGGCCTGTGAACGCTGGATGGACCCGGTAGTCCGGATAGGCGTGTCCGGTAACTGCAATCACCGGCCCCAAAGCGCCTTGGCCGCTTTCGGTCACGACGATTCGATCGACGTTTGCGAGGCGGGCGGCGATGCCGGTGATCACAGCAAACTTGAAACCGCGAGAGCGGGCGCTGGACTCGCGTCGATGACCCTTGGCGACGCGCACTTCGTAGGGCACGGAGGTAAACGGTAGACGC
>Ga0302314_10004534_pt1 | contig 25504 bp, 18 predicted proteins | sample III_Palsa_N2_3_FD_200533 | JGI IMG/M metagenome (GOLD analysis project Ga0302314, IMG submission 200533) | Peat permafrost microbial communities from Stordalen Mire near Abisko, Sweden - III_Palsa_N2_3 | ecosystem: Environmental > Terrestrial > Soil > Palsa > Peat permafrost | place: Sweden... | reverse complement strand
GGCATGTTCGCCAAGCCGCCGCGCAAGCCGATGATCGCCGCGGTGGAAGGCTACGCGGTCGGCGGCGGGTTCGAGCTGTGTCTCGCCTGCGATCTGATCATCGCCGCGCGCACCGCCCGTTTCGGCCTGCCGGAAGTGCGCCACAACGTCGTGGCGATCGGCGGCGGCCTCTTTCGCCTGCCCCGTCGCATGCCCTACCACTTGGTGATGGAGCTGGCGCTCACTGGCGAGTTCAAGGACGCCGACTACTTCCACCGCCTGGGCGTGGTGAACCGGGTGGTGGACACCGGAGAGGCGTTGCAGGCGGCCGTGGACTGGGCGCAGGCCCTGCTGGTCAATGGGCCGACGGCCTTGGCGGCCTCGAAGGAGATCGTCCAGCATTCGGGTGACTGGACCGACGAGGAGGCCTGGACCGCCCAGATGGCCTATGCGCGCCGCGCGCTGGAGTCCGAGGACCGCAGGGAAGGTCTCGCGGCCTTCGCCGAGAAGCGCAAACCGGTCTGGAAGGGTCGGTGAGGCCGGTCGGCGCGGCCGTTCCGGAGGCGATCGCTGGTCGCCTTCGCCTGCCGCTGATCGCCGCGCCCATGCTGCACGTCTCGGGGCCGGATCTGGTCGTCGCGGCCTGCCGCGCCGGGGTGATCGGCGCCTTTCCCACCAAGAACGCGCGCTCGGTCGAACAGCTCGACGCCTGGCTGACCGGCATCCGCGGCCGCCTGGCGGACATGGACGGCCGCGCGGCGCCGTTCTGTCCCAACTTGATCATGCGCGATGGGCGGCTGGCGGACGACCTGGCCTGCGTCGCTCGCCACGGGGCCGAGATCGTCATCACCAGCGTCGGCTCGCCCGCCCTGGCCGTGCCCGCCCTTCATGATGCGGGATGCCTGGTGCTGGCGGACGTCGCCACCCTGCGCCACGCGGAGCGCGCCATCGCCGCCGGCGCGGACGGCCTGATCCTGCTCACCGCCGGGGCCGGCGGACAGACGGGCTGGCTCAACCCGTTTGCCTTTGTGAGGGCGGTGCGGGAGACGTTCGACGGCGTCGTGGTCCTGGCCGGCGGGGTCAGCGATGGATACGCGCTGGCCGCCGCGCGCGTGCTCGGCTGCGACCTCGCCTACATGGGCACGCGCTTTATCGCCACGCGCGAGAGCATGGCCTCCGACGCGTACCGGGCGATGCTGGTGCGATCGTCCATGGACGACGTGCTGCTGACCTCCAGTTTCACGGGTTTGCCGGCCAACATGCTGGCGCCGTCCATCGCCGCCGCCGGCCTCGATCCGACGCGGCTCGACGAGTCGATGAGCGAGGCCCAAGCCCGCGACCGATTCGGCAGAGGAACGGCTGCGGCCGGCCCCCGGCGGTGGACCGACATCTGGAGCGCCGGCCACTCCGTCTCCGGCGTACGCGAGCCGCAGACCGTTCGCGAACTCGTGGACCAGACCGGCGTGGAATTCAGCGCGGCAGCCTGACCATCACCTCCTCTTCGATCGTGGGGCTGGGCCCCAGTTGTCGCGAAGGCGACGGATCGGTCACTCCGGCTTGCGGCACATGGCTTCGATGTTGTGGCCGTCCGGGTCGAGTACGAAGGCGCCGTAGTAGTCCGGATGGTAATGGGGCCTCGGGCCGGGCGCTCCGTTATCGCCGCCGCCGGCGGCCAGGGCCTCACGGTGGAAGGCGTCCACGGCCGCACGATCCGTGGCCTCCAGGGCCACGTGCAGCTTACCCCGTGTGGCGTCCTGCTCGGCGAGCCAGAACCACGGACGGGTGTCGCCGTAGCCAGTGACGCTCACGCCGCCGGAATGCTCCTCGGGGACGTCGAACAGGCGCTTCACGCCGAGCGGCGCGAATGCCCGGTCATAGAACCGCGTGGACCGGTCGAAATCCGAAACGCCGAAAGTGATGTGATCGATCATCGGAGCCAGCTTGCGTCCCGGTTCACCCCGCCGCCTTGGCGTCCACCCACGCCGTCAGCGCCGTCAGATCCTTGCTCACCGCCTCGCCGAAGGCGATGGCGATGGCTCCCGCGCGGTTCTCGGCGGCGGGAATGGCGGCGCGGAAGGTCTGCTCGCCGACGAGCGAACGGTCCGCCGGATGGCTGAGAACGGCGTAGACCTCGACGACGATGGTGGGCGCGGCGTTCGCTCCGTGGTCGTAGCGCGCCTCAAAGGCGCGCACGTCGATCTTGAGGAAATACGATGGCCGAATCGCCTCGCCGACGGCGACCAGCCGGGCCGGCCCGGGATCGGCGTCGAACGCCTGGTTCAATGCGGCTTGGAACAGGGCCGGCGCCGCGGTCACCCAACGTGCGCTGCGGATATAGGCCGCCTCGTCCCCGGCCACGGTGAGGATGCGGTCGGTGGCAGCGGCCCGCTCGAAGCCGATCGCCAACGCCTGCACCGGGACCGGCGCCGCCTGTGCGCCGGGCTGCGGCGCCGGCGCGGGCGGACCACCGAACCGATAGAGCTGTACCGGCTGCTCCTTGGGGAAAAGCGAGATGCAGCCGGCGAGGGAGGCGGCAACGACGCCCGTGGCAAGGAGGCGGAGCGGTCTCATGGCTTGACCTCGACTTGCTTGGCGGGCGTCTTTCCGATCAGGCCGCGCGGGTTGGATTCGACCTCGCTCAGCACCTCGTCCAGATGGTCGGTGGCGCGTTGCAGGCTGACCAAGGCGCTGGTCATGCGCGGCAGACCCTCGGTGGCGAAATCGGAGGTCGGGCCCTCGAGCTTCGCCATCATGGTGCGAAGATCCTTGCTCGCGCCCTGGATCTGATCGGCCGAGTCGGAGAGCTTGGCGAGCAAGCGCTTGCCGTCGCTGTTCACCAGATCCTCGCTCGACTTGCCCAGCGCCTTGAACTGCAGCACGGCCTGGTCGGCGTCCTGCAAAGTCCGCTGGGCGTCGGCGATGATCGACTTGCGTTCGCGCAACTCGGCGGTCGTGGCCTGGATGTCGCTCAAGGCGGCCCCGATGGTCTTGATGTTCTTGTCGCTCAAAACCTGATTGACCCGGTCCAGCGTCTCGAGCGATCTCTGCACGATGAAGCCGCCACCCGCCAGGAGGTCGGATAGCGCGTCGCGCTGGCTATGCAGTATCGGGATCTCGCCGGGAGGCACGGTATCCTTGAGCAGCGGCCTTGAGGCCGTGCCGGCGCTGATCTGCACATAGTTGACCCCGGTGATGCCCTGCGGCTCCAGCGTGGCCAGGCTGTCCTGGCGGATGGGTACATCCGAAGTGACGCGCGCGCGGGCGATGACCAAGCGCGGGTCCTTCGGGTCCAGTGAGATGCGGCTGACATCGCCCACCTTGATACCGTTGAAGTGCACCTCCGCGCCCTGCGCCAGACCCCTGACCGGGCCCTGGAAGACGATGTCGTAGGTGTCGTAGCTGCGCCCGAAGGCGAAACCCGCCAGCCAGACGACGAACACCACGATCCCGATCGACAGGATCATCGAGATCAGGCCGACCAGGGCGTAGTTGGCGTTGCGCTCCATCAGCTTGCTCCCACCGGGTCAGGGCCCATGACCGACTCGGCGGCCGCGCGTCCGCGGGCGCCATGGAAATAGGCCTTGATCCAGGGGTGGTCGGAGGATTCGAGCTCGTGCACCGGGGCCATGGCCACCACCTTCTTGTCGGCGATCACGGCCACCTGGTCGGTGATCTTGTAGAGACTATCGAGGTCGTGCGTGATCATGAACACCGTCAGCGCCAGGCTGTCGGACAGGTCATCGATCAGGTCGTCGAAGGCGGCCGCGCTGATCGGATCCAGGCCCGAGGTCGGCTCGTCGAGAAATAGCAGTTCGGGATCCAGCGCCAGCGCCCGCGCCAGGCCGGCGCGCTTGATCATGCCGCCGGAGAGCTCCGAGGGCTTGAGCGCGCCCGAGCCCGCCGGCAAGCCCGCCAACGCGATCTTCAGGTCCGCCAGCTCTCCGATCTCGGATTTGGGCATGTCCGTATGTTCGAACATCGGCGCGGCGACATTCTCCTTCACCGTCAGGTTCGACCACAGCGCGCCCTGCTGGAAGAGGACGCCCCAGCGACGCTCGATCGCTGTCCACTGACGGCGCCGCGCATAGCGGATGTCCTGGCCGAAGATTTTCACCGAGCCCCCTTGGGGCTCCTTGAGTCCGATGATGGTGTTGAGCAGCACCGACTTGCCCGAGCCCGAGCCGCCCACGACTCCCACCACTTGGCCGCGCGGTATGGTCAGGTCCAGATCGCGATGGATCACATGGGTGCCGAACTGCGAGAGCAGGCCGCGCACCTCGATCGGCGGCGCGTCAGCGTCGAGGGTCGCCTCGCGCTCTGGAGCGGGTCTCATATGTCTAGCTTCATGTAGATCAGCGCGAAGATCGCATCGATGAGGATGGCGGCGAAGATGGCGTGAACCACGGCCGCGGTGACGCGCCGGCCGAGCGACTCGACGTCGCCGCCCACGTCGAGCCCCTGGCGGCAGCCGATGGCGGCGATCACGACTGCCATCACCGGCGCCTTGGACATGCCGACCCAGAACGACGTGGGCCCGACATTGTCCAGCAGGCGCTGGAAGAAGGCCGTGGGGGAGAGGCCCAGCACCGTGGTCGCCACCGTCAGGCCCCCCGCCAGGCCCGCGAGGGTGGCGATGAAGGTGAGCAGCGGGATGGTCAGCAGCAAGGCCATGAATCGTGGAAACACCAGAGCGTCGAAGGCGTCGACGCCCAGGACGGTCATGGCGTCGATCTCCTGGTTCATCTTCATCGCCCCGATCTCGGCGGCGAAGGAGGAGGCCGACCGGCCCGCCAGCAGCAAGGCGGTGATCAGGATGTTGAATTCCCGCAGCACCGACACGCCGATCAGTTCGACGGCGAACACCTGGGCGCCGAACTTGGCCAGCAGATTGGCGCCCAGCAGTCCGACGACGGCGCCGATGAAGAAGGTGGTGGCCGCCACGATGGGCATGGCGTCCAGGCCCGCGCGCTCGGCCAGGGAGAAGACGGCGGCCCAGCGGACCCGGTCGGGCCGCGCGAAGGCGCGGCCGATCGCCACCAGGAGATGGCCGGTGAACACCAGGGTGTCGAAGATGTTGAGGCCAAGGTCGACCACCCCGCGTCCGATCCGCTCGAACACCTGTTGCACCGACGATCGGCGAATGACCGGCGTCGGCTCGGCGGCGATGGCGTGGCGCACCAGGTCGAAGAGGCGCGCCGTCGCGGGCGGTGCGATGATCTCTCCCGGCTGGGTGCTCTGCTCGGCTGCGCGGATCACCCCCCACGCGCCGGACGTGTCGCAGCGGCTGACATGACTGAGGTCGATGTCGACGCCATCGGCGCCCCTGAGCGCTTCGCCCAGCCGCTCGTTGGCCGCCCCCATGTGCACGGCCGTCCAATCGCCGGTGAGGACGGCCTTTCGGCCGCCGTCGGTTTCCTCGAGACTGAAATCGGCGGGCTGATCCATGCGTCGTGCGTGATCTCGGCGCTAGGCCCCTCTACCGCACCCAAGGCGACGAGTGCTCTAAAGCCGAACCCTAGCAGAGGTTGCCGGAACGACCCAAATGCTTCGCCTCCCGGGTCGTGGCGCCTCTAGAGCGGGCGATCCCTGGCCACCGGCGCGTGGGTGATGCGCAGGAGGTTGGCCGCGCCCGGCGCGCCCAGGGGAGGGCCGGCCACGATCAGCAGGCGGGCGCCGGGGGCGGCCAGGCCCAGATCGGCGGCCAGGTGCGCCGCCTCGTCGGTCATCACGGCGATATCGCTGGGCTGCGTGGCCACTCGCGGCTCGACGCCCCAGACCAGGCCCAGACGACGTGCCACCGACTGGTTCGGCGCTATGGCGAGGATGGGATGCTCCGGCCTCTCGCGCGCCAGACGCCGGGCCGTGCCGCCGGTGGTGGTGTAGGCGACCAGGCAGGCGGTCGCCCGCGCCTCCGCCGCTCGGGTCGCGGCGGCGATCAGGGCGTCCACGTCCTCGTCCGCGTCCTCGCCGTGTTCGGCGCGCATGAGCCCTGCCCACATCGGATCGGCTTCCACCCGGCGGATGATCGCGTCCATCATCGCCACGGCCTCGCGCGGATAGGCCCCGGCGGCTGACTCTCCGGACAGCATCAGGGCATCGGCCCCCTCATAGACACCGTTGGCGACGTCGGACGCCTCGGCGCGGGTGGGCGAGGCGTTGAAGGTCATGGAGTCCAGCATCTGGGTGGCGATGATCACCGGCGCGCCACGCCGCCTGGCGGCCCGGACGATCAGCTTCTGCGCCACCGGCACCTCCTCGGGCGCGAGTTCGACGCCGAGATCGCCGCGCGCCACCATCAGCCCGTCGCTGACATCCAGGATCGCCTCCAGGTCGACGAGGGCGGCCGGCTTCTCGATCTTGGCCAGGATGGCGGCGCGGCCGTTCACCAGTCGGCGCAGGTCGGCCATGTCGGCGGCGTGCTGCACGAACGACAGCGCAATCCAGTCCACGCCCAGGCGCAGGGCGAAATCGAGGTCGCCGCGGTCCTTGGCGGTCATGGCGGGCACGGGGATGGTGGCGCCGGGGGCGGCCACGCCCTTGCGGTCGGACAGCGTCTCGCCGGCGACCACCTCCACAATCGCCCAGCCTTCCTCCGCTTCGAGCACCAGCAAACGCACCTTGCCGTCGTCCAGGATCAGCGAGGCGCCGGGCTTCAGCACCTTCAGCATCTCCGGGTGCGGCAGCTGCACGCGTGTCTCGTCGCCGGGCGCCGGATCGAGGTCCAGGCGCAGGATCTGGCCGGGCCTGATCGCGATCTTGCCGGACCCGAAGCGGCCCAGGCGGAACTTCGGACCCTGCAGGTCGGCGAGCACCGCGAGCGGCCGGCCCGCCGCGGTCTCGGCCGCGCGCACGGCGTCGAACGCGGCTGCGTGATCGGCCGGCTCGCCATGGCTGAAGTTGAGGCGGAACACATCGACGCCGCTGCGCGCCAGATCGGCGACCATCGACGGCGCCCGGCTGGCCGGCCCCAGGGTGGCGACGATGCGGGTGCGGCGTTGGCGGATCATGGCGGTTCCTTAGCCAGGAACGCAGCCGCGCGATACCGCGCGGCCCAAGCCGTGAACTGAAGACACTACTGCGAGGGGACGGCGATTGACAAACGCGCGCGCCGAGTCCGTGTTCCAGCCGCGCCGGAAGGGGGGCGCCGCTCATGAAGACCAATGTTCTCGCCGCCGCCGGCCTGCTTTCGCTCACAATGGCCGCCGGCCTGTGCACGCCCGTCTGCGCGCGCGACGTCGCGGCAGTGAAGCCGGCGATCGTGGCCGAGGTGGACGCCGACTATCCCCACCTCGACGCCCTGTACAAGGACATCCACAGCCATCCGGAACTCGGCTTTCAGGAGGTGCGCACCGCGGCGAAGCTCGCCAGCGAGATGCGGGCGCTGGGCTTCCAGGTGACCGAGGGCGTCGGCAAGACCGGGATCGTCGCCCTCTACCACAACGGTCCTGGTCCCCTGGTGCTGGTGCGCACCGAGCTGGACGCGCTGCCGATGGAGGAGAAGACCGGCCTTGCGTACGCCAGCCACGCCAAGGCGCAGTGGCAGGGGCGCGAGACGTTCGTGGCCCACAGCTGCGGCCACGACGCCCACATGGCCATCTGGGTGGGCACGGCCAAGGCGCTGCTGTCGCTGAAGTCGCGCTGGAGCGGGACGCTGATGTTCATCGGCCAGCCGTCGGAAGAAACCGTGGGCGGGGCCAAGGCCATGCTCGACGACGGCCTCTACACCCGCTTCGGCGGCAAGCCCGACTACGCCTTCGCCCTGCACGTGGGTCCGGCTCCGGCCGGCCTGATCAGCTACAAGATCGGCGTGATCTCCTCCACCTCCGACAGCCTCGACATCACATTCCATGGCCGCGGCGCGCACGGCTCCATGCCCAACCTCTCCATCGACCCGGTGGTGATGGCGGCGCGCTTCATCGAGGATGTGCAGACGGTGATCAGCCGTGAGAAGGACCCGGCCGCCTTCGGCGTGGTGACCGTGGGAGGCGTGGAGGCCGGCTCGGCCGGCAACATCATCTCCGACACCGCCGTGCTGCGCGGCACCATCCGCTCCTACGACGAGGACGTGCGCCAGAAAATCCTGGCGGGCGTTCGGCGCACCGCGCTGGGCGTCGCCGAGATCTCCGGCGCGCCGCCGCCGGATGTGACGATGACGCCCGGAGGCTGGGCGGTGATCAACGACGTCGCGCTGACCACGCGCACGGCGGTGGTCCTGAAAGCGGCGTTCGGCGATCGGGTGCAAGAGGAGACCAAGCCCGGAACCGCCAGCGAGGACTTCTCCGAATACGTCCGCGCCGGCGTGCCCGGCACCTTCTTCAGCCTGGGCGCGCTCGATCCCGCCTTCATCGCCGCCTACAAGGCCAAAGGCGAGCCCGTGCCCGCCAACCACAACCCCTACTTCGCCCCGACGCCCGAACCGACCATCAAGACCGGCGTCGAGGCGATGACCCTGACCGTGATGGACGTGATGGGGAAGGGGGCCTAGGCGCCGCCGAGCATCAGCTCGTTAGCTGCTTCGTCGCCTCATCCAGCTTGGCGCTGGCGGCGTCGAGGGCGGCGGCGGTGCGCGCGATGTAGTCGGTCGCCTCCGCCCAGCGGCGGCCTTCGATGGCCTCGCGCACGCCCGGCAGGGTCTTGGCGCCGTAGCCGGTGAGCATGCCTGGGGCATACAGCAGGTTGTGGTACCAGGGCCGGCCCGGCAGGCCGGCGGGGTCGGTGAGCGACTGCTCCAGGCTGATCAGGATGGCGCTGGCGCGCGCCGACCTGGCCGCGTCCGCGGCGCCCGCCGCCGCCAGGTCGTAGACCCGGGCGCTCGCTTTCAGGCGCGCGACCGCCGCGTCGAGCCGGGCGAAGTCGAGGGTGGGGGCCACGTCCTCAAAATCTGGAGGGCCGGAGGTGAGGGTCGGGTCGGCGGCCAGGGCGTAGGCCTTCTGGTCCAGCAGCCGGTCGACGGCGACGGCGTGCTCGCGCTCGGTGACCACGAGCTTCTTGAGTTCGTCGACCTGCGCGCCGACGGTCTCGGCCAGGTTCGCGTACTGGAAGGGCAGGAGATCGGCGTCGGCGGCGCGCAGCACCACCCGGCCGGTCGTCTCGGCCAGCGCCACGCCATAGACGAGACCCGGATCGCCGAACCGCACGTAGTGCTCGAAGGTGTCGTAGGCCGAGTGGTAGACCCCGCCCGATTGGCCCTCGCCGCCGTAGGCGAGATTCATCGACGCGACCCCCAGGTGCTGGAGGAAGGGCGTGTAGTCCGAGCCTGAACCCAGGTCGCCCACCGGCAGTTCGCCACTCTCCGCCGTTTTGGCCATCGCCTTGAGCTGGGGCGTGGCGTCGGGCGCGAGCGCGGCGACCTGGAGCGCGGCCAGAGCGCGATCGTGAACGCTGACATGGGTCTCCGGATCGATCACGTCGGCGGCGGCTTGGTCGATCAGGCGGCGCAGCGGGTAGCTGGCCCCCGCCTGCAGAAAGCCGCGGTCGTTGCCGTCGCTGTTGATGTAGACGACGGCCTTGGCCTGGAGTTCCTTGGCGTGGGTCTCGGCCCACTCCGTCGAGCCGAGCAGGCCGGGCTCCTCGCCGTCCCAGCTGGCGTAGACGATGGTGCGCGCCGGGCGCCAGCCGGCCTTCCTCAGCGCGCCCAGGGATTTGGCCTCCTCCATCAGCGCGGTCTGGCCCGAGAGGGGATCCTCCGCGCCGAACACCCAGCCGTCGCGATGATTGCCGCGCACCACCCACTGGTCGGGGAACTTGGCCCCCGGGATGATGGCGATCACGTCGTAGAGCGGCTTCTGGTCCCAGTTGGATTCCACGAGGAGATGGGCGGAGGCGTCGGCGCCGCCCACGTGGTAGGTGAGCCCCAGCGCGCCGCGCCAGTTCTTCGGGGCCACAGGGCCGCCGAGCACGGCCAGGAAGTGGGCCGCCTCGCCGTAGGAGATCGGGATCGTCGGGATGTGCAGGATGGTCTTGGCTTCGGAGATCGGGATCCTTGGCGCCCCTTCGACGGCGCCGATGCCTGGGGTCAGGGGATCGCCGGACTCGATGGGAATATCCTGCACCGAGCCGCGCTGGACCCCGTGCTCCGGCCGGAACGCCCCCTTGGGATAGGCGTCGCCCGCGCCATAGCCGTCGTCGGCGGGGTCGGAATAGATGATGCAGCCGACCGCGCCGTGCTCGTAGGCGAGCTTGGGCTTGAGGCCGCGCCAGCCGTCGCCATAGCGGGCGATGACGATCTTGCCCTTCACCGTGAGGCCCATGCGCTGCAGCGCCGCGTAGTCGGCTGGCATGCCGTAGTTGACGTAGACGAGCGGGGCGGTGACGTCGCCGTCGCCGCCATAGGCTACATAGGCCGGCAGGCCCCCCGCCTGGCGCGCCGAGGTGTCGTCGCCGGGAATGGCCGGCTCGGTGAGCTGGGCCTTGTAGTCGGTGGGGGCGGTGAGTTCGAGCAGCTCGGTCTTGGGGGTGGGGTAGAGCACGCTGAAGGTCTCGATGTGGGCGTCCCAGCCCCAGGCCTTGAACTGGGCGAGGGTATATTCGGCGTTGGCCTTGTCGTGCGGCGAACCGACCTGGTTGGGCAGGGCGGCCATGAGGCGCAGGCGGTCGCGGATGGCGTCCGCCGAGAGGTTCGCGTCGAAACGGGATTCGAGGGCGCGCTCTGCCGACGCGTCGGCGGCGGTGAAGCCAAGGAGCGGCGAGGGCTGGGCGGCGACCTGGAATGAGGCGCTCGCCAGCGCCGCGACGCTGATGAGCAGGCGAGTGCGTGACGTCATCGTTTCCACCCCAGCTAGATGTACGCCGCCGGACTAACATCCGTGCTTGCCGTGATCCAAGCCTTATCCGGCGCAGAATTCAAAGGAGAAGAGAACCGCCAAGTCGCCAAGACACCATGGGGCCGAGAATTGCTTGACGGCGTGAGCGCGCCGAAAGGGAACGGCCGGCGAGGCGGCGGCGGCGGATCGGAAGGCAAGGATTAACCACGAAGGGCGCGAAGGACACCAAGGAGTCACCAAGAAGACCGATTGCGCTTGGCGCAAAGCGCACGGCTTCAACCTTCGTGATTCCTTGGCGTCTTGGCGACTTGGTGTTTCACTTCAATCCCCGCCGCCACTCATGCCGCAGGGCGACGATGTAGCCGGCGCGGGGGAAGTGGACGTGGAGGCGGCCGAGCGCGGGGTCGTCGCGGGCGATCACCACCCGTTCGGGGTTGGCGGCCACCAGCACGCCGGCGATCGGGTCGCGACCGTAGTCGTCGGCCATCACCACCACCGGCGATCCGGGCGCGAGGCCCAGCGGATCGGCCTCGTCGTGTGGCGTGAAGTCGCCGGGCGTGGCGGCCGCGGCGACCTCGAGCGCCTCGGTGCTGGTGAGTTCGCTTCGCGCTCCGTGGCCGATCGCCGTCACGCGTCCGCGCCAGGCCTCCAGACGCTCCATGCCGGCGAGCAGGGGCGCCGCCAGGTGCGGGGTGAAGGTGGTCACGAACCAGATGTTCATGAACGCGGCGAAGTCGGCGACCCCGGCGGTCTCACCCGCCAGGAACGGGCCGCCGTCGGCGAGCGCCCGGTCGATCCAGGCCGCCTGGGCGCGCCACTGCATGCGCATCGGCCCGCCCGCCGCCTTCATCGCCGCCACGTCGAACGGCCGGCCCGACAGCTTCTCGCGATCCTCGATGAAGGCGCGCGGCACACTCGCGCCGATCTCGCCGAAGATGACGGCCACAGCGGCCTGGAAGAAAAGCCGGTCGGCCCACAGGTTGACCGCGGCGTCCAGCCCCCGGCGGGCGCGCGGCTGCGGCGCGCGGCGCTCGATCTCGTCCAGGATCACCTGGGTGTCGCAGAAGACGTCGGCGCCGATCTGCAGCACGGGGATGCGCCGGTAGCCGCCGGTGAGCGGCGTGAGGTCCGGCTTGGGCATGATCGTGGGGGCGATCACCGACCGCCACGCCAGGCCCTTGAGGCCGAACATCAGCCGCACCTTCTCAGAGAACGGCGAGGTGTCGTAGTGGTGGAGGATGACGTCGGCGGCCATCTGCGGTCAGGCCACCGGCGCGGGCCGGGCGCGCTGGTTGAACAGCAGCTTCATCCGCCGCTCGCGCTCCTCCTGAGAGAGAGCGGCGAAATCCTCCTGCGGACCGGCGGTGACGGCCATGCCCCGCTGCACCGCGGGCCGCGCGCCCATCTCCTCGAACCAGCGCTTGAAGTATTTGAACTCGTTGATGTCCTGGCCCTGGCCCTCCCAGCCCAGGGTCCACGGATAGGAGATCATGTCGGCGATCGTGTATTCGTCGCCGGCCAGGTAGCGGTGGTCGTACAGCTGGTTGTTCATCACCCCGTAGAGGCGGTTCACCTCGTCGGTGAAGCGCCGGACAGCGTAGGACTGATCGCCGCGGGTGTCGCCCAGGCGGCGGAAGTGGCCGCACTCGCCGGTCTTGGGCCCCTGGTTGGCCATCTGCCAGATCAGCCATTGGGTGACCTGATAGCGGCCGCGCACATCCTGCGGCAGGAAGCGGCCGGCCTTTTCGGCGATGTACAGCATGATCGCCCCGGATTCGAAGATGGCGATCGGCTCACCGCCGTCCGCGGGGTCATGGTCGACCATCGCCGGCATGCGGTTGTTGGGGCTGATCGCCAGGTACCCGTCCTGGAACTGATCGCCCTTGCCGATGTTGCACGGCACGATCTGGTAGGGCAGGCCCAGCTCCTCGAGCAGGATGGTGACCTTCTTGCCGTTGGGCGTGGGCCAGTAGTGGACGTCGATCATGCGTACGCTCCCAATGGCCGCCCGTCTCTGCGGCGGCCTTCGCCTTCGATCCTAGACTGCGAGGTTGCGGCCGAACAGCGCGAACAGCCGCTCCCAGTGGCGTTCGGCGGCGTCGCGGTTGTAGGCGCCGCGCTGGGGAAAGGCGAAGCCGTGCTCCACGCCGGGGTAGAGCTCCACCTCCGCGTCGGCGCCGACCGCGCTCACGGTGGCGCGCAGACGCTCGACCATCTCGAGCGGCGCCCAGCGGTCGATCTCGGCGCAGCCGAAGTAGATCTCGCCCTTGGCCTGGGCGCACACGAGGTGAGGGCTGTCGGCCTCCTCGGTCACAAGGCGCACCCCGTAGATGGAGGCGGCGGCGCCGACGCGATCTGGATACCGCGCCGCGGCGTTGATGGCGAACTGGCCGCTCATGCAATAACCGACCGCGCCGATCGGCCCCTCCGACGCCGCCGGCTGATCCTCGGCGAACGCGAGCAGCGCGTCGGTGTCCTCCATGATCATCTTGATGGTGAGCGACTCCATCAGCTGCATCATGCGCGTGCGCACCGGCGCATCCTCATCCCGGCTGAACGAGCCCAGCTCCATCACGCCGGCGCGGTAATAGAGGTTGGGGAGCATCACATAGTAGCCCACGCTCGCCAGCCGCCGCGCCATGTCGCGCAGCTCCTCGCGGATCGCCGGGGCGTCCATGTAGAAGATGATGATCGGATACGGCCCGCCGCGCTCGGGATGGGCGATGAAGGTGGTGGTCGCCCCATCGCGCGTGGGGATGTCTAGGGTCCGCTCGATCAAGGGATGGGGTCCTTTCGAAAGTGCGTTGCCGGCCACGCCATTCGGGCTTGCGAGTGACGAGGCATAATCGGCGACGCAACCCAGCGCGGCAAGCGCCGCCGATAGATCACGCCCCCGGCCGTGGTGTTGCAGCGGGCGCCGCGAAAGTTCCCTTCTCCCCCTCCTGCGGGAGAAGGTGGCCCCGAAGGGGGCGGATGAGGGGTCGACGCACGTTTCCGCGAGCCCGACGACGCCCGCGGCAGGCGCCGCGCGACCCCTCATCCAACGGATGCGACGAACAGCCGCGCGTCGGCCTTATTCCAGGCACGGACGCAAGGGCAGAGACAATGGATCGCGAGTTGGGCCGCGATGCCTGTCGCGGATCTCGGGCCTGTCCATGACGCCATCACGCCGGCGCCGCGGCCGCGCCATACGGCCCAAGGTCTATCCCCGGATAGCGCGTCGCGACGTCGCGCAGGGTTTGTTCGTTCCAGTAGTCGGAGCCGATCGGGGGCCAGCCGAACAGGTCGCGCTCGCGCGGGGTCATGCGGATCATCGCCTCGGTCATGCCGCGCCGATCGGCGTGATCGGGCCAGCTCATCTTGCCGTTCCAGCGCCAGCCGCGGGCCTGGAAGTCCGTCAGCATGACGAAGCGCGAGTGGCCCGGCGCCTTGAAGTCCGAACCCCGATGCAGGACGTCGGTCTTGTAGATGAACAGGCTGCCGGCCGGTCCGGTGACGCTCACCTCGCGTTCGTGGAGCGCGCCCATCGGCTGCTGGCGCGGAAAGAGGGGGATATCCCGGCTGTCGGGCAGGGGAATGACCTTGGTCGGTCCGTCGTCCTCGGTCACGTCCGAGAGCAGGATGAAGGTGGTCATCTGCGGATGCCGGCCATCGGCGCGGGGGACGACCAGGGTGTGGTTGCCGAAGTCGCGGTGGTGCATCTGGTCGTAGTTGATGGCCCCGGCGTACTTCGCCCACAGCTCCACCTTGTAGATCTCGATGTCCGTCGAGCCGAGGAAGCGCTCGGCGGCGTCGACCAAGTCGGGGTAGACGGCGACGCGGTTCAGCGCCCAGCTCTCGTAAGGAAAGAAGCGCAGGCCGGCGAACTGGCTGCGCGCCAGGCGGGGGTGGGCGGAGGGATCGGCGAAATAGTCTTCCGGGCGCGGATAGACGTCCCAGAGCGCGGCGCGCGCGGCTTCGAGCGTCTCGGCGTCCAGGAAGTTCTCGACGACCGTGAAGCCGCGATCCCAGATCTCAGCCAGCTTGGTGTCGCTCACGCGCATTCCAACAGACCTCAAGGCTGACGACCAAGCTCGCGGGGCTTAAGTTGGCCACGGTCCGGTGACAAGGGGGCGGCGTTTCGAGCGAATGGAGATCACGATGGCGCGGCTTGGATCATCGGGTGCGGCGATGGTGGGAAGCCTCTCGCTCCTGGCGCTGGGCGCCAACCCGCCGGCCGCTATCGCCTCGTCGGCCGATCCCGCGGGCGCGCGTATCGAGGCGTTTCACGCCTCGCTGGTCGAAATGATGAAGCAAGGTTCGGCGCTGGGGCCGCGGGGTCGCTATCACCGGCTCGAGCCGGTCGTGGAAGCGGACTTCGATCTGCCGCTGATGACGCGGTTCGCCGTGGGGCCGGCCTGGGCGTCGATGTCCGCCGCCGATCAGGGGGCGCTGGTCAAGGCGTTCGGCAAGCTCTCAGCGGCGAGCTACGCGCACAACTTCGACCGGTATGGCGGCGAGCGTTTCGATCTCGATCCGGTCGTGCAGGCGCGCGGTCCCGACAAGATCGTGCAGGCGCACCTGATCACCGGCGGCCACGCGCCGGTGGCGCTGGCCTACCGCATGCGCCTGTCGGGCGGGGCGTGGAAGATCGTCGATGTCTACTACGATGGCATCAGCCAGCTCACCACGCGGCGGTCCGACTTCGCCGCCCCGCTGGCGGCCGGCGGCGCCAAGGCGCTACTCGCCCACCTCGACAGCGTTTCGGCGAAACTGCTGCAGTAGGGGGTAAAGCGGACGGACCCTCGCTCGCCGCACCCTGGCCCGCAAATGGCGGTTCGCACGCCCCCACGAACGTCATCACCGGGCGTAAGTCCCGGTGACCCATGAACACGACGAATGGGCGGGCGCCTTGCGCGCCCATAGCTCCGCGATCACCGAATGCTGCGGACGTCGCCAAGCTCGGAGGCGACGCTGCGGGGTCGCGCCAGCCGTGGCCGCGCCCGGCGCGGCCAAATGCAACGGAGTGTTCATGAGTTACCGGGACTTGCGCCCGGTAATGACATTCGTTGGGGGTGTTGCGCGAGGGGCGCCAAGGGCGGCGGGCCCATCAGCGCGGGCTGGAAGAGCAGGGCCGAGACCAGCGTCCACAGGAGCGAGATCATCAGCAGCTCGCCCATACTGGCGGTGCCGGGATGGTCGGAGGCCCACAGGCTGCCGAAGCCGGTGGCCGTGGCCATGGCGCTGAAGAAGATGGCCCGGGTCAGGCTCGACTGCAGCAGGTGCGAGCCGCCGGAGCGCCAGGCCATGACGAAGTAGATGTGGAACGCCACGCCGATGCCGAACAGCAGGGGCAGGGCGATGATGTTGGCGTAGTTGAGCGACTGGCCGATGACGACGCAGCTGCCCAGCGTCAAGAGCCCTGTCAGCACGATGGGGGCCATGGTGATGGCCACGTAGCGCACGCGCCGCAGCACGGCGAACAACAGCGCGGTGATGGCGATGAACGAGAGGACGCCGGCTTCGATGAAGGCGCCGGCAATGGTCCGCCCGCCCTGCTGATTGCCGATCGGCTCGCCCGCCGCGTCCGGGGCGACCGCGGTCACGGCGGTGATGAAGCGGTCGAGCACGGCGCTGTTGTTCGAATTGCCGCGCGGGACCACCGATACGCGGGCGCGGCCGTCGGGCGCCAGCCATTGTCGCTTCAGATCGGGGGGGAGCGTGGCCAAGGTCACCGGTCCGGCCTGCAAGGCCGTTCGCGTCTGGCCCAGAAGCACCCCCAGCCCCGGCATCAGCGCCTGAGCGGCCCGCGCCCGGACGGCGGGAGGGGCGCCGGCGAGGCGACCGAGGTCGCCGGCGAGGCGATGCGCGGCGCTGGCGGGCGCCCCGGACTGGTCGCGCGAGGCGGCGCTCAGATCGGCCGCGGTGCGGCGCAGGCTGGCGACCACCTCCGCGTCGGCCGGCGGCGGGGCCACGGCCAGCGGGTCGAGTGTCAGGTCGAGCAGGTTGGCCGCGTCGGCGATGACCGCCAGTTTGGCAGGCTGGTCGACGGGGATGAAGTTCGAGAGCGTCCGTGCCTCGGCCACCGGCGCGAGGCGCTCCAGCCTGCGCGCCTCGCCGTCGGCGGCGGCCAGGCTCGGCGCGGTGATCTCCAGTGTGTTGGGCGACTGATCGGGATCGTTCATCAGGTCGAGCAGGGTCGCCACCGCTTCGTCACGCGGGTTCTGCAGGTGCAGGGGATCGAAGTCGAAGTGGAGGAAGGGGAGCAGCGCACCGCAGGCGAGGGCCGCGCCCAGCGCGACGCCGATCACCAAACGCCGATGGCCGAGGATGAAGCCGTCGAGCCGTTGCAGGGGCGAGGTCTCGGCGCTCGCGCCGGGGCGGGGCGGGCGCAGCAAGGCGATGAGCGCCGGCAGGAAGGTCAGATTGAGCGCCACGGCCACGAACATGCCGAGCCCTGCGATCGCGCCCAGTTGCGAGACGCCGCGGTAGGCGGTGGGGGCGAAGGCGAGGAAGCCCACCGCGATCGCGGTCGCCGCCAGGACCAGCGATCGGCCCATGCCGGCGGCCGCGGCGGTCAGGGCTTCGCGAACGCCGACCCCGCCGGCCTGCTCGGCGCGGAAGCGCACGCAGACCTGAATACCGAAATCGATGCCGAGGCCCACGAACAGCGGGATGAAAGCCACTGAGATCACGTTGAATTCGCGGAAGATCAGCAGGCCGAGCGCGGTGGCGAACACCAGGCCGACGAGCATGGTGGCGAGGATGGCGGCGATGAGGCGGGGCGAGCGCACGGCCATCCACAGCATCAACAGGATGGCGCCGATGGCCGCTGTGGCGATGGCCGCGATGCCGTGGGTGAGGGCGCCGAACTGCTCGTCATCGAGGGGCGCGGAGCCGGTGAGGCGCACCCTGACGCCCTGCGGCGCCTCGAACCCGAGGCTCGCCGCCGCGGTCCGCACGAATGCGCTCTGTCGCCAGGCCGGCTCCAGGTTGCGGTAATCGAGCACGGGCGTGGCCAGGATGATGCGGCGCAGCTCGCGCGCCGCCGCGGGCTTGCCGGAGACCATGGCCCGCCAGGAGAAGAACACGGGGCGGCCGGCCGCAATCCCGTCCAGCGCATCGGCCAGGGTCTCGATCGGGCGGCCGAGCTGGGCCAGGTTGGCCGCGCCCGCGCTCACCCCGCCGAGTGCGGTGGAGAGCGCGCCCATGAGACCGCGCAGGCTGGGGTCGGCGGCCAGCGGTCCCAGGAAGGGCTGCGCCGTGATCAACTGGCCGAGATCGGCCCGCACTCTCGGCAGCGGTTCGTACAGCAGGCCCTCGCGCTCGAAGAAGCCGCTGTCGGGGCGCTCCACGCCGCGGAAGAGATCGGGCTGCGCCGCCATCCGCCCGGCGAAGGCCTGGGCCGCCGACGCCGCCAGTTCCGGCGTCGCGCCGTCGACCACCACCACCACTTGGTCGCCCTGCGGCCGGAACAGCGCGTCGAACGCGGCGTCGCGCTGACGATAGGCGAGATTCTTCGACAGCAGCTGATCGGTGTCGCTGGTCATGGCGAAGTGGGTGAGCACGTAGGCGAGCGCCGCCGCCGCGGCCAGCAGGGCCGTGGGAACCGCGATCCAGGCTCGCGCGCTGCATCGATCCACCCATCGCGCGACGAGGGGAAGTCTAGCGGCGCGATCTTCGGATTGGGTCAGGCAGGCCTCCAGGCGCTCGCGCCACAGGTTTCACCACTGTCACGAGATTACGGTTTCGATTGAATCGCGGACGGTCCGCAGAATATGCAACCGGCAACAAGGAGTCGCCTGTGCGCGCACGAATCATAGCGGGCGGCCTCCTGATGGGGCTGATCGCGGCCGCCTGTCAGGCGCAGGCGCGGGCCGAGGCCGCGCGCTCCGCGGATCCCTACCAGAAGTTCAACCGCGCGAACTTCGCGATGGAAGCGGCCGTCGACCGCGTCTTCGTCCAGCCTTTGGCCCGGGTCTACAAGGCGTTGACACCCGGTCCCATCGGGAGTGCGATCCACAATGTGCTGGTGAATCTGAGCGAGCCGGTGGTGGTCATCAACGATGTGCTTCAGCTCCGCCCGGGGCGCGCGACCCTGGCCGCCACCCGGTTCGTGTCAAATTCGACCTTCGGGCTTGGCGGCTTGATCGACGTGGCCGGCGGCAGCGGCATGCCGCACAGGAACAGCTCGTTCGGCGATACGCTGGCGCGCTACGGGGCCCGGCCGGGCCCTTATCTTTTCCTGCCGCTCGTGGGGCCGACCACGGTCCGCGACCTGTTCGGCAACGGCGTCGACGCCGTGCTCGATCCGCTCCACTTCATTCGCTACCCGCATCGGGACGCGGCGACCCTCTATGTCGCCGTGACCGGCGGCGTCGACCAGCGCGTGCGGGCGGACTCGGATCTGCGCACGCTGCTCAGCGGCGCGGCCGATCCCTACGCCACCCTGCGCTCGACCTATCTCCAGCATCGGCAGGCGGAGATCGATGGCGATCAGGCCGTGCCCCAGACCTTGCCGGATCTGGGCGATCCGGAGGCGTCGGCGAGCGCCGCGCCCGGTCCGTCCGGCGCGGCCACGCTACTCGGTCCCCGGGGCCAGCCCGACCTCCCCGCTGGCGCGGGCGCCGATCAGCCTGCGGCCCTCGATGGCCTGCCAGATCAGCAGGGCGGGAACGCCGATGGCGACGTCGCGAGCGCGCTTGAGCAGGGAGAGCGCCAGGGACATCTCCGGCCCCAGGCCGAACAGGGGCCCGATCAGGGCGTAGGTGGCTTCCTGCACGCCGACGCCCATGGGGGCGGCGAAGGCGGCGCTGCGGACCGCACCGACCAGGCTCTCAATGGCGAGAACGGAGGCGAGGCCGATGTGGACGCCCGCCAGACGCAGGGCCAGCCAGGCGCCGACGGCGCTGGAGATCCAGGCCGCGAAGTGGATCACGACCGCCAGCGCCAGGCGGCCGCGCCGCTGGTAGCGGGCGGTGAGCGCCGCGCCGATGTCGCTGGCCCCGGCCAGGGCAGCGGGCAGGAAGCGGCGCGCCAGGGCCTCGAGCAGTTCCACCCCGCGCCGCTGCAGGGCGACGAAGCCGGCGGCCGCCAGGGCGGTGAGCAGGAGGCCGATCAGCGCGGCGCCCACAAGGGCGTTGTGGGTTGATCCGGCGCCAAGGCGCATCGCCAGCAGGCACAGGCCGAGGCTCGTGAAGCCGAGTTGCGCGATGAGCTCGGTGGTCACGTCCACCACCGTGGTGGCGAAGGCGGCCGTCGCGGTGACTCCCTGCAGCATGGCGGCCCGGGCGCCGATCACGAAGCCGCCCAGGTGCGAGAACGGCAGCAGTTCCGAGCCCGAGTCGCGCACGACCCTGGCCCAGATGAACACGCCCAGGCGCCGCGGTCGCAGTGGCTCATCGAGCAGGAACCAGGCGCCGCCGAGGAGGCAGAAGGGCAGGGCGGAGTAGGCGCACAGGAACGCCAGTCCCCGCCAGCCGATCACCGCCAGGGCCGAGAACACCGCGCCGAAGCCGATGTAGCCGACAACGGCGGTGGCCACCGCGAGCCCGACGATCGCGGCGATGAGAACGCTCAGTTTCATGCCGTGAACGCTCCAAATCCTCCGCGGTGAAGACCCCCGGCGGCGCGAATGACCTCCGGGGCGATCAGCGCCGCCAGTTCCTCGCCGTAGCGATACCCGGGCGCCGCGCCCTTGAAGGCGCCGTGCGTGGCGGGGTGCAGATAGATCTCGGTCAGTCCCCTCGGCAGTCCCCCGATCAGGCCGAGCAGTCGCGGCAGGACCATCGCGCCGCTCCAGCGCAGGCCGAACACCTGGTCGGGAACCACCAGGCCCGCGCGCCTGAAACGGGTCCGCACCGCCTTGGCCCAGAAGTCGACCACCGGCGTCGCCGGAACGACGCCACGCTCGATCGCCGCGAGCACGGCGCGCGGCTCGACCGGCGCCCGCGCGGCCTTGAGGCCCTGGCGGGCCCCTGCCTGCAGGATGAGGCCGGCGATGGTGGGGTGGAGGTGGAAGTGCTTGTGCGCGTTGACGTGGTCCAGCACCAGGCCGGTGGCGGCGAAGGCCGCGAACTGCGCCTCGATCTCGGCGGCCAATTGCCGGCGCGCCGCCGGGTGAAAGTAAATCCGCACGCCCGCCATCGCCATGTCCGCGCGAAAGTCGCCGGCGGCGTCTACCAGATGGGACACCTCGCGCGGCGGCAGAGTCGGCCGTCCGTCCACCAGCACCAGATGCAGGCCGACCCTGAGCGAAGGCATGGCGCGCGCCCGCGCCACCGCGTCAGCGGCGGCCGGCGCGCCGACCATCAGGCTGGCGGCGGTCAGGACGCCCTGGCGGTGGGCGATCTCCACCGCCTCGTTGACGGCTACGTCCGCCCCGAAATCGTCGGCGGTTACGATCAGCCGGCGCGCAGTCATGCCCTCCGACGGATCAGGCGGCCGCGCCGCGCCGCTCCTTGAGGAAATCGAAGAACTCCACGCCCTCGCGCAGCCGGCGCTTCATCATCTCCGGGCTGCGCACCATTTCGTTCACGATCGCGCCGATCTTTCCCGGGCGGAAGTAGAAGCGCTTGTAGAAGGTCTCGACGCTGTCGAAGATCTCGGCATGGCTGAGGTGGGGGTAGTGAAGCGGCGCGATCTGGATGCCGTGTTCGTCCACCAACTCCGCGTTGTCGGCGTCCAGCCAGCCGTTCTTGAGCGCCTGATCATAGAGGAAGGTGCCGGGATAGGGGGCGGCGAGCGAGACTTGGATGGTGTGCGGATTGATCTTGGCCGCCCAGCGCACGGTCTCCTCCAGCGTCTCCCGGGTTTCTCCGGGCAGTCCGACGATGAAGGTGCCGTGGATGGTGATCCCCAGGTCGTGGCAGTCCTTGGTGAACCTCTCGGCCACCTCGACGCGCATGCCCTTCTTGATGTTGTGCAGGATCTGCTGGTTGCCGCTCTCGTAGCCGACCAGCAGCAGGCGAAGGCCGCCTTCCTTCAGCACCTTCAGGCTCTCGCGCGGGACATTGGCCTTGGCGTTGCACGACCAGGTGACGCCCAGCTTGCCCAGCTCGCTGGCGATGGCCTCGGCTCGGGGCAGGTCGTCTGTGAAGGTGTCGTCGTCGAAGAAGAACTCCTTCACCTGCGGAAACGCCTTCTTAGCCCAGGCGATCTCCTCGATCACATGGCCGACGCTGCGGGTGCGGTAGCGATGACCGCCGACGGTCTGCGGCCACAGGCAGAACGTGCAGCGCGATTTGCAGCCGCGCCCGGTGTATATCGAGATGTAGGGGTGTTTCAGATAGCCGATGAAGTAGTTCTCGATCGTCAGGTCGCGCTGGTAGACAGGCGTCACGAACGGCAGGCTGTCCATATTCTCGAGGATTGGCCGATCGGGGTTGTGGATGACCACGCCCTCACGGTTGCGATAGCTGAGTCCTGCGATATCCGCCCAGGGCTTGTCGTCGGCGACATCCTTGATGGTGAAGTCGAACTCGTTGCGGGCGACGAAGTCCACGACCGGGGCGCTCTTCAGGCTGCCGGCGGCGTCCACGGCGACCTTGGCCCCGATCAGGCCGGCCTTCAGGTTGGGGTTGGCGGCCTTGAGCGCCTCGATGGTCTTCACGTCCGAGGCGAACGACGGGGTCGAGGTGTGCAGCACCACCAGGTCGCGATCGGCAGCCAGGGACACGACGTCGGCGAGGCTCTGGCGGTGCGGCGGGGCGTCGACGAGCTTGCTGTCCTCGACCAGCGCCGCCGGCTGGGCGAGCCAGGTCGGGAACCAGAACGATTTGATCTCGCGCTTGGCCTGGTAGCGGGAGCCCGCGCCGCCGTCGAAGCCGTCGAACGACGGGGCCTGCAGGAAGAGAGTGCGCAACATGGGGAGAAAAACCTCAGGTGTGACTTAGGACGCCGTCGCGGTTCACGCGGAAGCGGCGACCTTGCCAGCCGACCGTGTTGACCGCGAAGCTGGCAAGGAAGACGGCGAACGATAGCACGTCGCGTGGAGGAATGAGCCACCAGGCGCCGGCGCGCGCGCCGGTGGACGCATCGACGCAGAACTTCAGCGAGATGCGCAGCGCGAGCACGAAGAACAGCAGGCCGACCGAGGACGGGGCAAAGCCGAGGAGCATAGTCGACAACAGCGCCAGCGGCAGCGGGTGCGTGATCAGGCTGCCGGCGTAGCCTGGCGGATCGATCTGCCTGACCGTGCGTCCCCAGCGCAGCTCGTGCAGCAACAACTCGTTCGGATTCGATTCCGGACAGATATGGGAGACGACCATCGGCGGGATGGCGATCCGGTAGCCTTGGGCGCGCACCGCGCGGCCGATCTCGTAGTCGTCGGCCAGGTGGTCGGCGAACGCCGCGAAGCCGCCGATCTTGGCCAGGACCCCCGCGCGGATGGCGATCGTCGAGCCGAAACACGGCTGCGCCAGGCCCAGCGCCTTGCCGACCACGGCGCTAGGCAGAAACTGATAGTCGATCGCCATCGCCGACAGCCGCGACCACAGACTGCCGTCGGACCGCCCGACGTAAAGGCAGCTCACCGCGCCGACGCCAGGCTCCGCCAGGGCCGACACCACGGTGCGCAGGTAGCGGCGATCGACGATGATGTCCGAGTCGCTGAGGATCAGGATCTCATGTTTGGCGCGCGTGGAGATGTTGATCAGGTTGGAGGCTTTGCGGTTGCTGCCGTAGAGCCGCGCGTCGATCACCAGGTCGATGTCCATGAGCGGATGAGCCGCCTGGAGTGCGCGCACCACGCTGATGGCCGGATCGCGGGCGTCGTGAACGCCGAACACGATCTGCACCTCGCCCGGGTAGTCCTGATCGCAGAACCGCTCCAGCGACTCCCGCAGGCCGTCGTGGGCGCCGTGCAGAGGCTTGATGACGGTCACGGCCGGCAGATCCCGAACCGCGCGTTTGGCTCTGCGGAGGAAAAGCACGGTCGCGATTCCAGCCACGATGGTGTAGCCGATCCCGCAAATGGTAAGCGCCGCGGCTATCCAACCCAGCGCCGTGATCAGAGCGATCAACAAACCTATCCCCGACTGTGGAGCGCAGACGAATGCGCCCCAGCGGCGTTGTGCAGCGCGCGCTTGGCTAATTGTGGGCGCCGATAGACCTTTCGACGCTGGGCGTCCATGACGATCAGGCTCCTGTTCGGCTGGCCGACCGCGGTCGGCCAGAGTCCAGCACGTAAATCCGGTCCAGCGCGCGATACCGGGGCGCTCGGCGGCGTCGCGCACGACGCGCCGCCGTCAGCCCGAAACGGCCACCGCGCGATATGGTCACGACCGGGGTCGGTTGATAGATGGCTGAAACAAAAGCTACAGGGATTCGCATGCCCACCGAATGGGCTGCTGGCGTACGAACGCGCCGGCGTGGGCTACAGTGTGTCGAAGCCTGAGCGAAATTCAGGCTCCGCGGCCCGTTGAGGGAGCGGACATAGAGGACTGCCTGCGCTGGCGGAAATGTGAGACATGTTTCCATAATGACACAGGACTGCGCAATTGAGTAGCTAAGGACCCGTGGGAAGGTCGTGGCGACATTCGGCGCCCACTGTCCCTCGCCTGCCAGGCTATCCCCGCTCGACCGCGCACAGGAACAAGACATCTATTCATGGCGGCGCGTCGGCGGTTTCGGTGGGTGTTCGTAGTCCTGGGCGTCATCGCGGTCGCGCTGGTTCTCTGGGTGGTGTTCCACAAGCCGCCCGCGAAGCCCGCCAAGCCGCAGCCGATTCCGGTGACCACGGTCAAGGCCCTGAGCCGGGACGTGCAGGTCGAGATCACCGCCCTGGGCGCCGCCCAGGCCTGGAAGAGCGACATGATTATCGCCCAGGTCACGGGCAAGATTCTCAGCGCGCCCTTTGTTGAGGGCGCCGATGTGCGGGAGGGTCAGCTGCTGGCGCAGATCGACCCGGCCCCTTACCGGGCGGCTTTGCTGCAGGCGCAGGGCGCGCTCGTTCGAGACCAGGCGTCGCTGGCTGAAGCGCGCATCGATCTTGCCCGCTACCAGAGGCTCGCGGCTCAGGATTCGATCGCGCGCCAGACGCTCGACACCCAGGCCGCGCTGGTCAAGCAGGACGAGGGCACGGTGCTGCTCGACAAGGGCGCGGTCGACGCCGCCAAGGTCAGTCTCGGCTGGACCAGCATCCGCGCGCCGATCGCCGGTCGCGCCGGCGTGCGGCTGGTGGACCCGGGCAACATCGTCAGCGCCGGCGCGACGCCGAGCGCCAGCAGCACAACCACGACCGCCGGCGGGAGCGGTCTCGCCAGCAGCACTACTACCAGCGCCGCCGGCGGCGGCATCGTCATAATCAATCAGATCGAGCCGATCGCGGTGACGTTCACCGTGCCCCAGGGCGACTTCGAGCATCTCTCACAGGTGTCCGACGGATTTAGGAAGCCCCTCGCCACCACCGCGCTCAGCCAAGAGACCGGCGCGGTGCTGGGGTCGGGCACGTTGAGCATCGCCGACAACCGCGTCGATCAGGCGACCGGCTCGGTGGTGCTCAAGGCGCGTTTCCCCAATCCCGGTCGCACCTTGTGGCCGGGCCAGTTCGTCAATGTGCAGCTCGGTCTCGAGAACCTGTCAAACGTGACGACGATCCCCACCGTGGCGGTCAACAATGGTCCCAGTGGGACGTACGCTTTCGTGATCGGGCCAGACAGCAAGGTGGTGATGCGGCCGATCACCGTGGCGCTCACTCAAGGGGCGGTGGCGGTGATCAAGTCGGGAATCCGGCCCGGTGAGACGGTGGTCACCGACGGGCAGATGACACTGAGGAAGGGCGC
>Ga0302314_10004533_pt1 | contig 25523 bp, 22 predicted proteins | sample III_Palsa_N2_3_FD_200533 | JGI IMG/M metagenome (GOLD analysis project Ga0302314, IMG submission 200533) | Peat permafrost microbial communities from Stordalen Mire near Abisko, Sweden - III_Palsa_N2_3 | ecosystem: Environmental > Terrestrial > Soil > Palsa > Peat permafrost | place: Sweden... | reverse complement strand
CGCGCCCGGCTGCGGCCAGCCCGCCGCCCGCTGCGACCTGGACCACACCACCCCCTGGCACCACGGCGGACCAACGTGCCCCTGTAACATCGCCCCTCTGTGCCGTCACCATCACCGCTGCAAACAGGCCCAGGGCTGGTGGCTGGATCAGCCGGAACCAGGCGTCCTGCAATGGCGCACCCCCGCCGGACGCACCCACACCACCACCCCCACCCAGTACCCCCTCGACTAGCCCGCTGCCGAGCGCGCCACGCGACTTTCAGCCATGGCCATGGAGGATCGATCCCTCGGCGGAGTGATCGGGGACCGCGTGCCGCACCTGTACGTTCACCTGACGCCAAAGTGTCCAAGCCACAGTGAAGCCCTTTTGTGATACGTTCGCCTCGATCTGTGCTGCTGCGAACTGAGGAGGTGAGACCGATCAACACTGTGATGGGTCGGGGCTCCCTCCTTCGCATGGCCTAGCTCGCATGGCCTCGGGAGTGCCCGCAAAAAGGCATCCTGAAAGGCTTGAAACGCTATGCGCTTCACCTCTGAGACGTCGTCCGGCGGCGTCTTCGAACAGCTCTTTATCCTCGGTGAGATTCCCGGCGTGCTGTGGACGCCGCAAGGTGCCGCCGGTACTCGTCCGCTGATCCTGATGGGACACGGCGGCGGGCAGCACAAGAAGGCCCCCGGCATCGTGGCCCGTGCGTGCCGCTTCGTGGCCGAGTGCGGGTTCGCGGTGGCGGCGGTCGATGCGCCCGGCCATGGCGACCGGCCGAAGGATGAGGAATACGACCGGATCGCGACCGGGAACCAGGCTCGCGTGGCGGCCGGAGAGGAACTGGCTCCTCTGCTCGCTGGTTTCCATGCGCTCGTGGCTCGCCAGACCGTCCCGGAATGGCGGGCGGTCCTGGACGCGGTCCAGGAACTCGGCCACGTCGGCGCCGGCCCGGTGGGCTACTGGGGTGTGTCGATGGGGTGCGGGCTCGGCGTTCCGTTCGTGGCCGCCGATCCCCGGGTCCACGCGGCGGTGCTGGGCTTGAGCGGGGCGCTGGCCGTGGCCGAGGCCGCCGCGCGGATCACCATCCCGGTGGAGTTCCTGGTGCAGTGGGACGATGAGCGGGTACCGCGGGCCCAGAGCCTGGCGCTGTTCGACGCCTTCGCTTCAGCCGAGAAGACGCTGCACGCCAACCCCGGCAAGCACATGGAGGTCCCGCGCTTCGAGGTGGACAGCACGCTGCGCTTCTTCGCCCGGCACCTAGGCTGATACCGCCAGCGGTAATCCGCGACGCGCCGGTCGGGATCCGTTCCCGATCGGCGCGATAAGCGCACACTGGCCGGCGACCGGCGACCGGCGACCGGCGACCGGCGACCGGCGCCCCGGTCTGCCTGCAGCGAAATCGAAACTTGCGCCCGGCTGCCCGCTCGTACGCTGACAATATGGCTGAGCGCGCGAATGTCTATCCGTTGTGGCGAGAGCCCAAGCCGGAGCCGCGCCCTCAGCAGCCGCTGCCTGCCGAACCACTGTGGCGCGAGGTTCTCGGTCAGCGTCTTCATACCCTCCGTTCGGGCCGGCAGGAAACATTGTCGGAAACGGCCGGCCGGGCCGGGATATCGCCGCAATATCTGTCCGAGATCGAGCGCGGGCGGAAGGAACCGTCGAGCGAGATAATCGCGGCGCTCGCGGGAGCGCTGGGAATCACGCTGACCGGGCTGACGGAGCAGGTCGCGGGCGATCTGCGGCGCCAGTACGGCACCGTCGTGACTAATGAATCGGGCCCAGTCATGCTCGCCGGCGCGGCGTGATGCCCTAGGTTCCCGCGGCTTCCCGCGGCGGCTGAGGCGCCGGACGTAACAGCGCCCGGAAACCGCTGCCCGAGCACATGGTCCACGATCCTGTATTCCAGCGCTGCCTGTGCCGTAAGGACTCGGTCGCGATCGGTGTCGGTTCGCAGCGTCTGTACCGACTGGCCGGTGTGCCTGGAGAGGATCGCTTCGATATCGGCGCGCATCCGCAACAGCTCGTCCGCTTGCAGGATCAGATCCGGAATCGGTCCCTGACCGCGTGCCGCCGGCTGATGCAGCACCACCCGCGCGTGCGGCAGCACGGGCCGCCGGCCAGCGGTTCCGGCCGCGAGCAGCACGGCGCCGACGCCGATCGCCTGGCCCACGCAGGTGGTCGCGACCGACGCCTGGATGAACTGCATGGTGTCGTACACGGCGAGCATGGGAGGCAGGTCGCCGCCTTCGCAGTTGATGTACAGGTTGATCTCCTGCTCGGCGCTCTCCGCCTCGAGGTGCAGCAGCTGGACGATGAGGGTGTTGGCGACCCCAGAATCGATCGGGGTACCAAGGTAGACGATGCGCTCGGTGAGCAGGTGCGAGTAGACGTCCATGATCCGTTCGCCCCGGGGATGCTGGGCGATGACGTTCGGGATGGTGTAGCTGGTCATGTGTCGCCCTTCAGCCCGATCCGGTGTTTTCTGGCCGCCATGACCTGGCCGAACGAGCCGACGATCTGATCTATAAACCCGTAATCCCTGGCCTCGGTGGCCGTGTACCAGTGGTCATGCAGCGAATCGTCGAAGATGCGCTCGACGGGCTGGCCGGTGTCCTCCGCGATGAGGCCGAGCACGGTATCCACCGTGTGCCGCAGATCATCGGCCTGGACCTCGATGTCGACCGCACTGCCCCCGATACCGGCTGAGCCTCGGTGCATGAGGATGCGGGCGTGTGGCAGCGCGAAGCGCTTGTCCTTGGCCCCGGCCGAGAGCAGGAACTGCCCGGCGCTGCAGGCCAGCCCGAGCGCCAGGGTCGCGACATCGCACGGCACCAGCCGCATGACATCGCGGATGGCGAGCATAGACGGCACCGATCCGCCGGGTGAGTTGATCCACAAGGCGACATCGGCGGCGGGGTCCTCAGCGGCGAGCATGAGCAGTTGCGTGGCGAGCAGCGTTCCGTTGTCGTTGTCGAGCACCCCGTCCAGCACGAGGATCCGCCGCCGCAGCAACTGCTTCCGCACCCGCTCGCTAAACAGAGGGTTCTTGTCATCGTGAGCCATGCCTTCAGCCTGTGGCATGACCGCCCACAAAGACTCCGCACGCTGCTGTCAGCAGATCTGCCCACAGCAGCGCCCAGTCCCCGCCCGGCCCGAACCCGCGCGTGACTATCTGCCTTCGCCGCAGCCCTATCAGTCGCCGCGCCGCTACCCTCAGGCATGACTGCCAGCATCTAGCTCGGCTCGTGAGCCGCGCCCGTCAGCAGGGAGGGGTATGGATATCCGTCAGGAGCAGTGCCCGCTAGACAGCCGGCCCCGGGGAGCCGCGTTGGCCGTTACCTTGGTCGCGGCCCTCTGGGTGCTCGCCGCCTGTTCAGCCGGGCCCACGCGCAGCCATTCCTCGCCGCAGCCGCGCACCAGCGGAACCAGCGGAACCAGCGGAACCAGCGGAACCAGCGGAACCAGCGGAACCAGCGATGCTTCCGCGCCCCCACGCAGCAGTCCAGCCTGGCTGCTGACACGCTCGGCCGCGTCCCAGCTCATCGCCGACCCGGCCGTCCGGGCTAAGCTACAGGGCGCACTCGTCTACGAGATCCTGCGGCCGCGGCAGCAACGGCTCGTTGGCATCACCGCGAAACCTGTCGTGACGTTTGCCTCCGCGACCGCGCTCGAGGACGCGGTAACCGGCGGTCGGCTCCCGGCCGGGACCTATGGCGTTCTGTACGATCCCGAGGCCTGGTCCTTCACCCCCGTGGCCGAGCAGCGGGATCCCGTGCAGGCCGCCACCCGAGCCGCAGCCGTGGCTCATGCGCATGGTTTGCGGCTCATCGTAGCCCCCGCGCTGAACCTCACCACCGTCCTGGCGCCTGGCCGCCAGCAGCCGAGGTGGCGGGCGTTCCTCGACCTAAACCTCGTCGCCCGCCTAGCCGCGGTGGCCGACATCGTCGAGATCCAGGCCCAGAGTCTGGAGCGAGACACTGCCGCCTACACTGCCTTTGTTCGGGCCGCGACGTCGCAAGCCAGCGCCGCGAACCCGCGGGTGATCATGCTGGCGGGGCTATCCACCAACCCGCCGGGCGCGCCGGTTGACGGCCAGCAGCTGACGGCGGCCATCCGGGCCACCCGGTCCATGGTCGACGGCTACTGGCTCAACATTCCCGGCCAAGGCCCGCGCTGTCCGACCTGCAATCCCCCCCGCCCGGACATCGCCATCCAGATCCTCCAGTCGCTGCCCTGACCCGTCCCGCGTCCCAGCGCCCGCGAAACCTCGTCAGTACCAATATCAACGAACTTGCGTGCCCGGCGGCCCGCACAACATCGCCTGGACGTGTCAGCCTGAGTGCATCTGGACGTGTCAGCCTGAGTGCATTTCGAGGATGTGCTCGACCAGAGGCCGGACCGATCGAGCCGGATGCGATTCAGGACGAATGGCGCCAATGGTGAGGATGCCGTCGATCAGAACGAGGATCTGATCGGCGCCTCCGGCGGGATCATGGTGTCCGAGGTTCGCCAGCTCCGCTTCGAAGATCTCGTGAAGACGCTTGGTGTACGCCCGGGTTACCTCGTGTGCCGGGTGGCTGGCGTCGGTAAGGGAGAGCTCGGCAGACACGTACCGGCAGCCCCGGAAGCCCGGAGTTGACGTCGTCATGTCCAGCTGATCGAAGACCGCCAGCACTCGCTTGCGGGGGTCATCTCCGCCGGAGGCGAGCGTCGCGCGATAGCGTTCCTCGTCCTTTTCTGCCGAGACCCTCAGCGACTCGGTGATGAGGCCGTCCTTCCCTCCGAAATGCTGGTATAGGGAGCGCCGTGCCACCGAGGCGTCCTCGAGGATGGCGTCCACGCCCACACCCACCCCTTGGGTCGCCGTCAGCCGTTGCGCGGACTCGAGCAGGCGTTCACGCGGCCCCGGGCTCTTGACAGCGGTCATGTCTTCGGATTTTACCCTGTTCCGAGTTGACTGTAGACCGATCGTACGGTCTACTTAACTAGTAGAACGACCAGTCGATATACTCAAAAGGAACTGTTGTGAGAGAAGATTTCATGAAGTTCATCGATCAGTACGTGGAAGTGTGGAACGAGCCTGACGCCGAGCTGCGGAGAAGGACGATCGAAGCGCTCTGGGTGCCAGGCGGCGCCAACTACACCCAATCGATGGCGGCGACAGGCTACGAGGCTCTCGATGATCGAGTCACGAGCGCCTACGAGGCCTATGTCCGCTCAGGAAAATATCGCTTTCGCAGGGTCGAGCCACCAGTGGCTCATCACAACGCGGTGAAGGTTCAATGGGAGATGGTCACTGTGGACGACGGATCGGTGGCCTCGGTCGGACTCGAGTTCCTGATTCTCGCCGATGACGGCCGAATCATCTCTGATCACCAGTTCAGCGTTAGCTAGCCGGACAAATGGCAAACCATCAGTCCGCCGACGATCCAGCGCACTATCTGAGGTGAGATGACTACATAAAGGGATCGGTCCTGGCGACGTCAAGTGACCGACGTCTCGGAAAGCGGCGGTATGGCCGACACCAGCTTCTACGTCCCGCCAGCCAAACTCGGTCGCTTTACGAACAACGTAGCGAACGAGCCGATGAAGCAGCTGCTTTAGGAAGTTCCTGCAGCTCAGGGGCAGCGATATGGCCACGATCGCCGTGTCTGATCGCGCTTCCCCGCATGTCACCACTCCCATTCTGCTCCCGGAATCGGACATGGCCGGTTTAGGGGTGAAGTAGACGGAAGCTGTCGAGCAGGACCTTGTAGTCGTGGGCGAAGCTGGCGGCTGTGCTCCCGAATCCCTCGAAAATGTAGGCGGACGAGCCGAACGCCACGACGCGGATCTGCCCCGGATCTCCCAAAACGGAGATGACTGCATCTTCGGCAGGTTGCCCGTGGTAAGTGATCCCTTCCCGGGAGATCACTTCTCCCCCGGGAAGGGCTGAGGCAGTCACGTTGACGGCGCGGTCAAGGCTGAAAGAGCCTGATGCGGGCACCGGAGCGCGGATGATTTCGACGGCATGGCCGGGAAGGTCGGCTAGGTAGACGATGATGGTGGTGGTTCCTGCTGTCTGCTCGATGCGGATCGGTTTGCGGGGGAACGTGGCGGTGAAATGGGCGTCGCTGGCTGTCAGCAGGTACCCAGAAGCTGGGCTTGGCGAGGGCGTCGAAACGGCGTGCAGCCCTACGGTCGCTGCAATCCATCCTGCGAAGAGCACGATCCCCGCTACGATCAGCCAACGGGCCATCCGGGGCGGGGCATGGGCATCGCCGGCCGCAATGAGCCTGCGCCAGGGTGGCCCGGTGGCGGCGGTCTGGTCGGGGGGGATGCCTGGTGGGCTTGGCGGCGCATCATGATCACTAAACGATTGTCTGGTCATTTATCTCACTCCTTGTGCGGTCGGCTTCTGTAGCCGCGAATGCCTGCCGGAATCAGTCGGCTGGTCATCGCGGCTGACTCGACTCTGGCCACCGGGATGGGTGATCGCCCACACGTGTCGGCCCACAGGACAGCTCACAGGATCCCCCTGCTGAGCATTGGCCAGGTCAGCCTGGTGATCGTGCACTGGGCGGGCCCTGTTATGCCGGCGGTGCGCATGCCTTGGAGTAGGAGAGGATTAGGGTCCGCCCGATGAGCCGCGGTCCGCCGGGTCCTGGAGTCAGTCGGTGACGCTAATGAACGCAAGATGCTTGGTACTGCAGCTGGGAGATGTACTCGTTCCACTGCCGGGGCGTGAGGCCACCGGCCGTGGCACAAATCCGCCCGATGGCGTACTGGACGTTCAGGTCCCAGAGCCGGGTCGTGCCGTCGACGCTGCCGCTAGCCAGCGTCTGCCTCTGCCCATCAGGGCTGAACGCCACCGAGTCCACGGCAGCGGTGCCGCCGGTCAGCGGCTGGCCGAGTGGCCGGGGGTCCGCGGGATCGCCGACATCCCACAACCGGACCGTGCCGTCGCCGCTGCCGCTTGCCAGCGTGTGCCCATCGGGGCTGAACGCCACCGAATCGACGTGGGAGGTGCCGCCGGTCAGCGGCTGGCCGAGCGGCCGGGGGTCCGCGGGATCAGCGACATCCCACAGCCGGACCACACCGTAAAAATTACCGCTTGCCAGCGTGTGCCCATCGGGGCTGAACGCCACTGAAAGGACAGTGGCCGTACCGCTGGTCAGGCCCACACCGAGCGGGCTGGGGTGCGCGGGATCGGCTACATCCCACAACCAGACCGCGCCGTCCAGGCCGCCGCCGGCCAGTGTGTGCCCATCAGGGCTGAACACTACCGAGTCCACGGCGCCGCCGATGGCCGGGGGCTGGCCGAGCGGGCGGGGGCGCGCGGGATCGGCGACATCCCACAGCGTGACCACTCCGTTGTCGCTGCCGCTGGCCAGCGTGTGCCTATCAGGGCTGAACGCCACCGAATCCACGGCTGCAGTACCGCCGCTGGCCAGGGGCTGGCCGAGCGGCCGGGGGTCCGCGGGATCGCCGACATCCCACAACCGGACCGTGCCGTCGTCGCTGCCGCTGGCCAGCGTCTGTCCATCAGGGCTGAACGCCACCGAATCCACGGCTGCAGTACCGCCGCTGGCCAGGGGCTGGCCGAGCGGCCGGGGGTCCGCGGGATCGGTGACATCCCACAACGCGACCGTACCGTCGAGGCTGCCGCTGGCCAGCGTGTGCCCATCAGGGCTGAACGCTACCGAGTCCACGGCGGCGATGCCGGCCCCGGTCAGGACGGTCTGAGGGAGGCTCCACAGCCGGATGGTGCCGTAGAGGCTGCCGCTGGCTAGCGTGTGCCCATCGGGGCTGAACGCCACCGAATCGACGGCGACGGTACCGCCGCTGGTCAGGGGCTGGCCGAGCGCGCTGGGGTGCGCGGGATCGCCGACATCCCACAACGCGACCGCGCCGTCGTCGCTGCCGCTGGCCAGCGTCTGTCCATCAGGGCTGAACGCCACCGAATCCACGGCTGCAGTACCGCTGCTGGTCAGGGGCTGGCCGAGCGTGCTGGGGTGCGCGGGATCGCCGACATCCCACAATGCGACCGTGCCGTCGTCGTCGCCGCTGGCCAGCATCTGTCCATCAGGGCTGAACGCCACCGAGTTCACGGCGACGGTGCCGCTGGTCAGGGCTGAGCCGATGGGCTGGCCGAGCGCGCTGGGGTGCGCGGGATCGGCGACATCCCACAGCCGGATGATGCCGTCGTCGTCGCCGCTGGCCAGCAGGTGCCCATCAGGGCTGAACGCCACCGAGTCCACGGCGGCGGCACCGCCGCTGGCCAGGGGCTGGCCAAGCGGGCTTGGGTGCGCGGGATCGGCGACATCCCACAGCCGGATGATGCCGTCGTCGTCGCCGCTGGCCAGCGTGTGCCCATCGGGGCTGTACGCCACCGAGTGCACGGCGGCGGTACCGGTGGTCGGGGGCTGGCTGAGCGGGCGGGGGTCTGCGGGATCGGCGACATCCCACAGCCGGATGATGCCGTCGTCGTCGCCGCTGGCCAGCGTGTGCCCATCGGGGCTGTACGCCACCGAGTCCACGTCGGAACCGCCGCTGGCCAGTGGCCGGCTGAGCGGGCGGGGGTGCGCGGGATCGGCGACATCCCACAGCGCGACCGTGCCGTCGTTGCTGCCGCTGGCCAGCGTGTGCCCGCCGGGGCTGAACGCCACCGAGTTAACGGCCCCGGCGCCGGTAGCCAGGGGCGAGGACAGGGGAGTATTTTCGCTGTTCAGCAGGCGTGAGGCGAGGTCTTGCGTTGGCTGGATGCGGTAGGCGGCGAGGTTGATCTGCGCCGCGAGCGGTGTGTCACTGGTGCCGAACTGAACGGCTTCAGTGATTACCTGGTTGTAGACGGCCTGGTCACGTTGCCGGACCGCCGCGGCACGCTGGTTGAGAGCAACGCCCGATGCACCCACCGCCAGTACGGTCAGCAGGGCGAGGATGACGAAACCACTCCGCCGCCGCCGGGTGCTGCGGCGCGCGGCGTGGTGAGCGGCGCTAAGGAACGCGTTACTGGTGGCGGGGAGCGGGGGGTAGCGGGTGGGCGCGTCCTGCCATCGGGTGGCGGCGGCGTCGATGGTGGCGAGTCGCCCGGGCCGGTAAAGGTAGGAGGAGTCCCTGCGGTTTATATCCCACGTGGCCGCGTCGGTGACCACCTGGCTGTACAAGGCCCGGTCAGCCTGGTTGTCTCCCAGCCAGTCCCGGAGCTGATTCCAGGCCTGCAGCAGCACGTCATGAGAAATCTCGACACTGTCCTGTCCGAGGACGAGCAGACGGTGGGCACTGAAGATGTCGATGACCGCGTCGATGTCTGCCGCCATCTGCGCTCCCGGGGGGTGCAGATCGGTCATGCTGCACCGGCGCCGCGCGAGCTGGCTATCCGCTGTAATTATTGTGAGCTGGGTGAATACCAGGCGCGCCGCATCCTGCTGCCGACTGGTCAAGACGTCGTAGGCGGCCTGGGCACTGCGGTTGACCGCGTCGGCGACGCCGCCCGCACGCCGGTAGCCGCGTAGCGTCAGCTCGCTGCCCTCGCGGTGCTCCCAGGTGGCGGCCATCGCCTGAGACATCAGCGGCAGCAGGCCGCTGCCCAGCCCGCCTCCGGTCCCTTCACGCAGCTCGGCGATCACCGTCTCGACCAGGGCGGGCTCTACGGCGAGGCCGGCCTCGGCGGCGGGCCCGGTCACGGCGAGCCGCAATTCGGCCTCGCTCATCGGCCCGACCGTGAACGGCCCGGACTCCAGCGCGGCCTTTAACGGCGGGTAGGCGATGAGCCGGCCGAGGAAGTCGGCGCGCACCGCCGCGACCACCAGCGCCCGCGGCCGCTTGTCCGGGGCGCCCGGTACGGCGGCGGCCGCATGCAGCGCCGCGATGAACGCCTCCCGCTCTACCCGGCCGTCCTCTACGTCCCCGCCTGCGGTGAACAGCTCCTCAAACTGGTCGATGACCAGGACCAGGCGCGGCGGCGCGGGGGCTGCGGTATCGGCCGGCGAGCCCGATTCCGAGTCCGCGACGCGGCTGGCAACAGTTCGCACCGCCTGCTCGACCAGCATCGGCGCCTCTCCAGGCGCCGCTGACAGCGACCGATACACCGATACCGGATCCGCGCCCGCAACCTCGGCCAGATGCATCGCCAGCTCCCGCAACGGACTAGCGGTGGGCCGGATCACCCGCTGAGGCCACCTCTGCGACCCCGGACCCAGAACACCCGCCGCCAGCCGCGGCATCAATCCCGCTCTCAGCAGCGACGACTTGCCCGCCCCCGACTCCCCGGCCACCAGCAGTATCCCCGTCCCGTCCAGCCGCGCGACAAGCCGCTGTACCAACTGGGCCACCAGCTCGTCGCGCCCGTAAAAAACCCGCGCATCCCGCTCCTGGAATGGCACTAGCCCCAGATAAGGGCACCCCGGCCACACCGGGCTCCCGCTAGGCGCCCGCCCCTCAGCTGCTGCGGCTTCCCCCCGCATGGCGGCCAGCACCTCCGCGGCCGGGGCGCGGCCGCGGGCCGCCGCCACGAACAAAGGGCGCACCGGCTCGGCCAGGCCCAGCGCGGCAGCCAGCAACTCGGCGGTGTCCTTGCGGGAGGTCCGGTTGATGCCCCGCTCCAAGTCGCTGACCGACCGGGGGCTCAGGCCCGCCGCCTCCGCCAGCTCCTCCTGCGTCAGCCGGGCCTGGGCCCTCAGTTGCCGCAGCAACCCGGCGAACCCTAGCGCAGGCTGTTCTGCCATGGTCGGCGTCCCTCCGCAGGCTTCATTTCGCCGCGCGGCAATCCGGCACGGTCCGGAACGGGTCTACACAACGATAATCCAAGCCCGGCTGTCCTCACCATCTCCCCGCTACCCAGGCTGTCGGCTGAGCCGGGGCCGGTCACCACAAGCACTGCGGCAGCCGTCAGGGTCCGCTTGGCCGGTAACCGGCGCCATCCTGTGGCTCGTCCTGTGGGTCCGCATGTGTGGTGATCATCCGAGTCCCCGGGCACGGTGGAACCAGCCGGCGGCCGGAGCTTCCGGCCAGCCCCGAGCAGACTCATTAGGAGAATCAGATCATGACCGCTCAGCCAGCCACCGCCGCGGCACCGCCCAACCCGGCGAGGACGGTACATGCCCCCCAGGCAGAATCGGCGCGGCGGGCCCGCGGACCGCAGCCCCTAGATACCCACGCGGAAGGACGGGACCCGGTGCGCGATAATCCGGTGGTCGCTGACCTGGTGACCCGCGCCAGGAACGGCGATAAGCAGGCGTGGGACGATCTCGTCGAGAAGTCCGCGATCCGGCCGCGCTTCCCGGCTGGCTAGCCACCACCGCACGGCGGGAGTGCCTCCGGGTCCTGCGTGCAGCGCAGGGACCGCTAACGGCCGGATCCGTGCCGGACGCCGACCTCCTCCCCGAGGAGCACGCCGGGACGGCCGAGCGAGAGGTACCGGCGGCCGAGCGCCACACCGCGCTACGCGAGGCGCTCACAAACCTGCCCCCAGACTGCCAGCAGCTGATCGCCCTGCTGATCCAAGACCCGCCCGTGTCCTACGCCAAGATCAGCGCCAGGCTGGACATCCCGATCGGCAGCATCGGACCGAGCCGCAGCCAATGCCTAGACAAGCTACGCCGCTACCCGGCCATCGCCGCGCTCATCAACGCCGACATCAGTACGCTGGATGAGGTGCACGACTAGGCGGTGACGCGGTGACGATCATCAGCGGCCAGGCAGCCACGGCTGGTGATCGGCCATCAGACGACTGCACTCCGGGACTTGAGAGTCCCACCCGTGCCAAGATCTTCGGTCCCTGCGGGGCGGCTCCCGAAATCGGACAGTCCGCTCCCGAAATCGGACATCGGACCTGCCGGACAACCCGCCGCAACGGGCAGCTAAGGCCACTTGACCTGCGGAAATAACTGGGGTGAGCGACGGGACTTGAACCCGCGGCATCCAGGACCACAACCTGGCGCTCTACCAACTGAGCTACGCCCACCATCGCTGCCGAGTGACAGCACAACGCGCGTTGCCCGGAAGGACATCGCGCGGCTCCCAGAAGTATAGCGGTCCCAGGCCCCTCGCGCGCCCGCGCCCGCGCGCCCGTCAGGTGCCGGAGGTGCCCACGCCGGAAGTGCCCCGCGTACCCGAGCCGGAAGTGCCCCGCGCGCCTGTGTCGTGCGGCGCGGCCGGCTCGGTGTAGCGGGCGGCGATCCCGCGGGCCGTCGCCGAATCCGGTCCGGGCCGCGGAACGAACACCGCGTCCCGGTAGTACCGGAGTTCCTGCACGCTTTCCCTGATGTCGGCCAGGGCCCGGTGCCCGCCGTGCTTAGCGGGGGAGGAGAAGTACGCCCGCGGGAACCAGCGCCGCGCCAGCTCCTTGATGCTGGAGACGTCGACCATCCGGTAGTGCAGGTAGTTGTCGAGTTCTGGCATGTCACGCGCGATGAACCAGCGGTCGGTGGCGATGGAGTTACCGCACAGCGGCACCTTCCTGGCCTCGGCAACGTGCCCGCGCACGTAGCCGAGCACGAGTTCGGCGGCCTCGGTCAGCGATATCCCGCTGGGCAGCTCGGCGAGCAGCCCGGAGGCGGTGTGCATTTCACGCACCACCTCCGGCATCGACGACTCAAGGGCCTCCGCGGGCGGCTTGATAATCAGGTCGATGCCCTCGTCAAGCAGGCTGAGCTCGCCGTCGGTCACTAGGCACGCGATCTCGATGAGGGCGTCGCGTTCGATGTCGAGCCCGGTCATCTCGCAGTCGATCCACACGAGCCGGTCGTTCATCCTCACAGAGTATGGCCTTAGCCGCCGTGCGTTGCCAGCAAAGCCCTTTTTACCGGAACGAACACCGGTCTGCGCCCCCGCCACCCCGGATGTGCGCAGGGGTGGCGATCCCCGGCCGCAGCGCGGCATCAGGTTCCGGTTTGGAGAATGTGGTCATCACCGGGACCACCCCGGCCCATACGTCCATCGCGTAGTCCTCCGGCTCATCGGACGGGCCGCCATCGCGGATCTTGACCGAGGCCTCGGCGAGCGGGAGCGCCAGGACGGACGTGGCGGCCAGTTCCTTGGCGCTGGGCTGGCGCGCGTAGGACCACTGGCCGGGGGTGAGGTGCTCGGTGATAACCCGGAGAGCCTCGATCCGCTCGGCCCGGTCAGTGAGCAGTCGCGCGGTCCCGTAGATCATGGCGCTTCGGTAGTTCATCGAGTGGCTGAACACCGCCCGCGCGTAGACCAGCCCGTCCAGGTGCGTGACGGTGACGCAGACCTGGCGGCCAGCTGCTGCGGCCATGGTCACGTTCGCCGACGACCCGTGCAGGTAGAGGGTATCGTCGACGCGGCCGTACCCAGTGGGGAGCACGCGGGGCGCGCCGTCGGCGATGACGCCGAGGTGGCAGATCAATCCGGCGTCGAGCACGGCGTAAAGGTCATCGCGATCAGCCCGGCCGCGCTCACGGTGCCGCCGCAACCCGGTACGTGGCGTACTGGAGAGGTTAGGACTGCGCTCTGCTTTCCCACTCGCCTCCGGGGCCCCACCCACCTCCCCAGCCCCCTTCACTTGCGCCGCCTTCCCTCGTCGTTCGTTCCTCGCTCCTCAGTCCAGGCAGCGCGGAGCCCCTTTGGCGCGTGCCGGGGATCATACTCCGGCGGCGGACAGGGAGTGGGCTGTGATCTGGCGGGGAGCGCGGGGGCCTAGGCGGATGGGGGAGCCGTTCGTCCGGGGAGGTTCCGGCAGGTCCCTGGTCAGGATGTCTAGGCTGGTGAGATGGTCGATGTCGATGCCGCCTGGTCCGATGCTGTCGCATCCGGGAACCTGGGAGGCGCCGTAATGGCCGCCGCGGGCCCACAGGGAGCGGCTGCGCGGCCGGGCCAGTTGGCGGAACGGAGCGGGCTGGCCGGCCGGCCAGCGGCGCGGGATGTGCCAGGTGTCAAGCCAGCCCAGGATGGCGGCGAGCCCGATCATCGGATAGCTGGTGAACGGTTCCCTGGCCAAGCCGAGGACTCCGATCTGGACGCACAGCCTGCCCTCCCGGTTAACCCCCGCCGGGTGGTACGGGAGCTGGTCGGCGGCGAAGTCGAGGTGCTCGGGCGTGCCAAGCGCGCAGCCCGCCCGGACGATCGGCAGCAGCTGTGCGACGTCTCCGGTCAGCGGGTCCCAGACGAGGTGCGGTGGCCGGTCTTCCTGATTGAGCCGCTGAGCGGCCGACGCGACCGAGACGTGGCGCGGGTCGGCGCCGAGGGTAAGCCAGACGACACGCGGCGCGCCTCCCGACAGCATTCCCCCGTCGGTCTGTGCCCGGATGCATCTGGCGCCCGGCATCCACGCGTCAGCCACAGAGTCCCTCCCAGGATTCGCAAACGGTCTAGACCTTCTAGGTTCCCTTTATCTGCTTACGTCACCATTGGTGATTAGTCCATAGGTACGGCGTTAAGATTTCCCGTTCTGTCTCAGCTACGATTCGGTAGATCATGACCGTTAGCAGCAGTCCTCCGGGAATTCCCAGCCCCGTCCGGCTCGAAGGCTGGCTCAATGACACCATCGGCGGCGAGCCTGCTGAGCTGGTCGATATCCAGCTCATCGCCGGTGGCCGCTCCAACTTGACCTACCGCCTGACGGTCGAGCAGGCCGGCCAACCCCGCCTGCTCGTGCTCCGCCGTCCGCCGCTCGGCCATGTGCTGCCCACCGCCCATGACATGGGCAGGGAGTACCGCGTCTTGAGCGCGCTGTCCGGGACGCGGGTGCCGGTCGCCCGGCCGGTAGCGTTCTGTGACGATACGGAGGTCATCGGCGCGCCCTTCTACCTGATGGAGCACGTGTCAGGTGCCGTGCTCCGGACCCGGCAGGACACGGCCGTGCTGACCGAAGTCCAGGCGCGGGAACTGTCAGAGGGCCTGGCCGACATGCTCGCCGCGATCCACGGCGTGGACGTCGAAGCGGTCGGCCTGGCCGGCCTGGGCCGGGGAACGGGGTACCTCAGGCGCCAGCTCGATCGCTGGCAGCGGCAGTGGGAGCTTTCGGTGACCCGGGACGTCCCGGGCTACGGCGAACTGGTGGCCAGGCTCACGGACCGGCTCCCCGCAGAAGGCGAGGCGACGCTGGTCCACGGCGACTTCCGGCTCGACAACCTGCTGGTGACGGTGGATCCGCAGCCGCGGATTATGGCCGTCGTGGACTGGGAGATGGCCACCATCGGCGACCCGCTGGCGGATCTGGGCCTGACCCTGGTCTACTGGACCGATCCGGGCGAAGAGGGCTGGCTCAACCCGGCGGCCGGAACCCCGGAGCCCCCGAACGCCCCGGACCCGGCGGTCCGCGGCGTCTCGACCGATGCCACCGCGAGCCCGGGTTTCCTGTCTCGGGCTGAGTTCGCCGCCGCGTATGCCGAACGGACCGGCCGTGACATCTCGCGGATCGCCTACTACGTGGCGTTTGGCTATTTCAAGCTCGCCGTCGTGCTCGAGGGCATCAATGCCCGTTACCTGCAGCGCCAGACGGTAGGTGAAGGCTTCGACCAAGACGGTCTCGCCGTCCCCGCGCTGGTCACCCGCGCCCACGAAGTGCTCGACGCGGACCTGTGACGGGTCTGACAATGCGGACCTGTGACGGGCCTGACAACACCGGGCCCTGACAGGGCCCGGCGCCCCGCTCGCACCGGACGAGTGCCCGGTGCCCCGCTTTCGCCGGGCCCATCGCCCGGCTTCCGCCTGCCGAGCTTGTTTGAGGTCCGGCGCCCCGCTTGCGCCGGACCTCTACATAACAGGACGCGCCACCCGCGGTCCGGGTTCACGTCTCAGACGGTATACATTTGCGCGGCCGCGACCAGGGCCGCGATTGCGGCCCTGGCCTCTGCGTTAGGCGGGTCGACGGTCATCCTGGCCTCGCCGCTGCCGAAGCCGCGCAGCCGCAATGCGTGCTTCAGCCGTCCCACGCTCGCTCCCAGGGCGACAATCCGGTCAAGCGTCTCCTGGGCCTCCTGTGTCCGCGGCTGGTGCTGCAGGGCCGCGTAGACCTCGGGGTAAGCCGAGCTGCGCCCGGAGATCACGCCCGCGCCGCCGGCCTGCATCGTGGCGGCCGGGTTCGCGTCGTCGCCGGAGAAGAACCGTAGGCCGGGCGCTGCCGCGACGTAACCGGCCAGCTCGCCGGCGGCCGAGCCGCTGATCTTGGCTCCGGCCAGGCCTGCCGCCTCCGCCACGCGGGCGAAGAGGGTGGGGGACACAGGTAGCCCTGTCCGTTCCGGAAAAATATAGGCGTAGAACTCGGGACCTGAAGCGGCGTCCCGGATGGCGCGGTAGTGGGCGATCAGCTCATCGGGCCGGGCCAGCAGGAAATAGGGTGTGATCGCCGCGATGCGGGTGGCCCCCAGGGCGACCGCCGCCTGGGCCAGCCGGCCGGCGTGCCGGGCGTCCGGGGCGCCGATGTGCGCGATGACGCGATCGGAGCCCGCCTCGGTGAGCGCCAGCTCGAGCAGCGACAGCCTTTCCGCGTCCTCCAGGGCCGGGAACTCCCCGGTCGTCCCGGCGACGAACAGCCCGTCCACCAAGCCGGCGACGAACTTGTGCAACGCCCGGTTGGCGTCGAGATCCAGCTCACCTCCGGGCCCGAAGAGCGTCGGGACCGCGGCGAAGATAACCGGGGCTGAACTCACTCAGCTCCTTTAAAGAACGCGCTCGATGACGAGCGCCAGAGCAAGAACACCGCGCTGACGCCGATGAGCCAGGTCAGCACGGGGAAGATCAGGCCGAGCAGCGTTTTCGGCTCGCCGACCACGCCGACCAGGTCCAGCGTCGCCAGGCAGAACAACACGGTCGAAACGATCCGGGCCCAGTTCTTGCCCTGGCTGTTCGCCCGCGCCATCCACAGCCACAGGGCGATCCCGACGATGCCGGAGAGCAGGGCCAGCGCGATTATGAACGTGTTCAGCTGGTTGACCTGGGCCGCGGTGAGGCTGGGTCTCGCCTTCCTGATCTCGGCCTTGGTGCCGCCGATGCTGACCAGGGAGACGATCAGGCTGACGGTGCTGACGGCGGCGCCCGCGTACATGAGCTTGACCGCGTTCACGACTGTCGCGGGCGCAGCGCGCCGCTCCGGCTCCACGGTATGGCCGCCGGACGGGTAAGGCTGGTACATGATGACCTCGGCAAGGTAACAACGGGCTCAGTCCCACGATGATCTAACCGAGCTTAGTGGCTCGCCTCGTGCCGGGCTATTCGCGCCGCGGGTTCGGCGATACTGAAGAACGATGACCGACGAGACCTCGACGAGCTCCGCGCCCGCGACGCCCCCAGCCGTGGACCGGGCCGCGGACCGGGCCGCGGACCGGGCCGCGCTCGCCCCGCCGGCCGCCCGGCTGCAGCGATGGGAGATCGTGGCAGTCCTGGGCGTCTCGCTCGGCGCGAGCGGTCTGTACGCGCTGGTCGACTTCATCGGCTCGCTGACCGCGAAGCAGTCGCTCAGCAAGCAGACGGCCACGTTGAACGGCAGCCTGGCCCCCGGCCGCCCGCTGCTCGACCTGTTCCTTCAGCTGCTCAACATCACCCTGTCGCTGGCCCCGGTGCTGCTCGTCTTCTACCTGCTGGCCCGCGCCGGCGAGCGTCCGTCGTCGATCGGCGTTGACCTCAAGCAGCCGGGCAAGGACCTGGCCCGGGGAGCGGCGCTCGCCGCGGTGATCGGCGGCAGCGGCCTGTTGTTGTATTTGGTCGCGTACCACATCGGCGTCGAGCTGAACGTCGTGGCCGAGAACCTGCCCGACATCTGGTGGCGGATCCCGGTGCTGCTGCTTTCCGCGTTCCAGAACGCCGCCCTGGAAGAGGTCGTTGTCCTAGGCTATTTGGTAAGCAGGCTGGAACGACTCGGCGTCCGGCCGTCCCGCGCGATCGCCATCAGCGCGGTAATCAGGGGTTCCTACCATCTGTATCAGGGCGCGGGCGGGTTCATCGGCAACGCCGTCATGGGCATCATCTTCGGCGTCTTGTACCGTCGGTGGGGCCGGGTGACGCCAATGATCATCGCGCACTTCCTGATCGACGCGGTGGCCTTCGTCGGCTACGCCCTGCTGGCCGGCCACGTGTCCTGGCTGCCCGCCCCATGAACCGGACCCGCGCCGTGAACCGGACCCGCGCCGTGAAGGAGACAGCAGCATGAACGTGCTCGCCCGGGTCGCCGACCGGGTGTTCGGCAGCCAGCCCCTGCCGCCCGCCTGGGTGGTGGGGCTGACCGGCCTGGCCGCCCTGATCGTCGTGCTGAACACGGGGTCGTGGCGGCTGGCGGGCAAGGTGATCACGATCGCACACGAGGGCGGACATGCGCTGGTGTCCCTGCTGTCCGGACGGAAGCTGGACGGGATACGGCTGCACTCGGACAGCTCGGGGGCCACCTACTCGCGCGGCCGGCCGACCGGTCCCGGCCTGGTGCTCACCGCGGCGGCGGGTTATGTCATGCCCTCGCTGCTCGGGGCGGGCGCGGCCGCTCTGCTGGCGGAGCGGCATCTGACCGCGATGCTGTGGCTGGCCCTGGTGCTGCTGGCCGCGACGTTCCTGGCCATCCGCAACGTGTTCGGCGCGGTCGCGGTGCTGGCCACGGCGGCCGCCGTGTTCGTGGTCAGCTATTACGCCCCGGCGGCCGTGCAGGCGGGATTCGCCTACCTGGCCGCGTGGTTCCTGCTGTTCGGCGGGGTACGGCCGGTGCTCGAGCTAGCGCGCAGCGAAAACCGGGGTCGGCGCCGGACCGTAGCGCGGGGTTCGCGGGTTTGGGCCCGGGCCTCGGACGCCGACCAGCTGGCCCGGATGACCGGCGTTCCCGCGGGCCTGTGGGTGGCGCTGTTCGCGCTCGTGACCCTGGCCGCGCTGGCCGTCGGCGCCAGTCTGCTCATCCCGTCTGGCTGGCATCCCTGAATCCGTTGACTGTATACCACAGACACCGTTATCATCTGGCGATAGTTAGTTTCTGATCACCCGAGAAGGTCACCCTAAGAAGGGTCACATGGCCAGGGCTTCGGCGGTAAAAATGCCTCCGGAGGCGAGTGCCGCACATGGCTGCGAAGGGGCCCGCCGGGTCCTCGCCCTGATGCTGGCGTTCTCCGCCGAAAGGAACACCCTCACGGCGCGCGACTTGGCTGCGGCCACCGGCATAGCGCTGCCCAGCGTCTATCGCTACATTACGCTGCTGCGCGAGACCGGCCTGCTGGCCGGGGACGAACGCGGCAGCTACCGGCTCTCGGCTCGGCTGATCGGCCTGGCCAGAGCGGCGGAGGCCGCGGAAAGCATCATCGAGTTCGCCGGTCCGGTGATGCGCGACCTGGCCACGGAAACCGGGGAGACCGTCATCCTGGTCCGGCTGATCGGCCGGGCGGCGGTGTGCGTGCACCGGGTGCAATCGGTGCAGCGGCTGCGGATCGCATTCGAACCGGGGGCAACGCTTCCGATCGAGCGGGGGGCCAGCGCCAAGCTGCTGCTGGCCGGCCTGGCGCCGCAGGCCCGCAAGGAGCTCCTGGCGCCGCTGGCGCAGCGCGATCCCGAGGCCGCCGCGCTGCTCGAGACGCGGGTCGTGCGGGCCGGGCAGCAGGGCTTCGCGACCAGCGAGGAGGAGATCCACCAGGGGGTGTGGGCGGCCTCGGCCGCGGTCGTGCAGGGCAAGCGAACGCTGGCCGCTCTCACCGTGCCCTCGCCGCTGGTCCGCGCTTCGGCCGAGGAGCGCAAGCACCTGCTGGACCAGGTCCGGGCCGCGGCTGCGCGCATCAACGCCGAGCTCCGCGCCGTACGCCGGTAGCTCCGTCTCAGTGTCACCACGAGCAGTGTCATAACGAGCAGTGTCATAACGAGCAGTGTCATAACGAGCAGTGTCATAACGGGCAGGGCCACCGGCGGCACGGTTATTCTTCGGCCATGCCGGACTTCCGTGATGCGATCCCGGGTACCCGCATCGGCGCTGGCCAGGCGTCGCTCACCGGATTGCAGGCCGAGCTGGCCTCCGGTGCGCTCACCTCGGCCGCACTGACCGGTTACTACCTTCAGCGCATCGACCACCTGAATCCCGCGCTGCACGCGGTCATCACGGTGAACCTCGACGCCCCGGCCGAGGCCGCGGCCAGCGACGCGACGCGCGCGGCGAACGGCCCGCGCGGCCCGCTCGAGGGCATTCCCGTCCTGGTCAAGGACAACATCGGCGTCGCGGGCATGCCGACGACGGCGGGATCGCCCGCGTTGCTCGGGGCCGAGCCGGACGACGCGTTTCTCGTCTCGCGGCTACGCGCCGCCGGAGCGGTGATCATCGGCAAGGCGAACCTGTCTGAGTGGGCGAACTTCCGCTCGGATCACTCGACCAGCGGCTGGTCGACGCTGGGCGGGCAGACCGCGAACCCGTACGCGCTTGACCGCAACCCGTCGGGCTCGAGCTCGGGTTCGGCGGCGGGGGTGGCGGCGGGACTGGCGCCGCTCGCGGTCGGCACCGAGACCGACGGTTCGATCGTGTCCCCGGCCAGCGCCTGCGGCGTCGTCGGCATCAAACCCACCAACGGGCTAGTCAGCCGACGCGGAATCGTGCCGATCTCGCCGGTCCAGGACACCGCCGGGCCGATGGCGGTGTGCGTCGCGGACGCGGCGGCGCTACTCTCCGTGCTGGCCGCCGCCGACCCGCAGGATCCCGTCCCCGCCGGTCAAAATGACCTGGCCGAACGGGCCCGGGTGAGTCATTCCGGCACCTCTTACACGACCGCCCTGGATAGCGCCGCCCTCGACGGGGCCAGGCTCGGGATCTGGCGTGATGTCTCGTCCCCGGCCGGACCGGCGACCGCGGCCCTGCTTGAGGCGGCCGTGGCCAGGCTGCGCTCGCTTGGCGCCATCGTGACCGATCCGGTGACGCTTCCCGACGCGGGCAAGATCTCCGAGCCCGAGTTCGCCGCGCTGCGCCACGAGTTCAAGTACGGGATCAACGCCTACCTGGCCTACCTGGCCGACTTCAGCACCGGCGGGGGAGTGCCAGGCACGCTGGCCGAGCTGATCGACTTCAACAAGCGGAACGCGGACCTGGTGCTTTCCCGGTTCGGTCAGGAGCTGTTCGAGCAGGCCGAGGCGACCAGCGGAGACCTGGCCGACAGCGGTTACCTGTCGGCGCGGCGTGAGGCTACCCGGCTGGCCCGCACCGCCATCGGCACGCCGCTGGCTCAGCACAGGCTGGAGGCTATCGTGGCCCTGACCGCCAACCCGGCCTGTCTCACCGACTACGTGCTCGGCGATTATCACGTATTCGGCACCTCGGGCCCGGCCGCGGTCGCCGGGTGCCCGTCCGTCACGGTACCCTGCGGTTACGTATCAGGCCTGCCCGTCGGCCTTTCGTTCTTCGGCCCGCGCTGGACCGAGCCGCGGCTGATCGCCCTCGCCTACGCCTTCGAGCAGGCCACCCGTGTCCGCCAGCCCCCCGCCCTAGCCGCCAGCATCGCCTAGCCCTACCCCCACCCCACCCACCCAGCCCCACCCAGCCCCACCCAGCCCAGCCCCACCGTCACCCAGCCCCCAACCGTCACCCAGCCCCAGCCGGGCGCGCCCCCGGCGCGACCGGACCGGTGGAACATCGGGCCGGTTATGGCTGACCTTGTCAGCTTCCCTCGCGCCACTCTGGCCCCGTTGCGCATCTGTGTGCTGGCGCGTAGGCGCGGGTTGCCGGGGCCGGGTCGCGCGATAACCTGACAAACATGGAGTCTTGGCGTCGTGCGGATGTCCCCGTGCTTCCGGGGAGTGGTCCGGCGCCCCGGCTGCATGACACAGCCACTGGGGAACTGGTCCTCGCCTCGGCGGGTCCGGTGGCCACGCTGTATGCCTGCGGCATTACCCCCTATGACGCGACCCATATCGGGCACGCCGCCACCTACACCGCCTGGGACCTGCTCGTGCGCGCCTGGCTAGACGCAGCCCCGGAAACCCCAGAGGACTCAAAGCTCCCAGAGTCCCAGTCGTCCCCCTCCCGATTCACCATTATCTATGTGCAGAACGTCACCGACGTCGACGATCCGCTGCTCGAGCGGGCCACCAGGGACGGCGAAGACTGGCGTAAGCTGGCCCGCCGCGAGACGCAGCGGTTCCGCGACGACATGGAGGCACTGCGCGTGCTGCCGCCCACCCACCTGATCGGGGCGGTTGAGGCGCTGCCGATCATCGAGCGGTTCAGCGCCCAGATGGCGGACCGGGGTGCGCTGTACAACGTCGATGAGGATGTCTACTTCGCGAAGTCGGCGGACCCGCGGTTCGGTCTGCTGTCCGGACCCGGCACGCCCTCTGCATTCGGCCCGGCGGAGATGGCCGAGCTGGCCGCGCAGCGCGGCGGCGACCCGGACAGGCCGGGGAAGAAGGATCCGCTGGATTGCCTGGTCTGGCGGGCGGAACGGCCCGGCGAGCCGTCCTGGGACTCGCCGTTCGGCCGTGGCAGGCCCGGCTGGCACGTCGAGTGCGCCGCGATCGCTACCGAGTACCTAGGTCCGGTCTTCGATGTCCAGGCGGGCGGGGTTGACCTGGTGTTCCCGCACCACGAAATGAGCGCTTCGCACGCCCGGGTCGCGCTAGCTCCCATCGATGACGCGTTCGCGCGGGTGTACGCCCACGCCGGGATGGTCAGCTATCAGGGCAAGAAGATGTCCAAGTCACTGGGGAACCTGGTGTTCGTGAGCAGGCTCCTGGCCGATGGTGTGGACCCCATGGCGGTACGGATGGCGCTGCTGGCGCACCACTACCGCTCCGACTGGGAGTGGACCGACGCCGTCCTCGGCGATGGACAGGCCCGGCTGGCCCGCTGGCGCGCCGCGCTTGCCCGCGCCGAGGCGGCGGTTCCCGGCACGCCCGTTCCCGGCACGCTCGTTCCTGGCACGCCCGTTCCCGATACGGCTGCGGAACCAGGTCTGACCAGCATGGCCGTAGGCGTTCTGGCCGGAGTCCGGGCACGCCTTCGCGACGACCTCGACGCTCCCGGCGCGCTCGTCCTCGTCGACCGATGGGCCGATTCGCTGCTGGCCAAGCCGCCCACACGGGTCACCTCCCAAGACGTCTCCGGGGCCCGGCTCGTCAAGGAAACCGCCGACGCCCTGTTCGGAATCAGCCTGTAGTCCAGGGCCCCCGATTCTCTTCGCTGCTGATGTCAGCCGAGCGGCAAGGACATTTCATCAGGACCGCTCGCTGAGACCTGTGGATAACTCCCGGTTATCCACAGGTCTCAGACTCCCGAGCGGAAGCTTTCCCGAAACCACACGCTGGTGATATGTCACAAACTCTCACTGCGGGTGACGAATCCCCGCAAAAACCTCGCAACCCACAAGCCCAGCAAGAAAACTCCGTCCCCCTGCGGGCTGATTCACCTGAGGCGCTGCTCGCCATCGTCCCGCACCTGCTCGGCTTCATGCCCGAGGCCAGCCTCGTGGTGATCGGGACCGAGCCTCCGTGCGGCGGCGTCAAGGTCACCCTCCGATACGACCTGCCTGACCCGTCCGGCGCAGGAATAGCCGCGGACGTAGCCGCGCACGCCATCGGCGTCCTCGGCTCGCAGGAGATAACCACGATGGTGGCGGTCGCCTACGGTCCCGGGGCGCTAGTCGACCTGGTGGCGGCGGCGGTGCGGGACGCGGGGCGCGGAGCCGGCATCGACCTGCAGGAATTTCTCCGGGTCGAGGGCGGCCGGTACTGGTCGTACTTCTGCGGCGACGAGGAATGCTGCCCGGCTGTCGGCGTGCCCATCGATCCGCGTCTTCATACTCAAGCAGCTGCCATGGCCGCCGCCGTCGAAGAAAGAGTGCTGCCCGGCCGGGCCGCCGTGGCCGCCCGCGTTGCCCCGTTCGGCGGTAATGTCGCGGAGTCCATGCGCCAGGCCACCCGCCGGGCGGAGCGGCACGTCACGCAGCTGCTCGCGAAGGCCCGCAAGTCCGGGCGCCTGGGCGCCGTGCGGCACCTGATCGCCTCCGAAGGGCTGGCCACGGTCAGAGCGATGATCACCACTTACCGGGCGGGCGGCCGCTACACCGCGGAGTACCAGCTCGCCAGGATGATGGTGGCCCTGCGTGACCTGCGGGTCCGGGACGATGCGTGGGCCCGGATGGATCCCGCGTACCGGGACGCGCACCGCCGGCTGTGGATCGATGTGACCCGTCACGCGCAGCCTGGCTACGTGGCCGCGCCCGCGGCTCTGCTCGCCTTCGTGGCCTGGCAGTGCGGCGACGGGGCGCTGGCGAACGTCGCACTCGACCGGGCCCTGGCCGATGATCCGCGGTACTCGATGGCCCTCCTGCTCCGGCAGGTGATCACCGCGGGCGCGCCGCCGTCGCTGGCCAGGCTGCCGATGACCCCGGAGGAAGTGGCCGCCAGCTACGACGACGCCGAAGGCGGCTACGACGGCGCCGTAGGCGAGGACGGGGCCGACCATGACCACGAAATGGACTCCGACGTCCACGACCTGGACTCAGATGACGAACTATGAGGTCAGGCGAAGGCGCGGGTTGGCGGCATCGAGGAAGACCTGACGTTCCGAGATACACTGCCTGAGATGTTCGTCCAGCTCAGTATGTATCTTGCCCATTTGCCCGTCCCCGGTTGTTTCCGTCAGGGACGACAGCCGGTTACCGGAAGGATGTCCGCATGACTGCCGACGCGCATGAGGCCGCGGTGGCTCGGCTGCGTGACGCCTATGCGGCCTGGCCGCCGGGGGCGCCCGTGCGGCTGGCCAAGCGCACGTCCAACCTGTTCAGGTTCCGCGACCCCGACCCCGCGACCCCTCCGGACGCCAAGGCGGCCAAGGCCAAGGCCGGCACGGCGGGAGCCGGCGCCGGCTTGGACGTTTCCGCGTTCGGCCACGTGCTGGGCGTTGATCCCGTCACCAGGACCGCGAGGGTCGGCGGCATGACCACCTACGAGGACCTGTGCGACGCGACGCTGCGGCATCAGCTGATGCCGCTGGTGGTGCCGCAGCTCAAGACGATCACCCTCGGCGGTGCCGTCACCGGGCTGGGCATCGAGTCCACTTCGCTGCGCAACGGCATGCCGCACGAGTCGGTGACCGAGATGGAGATCCTGACCGGCGACGGCCGCGTGGTCCGGGCTACCGAGAACAACGCCTGCGCCGACCTGTTCCGCGGGTTTCCGAACTCCTACGGGACCTTGGGCTACAGTCTCTCGCTCACGATCGAGCTCGAGCCGGTGCAGCCTTTCGTGCACCTTCGCCACTTCCCGTTCGGCACGGCGGAAGACTGCATGAACGCGGTCGGCCAGATCGCCGCGGAGGCAAGCTATCGCGGCCACCGGGCGGATTTCGTCGACGGCACCGTGTTCGGGCCCGACGAGCTCTACCTCACGGTCGGGGCGTTCAGCGACGTCGCGCCCTGGCGCAGCGATTACACCGGCCAGCAGGTCTACTACGAGTCGATCCGGCGCGACAAGGAGGATTTCCTCACCATCCGGGACTACCTGTGGCGCTGGGATACCGACTGGTTCTGGTGCTCGCGGCCCTTCGGAGTGCAGAAGCCGATGATCAGACGGCTGTGGCCGCGGCGCTACCGGCGCAGCGACGTGTACCGCAAGCTGGTCGCCTTCGACCGGCGCCATGGCCTCAGCGATACCCTGA
>Ga0302314_10004532_pt1 | contig 25523 bp, 23 predicted proteins | sample III_Palsa_N2_3_FD_200533 | JGI IMG/M metagenome (GOLD analysis project Ga0302314, IMG submission 200533) | Peat permafrost microbial communities from Stordalen Mire near Abisko, Sweden - III_Palsa_N2_3 | ecosystem: Environmental > Terrestrial > Soil > Palsa > Peat permafrost | place: Sweden... | reverse complement strand
CGTGGACGCATCGGCCCTGAATCAGAATTGGCGCAGTGCTTATCCCTTTCCGCACTTCGCGGGGGGTGACACAGTTACCGAAATCAAATGATCGAATGATCCGTCATCCTGACCGGTGAACGACTGCAGGGAGCTGAAAAAATGCACTTTTGGCGTCTTCTTGGAATATTCGTTGCCGGGGTTCTGGCATCGGCCGCGCAGGCCGATACGCATGTCGTCACGGCGGATCTACCACCGTTTTCCATCGCGGATCATCCCGAGCGGCCCGGGTTCGTCGTTGAACTGGCCGAGGCGGCGTTCAAGCGGGCGGGGCTGCCGTATCGGTTGGAATTCCTGCCATGGACCCGTGCCCAGGCGGTAGCCAAGACCGACCCTGATACGATCATTCTAGGCCTGACCCGGACACCCGATCGCGAAGCAGATTACCAATGGGTGGCGGAGGTTCTGCAGCCAAAAGTCGTGTTCATCGCAGTGCAGCCAAGCAAGCCGATCGACGATATCGCGACGGCAAAGACGCTGCCGCATATCACGGTCCGGGCGAGCACGCCGTTCGAGACGCTCTTGAAGCACGAAAATTTCACCAATGTCGAAGCTGTCCAGGCCGAGGACATCAACGCGAAGAAGCTCCAAGCGCAGCGAGCCGATGCCTGGTTGACCTATGACCTGCGAGGCGTCTTCGTCTGGCGCGAAATCGGCGGTAACCCCGCGCAGCTGGTCGTCGGCAAACCGCTGTCCGAGGAACATCTCGACATCGCCGCCAGCAAACAGACAAAGGACGAGACCACGAGCAAAATCGCGGCAGCCGTTGCCGCGTTGCGGTCCGACGGCACTTGGGACGCGCTGCACAAGAAGTACTTCGGGGAATAGAGATCGTCGGACGGGAAAGTTGAAACGCGCGCGCCGCGCGCGTCATGTCGGGGGAAGAATCGTGAAGCAAGGTTCGGAGGCAGCGTTCGGTTTCATTCGCAGGAGCTTGATGTTCCGTGTGCTGTTGCCGATCGGCGCGCTGCTCATAGTGCTGGTCGCGGGCACGGTGGTCGGGGCCGCGGTCAAGGACGAAGAGGCCGCGCGCGATGCACTTACAGCCAAGGCAAAGCTGATCGCTAACATCGCAGGGCGCGGCACGGCCGATGCGATCTGGAATCTCGACGCCCAACTGGCTAAAGCGTCTCTGGCCGCGCTCGCTGTTGACCCGGACTACGTCGGAAGCGTGCTGACCGACGACCATGGCGCCGCCCTTGCGAGCGATGGTGCCGAACAAGCCAAGGCAGGCGCCGTGATCGTAGAGAAGGTGCCGGTCGTCCGGATCGATCAGGGCAAACAAACCGTGGTCGGCGCGCTGGAGCTGCGCATGTCAACCGCACGTGCAGACGAGGCGATCGCCAGGGCGACTTGGACACTGACCCTTGTCGGCATCTGCGCGCTCATCGTTGTCTGCGGGCTGCTCTTCTGGATCCTGAAGCGCGCGATCCGTCCGATCGTGAGCTTAACCGACGTCATGGCAAAACTCTCCTCGGGCGAACTCGGCATCGAGATTCCGGCACTCGACCGGGTCGATGAAGTGGGACGGATGGCCCATGCGGTTGAGGTGTTTAAGCGGAACGCTGTCGAGGTTGAGCGTCTGAACGCCGAACAGGCGACACTGAAACAACGCTCAGAGCAGGAGAGAGTCCAACTGCTTGATCGCATGGCCAGCGATTTCGAATCAACGGTCTCAGCGGTGCTGGTCAGCGTCACACAATCCTGCGCGCGCATGAGCGAACGGACCGAGACAATGGCCGGAGAAATGAGCGCCGCTGAACAGAGCACCCATACCGTCATGACCGCGACGAATGCCACATCGGACAGCGTCCAGACCGTGGCGGCGGCGGCCGAGGAGCTATCGGCGTCGATTACCGAAATTGCGAGCCGGGTAAACGACAGCGCCTCCGTCGCGGGCGAGACGTCTGAAGCCGCGGGAAAAACCTCGGAAACGATCGCCGAACTCTCAGGTCAAGCTCAGAAGATTGGCAGCATCATTAGCCTGATCCACGACATCGCCAGTCAGACCAATCTCTTGGCCTTGAACGCCACCATCGAGGCAGCGCGAGCGGGGGAGGCGGGTAAGGGCTTTGCGGTCGTCGCCTCGGAAGTGAAGTCGCTTGCCAGCCAGACCGCACGCGCAACGGACGAAATCTCCGAGAGCATACAGGGCATACAGGCCGCGACGGCGCGGGCAGTGGGCGAAATCCGGATCATTGCGGAGGTCGCCAACCGATCGCGGGAAATCGCAACCAGCATTGCCGGCGCCGTGGAGCAGCAGAGCGCGGCGACACGGGAAATTTCCTCAAGCGTCTCGCGAGCGGCGTCTGGCACGCAGATCGTGGCCGAAAATATTTCGACCGTCGATGAGAACATCTCAAATGCTGGCGACACGGCGCGGGACGTGCTGTCCGCAAGCCGTCAGTTGAACGCAGAGTTCCTCGCGCTGGAGACTCAGGTTCAAAGTTTCGTCAGCAGTGTTCGGACAGCCCGGTAACTCGGCCCCGAATAATTTCCGTCGTCCAGGAGACGAAGAATGCGTAGAATGTTAGGACTATTGTCGCTCTGCCTCGCTTTTTCGGCATCGCAAGCCCTCGCCCAGGAGATTCGGTTCGTTGCAGGCGATATTCCGCCGTATGCCTTTCAGAAGGACGGGCAAGCCGATGGGGCGGCCGTCAAAATTCTACAGGCCCTTCTGAAGGGCGAAGGCAAGACGGCTCCAATCACATTTCTACCGTGGTCGCGTGCCCAACAAGACGCCCAGCAAACGGACGCGATTGGCATCATTCCGCTAAGTCGGACGACAGAACGCGAGCCGCTCTACAAGTGGGTCGGACCGCTTGTGCCGGATCGCCAGGTTCTTGTGACGAAGAAGGGCGGGAAGCCGGCACCCAAATCCGTGGCCGAGGCCAAAGACTGGATCGTCGGTGTCCTGCGGGGCTCCCCTGGCGAACTGATGCTGAAGGACGCCGGCTTTACTCGCCTCGATAGCGTGACAGATGAGGCGACCAGCGCCCGAAAGCTCGATGCCGGCCACATCGACGCATGGCTGGTTGCCGAACTGGTGGCGCCGTTCCAATATCGCCTGCTGAACCTCGACCCTTCGACCTTGGAAAATGGCGTCGACGTCCGTCCGAACGTCATTTGGCTCGGCCTGTCGAAGGCAGTGCCGGACGAGACGGTAGCAAAGCTTCAAAAGGACCTCGATGCGATGAGAAGCACTGGCGAGGTCGATGCCATCATCGCGCCCTTCAAGTAGGTTCTGCACGGCGCCGACATTTGATCGGCGTCAAACTTGATGGGGCCAGTGACGATCTTGTCCTCGATCGCCATCCGAGACCATGTCCTCTGGAACGGCCTACCGGGTCATTACCCGCCTTACGACCCAAGCGCCGCCCAGAATTCCTCGGCCGCTGGGCTCTGTCTTGCCTTGGCGCGGAACAGGCGGACCTCGACCGGGGCGTGGCACTCGCGGCCGCCGGCGCGGATCAGGTTGCCGCGGGTCAGGTCGTCGGCGATCAGGCTTTCCGGTAGCCAGGCGATGCCGCGGCCGTCGAGCGCCATGGCGCGCAGCACCGTCGCCAGGTGCGAGGTGAAGACCGGGTCGGGCATGGGTTCGGTCTGGGCAGCCGCGACGATGCGGCCGAGGGCCGATTCCGGGCTATAGGCCAGGTGCGGCGCCGCGCCATCGGCGAGGCTGAAGCGCGCCCGGCCCTCGTCATCGGGGGCGGCCACGGGCATCAGAACGTCATGGCCGACCCGGATCGATTTGAACGGGCCGGCGTCCAACTGCCCCGGCAAGGCCGGGTGATGGTGGCACAGCAGAAACTGCGCCTCGCCCGCGCGCATGATCTGTTCGCATGCCCGCATGGTGTCGGACACCAGATGTACCGGGCCGAGGCGCGTGCGCGCTTCGAGCGAGCGCAGCCAGACCGGGAAGAAGGTCAGCGACAGCACATGGGTCGCGGCGAAGCGCAGGCTGGCGGCGGCCGTGTCGGCGGCCTGGCGGATCTCTTCGCGCCCCTGCAACAGCCGGCGCACCAGATCCTCGGCGATCGGACGGAACCGGTCGCCGGCCGGGGTCAGCGTCACCCGATGGGTCGCCCGGTCGAACAGCGGCGCGCCGATCCACTCCTCGAGCGCGCGGATGCGCCGGCTGAACGCCGGCTGGGTCAGATGGCGCGCCTCGGCCGCGCGATTGAAATTGCCGGTATCGACCAGGGCCAGAAAATCTTCGAGCCAGGAGAACTCCATCACCGATGCCGATCGAACATTGAATGTTCCGAATGTGGCATTGGCCGCGAAGCCCCGTCCATCGCTATCCTCAGATGCATAAATTGCCGGAGAAAAACCATGCGGATCGTCGAGATCCGGGAGATGACCGCCTCGATCGCCTCCCCGATCGCCAATGCCTATATCGATTTTTCCAAGATGACCTGCTCGGTCGTGGCCGTGATCACCGACGTGATCCGCGACGGCAGGCCGGTCGTGGGCTACGGCTTCAATTCGAACGGCCGCTATGGCGCCGGCGGGCTGCTGCGCGAACGGTTCCTGCCGCGCCTGGCCGAGGCCGTGCCCGACAGCCTGCTCGACGACAAGCATGACAACCTCGATCCGTTCAAGATCTGGGACACCATGATGAAGAACGAGAAGCCGGGCGGCCATGGCGAGCGCTCGGTCGCGGTCGGCACGGTCGACATGGCGGTCTGGGATGCCGTCGCCAAGATCGCCGGCCAGCCGCTCTACCGGGTGCTGGCCGACCGGTTCCGCGGCGGCGTCGCCGACGACAAGGTCTGGGTCTATGCCGCCGGCGGCTATTATTACCCGGGCAAGGATCTGACCGGCCTCAAGGACGAGATGCGCAGCTATCGCGACCGCGGCTACAGGGTCTGCAAGATGAAGATCGGTGCCGCGCCGCTGGCCGAGGATCTGCGCCGCATCGAGGCCGCGCTGGAGATCGTGGGCGAGGGCGCCAACCTGTGCGTCGATGCCAACGGTCGCTTCGATCTGGAGACCGCGATTGCCTATGCCGAGGCGCTGAAGCCCTACGGTTTGTTCTGGTACGAGGAGGCGGGCGACCCGCTCGATTACGCGCTCCAGGCGGAGCTGGCCAACCACTATGACCGGCCGATGGCGACCGGCGAAAACCTGTTCTCGCACCAGGATGCACGCAACCTCATCCGTCACGGCGGCATGCGGGCCGACCGGGATTTCCTGCAGTTCGATTGCGCGCTCAGCTACGGGTTGGTCGAATATCTGCGCACGCTCGACATGTTGGCCCAGAACGGTTGGTCGAGCCGGCGGGTCGTACCCCATGGCGGCCATCAGATGTCGCTCAATATCGCGGCCGGCCTGCATCTGGGCGGCAATGAATCCTATCCGGACGTGTTCCGCCCGTTCTGCGGTTTCGCCGACGGCATCCGGGTCGAAGACAGCTATGTCGGGCTGCCGCAAGCGCCCGGCATCGGCTTCGAGACCAAGGCGGAGCTGTTCAAGGTGATGCGGGAATTGAGCGCCTGAACCGGCGCTCAAATTTTTTTGCAGAATCTTCGGATCTAATTCCGCGGTCGCGGGTTGGTTGGGTGAGCGGTCGATCGATCGCGACATCATCAACGCTCGACCCCGGAGGAATGACCATGCCCTTCGATCGGAACGATCCCCGCGATGAGAGGCTCGACGATCGGCGGCAGGCCGCATCCCCGCGCGATGTCGACGAGGACGATCTGGCCGGCTCGCTTTGCGCCCTCTTCCAGATGTTCGGCGGCGACGTGCTGGAGCCCGCGCGGCGCGATTGACCCTGGCCGGCCCGACCTCCCGCTAGAAATGAAACCCCGCCGATCGAGAAGCTGCCGACCGGCAGCTTCTCGCTCGATGCCGGATCCGTGACAGGTGCGGCTCAGACCGCGGTGATCACGACGTCGATGTTGCCGCGGGTCGCCTTGGAGTACGGGCAGAGCTGATGCGCCGCATCGGCCACGGTCTGGACGGTCTCGCGTTCCAGACCGGGCGCGCTGATAGTGAGCCGCGCCCGGAGAAAATACGCCTCGTCGGCGAAGCAAAGATCCACTTCGGCATCGACCGCCAGATCGGCCGGCAGGGTGACCTGCAGTTCGATGGCTGCCCGCTTCATCGCACCCTGGAAGCAGGCCGACCAGCCGGCCGCGAACAGCTGCTCCGGGTTGGTGCCGATGCCGGTGCTGCCGGGGGACGAGAGCTTGATGTCGAGCCGGCCGTCGGAGCTGCGGGACGAGCCGTCCCGGCCGCCGGTCGTGTGGGTCTTGCCCGTGTAGAGGACTTTTGCGAGTTCGGTCATGGTGCGTTCCTTTTTGAAAATGGTCGCTTCGGGGTGCGCGTTCGATCTGTCCCGCCGGCGCCGGCCCTTCGCCTTCGGTCTCATCCAGATAGACAGGGAATGCAGGAAAGGCTCGTTAGGCGTTGCTAACAGTTGTTAGCCGTCACCAGCGCCGCCGGGCCGCGTGAGCACAGACGCCATGGTTCGCGTCCGCTGGCGCTTACACCAACGACGCCGGACGAGCCGGATGCGGCCCCGGGATCGGGCGTAAAACGCGCGTCGAGGACGCGGTCAAAAACCGCGTAGGGGAATTTTAGAAGGGATGGACCATCCTCAAGGCTGCGGAGAACGTCCGCTAAGTCCTTGAAAAGATTGGCGCACCCGACACGATTCGAACGTGTGGCCTCTGCCTTCGGAGGGCAGCGCTCTATCCAGCTGAGCTACGGGTGCAGCGCCATGCGCCTGCGGGAAGAATGCCGGCGCGGATAGTGGCGCGAAGCTAGCCTGAACCGGCGGCCGGGCTCAACCCCCTAAATCACATGGCGGGTAGATGCGTCACGGCTTGGGCGGAAAATCGCGCGCCGCTACGTCGGCGCCGCTCGGCAGCGGGGCCCGATGATCGTCGATCCAGGCGACCACGTCCGTATCCACCAGGCGCGCATCCAGATCGCGCAGGATCAGGTGCCAGCCGTTGGCGTAATAGGCGAGGCGCTGGGTGCCGTCGCCCGTGCGCGGCAGGCGCGCCATCAGGTCGGCGATCGGCGTTTTCGGGATGACCTGGTCCTTGGCGCCATAGAGCACCAGCAGGGGCTGGGTCACCTTGGGTGCCGCCGCCAGGCCCTGGTCCATCAGGTCGACCAGCCCATAGATCGCGTCGGTCCGGGTCGCATGGATATAGAGCGGGTCGCGGCCCAATTTGCGCAGCATCGGGATATTGTCGGACGCCAACACGCCCAGGCCGCGGCCGGTGAAGCTTTCGCCCGGCATCAGGCGCACGCCGGCCCACAGCGCCGCCCGGTTCAACAGCGGCTGGGTCTCGCGCGCCCAGACCGCCGGCGACGCCAGGATCGCGCCATCGGGCAGGTCGGGTCCGCCGTCGGCGAGCGTCGCCAGCACGACCGCCCCGCCCATGCTGCAGCCGAGCGCATAGACCGGCACGCCCGGCAGCTTGGCGCGCACCAGACGGATCGCCGTCCTCAGATCCTGCTTCAGCGTCGCCGAGCCGGGCCAGCGGCCGGGATTGTCCGAATGGCCGAAGCCGCGCTGGTCATAGGCGAAGGTGGCGATGCCATGCTCGGCCCAGAAGGTGCCGGGTTCGATGAATTCCTGGGCGTAGTCGTCGAAGCCGTGCAGCGCCACGATCGCGGCTTTGGGCGGGATCGGCTTGCCGGCCGTGTCGGTCGGGATCCAGGTCTCGAGGTTGAGGGTCTTGCCGTCGTCGGTCACCAACCCGCCTTCGATCAGGCCGGCATAGGGGATCTGGCCGGGCCCGAGCGGTCGGCCGGCCGTCGGCGATTCGGCGAAGTTGGGCGCGGCGCAGGCTGCGAGGAGCAGGAGCGGTACCAGGGCGGTCGCAAGACCGATCAGCCGCCGACCCTGTCGCATCCGGTGGTTCAGCGTCCGCCCGCGGCGCCGTCTTCCGCACCGCTGCCGGTCAATTGCAGGAAGATGTCCTGCAGACTGGTCTCTTCGGTCGAGACGTCGACGATGTCGTAGCCGGCGGTGCCGACCGCGGCCAGCAGCGGCCCCAGCTGGGTGCAACTGGGCTGATAGCGCAGGCGCAGCCTGGCCGGCGCCGCGCGCTCGAACCCCAATGCCGCGAGCGAGGCGGGCAGGGGCTCGGGATCGGCCGAGAGGCTGAGGATGATTTCCTTGGCATCCAGGCGGCGCAGCAGCGCCTCGGTCGAATCATGGGCGACCAAGCGTCCGTGATCGATGATCGCGATCCGGTCGCACAGCTCCTGCGCCTCTTCCAGATAATGCGTCGTCAGCAGGATCGTGGTGCCGCCGCGATTGAGCTCGCGGATATAGGCCCAGAGATTCTGCCTGAGCTCGACATCGACGCCGGCGGTCGGCTCGTCCAGCACCAGGATCGGCGGGCTATGCACCATCGCCTTCGCCACCATCAGGCGCCGGCGCATGCCGCCCGACAGCGTGCGGGCGTAGGCCTTCGCCTTGTCGGCCAGGCCCACGGCCTCCAGGATCTCCATCGTCCGGCGCTCGCGCTTCGGCACGCCATAGAGGCCGGCCTGCAGGTCCAGGAGTTCGAACGGCGTGAAGAACGGATCGATGTTCAGTTCCTGGGGCACGATGCCGATCGCGGCGCGCGATTGGCGCGGCTCCTCGTCGATATCATGGGTCCAGATCCGGGCCTTGCCGCCGGTCTTGATCACGAGGCCGGCCAGGATATTGATCATGGTCGACTTGCCGGCGCCGTTCGGGCCCAGCAAGCCGAACATGGCGCCGCGCGGGACTTTCAGGTCGATCCGGTCGAGGGCCGTCACCGCCCCGAACCGCCCGCGGGGCGCGTAGGTCTTGCTCAATCCGTCGAGCTGCAGGGCGAAATCCGGCAGACCGGGGGCCGTCGCGGCGGCCGCGGAAGAGAGCATTGCGAGAGGGGCGGAAGAGGCAGTCATTGATTGTGTCCGGGCAATGGGTATCATCCCGCGCCGACGAGGGTCAATCTGGCACTCCGTCGCGGGCCGAGCCCGCCCATTTTCTTTCAAACGCCTCGGGATGACCCAAGCGATGACCACGCCGTTCGAGACCATCACCGTCGATACCAAGACCGTCGGCTGCAGCGGCACCGGCGGCCCCGTCGGCGGCCATCCGCTGGTATATCTGAACCTGTCGCCGGCCGGTAAGGCGGAATGCCCCTACTGCTCGCGCCTGTTCGTGTACGAGGCGCCGAAGGGCGGCGCTGCTCACGCCCACTAACTTGCCGTCATTCCCGCTTCGGCGGGAATCCAGCGAGAGCCGCGTCTGCGGCGATATGAGTCTTGTCCGCGCTGCCGCGCGTAAATGCTGGATTCCCGCCTTCGCGGGAATGACGGCTATTAGAGGATAGTTGCCTTGTCCGACTGCGCCCAGCCGCCGCGTCACGTCTATCTGGTCGATGGCTCGGGCTTCATCTTCCGGGCGTTCCACGCCCTGCCGCCGCTCAACCGGGCCGACGGCACGCCGGTCAATGCGGTGCTGGGCTTCTCGAACATGCTCTTGAAGCTGGTCGGCGAGACCGATGCCGATCACATCGCGGTCATCTTCGATGCCTCACGCCTGACCTTCCGCAACCGGCTCTATGACCAGTACAAAGCGCAGCGGCCCGAGGCGCCGCCGGAGCTCGTCCCGCAGTTCAAGCTGGTGCGCGAGGCGACCGAGGCGTTCAACCTCGCCCAGGTCGAGATGGTCGATTACGAGGCCGACGATCTGATCGCGACATACGCGCGCCTCGCCTGCGAGGCTGGGGCGACCGTCACCATCGTCTCGTCCGACAAGGACCTGATGCAGCTGGTCGGCAATGGCGTCACCATGTTCGACCCGCTGAAGCAGCGCCTGATCGGCCCGGACGAGGTGCGCGAGAAATTCGGTGTCGGGCCGGAGCAGGTGGTCGATGTCCAGGCTTTGTGCGGCGATTCGGTCGATAACGTGCCGGGCGTGCCGGGCATCGGCGTCAAGACCGCGGCCGAACTCATCAATACCTACGGCACGCTCGAAGTGCTGCTGGAGCGCGCGGGCGAGATCAAGCAGCCGAAGCGGCGGGAATCCCTGATCAATTTCGCCGAGCAGGCGCGGATTTCGAAGACGCTGGTGCAGCTCAAAAACGACGTCGAGGTGCCGATCCCGCTCAGCGACCTGTGCCTCAGGCCCAGCGATCCGGGCAAGCTGATCGCGTTCCTGCAGGCGCAAGGCTTCCGCCAGCTGGTGACACGGGTGCAGACGCGCAATCCGGGTGCGGTGGCGACGCCGGCGGCCGCGCCGGTCGCCGACGCGCCGATGGTGCTCGCGAGCGAGACGCCGGTGCCGCCGGCCGCGGTCGAGAAGCGCTACGAGCTGGTGCAGACCGAAGAAGATCTGGTGCGCTGGATCGCGCGCGCCCATGCAGTGGGCACGATCGCGTTCGATACCGAGACGACGTCGGTCGATGCGGTGCTGGCCGATCTGGTCGGCATCTCGCTGGCGGTGGCGCCGGGCGAGGCCTGCTACATTCCCGTGGGCCATGTCGGTGAGGCGGCAGGCGAACTCAACTTGAGCGGTGCCGAGCGGCCGAAGCAGATCCCGATGGATGTCGCGCTGGCGCTACTGAAGCCGCTCTTGGAAGACCCGGCGGTGCTGAAGGTCGCCCATAACGGCAAATACGACATCCAGATCTTCCGCACGTACGGCATCGAAGTCGGGCCGGTCGATTGCACCATGCTGCTGGCCAACACGCTCGAGGCCGGCGCTCATGGCATGGGCATGGACGAGCTGGCGCTGCTCTATTTCGATTACGAAACGATCAAGTACAAGGATGTCGCCGGCAGCGGCAAAAGCCACAAGGGCTTCGCCGCCGTGGCGCTGGAGGCGGCACGCGACTATGCGGCCGAGGATGCGGACATCACGCTGCGCCTCCATCGGTTGCTGAAGCCGCGGGTCGTGCGCGAGCGCATGGCGACGGTCTATGAGACGATCGAGCGGCCGCTGATGGGCGTGGTGGCCGCCATGGAGCGCCACGGCATCAAGGTCGACCGGACCGAGCTGATGCGGCTCTCGGCCGATTTCGGCGAGCGCATGGCCGAGTATGAGAAGCAGATCCACGAGCTGGCCGGCGGCCCGTTCAACATCGGCTCGCCCAAGCAATTGGGCGAGGTGCTGTTCGACAAGCTCATGCTGCCCGGCGGCAAGAAGGGCAAGAACGGCGCCTATGGCACCGATGCGGCGATCCTGGAAGACCTCGCCAGCCAGCACGAGCTGCCGCGCCGCATGCTGGATTGGCGACAGCTGGCCAAGCTCAAATCGACCTATGCCGATACGCTGGTCGAACAGATCAATCCCAAGACCGGCCGGGTCCATACCAGCTTCTCGCTCGCGGGTGCCGCGACCGGACGCCTGGCCTCGACCGACCCCAACCTGCAGAACATCCCGGTGCGCAGCGAAGAAGGGCGCAAGATCCGTCGCGCCTTCGTGGCCGAGCCCGGCAACGTGCTGCTGTCGGCCGATTATTCGCAGATCGAGCTCAGGCTGGCCGCCCATGTCGCCGACATCCCGGCACTACGCCAGGCGTTCCAGGACGGTTTGGACATTCACGCCATGACGGCCTCCCAGGTGTTCGGCGTGCCGATCGAGGGCATGGATCCGATGATCCGCCGACGGGCCAAGGCGATCAATTTCGGCATCATCTACGGCATCTCGGGCTTCGGCCTCGCCCAGCAGCTGTCGATCTCGCCGGGCGAGGCGTCGGAGTTCATCAAGGCCTATTTCCTGCGCTTTCCCGAGATCCGCAACTACATGGACCAGACCAAGGCGTTCTGCCGCGAACATGGCTATGTCCAGACCATCTTCGGCCGGAAATGCCATCTGCCGGGCATCAAGGATTCGAACCCGGCCCGCCGCGCCTTTTCCGAGCGCGCGGCGATCAACGCGCCACTGCAAGGGGCGGCGGCCGACATCATCAAGCGGGCGATGATCCGCCTGCCGGGGCGGCTTGCGGCCGAAGGCCTGTCGGCGCGGATGCTGCTGCAGGTGCATGACGAACTGGTGTTCGAAGTGCCCGAGTCGGAGGCGGCACGCACGATTCCGGTGCTGAAGGAAGTGATGGAGGGCGCCTCGGCGCCGGTCGTCAACCTGTCGGTGCCGCTGGTTGTCGAGGTTGGTCAAGCCCATAGCTGGGACGAGGCGCACTGAACCGGCCGCGGCGACATTCGCACTTGCACAATTCCGTAACACGGGCTTAGGCTTTCCTCGGTCGTCAACAACCGAAAGGAGGTGATCTCGTGTCAACGTCGAAAGAACTGCAGGTGGCTTCGGCTGCACCCGGGATTACCGACGTGAGCGGGGTTCGCCTCGACTGACGTCGGAATTACGGGATTGAGTGGGCAACAGCGCCCGCAGTTCCAGTAGGGGAGACGCACCGATACGCGACCCACAGGGTCTCGTCCGGTGGCCGTCCCAGAGAAGCGGCCCTCGCAGAGCGATCTGCGGGGGCCGTGCTGTTTTCGGGAGCCAACTCCAGTCGGTCGGATCGGCCCAACCGGGTGGACCGCTTTCGGGATGTCAGTTCTTGTCGGGCAAACGGCCGACTATTTCGGCCAACTCGCGGTGCCCGAAAGGTTTGGACAGTCGAGCCAATCCTGCATCCGTGCCGGGGGCCAGATCGGCATAGCCCGTGGCGAGTACCAGACAAATATCGGGCCAGCGCGACTGGACGATCTTCGCAAGCTGCAGTCCGGTCATGCCGGGCATGGCCTGATCGGTAATCACCAAATCGACCTTGCTTTCTCGGCCGAGTATGTCCAGCGCCAGCTCGCCGGACGAGGCCTCGAAGACGCGGTGGCCGAGGTCTTCCAACATGGCGGCGGTGTTGACCAGGACCAGCGCGTCATCATCGACCGCCAACACGGTCAGTTGCCGTGCAGGCGACCGCTCGGGCTCGTCGGCGTGCTGTTGTCGCCGATCGATGGCGGGGATCGACGTGGCCGGCGCCAAAGGCAGCCAGAGTTCCGCCGTCGTTCCTTCACCGAGGCTGCTGTGCAGATATAAGCTGCCGCCGGACTGCTGGGCCAGGCCCAGCACCATCGGCAGGCCGAGGCCGGTACCCTTGCCGACGCCTTTGGTCGTGAAGAACGGGTCCATGGCGCGTGCCAGGGTTTCGGCATCCATGCCCTGGCCGCGGTCGGTGATCGACAAACACATGTAGTCGCCCGGTTTCAGGCCGCGCGGCTCGTTTGCCGTGATGCGTGCCTGCCGGCCCGCGATCAGAATTGTGCCGCCATCCGGCATCGCGTCGCGCGCATTGACTGCCAGGTTCAGCAGGGCGAGTTCCAACTGATTGTAGTCGGCAAGCACCGGGCGCAGGGACGGATCGAACTTCACATCGATTTGTATGCTGCTGCCCAACGAGCGGAGCAGCAGGTCGGCCATGCCGTTCACCAAAGCGGGCACATCGATCGGCTCAGGTTCCAAATCCTGGCGGCGGGCGAAGGCGAGCATGCGCTGGGTGAGCGAAGCACCGCGCTGCGTCGCCTTCAGCCCGTTCTCCAGGAGCGAGGCGATCCTCGGATCGTCCGGCACACGTCGTTTCAGCAGTTCGAGGCTTGCGCGAATCGCCATGAGCAGGTTGTTGAAATCATGCGCGATTCCGCCGGTCAGTTGGCCGATCGCTTCCATCTTCTGCGATTGGAACAAGGCCTCGCGCGCGCGCTCCAGGGCGATCCGCGATTCCAGCTGGGGGGTGATGTCCCGGGTCACCTTGGCGTAGCCGAGCAGCGTACCGTCATCGTGCTGGATCGGATCGATGACGACGCTGGCCCAAAAGCGTGTGCCGTCCTTGCGCACGCGCCAGCCTTCCTTTTCGTAGCGCCCCTCGGCGAGCGCAATCTGCAGCGCTCGCGCGGGCTCGCCCGTCGCGGCATCTTCGGGCGTATAGAACCGGGAGAAATGTGAGCCGATGATCTCGTCCGGGCTGTAGCCCTTGATGCGTTGGGCACCCTGATTCCAGCTGATGATGTTCCCGGTCGGATCGAGCATGTAGATCGCGTAGTCGGTGACGCTCTGGACCAGCAGGCGAAACTGTTCCTGGCTCCGCCGCAGGGTCTCCTCGGCTATTTTCCGCTCGGTCAGGTCGCGGGTGATCTTGGCATAGCCGACGAGTTCGCCGGTTGAAGCGCGGATCGGGTCGATGACCACCTGCGCCCAGAATTGCGCGCCATCCTTGCGGACGCGCCAGCCTTCGCCTTCGAACTTGCCCTCGCGCGCCGCGATACTAAGTGCTGTTTGCGGCAGACCGGCGGTGCGGTCCGCTTCGGTATAGAATTGGGAAAAATGGGATCCGATGATCTCTCCCGCTTCGTAGCCCTTGAAACGGCGCGCGCCTGCGTTCCAGCTCGTGACGATGCCATCGGCGTCGAGCATGTAGATCGCGTAGTCGGTAACCGCCTCGACCAGGAGACGATAGCGCCCTTCTTCCGTCCGCGAAGCCGAGAAGCGCTCGATCCGTTCCATGGTTCACCTAGCTCGACGACACGCCAACGAGGGCAAACGGCCGGCGGTGCGAGAGGGTTCGACTATCACCCAAGTGGCGGCCGACGCACAGTGTTTCAGCGCTTGACCGAGCTTTTACCTACTGCGCGCTGGCGACGAACGGCAGCGTGTAGAGGGAGCGGCCGCCGTCGAACTGGACCCAGAGCTTGTAGAGACCCGGCTTGGGCACGGCGACATGCAGCATCATATCGGGCGAGATCGCGGCCGGCGTCGCCATGCCGGGCATCTCGTCCATCGCCATCGGGTGGACATGGACATAGTCGAGGCCGTCGGCCGAGATCAGCACGACATGGGCGCCGACGCCCAGGAACGGCTTCAGGTCCTTCGCCGGCTTGCCGTTTTCGGCAATATGCAGCGTCAGCATCGACGGCTCGCCGGCCTTGAGGGCGAGCGTGTCGAACGTGACCTGATAGGGCCCGGACTCGGCGCTGAGCATGCCGGGGGTGAGCTTCAACGGGGCCGCCGCCGGCGCATCGCCGACCGGCAGATCGAAGCGCTGGACCTGCTGGCCCAGCGAATGGGGCATCGTATCGACATAGATGTGATAGAGCGCCGCCTTCGGGAAGCGGATGCGGACCTGGCCATGGCCGTCGATGACATGATCGACGTGATGGTGAATGAAGACGGTCATGTCCTCGCTGATGGCGATGATGTGCATCGCCTTGCCCAGGTCGGCGTCATATTTCGTCACCGGCTTCGGCTGGCCGGGCTGGGTGAGGACGACATCGAGCTTGAGATCGGTCGGCTGACCCGCGGGAATTGCGGTGAGCGTGCCGGTGACCTTGGCGTCGGTGCCGGCCAGCGCATTCTGGCCCGTGATGGTGGTTGTCGCATCGGCCGGGCCCGCAACCAGGGCGGCGACCAGGCCCAACAAAGCGACCAGGGCCAGGTGCGGTTTCGAAAAACACATCATCAACGAAACAGACTCCATCCTCGACCGTCTCGAAGTCGCAAGGACGGCAGTGGGATGATGCCATAGGATGTGCTGCAAAAGTACCCGTCGCGTCGGGAAATAAGGGGCGCCGATTGTGGCAAATAGGCGCCCCTCGCTTTGTTCAGGCGGCGGCGTAGATACCCGCAGCCTTGATATCGGCGTCGACGTGACCTTCGAACTGCCGGAAGTTCACTTCGAAGCGCTTGGCGACTTGGCGCGCGGCTTCGTCATAGGCCCGGCCGTCGGTCCAGGTGCGCTTGGCGTGCAGCACGTCGGTCGGCACGTCCGGCACGCCTTCCGGTACATGCAGGCCGAAATGGCCGTCGCGCTGCATCGATTGTTCGGCGAGGTTGCCGTCGAGTGCCGCGCGGACCATGGCGCGGGTGTGCGCAATGCGGATGCGCTCGCCGACGCCATAGGCGCCGCCGGACCAGCCGGTATTGACCAGCCAGCACTTGACCTTGTTCCGGGCGATGCGCTCGCCCAGCATCTTGGCATAGACCGTCGGATGCCGCGGCATGAAGGGGGCGCCGAAGCAGGTCGAGAAGGTCGCCTGCGGCTCGCTGCCCAGGCCCTTTTCGGTGCCGGCGACGCGGGCGGTGTAGCCTGAGAGGAAATGATACATCGCCTGCTCCGGCGACAGCCGGCTGATCGGCGGCAGCACGCCGAACGCGTCGGCGGTCAGCATGATCACCGTGTCCGGATGGTCGGCCATGCCGGTCTCGCTCGCGTTCGGAATGAAGTCGAGCGGGTAGCAGGCGCGGGTATTCTCGGTCAGGCTGCCGTCGTCCAGATCGGCGATGCGGGTCGCCCGCTCCAGCACGACATTCTCCAGCACCGTGCCGAAGCGCCGGGTCGTGTCCCAGATTTCGGGCTCGGCGGTCTTCGACAGTTTGATGACCTTGGCGTAGCAGCCGCCTTCGAAATTGAAGATGCCGCGGTCGGACCAGCCATGCTCGTCATCGCCGATCAGCGTGCGGCTAGCGTCGGCCGAGAGCGTGGTCTTGCCGGTGCCACTGAGGCCGAAGAACACCGCCGATTTGCCGTCCTTGCCGATATTGGCCGAGCAATGCATCGGCAGCACGCCGCGGTCGGGCAGGATGTAGTTGAGATAGCCGAACACCGACTTCTTGATCTCGCCGGCGTAGCTGGTGCCGCCGATCAGCACGAGCCGCTTCTTGAAATTGACCAGCACGAAGGTCGAGGTCCTGAGCCCGTCGAACTCCGGCATCGCCACCAGCCCCGGCGCCTGCAGGATGGTCATCTCCGGCGCGAATCCGACCAGCTCTTCCGGCTTCGGGCGGATGAACATGTTGCGGGCGAACAGGTTGTGCCAGGCTTGCTCCGTCACGACGCGGACGGGCAAGCGGAACTCGGGGTCGGCGCCGGCGAACACGTCGACGACATAGGCCGGGCGGCCCTGCAGATAGGCCAGCATGCGCTGGTGGACCATGTCGAACACGGCCTCGGTCACCGGGATATTGACGTCGCCCCAGTTGACCGAAGCTTCGGTCACGCTGTCGCGGACGATGTATTTGTCCTTGGGCGACCGGCCGGTGTGCGATCCGGTAATGGCGACGAAGGCGCCGCCATCCGCGATCGTGCCCTCACCCTGGCGGATCGCATGCTCGTACAGCTCGGGTACGGACAGATTGTGATGGATGGCCGCCAAATTGACGAGCCCGTGCCCAAGGGCCGTTTGCTTCTGCACTGGAGTCTCTCCCGATATGGACGATCGCCGGACCGTTTGCCGGTCTCGGCGTCGACGATCCGTGTCTTGGGGCAGTTGCCGCCGCGTTCACCAATCGATGGCGTGGAAACTGCCACTGCCTGACGATGAACGCAATGTTCGGTGCGACGATCCCAAACGATCGTTTTTCGGAAGTGCTTTCAGCGAGTCGCGCGCAGCAGCAGGTCGATCGCTGCCAGCGCCTCGTCTGTGGTGGATGCCGGCCGGTCGAACCACAGGCGCAGGCGCTGGCCGCGCTGGGCCAGGTCGAGCCCGTCGCGGTCGAGGCCGGCGAGCTTCCAGCCGATATCCGTCTCGGCCCCGCCTTTGACCGCCAGGCGGCGGACGAGGCCGGTGTCCTGGTTCAGCGCCTCGACCAGCTTGCGCTCATCCCGGACCAGTTCGACCGGCCAGGGCGGCCGGACCTGGTCCGCCTCCAGCCAGCGGATGCGGCCGAAGCCCGCGACCAGATGGGCACGCTCGATCGTCAGGCGGAAGAAATGGAAATCGGCGAAGCCGACATAAAGCGCCGAGGCCGGGTGATGGGCGATGTAGCGGGTGGTCGATGCCCGGTCGTCGATCCGCGCGATCCGACCCATCAGCGCCACGCGCGGCGCCGACAGCGGATCGTCATGGCCCTGGGTGCCGTCGATCAGCAGCGAGGCGCGCGGGTCGGCGGCCAGGTTCTTGGTGTGCTCGGCCAGGTCCGACAGCAGCAGGATCGGCGACAGATCGTGATCGATGCCGATCATGACCAGCGAGCCGTAGGGCCAGCCGTCGCCGCCGGCGAGCCGGGTCGACAGCACGCCCCGATCGGCGCCGCGGATCAGGCGGCGCACGATATCGACCGACGCGTCGGGCGCCGGCGGCAGCTCGCGTCCGGTCTTGCCGTCCGGCTGAGGCTTCGCGATGGTCATGACCTCTGATAGATCTCAGGGCGAGGCGGAGGGTCAAGTGCGATATTTGGCAGGAAGCCTGGGATATTTGGGAACCAAATCCGCGTAGGTAATGGGGTAGCGATGGCGTGGGTCTATCTGGCGTTGGCGGGCGTGCTGGAAGTGGTTTGGGCGGTGGCGCTCAAGGCGAGCGACGGCTTCACGCGCTGGGTCCCGAGCGTGATCCTGGGCGTCGGCATCGCCGCCAGCTTCTGGTTCCTGTCCCGCGCCTTCCGCGACATCCCGATGGGTACCGCCTATGCCGTCTGGACCGGGATCGGCGCCGCGGGCGTGGCACTCCTGGGCATGGTCTTCTATGGCGAGCCGGCGAGCCTCGCCAGGATCGGTTTTCTCAGTCTGATCGTGATCGGCATCCTGGGGCTCAAAATTACGGCCTAGAGAAAATTACGGCCTACAGAAAGCCATCTTCGCGGCCCATGGTGCCCATGGCCCGACGCGTCTATAACCGCAGGGCGGAACTTTGAAGGTGGGGTTGATATCCCGTGGCGAACACGATCGCGCTGGTCGACGACGACCGCAATATTCTGGCTTCGGTCTCCATGACGCTCGAGGCCGAGGGGTTCCAGGTCCATTGCTACAATGACGGGGCCGAGGCGCTGAAGGGCCTGGCGGCGAAGCCGGTCGACCTTGCCATCCTCGACATCAAGATGCCGCGCATGGACGGGATGGAACTCCTGTCCAACCTGCGTAAGCAAGGCAGCCTGCCGGTCATCTTCCTGACCTCCAAGGATGACGAGATCGACGAGGCGCTGGGCCTGCGCATGGGGGCGGACGACTACATCACCAAGCCGTTCTCGCAGCGCCTGCTGATCGAGCGGATCCGGGCGCTGCTGCGCCGGGTCGAGCTTGCCAAGGAAAAGCCCGCGACCGATGGCGATGCGCTGATGACGCGGGGCGAGCTGCTGCTCGACACCAGCCGGCATCTCTGCACCTGGCGCGGCCGCCAGGTCGAGCTGACCGTCACCGAGTTCCTCATTCTGAAGTCGCTCGCCGCCCGGCCGGGTCATGTCAAGAACCGCGACCAGTTGATGGATGCGGCCTATGGCGAGCATATCTATGTCGACGATCGCACGATCGACAGCCACATCAAGCGGCTGCGGAAAAAGTTCAAAGTGATCGACGACGATTTCGGTCATATCGAGACCCTGTATGGCGTTGGTTACCGATACAAGGAAGCCTGACAAGTCCGCCCCGCGGGCGGACAAGTCTGCCCGGCGGGCAGGCAAGGCGGCCCACCGGCTGGGCGTGAAGACGGCGGTGCGCTGGATGCGCCGGCTGTTGTTGCGCCGGCCGCGGACCTTCGGGCAATTCTCTTTGAGCCGGCGCATGCTGGCGGTGAACGTGCTGGCCGTGGCGCTGTTGGGCGGCGGCATGCTGTATCTCGACCGCTACGAGACCGGCCTGATCGACACGGAATTGCAGGCGCTCGCGACCCAGGGCGGCATCTTTGCCGGCGCCTTGAGCGAGGGTGCGACGCTCGAAGATCTGGGCGACGAGCCGGTGCTGGTGCCGAGCCTGGGCCTGGGACTGATGCGCCACCTGGTCGAGCCGACCCGCCTCCGGGCCCGCCTGTTCCTGCCCGACGGCGTCATGATCGCCGACAGCCGGACCATGCAGGGCCGCAGCGGCATGATCCAGATCCAGGAGCTGCCGCCGTTCGACGAGGCGGGGCCGAGCCTGCTGCGGCGGCTGGTCGATGGCGTCTCCGATCTGCTGCGCCGGCACGATCACCATCCGCTTTATGTCGAACATGCCCATGCGGCCGCGTCCGACTATGAGGAGGTCGGCCAGGCCCTCGAAGGCCGTATCACGCGCGAGGTGCGCTCCGATCCGCAGGGCGGGCTGGTGCTGAGCGTCGCGGTGCCGGTCAAGCGCTACAAGCAGGTTTTGGGCGCGGTCATGCTGCAGATCGGCGGCGCCAGCCTGGAACAAAAGGTCAATTCGGTCCGGGCCGACATCCTCCGCCTGTTTCTGATCGTGCTGGCGGTGACGGTCGCCATGTCGCTCTACCTGGCCGGCACGATTGCGCGGCCGGTGCGGCGCCTGGCCCAAGCCGCCTATGCGGTCCGCCATGGCGACGGCCGCAAGGTCGATATCCCGGATTTCAGCAAGCGCCATGACGAGATCGGCGAGCTGTCGGTAGCCTTGACCGCCATGACCGCGGCGATCTGGCGGCGCATGGACGCGATCGAACGCTTCGCCGCCGACGTGGCGCACGAGATCAAGAACCCGCTGACCTCGCTCAGAAGTGCGGTTGAGACCGCGACGCGGGTGCAGGATCCAAAGCAGCAGAAGCGGCTGATGGCGATCATCCAGGATGACGTGACCCGGCTCGACCGCCTGATCAGCGACATCTCCGACGCCTCGCGCCTCGATGCCGAGATGAGCCGGCTGGAGCGCGCGCCGGTCGGGATGGCCGGCATGCTGGGCATGCTGGCCGAGGTCCATGCGACCACGCGGGACGAGGGCGATCCGGTTATCGAATACCTGGCACCCGCCGACGGCGACCCGCTGATCGTGCAAGGCAAGGAGGGACGCCTGGTCCAGGTGTTCCGCAACCTGATCGGCAATGCCGTCTCGTTCAGCCCGCCCGATGGCAAGATCTGGGTCGAGGCCGAGCGGCAGGGCCAGGAGGTGTTGCTGACGGTCGAGGACGAGGGCCCGGGCGTCCCCGAGGGCAAGCTGGCCGCGATCTTCGACCGGTTCTATTCCGAACGGCCGATCGGCGAGAAGTTCGGGACCCACTCCGGCCTGGGCCTGTCGATTTCCAAGCAGATCGTCGAGGCCCATGGCGGTGCCATCTGGGCGGAAAATCGCCTGGGTACCGACGGCGAGATCCAGGGCGCGCGCTTCTGCGTCCGCCTGCCCGCCGCGCGCTGAACCGGCCGATACCATGGCGCTGCATCACGGGACCGTCGTGGGACTTGCGGGGCGCGGCATCCTGCTGCGGGGCGCTCCCGGCTCCGGCAAGTCCGACCTGGCGCTGCGGCTGATCGCGATCGGCGCCGATCTGGTCGCCGACGATCAGGTCGAGCTTACCGCCGCGCCCGAGGGGCTGATCGCGTGCGTGCCCGAGACCATCGCCGGGCTGATCGAGGTCCGGGGCCTGGGCATCCGGTCGCTGCCGCATCGGACCCGGATGCCGGTCCGGCTGATCGTCGATCTGGTGGCGGCGGGTGCGGTCGAGCGGATGCCCGAACCGACGGTGGAAACCATCGATGGCATTGCCATTCCCCGTCTGTCGCTCGATCCGTTCGAACTTTCGGCGCCGCTGAAACTGTTGCTGGCCCTGGGGTTATCGCCGACCGCTGGCGCAGCGCACCCCATCGGGTATAAACAGGAGGCCATGACCGATCCCGCCTCCGCTTCGGGAATACCGCACGACACCGCGCCGGCCGCCTCCGGGGCGCGGGTCGTCCTCGTCACCGGACTGTCCGGCGCCGGCCGTTCGACCGCACTCAAGATGCTGGAAGACATGGGCTACGAGGCGGTCGATAATCTGCCGCTGTCGCTGCTGCCGCGCCTGGTCGGCGGCACGGCCCGGCGCGAATGGCCGATCGCCGTCGGCATCGATATCCGCACCCGCGATTTCGCCGTGACCGGCCTGTTGGCCGAGATCGACCGGCTGATTGCGCGCGAAGGGATCGAGGCGCAGCTCCTGTTCCTCGATTGCGACGACGAGGCATTGGCCCGCCGCTATACCGAGACGCGCCGCCGCCATCCGCTGGCCGGCGACCGCCCGGTCATGGACGGGATCCGGCTGGAGCGCGACCGCGTCTCGCCGCTCCGGGCACGCGCCGACGTGGTGGTCGATACCTCGGTCCTGAAACCGCAGGAGCTGAAGCGGCTGCTGACCGGCCATTTCGGGCTCAGCGACCGGGCCAGCCTCGGCATCTTCGTGACCTCGTTCAGCTTCCGCCAGGGGCTGCCGCGCGAGGCCGATCTGGTGTTCGACGTGCGCTTCCTCGACAATCCCTATTACGATCCCGTACTGCGCCCGATGACCGGCCTCGATGCGCCGGTCCAGGCCCATATCGCCGGCGATCCGGTCTTCGCCGATTTCTTCGACAATCTGACGCGGCTCTTGAAACCGCTGCTGCCGCGCTATGACCGCGAAGGCAAATCCTACCTGACCATCGCCATCGGTTGCACCGGCGGTCGCCATCGTTCGGTCTATGTGGCCGAGCGCATCGGCACCTGGCTGGCCGACCATGGCCAAAGCGTGACGATCGCCCATCGCGACGTCACGCGCCCCGTCAATCATCTCGTCGAGGCATCGATGGACGACAAGCCCGCAACCCCCACCAGCAGCACCTTAAGGGAACACGCATGATCGGAATGGTTCTCGTGACCCATGGCCGGCTTGCCGCGGAATTCATTGCCGCGCTAGAGCACGTCGTCGGTCCGCAAACGAATATCGCCGCCATCTGCATCGGTCCCGAGGACGATATGGAGCAGCGACGACAGGATATTCTGGACTCGATCACCAAGGTCGACGCCGGCCGCGGCGTGGTCATCCTCACCGACATGTTCGGCGGCACACCATCCAATCTCGCGATCTCGGTCATGGAAAAGGCGCGGATCGAAGTGATCGCCGGCATCAATCTGCCGATGCTGATCAAGCTCGCGACGCTGCGCAAGACCGAGACCCTGGGCGTGGCCGTGACCGGTGCCCAGGAGGCCGGCCGCAAATATATCAATGTGGCCTCGCAGCTGCTTGCCGACGCGCGTGGGTGAGATCGGCATGAGCGAGGACATGGATGGCGCTCCGCTGCGTCGGATGGTGACGATCTGCAACAAGCGCGGCCTGCATGCCCGCGCGGCGGCGCGTTTCGTCAAGCTGGCCGAGCAGTTCGATGCCGATGTCCGCGTCGCGAAGAACGGCAGCGTGGTCAGCGGCCGCTCGATCATGGGATTGATGATGCTGGCGGCCTCGATCGGTACCACGATCGAAATCAGGGCGACCGGGCGGCAGGCCGAAGCCGCGGTCGAAGCGATGGCCGGATTGGTCTCGGACGCATTCGATGAGCAGGACTGAACCCACAAGACCCGACTCTGCAAGACCGGGCGACCCGGCGGCCCCGCGCGTGGAGCGGGTGATGACGGGCCTGGGCGTGTCGCCCGGCCTGGCGCTGGGCAGCGCCCATGTCTCGGATCTGACCGCGCTTTCGGTGCCGGAATACAGCATCACGGCCGAAGAGGCCGACGCCGAGCTCGAACGGTTCGACGAGGCGGTGGCGCTGTCGCGCCATCAGTTGCTGAAGCTCAAGGAAAAATCCGCGGCACTGCATGGGCCGGCGGCCGAGGAAGTGGGCTATCTGCTGGATGCCCATCTGGCGATGCTGACCCATTCGCGGCTGCTGCGCGGCGTGGTCGCGCGCATCCGCGGCCAGTCGATCAATGCCGAGGCGGCGGTCCGGATCGAGATCGAGACGATCGCCGAAAGTTTTGCGCTGATGGGCGACGCCTATCTGGCGGCGCGCATCGACGATATCCGCGTGGTCGGATCGCGGCTGATCCGCAACCTGACCAAGACGCCCTTCACCTCGATCGGCAAGCTGCCGGTCGGCACCGTGCTGCTGGCCGACGAACTGACCCCGGCCGACACCGCGCTGTTGGATCCGACCCGCATCGCCGGGTTTGCGACAGCACTGGGCGGGGCCGAGGGTCATACCGCGATCATGGCGCGCTCGCTCGGCATTCCGGCCGTGCTCGGCTGCGTCGGGCTGCTGCAGGGCGTCGGCCCCGGCGACGTGGTGCTGATCAACGGCAGCGCCGGCACGGTCACCATCAACCCGACGCCGGAAACACTCGCCCAATACGAGATCGCGCGGCTGGTGGCGCAGCGCGAGAAGCGCCAGCTCGACCTGCTGCGACAGCTGCCCTCGGTCACGCGCGACGGCACGATGGTCGAGCTGCAGGCCAATCTGGAACTGCCGCGGGAACTCGCGCAGGCGACCGACGCGGATGCGGCCGGCATCGGCCTCGTCCGCACCGAATTCCTGTTCATGAACCGCGAGGATCCGCCCAGCGAAGACGAACAGGTCGAGGCCTTGCTGCTCTTGGTGCGCGGCATGGCCGGCCGCCCGGTGACGATCCGCACGCTTGATATCGGCGGCGACAAGCTCGCCTATTCGCTGCGCGGCATCACGTCCGACAGCCCGAATCCGGCCTTGGGCCTGCGCGCGATCCGCTTGTCGCTGAAGTACCGGCCGCTCTTGGAGACCCAGCTGGCGGCGATCCTGCGCGCCGGCGTCGAAGGGCCGGTGCGCATCCTGCTGCCGATGATCTCGTCGCTGTCGGAAGTGCGCGAGACGCGCGCGGTGCTGCTGGCGACGGCCGAGCGTCTCAAGGCCGAGGGCGTGCCGATCGCCGACCCGCTGCCGCCGCTCGGCATCATGATCGAGGTGCCGGGGGCGGCCCTGGCCGCCGATGCCTTTGCCGCCGAATGCGATTTCTTCGCGCTCGGCACCAACGACCTTACCCAATACACGCTCGCCATCGACCGCGGCGACGACCAGGTGGCGCATCTCTACAACACGGTGCATCCGGCGGTGCTGCGGCTGATCCAGTTCGCGTCCGAGGCGGCGGTGCGCGCGCGGATTCCGATCAGCGTGTGCGGCGAGATCGCGGGCGATCCGCGCTTCACGCCGCTGCTGCTGGGGCTGGGCATCCGGACCCTGTCCATGGCCCCGGCCAGCCTGCCGCGGGTCAAGCAGCGGCTGCGCACGCTCAGCCTGGCCGAAGCGGTCCGGCTCGCGGGACAAGTCATGGATCAGTCCGACGAGCGCAAGATCTCGGCGCTGCTGGACTATTGAATGTGAAACGCCGCCGGTTCGGGAGAACCGGCGGCGTTCGGTCTGCTCGGGCGATGGCGCGAGGCGGTCAGGCCGTCTTTGCCTTGCCGCGCGTGGGCTTGCCGTCGCGGGAGCGCGAGCCGAGGCCGATCTGCTTGGCGAGCGCCGAGCGCTGGGTCGCGTAGTTCGGCGCCACCATCGGATAGTCCGGCGGCAGGCCCCAGCGGGCGCGGTATTCGTCCGGCGTCAGGTTATAGGACGTGGCCAGATGGCGCTTCAGCATCTTCAACTGCTTGCCGTCTTCCAGGCAGATGATGAAGTCGGGCGTGACCGAGCGTTTGATCGGCACCGCCGGCTCCGGCCGCTCGACCACAACCTCGACCGGGCCGCTCTGCGGCGCCATGAAGGCGCCATAGACGGTTGAAATCACGCTCGGCAGATCGTTCGCCGCGACCGGATTCTTCTTCAGATAGCTGGCGATGACGTCGGTCACCATGCGCAGGATTTCGCCGTGGCTGGATGGAGCGGGCTTGTCGGACATTTTCTATTCCTATCCTAA
>Ga0302314_10004531_pt1 | contig 25525 bp, 25 predicted proteins | sample III_Palsa_N2_3_FD_200533 | JGI IMG/M metagenome (GOLD analysis project Ga0302314, IMG submission 200533) | Peat permafrost microbial communities from Stordalen Mire near Abisko, Sweden - III_Palsa_N2_3 | ecosystem: Environmental > Terrestrial > Soil > Palsa > Peat permafrost | place: Sweden... | reverse complement strand
GGACCAGCGTGGATTCATGTGGGCGGACCGGGTGACGGCCGGCGGGCGGGACGTCGGCGTGACCACCTCGCGCGGTTACAGTTACTACTACCGCAGGATGCTCTCGCTCGCGACCATCGACGCCGACCAGGCCCGGGTGGGCGGCAGCGTCGAGATCGTCTGGGGTAATCCCGGCGACCCGGAGAAGATCATCCGTGCCCGGGTCGCGGCGGCGCCGTACAAACCGGACCACGCGCGCGGCGACCTGCACGCCGCCGTCTAGCGGTCCCGCCGCGGCGAGGCGTGAACCGCGCGCTGACGGGAGACGACAATGACCATGACGTCCCAGAACGCCGCGCAGCCGGCCAGCCAGCAGCGCATCTCGGCGATCGCTCGCACGGCCGCCAAGGTCGCGCTGCGCGACTCGGCCGAATCGGTGCTCAGCGCGATGGCGGTCGAGATCCGGCAGACCGACGGCATCGCCGGGGCCCAGATCATCCTGGTTGACTCGGAGACCGGGTCGATGCGGATGATGGGCTCGGCCGGGTTCAGCGAGGACGACGGGTTCTTCGACATCCTGATGGCCTGCCACCAGCGCGGCGCGCCGCTGGCCACCTACGAGGCCCTGCGCACCGGCAGGCAGCGGGTCTACCCCGACCGCAAGGCCCAGATGCTCGCCGACGACCGCTGGCAGCCTCTGCACGCCTACATCTCGGAACTGGAGTGGCGCGACTTCATCAGCACGCCGTTCCGGCTCGAAGGCGTGTCCAGCGGCGTGATCAACGCCTACGCCGACCAGTCGGGCGATCGCGGCCCGGCGATCCGCGAGTTCCTGCGGACCATGGCCGACCAGGCGGCGCTCACCCTCGACTACCACGCGCTGATCGAGCGCGACCGGCGCGAGATCCGCCTCAAGGAGCGCCAGCGGCTGGCCCGGGACCTGCATGACTCGGTAATCCAGCACGTCTTCACGATCGGCCTGTACGCGCGCACGCTCAGGTCCGTGGCGGGCGAGGGCGGCTCCGCGACGACGGCGGTGCGGCTGATCACCCAGCTGGAGGATCTCGTCCAGACCGTGCAGCGCGACCTGCGCGGTATCGTCCGCGCGCTCCAGCCCTCCCCCGCGGCGGAACTCGGCCTGGCCGAGGCGCTTCGCAGGCTCGCCGACGGCGCTCCCCGGCACGCCGGCATCGCCGTCACCGTGGACTGCGCGGCCCGGGCCGAGCCGGCCGACCCGGAGGCGGCGGACGACATCTACTACGTCGTCTCCGAAGCCGTGCACAACGCGGTCAAGCACGCGTCGGCGGCAACGATCCGGGTCGAGGTAGCGGCGGCCGCACCGGGCGGGATCGTCGCCACGACCACCGACGACGGGACCGGCTTCAGCGCGAGCCTGGCACCGGTCGGGTACGGGCTGTCGGCCATGCGCTACCGGGCGGCCCGCTGGGGCGGAGCCATCGCCTTCTCCCGCCCGCCGGACGGCGGAACCCAGGTTAGGGCGGACTTCCCGCTGGCCCGCGCGGCGGCGATCCGCCGATGACCACGCCCCCGCTGACCGTCATCGTCGTCGACGACCACGTCGTCGTCCGCCGCGGCATCGTCGCGTTCCTCGAGATCCTCCCGGACATCACGGCCGTCGGGGAGGCCGGGAACGGCGCCGAGGCCCTGGAACTCCTGGAGCGGCTCGCCCGCGAGGGGACCCTGCCGGATGTCGCCCTCATCGACATCATGATGCCGGGAATGGACGGCGCCCAGGCCGTCACCCAGCTGCGCAGCCGGTTTCCCTCGGTTCGCGCCGTCATCCTCACCGGCTACACGGAGATCGAGTACGCCCATTCGGCCCTGGCCGCCGGAGCCGCGGGCTACGTGCTCAAGGACGCCTCGCCCGACCAGGTCGAGCAGGCCATCAGGCACGCCGCCCGCGGTGACATGTACCTCGACCCGTCCGTGGCCGGCGGGCTGACCGCCCGCATGGTCTCGGGGACCGGGCTGGCCGCGCTGACCGAGCAGGAACGCAATGTCCTGGCCCTCGTCGCTCGCGGGCTGAGCAACCGGGAGATCGGCACCCGGCTGTCGATCAGCGAGAGCACCGTCCGGTCGCACATGAGCGGCGTCCTCGCCAAGCTTGGCCTAACCTCCCGGACGCAGGCGGCCCTGTTCGCCGTCCGGGAAGGGCTGGTCCGGCTGAACGAGCGCTGAGCGCGGCCGGCGCCGCGGTCCGGGATCTCACCCCGCTCCGTGAAACGTTGAGGTCAGCGAGTGAGCCGCGCCCAGGCAGCGGGCCAGCGCATCCGCGTCCTCGGTCGCCGTCCGCAAGACCGAGCGAGCCGACTCCGCGAGCTGCCACCCGGGACAGCCGTCGTCATCGGCTAGCCGCCCCGCGGCCGCTTCCGCCGCCGCCCAGTCCCCCAGCAGCCCGAACAGCCGCGGGAACCGGTACACCGCCGAGCACACGTAGGCCAGCACCGCCGCGGCCGCCGCCGGATCACTCATCCCGTCGCGCGCCGCCGCGTGATTCAGGTACCGCACCGACTCGGCCAGCAGCCCGGCCGCCTCCACGGTCGCGAGATCGCTGTACGGTCCATGCCGCAGCTCCGAAACCCGCCGGGCCGCCTCACGGAACACCGCATCGGGCCGATCGGCGGCCGCTTCCCTATCGCCATCATGCATGACTGACCGTCCCCTCTGCCGGGAACGCCCCGCCGCGAGGGCCGCTCATCCCGGAAAACGGCTCCGCCGCCGGCCCGGTTCACGCCCGCCCGCGCCGTCACCACCCGGTAACAACCACCACCCGGTAACAGCACGGCCGAGGCCGCCGGCGCCGGGCGTCGATCAGCCCCAGAGCTGGACGGTGGCGAGTTCGGCGCCCCGGGCGAGGGTGTCGAGCTTGGCCCAGGCGATCTGGGGGTGGATACGGCCGCCGAGGCCGCAGTCGGTGGAGGCGATCACGTTCTCGCGGCCGACGACCTCGGCGAACCGGCCGATCCGCTCGGCGACCAGTTCCGGGTGCTCGACGACGTTGGTCGAGTGGCTGACGACGCCGGGCGCGATGACCTTGCCGTCGGGCAGCTTCACGTCCCGCCAGAGCTTCCACTCGTGCTCGTGCCGGACGTTGGCCGCCTCGAACGAGTACGTGCCCGCGTTGACCGACAGCATCAGGTCGACGATGTCGGCCATCGGGATGTCGGTGGTGTGCGGGCCGTGCCAGCTGCCCCAGCACAGGTGGAACCGGATCCGCTCGGGCGGCAGCCCGCGGATGGCGAAGTTGAGCGCGTCGATCCTGGTCATGGTGAACCGGCGGTAGTCCGCGACCGTCGGCGCCGGGTTGATCTGGTCCCAGTTCTCGGCGATCGACGGGTCGTCGAGCTGAAGAATGAGCCCGGCCTCGATGATCGCCGTGTACTCCTCGCGCATGGCCTCCGCGCAGGCCTGCAGCTGCTCCTCGTCGTTGGCGTAGTACTCGTTGCCGAAGCGCGCGCAACTGCCGGGCGCGACCGAGTTCAGGAAGCCGTCGGCGACGCCCGCCGCTTCCAGGGCCGCCTTCAGGTCGGCGATGTCGCGCTGCACGGCCGCGTGCCCGGTGTAGGTGATCGGCCCGCGGCACACCGGGGCCAGCTGGTTGCCGTGCTTGCGGTTGGGCAGCGAGGCGCCCGAGCCCGGGTCTCCGTAGGCCTCCGCGAACCGCTGCCAGTCCCGGCGTTCGCCGAAGCTGGCCAGGGTGATCTCGCCCGGCCTGGCCTTGGCCTGCGCGATCCCGGCGATGTCGAGGCCGGACAGCTCGAGGCCGCCGAGCCGCTGGAACACGTAGGTCCACCAGGGACCGTAGTCGTAGCGTTCGCCCATCGAGTGGCCGTACTCGCCGTCGTTGACCAGGTCGATTCCGGTTTCGCGCTGGCGCGCTACGACATCGGCCACGGCGGTGCGCAGCCTGGACGCGTATTCGGCCTCGTCGGTGAATTCCCCGGCCGCTCGCCGTTCGTTGAGCGCGATCAGGTCCTCCGGCCGTGGCAGGCTGCCCGCGTGGCTGGTCAGGATCCGGTCCGGCATGTCTCCTCCTTGAGATGACGGCGATGACCCTCTCCGGGCCGAGTATGAGCGCGCCGCGGAGCCCGCGCAATACGCAATACCGTCCGCGACCCGGCCCGCCAGTACTTGCGCATCGGCAGAAAAGTGATATCTATTTGATATACTGTTGCCTGGCAACGCCGGCCGCGTGAGGCGGCCGGTTCGACCACCGAAGGAGGAGTCATGACGCTGCCCGAGTCTCTCCCGGCCCGGCTGTACCTTCTCGCGTACGACCCCGAGAAGAACCGCGTCACCGCGCGGTCCCAGCTCGGCCTGGTGCTGCGGGCCGCCGCGCTGGCGGACCTGTACCTCGCCGGGCGCGTGACCGACGAGAACGGAAAGGCGCGCGCGAGCGGCGACCGGCGGCCCACCGGCGACCCGCTGCTTGACGAGGTGCTCCAGGAGCTCACCGAGCACCGGCCACGCTCGTGGCCGGGCTGGATCGCCCGCGGCCAGTCCGCGGTTCGTACCGTACGCACGCAGCTCGAAGCCGGCCTGTACATCCGGGTCGAGCACCGGAAGATATGGCCGGACAAGATCGAGCTGCTGGACCGGAGCGCCGTGCAGCGGTACGCCGACGAGTTGCGCGCGGAACTGCGCCAGCCGGCCTCCCGCACCGAGCCGCGTACGGCCGCGGTGCTCGCGCTCGCCGCCCGCGGTGAGATCGCGACCGTCATCTCCCGCGGCGAACGGCGTGAGTACCGGCAGTACCTTGACGAGCTCGCGGTCTCCACGGGTCCGATCGCCGACGCGCTCCGTAAGGCGTGGCGGTCCAAGCAGGCACAAGAGGCGTCCGGATGAACGGTAAGTTATTAAATCCCTGGGTCCATCGAGTGACACTTCGGGCAACAGCCCGATGCGGGGTGGGGTTAGCCTCACCCCGATCTGGGAGGCTGCCTGCATTGGCTGCCCGCCCGCCGCGCCGTAGCGTTGCTCATGTGCTGAACACGGACAGGGAACAGGAAATCGCCGCGTCGGTCGGGGCATACCGCGACCTCGGCGGCGGCTATGACGACGCGATAGCGGCGGGACTGGTCGAACGGATCGGGGCCGAGGTCGACCGTCGCGTCGACGAGCGCGTCTCCCGGTACCAGGGCGTCGACCACTCAGCGGCCGACGGCGCGGGCAGCCGGGACGCGCGGCACCGGCCCGCCGCTCACCCAGGCAGCCTGGCCTCCTGGCAGCAGACCTTCCTGGCCTTGGGCTCCATGGTGGTCGGCGCGATCACGTCGGGCGTTGCCCTCGGTCACCAATCGGGAGCCTGGCCGATCCTCTTCATCTGGTTCGCCATCGTCGTCATCAACATGGCCATCTTCCGCGCGGGCCCTTTCCGCCCCGGTCCCCGCTTTCCCGGCTGAAAGCCGGATCGGCCACCACCTCCTCCTCCACCTCCACCACAGCCGGAAACGGGCTGGCGTCCGCGACCTAGCGATGGAAAGCTGGCGTCTTGAGTCGCCCCGGTCCGTTCACCCGGCTGGGAATTGGAATGTGAGGAGGCCGCGATGGCGCGGCGAGTGAACAGCGAGATGCTGCTGGTCGGAAGCCTGCCCGCGGACTCGACCGAGGGCGCGCTGCGGGAAGCGGCCACCTTCTTCGGTGACCTGGTGTTCGCGCTGCCGGACGGCGAGACCGGGCCGCGGGCCGGGTGGGTCAGCTATGAGCGGGAGAAGCTGGTCCGCCCGCACGCGGGCGTGGTGACCGTCCAGGAGACCGAGTCGCCGACCGGGCTGCCCCGGCACGCGTACGAGACGCCGGTGTTCGGCATCCGGCCGGGCGTCACCGAGCTGCGGTTCGACTCCTGGCCGCGGATCGACGACGCGATCGAGTCCTACGCCGTGTTCGCCAAGCTGCGCGCGGACGGGGTGATCCCGGCGGGGCTGCGGTTCCAGGTGGGGCTGCCGTTCCCCGCGAGCGCGCTGAACGGGTTCAAGGCCGACTTCGCCCGCGACTACCCGGTCGCCGCGCGGGCCTTCGAGGATCTCGCGGAGCGCTCGATCCAGCGCCTCACCGAGGCCATTCCCCCCTCCGACCTGGCCATTCAGTGGGACATGGCCTACGAGACGCAGGACCTCGAGGGGGTCTTGGCCTGGACGGCGGAGGGGGCGTGGGAGCGGTTCGCGGGGCCGGTGACCCGGCTGTCACGGCTGGTTCCCGAGGAGGTGCTGCTCGGATATCACTTCTGCTACGGGACGTTCCCCGAGTGGCCGATGTACGAGGCTCGCGATATGGGGCTGCTGGTGCGGATGGCGAACTTCGCGGTGGCGTCGTCGGGGCGCCCGGTGGACTGGCTGCACCTGGCCGGGCCGCGCTACCTGCGCAGCGAGGACCGGTCGTTCTTCCGGCCGCTGATCGATCTGGAGCCGGGCGACGCGCGGGTGTTCCTCGGGATCGTGCTGCCGATCGACGGGGCCGCGGGGCTGCGGCGGCGGGTGACCACGGCGTCCCGCTACCTCCCGGACTTCGGCGTGGCGATGTACTGCGGGTTCGGGCGGCAGCCGGGCGCCGACCCGGCGGAGACGATGCGCGAGCACGGGCGGGTGGTGCGGACGGTGCGGGCGGAGGGATAGCCGTTCGCGGGCACGAGACAACTGCTCGAAAATTATTTCCCGACGCGAGCCCGAATGTCACTGGCAGTGATTAGTTCAGACGGCGCGGAAGCGGTAGCCCTTGTCGAGCAGGCGGGGAATGACGATCTTCAGGGCCGCGACCGTCTCGGCCCGGTCGCCGCCGCCGTCGTGCTCGAGGATGATCGAGCCGGTCTGGGTGTTCTTCATGATGTTGCTGACGATCTCGCGGACCCCGGGCCGCGCCCAGTCCCGGGGGTCGACGGACCAGTCGAGCGGCATGAGCTTCTCGCTCCTGCAGTATTCGAGCGTGGCCTTCGACCAGGCACCGTAGGGCGCGCGGAAGACCGTCGGGCGCCGGCCCACCGCGGTGTGGATGGCGTCGGTGGCCCGGGCGATCTCGGTCCGCGCCTGGGCGGCGGTCATCAGCGCGAGGTCGGAGTGGTCCCAGGTGTGGTTGACGATGACGTGCCCGGCGTCGGCGACATCCTTGGCGACACCCGGGTAGTAGGTCACGTTCTCCCCGACCATCGAGAAGGACGCGGTGACGTTGTACTTGGCCAGGATCTTGAGGATCTGCGGCGTGTAGACCGGGCTCGGCCCGTCGTCGATGGTCAGGGCGATGGTCATCGGCCCGTCGTCCAGGTAGTAGACCGGGTCCGCGGGGGTGACCTGGTCGACGGTGCTGGTTGACGGCTTGGGCTGGGGTTCCCGCTTCTGGTGATGGGGCGGCGGGGCCTCGGTGCTGGCCACCCGGGCGGCCTTGCTGGCCTGAGGCGAGCTGCGCGGAGCGGCGGCGCTCGCCCGCCCGGTGCCGCCCGGGGCATGGTCGCGGGCGCCGCTGGCCCGCACGCCGTCTGGCCGCCATCCGACCGCGGCCGCTATTGCGAGCACCAGGCCCCCGCCGGCGACGAGCACCACCCGCCGGGCTACGTACGGCGGCTCCCCGGGAGCCGGCCCGTCATCACGCTGTCGCATATTTCGCCATTCGCCGGTAAAACGCGCCTTTATCACCTTCTCAGACGCGGTTGGGCAATGCACGGTTGCGAGAAGCCTGAAGTCCGTGTCGCGAACGGCCGGCGGGTTCGACGACATCGAACGGCTCTTCGAGGGAAAGAACCCCAGCGTGACCTCCGCCGACGCCGCCCCCGCGGACAGCCGCATGCTGCGGTCGGCGCTGGCGCTGGCGGCCCGGGGCTGGCACGTGTTTCCCTGCGCGCCCGGCGGCAAGCGGCCCGCGCTGCGCGAGAACTGGCAGGAGCTCGCCACCGCCGACGCGGAGCGGGTGCGCGCGTGGTGGGCCCGGTCGCGGTACAACATCGGCATCGCCTGCGGTCCCTCCGGCCTGGTGATCATCGACCTTGACGTCGCCCGGGACCCCGCCTCCGTTGACCCGGCGGCCGCCCGTCACGGGACGGACGTGCTCGACGGGCTCTGCCGGGCGCACGGCGAGCCGTACCCGGCGGGCACGTACGCCGTGGCGACGCCGTCCGGCGGGCACCACCTGTACTTCACCGCGACCGGGCCGCGGGTGCGGAACTCGGCCGGCCGGCTCGGCCCGCTGATCGACGTCCGGGCCGACGGCGGGTACGTGGTCGCCGCCGGCAGCCGGATCGGCCGGCGCGCCTACGTGGTCATGGACGAGGCCGGGCCGGCACCACTGCCCGCGTGGATCGCCGGCCTGCTCGAGGACAAGCCGCCGCCGGAGGTCCCGCAGCCGCTTCCCGCGGCGGGCAGCCAGCAGGGCACCGCGTACGCGATGGCCGCGCTCCGCGACGAGACCCGCCGGGTCGCGGCCGCGGCGATCGGAACGCGCAACCACACGCTCAACCGCGCGGCATTCAGCCTCGGCCAGCTGACCGCCGCCGGGCTGCTCCCGCCGCTGGCCGTGGTCACCGCGCTGGCCAGCGCGGCCGCGCACGCGGGGCTGCCTGAGGACGAGGCGCTGCGCACCATCCGCTCGGGGATGACCGCGGGGGCGAGGAAGCCCCGCGGCTAACCGCCCGGCGCCGGGCCGGAGCCGACGCCGGGCCGGGCCCGCGCTAGGCCGGAGCTGGCGCTAGGCCGGACCGCGCAGCTGCCAGCTGTCGACCCCCGCGGCGGCACCGGGTTCGGCCGGAGCGCCCGCGTTGCTGATCAGCCCGCGGTACTCGAGGTGGACCAGGTGGGCGTAGGTTTCGCCGATCGCTGACCGGCGGACCATCCCCTGGGCCTGATCCCAGGGCCGGGACCAGGTCAGGCGGGCGGCGAGTTCGGAGGTGGTGCAGCCGGGGGCGGCGGCGATCACCTCGAGGACCTCGCGCAGCCGGGCGCGGTGGTGCGCCTGCAGCTGGCCGACCCGGGCGGCGAGGCCGCGGAAGCGGTACTCGTGCGCGGGCAGCACCTCGTCGGGCTCGTGCGCGGTCAGGCCCGCGAGCGAGTTCAGGTAGGTGCCGAGCGAGTCGTCGCTGTCGTTCAGCGGGGACGGGCTGATGTTCGGGGTGATCCGGGGCAGCACGTGGTCCCCGGTGAGCAGCACGTCGTACCGCTCGTCGGCGAAGCACAGGTGGCCAGGGGTGTGGCCCGGGGTCCACACCGCCCGCAGCGGCGTGGCCGGGCCGAGCGGGCGGTCGCCGTCCGCGATCAGCTTGTCGGGAGTGGCGAAGCGCCTCATGGCGCTCGTGCCGGCGTTGACGTCGACCGGGGGCCGCATGTCGGCGATCTCGGCGGCGGGCACGCCCCTGAGCACCAGCCAGCCCCGGTCGGCCGCCGCGAACTCGCCGACCGACGCGAAGCTGCCGAGGGCGCTCGCGTCGGCCTCGTGCATCCCGATCCAGGCGCCCGACTCCTCCCGGACCCGGGGGGCGAGGCCGAAGTGGTCGGCGTGGAAGTGGGTGACGAGGACGGCGATCACGTCGCTGATCTCGTGGCCGGTCGCGCGGACGCCCGCGACCAGGCTGTCCCACACCTCGTCGCGCGGCCAGCCGGTGTCGACGAGCACCGGTCCCCGCGGGGTCTCGATCAGGTAGGACAGCACGTACCTGAGCGGGCTGTCGGGGAACGGCGTCGGCACCGACCACAGCCCGGGCCGTACCCGCTCGACCGCCGGCAGGACCCGCTCGCGCCAGGCGCGCTGCTGCGCGGTCCCCGTGACCGTGATCCGCGGTTGCGTATCCGGTTCATGATCAGCCGCCGGCACAGCGCCGCCTTTCGCGCCGCAGTGGCGCCCCGTCTCGTCCGCGCACCGGAATCGGGCAACGGGCCCCCCGGAGGAAGCCCGGCCCGTTCCTGATGATGATTTTTCGATCATCGCATAGGGGCTCGCGCCCAAACACCGGCCATGCGGTCATTCGCGACGTGACGAACGTAACGGTCACCGCCCGCGTCGTCCCGATCCGGCGCGCGGGCGTGAGAAACTCTCGTCATGGTCAAGGGACGGGGACATGAGCGGTAGCAGCCGGGTGAGCATGATCAGCAGCGCCGCCGCGCTCATCGGGGCGCACGGGCTGAGCGGGACCTCGTTCTCCGACGTGCTCGCGGACAGCGGCGCCCCCCGCGGTTCGATCTACTACCACTTCCCGGGCGGGAAGAAGCAGCTCGCCGAGCAGCTGCGGGCGGCGGGCCTGCCTGCGCGGCGGGCCTGCCTGCGCGGCAGGCGGCGCCCATCGCCATCATCGCGCTGGCCTCCATGGAGGGCGCGCTCGTCATGTGCCGGGCCGAGCGCGGCAGCGAGCCGCTGGAGACGGTCGCGCGCGAGCTCCTGCGCCTGCTGCCGTAGGGCGGCTACGGGCGGTTACAGGGGGCGGGACCAGGTCTGGCTCATCATGTGGTCGCCGAAGGCGTCGTCGGGCTCCTCGCTGGCCAGCGTGAACCCGGCGGCCTGGTAAACCCGGCGGGCCGCCGCGAGGCGGTCGTAGGTCCACAGGGTGATGTCCGTGTACCCGGCCTCGCGGGCGAACCGCAGGCACTCGCCGACGAGGCGGGCGCCGAGTCCGAGGCCCCGCGCCCAGGGCTCGACCAGCAGCAGCCGCAGCCGGGCCGTCGTCTCGCTGTCGGGGACGCAGTTGACCGTGCCGGCCGGGATGCCGTCCACCTCGGCGATCCACCCGGCGGCGCGGCCGGGGCCGGCGGCGCGCTTGGCCGTGAACTCGGCGATGATCCGCGCGCACAGGTCCTCGAAGCTGGCGTCCCAGCCGAACTCGGCGGCGTAGAGCGTCCCGTGCCGCCGCAGCACCCAGCCGAGGTCACCCGGCCCGAACCGGCGCAGCGTGACCGCCCGGGCCGGCGCCTCGCGGTCGGCGGCCCGCTCCCCCGCTGCCTCGGTCGCCGGTGACTCAGGCTCCGGAGCGCCGCTGTCCCCCGGACGACCAAGGACCTCGGTGATCACCCGCATCGCGTCGAGCAGCCGGTCGCAGTCGGCCCCGCGGAGCAGGACGCCGATCTGCTCGGCGGCGCGCCGGTCGAGCTCGGCCATGGCCGCGCGCCCGGCGTCGGTCGCGCGGATCTCCTGGCGGCGGGCGTCGGCCTCGGAGCGGTGCCTGGTCACCAGAGAATCGGCCTCGAACCGGCTGAGCACGCGGCTCAGGTACCCGGCGTCGATGTCGAGGACCCGGCGCAGCCAGGACACTTCAACCGCGGGGCGCCGGGCGATCTCGAAGAGCACCCGGCCCTCGGTCAGCGTGTACGGGGAGTCCAGGTACATGCCGTGCAGCACGCCGATGACGTTGGTGTAGAAGCGGTTGAACGCGCGGACCTGGTCGACCGGCGCGGCCGCCGGGTCCGTGGGCGGTGCTGCTGCGATGATCGGCCCGGCCACCGGCCCCTCCTTTTGGTTGACTGGGTCAACGATAATCCGTTGACCGCGTCAACCGCAATGGGGCCTGTCCCGGCCGGCCCGGCCGGGACAGGCCCCGGGACGGGCCGGGTGCGCTCGCCCCAGCGGGCGATGGCCGGGGCGGTCAGGCCGAGTAGACCGAAGAACGCGCCGAGCCCGGCCCAGCCGGCCGTGCCGAACGTGAGGCACAGGCCGATCATGAACGTCGGCGCGGCCGCGCCGCCCGCGCCGAGCCCCAGGCCGGCGACGCCCTGGTACTGGCCCTGGGCGTGGGCCGGCGCGAGGCCGAAGTCCAGGGTGAACGTGCCGGCCGCGTGGTTGAGCTCCCCCGCCGAGTGCACGGCGATCGCCGCCCCGATCAGGAGCAGCGCGGCCCAGCCGGCCAGGCCGGCGGCGAAGCCGATCGCGCAGCAGCTCACCATGAACAGCAGCCCGGCCCGGCGCAGGGCCGCGCCACCCTGCCTGATCGTCGTCACGTTCCGCCCCACCCGGACCTGGAACGCGATCACGATGAACGTGTTGAGCAGCAGCAGGGCGCCGACGCTCCACCCGGGAGCATGCGTGTGCCCGATGATCCAGAGTGGCAGCGGGAGCAGCATCACGAAGTACTGCATGCTCATCGCCGCGTTATGCGCCGCGTAGCCGACGAACGCCCGGTCGGACAGCACCACCCAGCGCGGCCCGTCGTCCGGCGCGGGCAGCGGCTCGTACTTCGGCAGCCGGGCGCTGACCGCCCAGGCGGCAAGAAAGGTCAGCGCGTTCGCGAGGATCAGCCCGCGGTAGGCGTCCGGCGTGCCGATCTGCACGGCGATCGCGCAGCCGACGGCGCCGACCGAGACGCCGACGTTGGTGATCGCGTGGGAGACGGAACGGAAGACGGCCGCGTCCTCCCCGCCGACCCGGCGCAGCAGCGCCCCGTCGGCCGCGCCGTTCGCGTTCATGGCCAGCATGTCCACCGTCGCGACGACCACGAAGGCGGCGAAGTCCCGGATGAACAGGTAGCCGAGCCCGCTCAGGAACTGCACGAGATAGGTCATCCGGACGACCGCGCGCGGTCCGTGCCGGTCGGCGAGTGCGCCGATCGGCACCCCGGCGGCCAGCCCGATCACGCTCGATACGGTCAGGCCGAGCCCCACCTGAACGCTGCTCAGGTGCACCACCCGGGTGAAGTACAGCACCAGCGAGGTGAGGATCAGGCCGAACCCGAATGTGTTCACCAGCGTCGTGAGCGCGTACACCCGGCGGGGGCCCGGCTCCGGCAGCAGTTCGGTGCGCATGCCGGTATGACCGGCTGCAGGCGCGAAAGTAAGCGCCAGCGGGGTTCAGCGACCCGTTTCCCGCCGGTACAGGCGGCACGGACCGTTCGCTATCGGGATTGTGAGGCTTTTGATTTTTGGTTACGGGTGGGCGGCGGTGTACTTGTACTGCCTGGTGAGCTTGGCCAGGGGCTTGCCGGTGAGGGTGACGGTCTTGCCTGCGGGCGAGGTGAAGACGACCTTCGTGACCGGGGTGACGTTGAAGTACGCCTGCTGGGCGACTAGGTAGCCGGCCTGGCGGGCCTCAGCCAGCTTGCTGAGGGTGGCCATGGTGACCGGGGCCTTGCTGACCCTGGCCGGCAGCCATCTGACGAGGTACCTCACGACGGCGGCGGCGCGGTCGGCGGCCAGGTCGGCGTCGTAGGCGTTGGGGAACCAGGGGGTGTCGGAGATGCCGCGGACCAGCATCCAGGGCACGCCGGCGGCGGCGTTGGCGAAGGCGAAACCGCTGCCCTCGTTCTCTTCCGCGTCGGTCTGGAACAGCATGTTCTGGGCTTCGATCCAGCTCAGCGGCTCGGTCCAGACGTTGGCCTGGCCGATGGTGCCGACGACGACCTTGTTCTTGAAGGTGCCCTTGGCCTTGGCGTTGCCGGTCGCGTCGGCCATCGTGTCGCCGCCGAGTCTGGCGGTTTCCGCCGTGGTGACGAGCTCCTTGGTCGCCGCCAGGGCGTTTACGAAGATCCAGCTGGAGTCGGTGGGGTCGTTGCCGTCGTCGAATTTCTTGGCGTCCGCCGGGGTCGGGTAGACGTTGCCGTAGCTGTTGACGATCGCCCCGGCGGTGTCCGAGCCCTTGACGGCGTGCAGCTCGATGCCGCTGTAGGCGGTCTGGAAGCCGCCGAGCTGGTAATGGATCTGGGACTTGTCCACCACGTAGCCGCTGAGCACGACGTCGCCTACGTTGATGGCCGCGTTGTTCGCCCCGGCGGTGCCCGAGAAGAGCGTGGCCCGGGGGTGGAAGGTGGTGTCGAGGATCCAGGTGGCGAGCTCCGCGGTCTCGTCCAGCTCACCGGACGCGGTGTCGACGACCGGGTGGCCGCCCATCGTGCCGACATAGAAGGTGAAGCCGGCGATGACGCAGGTCTTGGTCACGTGCATCGCGGCCAGCAGCGGGGCCTGCTCCTCCGGGTCCGCGCTGACGATCCCGATCGGAGCCTCGGCCGTGGAAGTGATTCGCGCGCTCGCGGCGCTGGCCGCGCGCGGGCTGGCGGCTCCCGCGGACGTCGCGAAGGCGGCCGAGCCCGCGACGGCCAGGGCCGTCGCCGTCGCGGCCGCGGCCTTCAGGCGGCGGGATCTTAGGTTCATGAACGGAATGCTCTGCACTCTCTGTGACCATTCCGTTTCACTGCCGTTTCATGATGGTTGCCGCTGTTGGCGGCGACATTGATGAAAATCGTTGGAATATTCCCGAGAGCGGGGGTAGAGGGCATTCATCGTTCGTGAGCCGAAACCGCAACGTCGGGAAGTGATAGCGATGACCGAAATCCTGCGGATGCGCCGGAGCCGCGGGGTCGCCAGCGGAACTCTGCTGGTCCTGCTCGGGGTGTGGGGTGCCCTGGTCCCCTTCGTCGGGCCGTATTTCCACTACGCCTACACGCCGGACGCGGCCTGGACCTACACCACGGCGCGGCTGTGGCTGGAGATCCTGCCGGGGGCCGCGGTCTTCCTCGGCGGCGTCCTGCTCGTCATTTCCCACGCCCGGCACGTGGCGCTATTCGGCGCGGCGCTGGCCGCGGCGGCCGGCGCCTGGTTCGTGTGCGGCACCATGCTCAGCCCGCTGTGGAATCACAACGTCACGCTCGGCGGGGTTCCCGCCAGCGCGACCGTGGTGATGCGGATCGCCGAGCAGATCGGGTTCTTCACCGGCCTCGGCGTCGTGGTTATCGCCCTCGCCGCGTTCGCGTTCGGCCGGGTCATCTCGCTTCCGGCCGAGACGGTCGTCGCTCCCGTCGAGACCGTTCCCGAGTCGGTCGAGACCGAGACCGTCTAGCCCCACTGGTCCAGGCCCGCCCGGCTGCCCTCACCTCTCCTGGTCCGGTCGGGCGGGTCTTAGAAAGATGGCGGATCGTTGCCCACCACCCGGGGTGGGCAACGATCCGCCATCATCGCGTTCACCACCATCGGGTTAATGAGTTGCGCCCCCGGCGTGAGGTACGACAGGATCGCCCGCGGATCAACGCGGAGGATGTGTGGCTGACGCGGCGGTTACCGAGCCGAAACCATCGCGGCGATCGCGGTTCGCGGACGCCGTCCGGCCGCTGGCCAGCCGGCCCTACCGGCTGATGTGGCTGGGCAGCACCACGTCGTCGCTCGGGGACGCGGTGGTCGAGATCGCCGTGGTCTTCGCGATCTTGCATGTTGGCGGCACGGCGTCCGACATCGGGATCGTGGCCGCGATCCAGACGATCGCGCGGATCGCGTTCCTGCTGGCCGGCGGGGTCTGGGCCGACCGGCTGCGACGGCAGTACGTGATGCTCGCGGCCGACGCGCTGCGGGCCGCGGTCCAGGCGCTCCTGGCCGTCCTGCTGCTGACCGGCCACGCTCATGTCTGGGAGCTCGGCGCCGGGGCGGCCCTGTACGGGGCGGCGACGTCGTTCTTCAATCCCGCTTCGACGGCGCTGGTACCCGAGACCGTGCCGGCCGAGCAGCTGCAGGAGGCCAACAGCCTGCTCGGCCTGCCGGGGAGCTTCTTCAGCGTCGGCGGGCCGGCCGCCGCTGGCGTGCTCATCGCGGTCTTCGGGCCCGGCTGGCTGTTCGCCGGCGACGCCGCCTCCTTCCTCGTGAGCCTGGCCTGCCTGGCGCGGCTGCGGGTGCCGGCCCGGACGCTGCCCCCGCCTGCCTCATTCCTGGCCGACCTCGCCGAGGGCTGGCACGAGCTCGCGATCCGTCCCTGGTACTGGATCACGCTGCTCGCGCACGCCTGCGGCAACTTCTCGCTCGCCGCCTTCCTGGTGCTCGGCCCGGTCATCGCGGCGCGCTCGCTCGGCGGCGCCTCCGCCTGGGGCCTGATCTCCGCGGCCTGGGGTATCGGGGCGATTCCGGGCGGCATCCTCGCGCTGCGGGTCAAGCCGCGACGGCCGCTCGTCGTCGGGACCCTGCTGACCACCCTGATCGCGCTGCCCCCGCTCGCCCTCGGGCTCTCCCGCTCGGTGGTGCTGATCATGGCGGCGCTGGCCGTGTTCGCCTGCGAGGTCGTCTGGTCGAACAGCCTGTGGTCGACGACCATGCAGGTGCTGATCCCGGACAAGGTGCGCTCCCGGGTCGACTCCTACGACTGGCTCATCTCCCTGGTCATCATGCCTGTCGGCTTCGTGGTCGCGGGGCCGCTCGCGTCGTCGATCGGCTTCACCGCGACGCTGGTCGGCGCGGCCGTCGTGGGCGGGGTACCGACCGCCCTGACACTGCTGGTGCCGGGGATCAGGGGCGTACACCGGACCCCGGCCGGGGAGATCGTCGGCCCCGGGCTTAGTGTCCGGGCACCGGTGACGTTATCGAACCCCGCGGCGTTCAGGGCGCTGGTCGCCGGGTCTTGGACGTCGCCCACTACGTCCGGGACGGTCGCCGTCGAGGGCGGCGGGCTCGTCGGCGATGCGGTCGGAGTCGGGGTCGGGGTCGGTGTGGGAGTCGGTGTGGGAGTCGGGGTCGGTGTGGGAGTCGGAGTCGGGCTGGTGCTGAGGCTCGGGGGGACCGTGCTCGGGCTCGCGCTTGTGCTAGGTGACCCAGTGCTCGGACTCGGGCTTGATGCCACCTTGGTAGGGCCAATCGAGCTGGGGCTTATCAGGCTTGGGGCCACCTGGCTGGGGCTCACGGCATTCGGTGCCGCCGGCCCCGAAGCCACCTGACGAGGAGTCGCCGAGCCCGAGGCCGCCGCCGTGGCCGCGACCCTGACCTTGCCTCGGCTTGAGCCGCTGTGATGGGCCGGGCCGGCGGCCACGACCGCTCCCGCGACTAGTGCCACCGTGCCGACGGCGACGGCAAGCGCGGGCAGGCGGCGCTTGCGGCGGCGGGCGGGCGGCGGGGACGGCGGGGCCGGGGCCTGGAGCCGCTCCAGGTTGTGCCGGGTGCGGCCGGCGCCGTCGGAGTCGCCGAGCCGCTCGCGCAGGGCCAGCGCGTGCCGGAGCAGCCGGAGCGCGTCGTCCAGTTCATCCTGGCAGAACGCCAGGCTGCCCAGCTGGTGGGAGAAGAACGCCTCGGCCGGGAGGTCCCCCAGTGCCTGGGCCGCGCCGAGCCCCTGGCTCAGGACATGCGCCCAGGCCTCCCACCGCCCGGCGACGAACAGTATCGCGCCGGCGACCCGGGCCAACGTGGCCACCGTCTCCCAGTCGCCCTGGTCAGCGGCGAACTCGACGACGGACAGGGCCGCATCCACGGCCGACTGGGGCGGGGCCGAGGACCCGCCGTGAGCGGTCAGCACGGTGACGAGCTGGCGGGCCGCCGCCGCGAGGCCAAGGTACTTCAGCAGCATCCGCCGGTAGCTCGCGGCCTTGCATGCCGGCAGCCCGAACCGGTCGCCGTGTCGTTCGACCAGTCCCCGCCGGTGCAGCGACTCGAGGCATTCACCCAGGTCGGCGAGGCCGTCGATGGCGTCGACGACGTCCGCTGAGATCAGGGTGCCGGCCACCAGGGCCAGGACGGCGAGCACGCGGCGCTGATCGTCGGCCAGCCCGTTGACGCTGAGCCGGTCAAGGACGTCCGGGTCGTCCCCGGCCCGCTCGGCCAGCGCCTGGAGGGAGTGCCCGCCGTCACGCACGAGCGACGCGGCCTGCCGCAGATGCAGCGGCTGGCCGTCCACCGCCTCGACCAGGCGCCGGGCGTCCGGCAGTTCCTCGGCGCGCAGCGGCCGGCCCAGGCCGTCGGCGAGCAGTTCGAGCGCGGCCTCGTCGGCCAGGCCGGCCAGGCCCTGCGAGGTACCACGGCGACCGAGGACCGGCCGCGCGGCGCCGATCACCACCGCGCAGCCGGGCAGGACGTCAAGGAGATAGCCGACCCGCTCCGGATCGGCGGAAACATCGTCAATGGCGATGACGGCGTTGACCTGACCGAGTACCTGCGCGCACTGGTCTGGGGTCAGCTTGACCGGCCGGGCCGAGCTGAATAGCTCGGCCACCAGCCCGTGCAGCAGATCGTCGACGCGATCGGAATCCATCCGCAGATAATGGCAATTCGCCGCGATTCCCCGCGCGCCGGCAGCGGAGGCGGCGACGTGCTGAAGCAGCGTGGTTTTCCCGTAGCCGCAGCAGGCCTGGAACTCGACCGGATGACCGGCGTCGATGGCCCGCAGCGCGTCGGCCAGCTCACGTTCCCGCCCGAGCATCGGCTGAGGTTTCCGCAGCTCACCCGGCCTAGGCGTGAGCAGGTCGGCGATGGCTGGCCGCGCTCCGGCTCGATCGATACGAGCTCCCAGCTCATCAGCGATCCCTATGGTGAGATTGCCGTACATGATGGTACTCATCTGCCGCCTCCGCGCCGATGACTTAGCGAGCGCTGTCCCCTATTCTCCGGCACAGAGCAAGCGGCGCCGATGGAGATACAAATTTGTCGGCCGGATTTTGCCGGCTAAACGGCCGATACGCCTATTTGGAAAATATGAGAAATGGCACGCGAACAGGCGCCGGCGGTTTACGCGGTCGCGTCACATACCAGGGACACGGCAAAGTCGTGAATTGAGGCTGTGACCTGCGCTGCCGTAGCGGCGGTAGATGTGCACGGCGTGTCTGCAAGTGGCGGGCAGGGTCCAGGCGGAACGATGGAAGTTCTCACGCTCGCCATCGCCTGCTAGGAGGGACGCCCGCCCGCCGATGACATCTTCGCCTATTCCGGCTGCCCGCAGCCAGTACCTGCTTGATCTCCTCACCCAGGTCCCGGACCCGCGGAAGAGGCGCGGCCGCCGCCATCCGCTGGCCGGGCTGCTGGCCGTCGGCGTCGCGGCGGTGATCGCGGGGTCGCGGTCGTTCCCGACTTGGCTCACGATCATGGACTTTCGACCGGCTTACTACGCTGACCTGCTGATTTACTTCTCAAGTTGACGAAATCTGCGCACTAAAGTAACCAGGTTGAACTCGTAGTGGATGGGATCACCAGGGTTCGGGCTTGAGTCCCCGGTACGGGGTACTTCCGTGCGGAGGAGCAGGAGGTGACACGGGCCCCGCAGCGCTGCCAGGAGATCCCGGTTGAGCAGGTGAGCGGCCGGGCGCTAGCGCGGATGCGGCCGGAACTGAGCGTCGGCGCCGCCCTGCCCCCGTCGGGCGGCAACGCCGGGGTAGCGGCAGCCCGGGAGCTTGGCACGCACGCGTCGCCTGGGCGACAATGCCGGGATGGCGCGTGATGACAGCTGGGCCCAGGTGCTGCGGGTGGCCTTGCCCCTTCTGGATGGGGCCAGGCCCTCGGGGGCGCTCGGATGGGTGGGCCCGGTCGTCCCGGTTGTTACCCGGGCCGCCGTGGGGGCCGGGCACTGGGCCGCCGGGCGCCGGCGGCGGGCCCTGGCCGCGTGGACGAGCGCTGCTGGCTACGGCCTGGTGGCGTGGGGCCTGGGCACGGAAGCGCCGACCCCGGCCGAGGTGCGAGAGAACATGCAGCAGAGCATCCAGCGGCTGCAAAGGGAGGGGGTGTTGCGCGAGCCTGGCCCCGAGGCCCCGGCTGCCGCCGGGACGCAGGCACCCGCGGCCCGCCGCCTATCGCGGTACGGCCCCCTGTTCAAGCTTGCTGTCACTGTCGTGGGGATGGTCCTCGGCGTGTGGTGGGGCCTGCGCTGGCCGCGGCGGCTGACGGTGCTCGCGATCGCCGGCGAAGCCCCGGCCGCCGTGATCACTGTCCCCTGGGCGGCCCGGGCCGTGCAGCGGCGCAGGCCGCGGATGGCCGCCGGGTACGCCCTGGTCGTCGCCGGATCGGTCGCCCGGCTGCGGGCAGCATCGGCTGAACCGCTCCGGTAACAGCTGGCCCGCAGCGGCCACCGCGGTAATAGGACACCGGGAAACCGCGCGGCACCTGGCTGCGAACCCCTGCATGAACCCCAGCCGTGTAATCCGGCGTACGTTGCGCGCTAAATGAGCCAGCTCGGGTCGTTACCTGCCGCGCCTGACCGGCCAGGCTCGGGTCATGCTGGTTGCCGTGGATGAGGCTGTGGCGTCGGCGGCGGGTCATGCCGCGTGGACCGGGCCGTTCAATGAGATGCTCGCGCTGGCGGCAGGGGGCGTTCGCGGAGGCTCCGCTGCGGCGGCGGGCGCGGGCGTACTTGCTGGGGCTGCTGTCGCAGGCGGAGCGGAAGAACGGGCAGACGATCGCGGAGTTCGCCGGGGACCTGTCGCCGGCCGGGATGCAGCGGCTGCTGAACTTCTACTCGTGGGACCAGGACGCGGCCCGGGACGTGGTGCGGGCTTACGTGACGCGGCATCTCGGGGATCCGGGGCGGTGCTGGCGGTGGACGAGACGGGGTTCCTGAAGAAGGGGCTGTACCTGGCGAAGGCGCGGACGGATGACCGGGACCGCTGCCGGGCCGCCGGGATCGCCGATGAGGTGGCGTTCGCGACGAAGCCGGAGCTGGCCTGGCAGATGATCGGGCGCGCCGCGGATGCGGGCGTCCCGTTCTCCTGGGTGACCGGGGACGAAGTGTACGGCGGCAACCCGGAACTCCGCGAGCGGCTGGAGGAACGGCAGCTCCGGTACGTGATGGCGGTGGCCTGCAGCGAGCCGGGTAAAAAGGGGATCCTCAGCCTGCGGGCAGATCTTCGCCCCGCCGAGGACGTATAGCCCTCTGCCGCTCATAACGGCCGAAAACGGAGACACGCTGATCCCGCTCACCGCCGGCGAGGGCCGCCGCCTGTTCCGCCTCTCCACCCGGACCGCCCGGCCGCCAGCATTCCACGAGCACTGGTCACGCTGGCGACGACGCCACCAGGCCACCGCCCGCCAATGCCGCTACGCCCGCAGAACCGTAAATCTCATTCTGTTGCTGTAGTACTAGCCGGACTGAAGATCACCTGATGTCTCGCGAGGGCACGACCGTGAGGTGTCCTGGCCTGGCACCGGCCGGCTCAGGCGGTCTGGGCGGTGCCGTCGTCCGGCTCGATGCCGTGCTCGCGGAGCAGGCCGCGCATCCGGTCGAGCTCGCCGTGCACGCGCTGGTTCTCGGCGACGACGGCCTGGAGGTCGACTCCTGCCGCCCACTGCTGCTCCAGGCGCAGCTTGCTGGCGCGCAGCTGATCTTCCCTGTCCCGCAGGGCCGCGGCGGCCTCCAGGTCTTCGGCGTCAAGCGCGGCTTTCCTTTGCCGCTGGACCCGGGCGAGCTGCTCCACGGCGTCGGCGAGCCCGGCGGGAATGGCCATGCGGACCAGCCTGGTCCGCGGCCCGGCCTGCTCGTCCACGCTGCCCATCAGGCCCAGCACCTGTTCCCGGGCCCGGGCATGGTCCGCGCCCAGTGCGGTCAGCACCTGGGCGGCGATGCCGTGGCCCTCGCGGAGCAGGGCCAGCAGGAGATGCCCGGTGCCGACGTCGTTGTGACCGAGAGCCAGCGCCTCCCGCATCGTCAGGCCCAGCACCCTCCTGGCCTGCGGGGTGGGCAGGATGGGGCCCGCGCGAGTGCCGGGGCCGTGGGTGATGATGCCCTCGACCCGGCTCCGCACCTCGTCCAGGGGGATGCCCATCGATGCCAGCACCTGGACGGCAACGCCGTCTCCCGCGCCGAGCAGGCCGAGGAGCAGATGCTCGGTGCCGAGGTGGTCGTGGCCCCGTCGCCGGGCCTCTTCCAGGGACAGGTCGACTGCCTGCTTGTGCCGGTCGGTGAATCCGCGGGGGTACACCCGCGTCCTGCGGGGATCGCGCAGTGCGGACTTGATTCGTTCGGCGAGCGGCAGCGCTGGTCTTGGTCGCATCGGTGCCTCCTTCGGGTGGTCGTCGTGGCCGTGCCTGTCGTGCTGGTCACTGGGTCGCAGCCGCGGCGCCAGCAAGGCCGCGGCGTCGCTGGTGCCCGCAGTGCCGGCCGCGAGCCCGGCGACCATCGCGGCGACGGGCCCGGGCGGGTCGGGGTCCATGTCCCAGCCGTTGACGGCCAGGAATTGCAGCATGGCCGCCAGCGCGACCTGCTGGTTGCCGCGCCGCAACGGCCGCTGGCGGGCAAGCGCGTGCAGCAGGGCGGCGGCGCGGAGGGCCGGGCCGCCGGATCCGCTGCCCGGCTGCGCCTCGGCCAGGGCGTTTTCGGCGGCGGCGACATCGACCAGGTCGAGTACCTGGCCGGTGTCCAGGCCCAGCGTGCGGCTGGCGATCAGGACCAGGTCAGCGACCCCCAGCGCGATCACGGCTGGTCGTCCCTGAGCAGGTCGAGTGCCTGCCGGTGGCGGGCGAGGTTCTCCTCCAGCAGCCGCCGGAACCGCTCGTCGCCGCGGCGCTGCTCGACCAGCGCGGCGATGGCCTCGCGCACGACGTCGGAGACCGGGCGGCCCTCGACGTCGGCGACGGCCTGCAGCCGCCCGGCCAGCTCAGGGTCAAGGCGCAGCAGCAGGTTCTTGGTGCTTCCCGGTTTCATCGGCATGGTGCTATCAAGATATCACCTCCCGGCCGTGCGGCAAGCATGGCTTCCGCAGCGCGGACCGCATCGCCGCCCGGAGCTAGTCCCGGCCGGACCGGGCACCAGCTCAACGGCCGCTAGGCAAAACCGGCAATGTCGCGCCTCAGCGAGTTACCTCACCAGCGTCGGCCCCCGGTGCAACGGTCATCAGCAACCTCGCCCGCGCAAGCAACGAACTCTCAGCAGTATCTAACCCCGGGAGCGTGGGCATGACAGCCAACCATCACCGCAGGACCGGCCGCACGAACAGACACCGTCACTGCCCGGGCACGATCACGAAACACCGGGCAGCACCTTGGGCGAACACAACACGAAGCCAGCCGGACACGAGAATCGCGGAAACAAAATACGGCGGGATCGACGCCGGGGATGATGCCCGGCTCCGCCGCCAGATGGCGCTCCTGGCCGGGCTTGTCCCGTCCGTTGCCGCGATCCAGGAGTCCAAGGACTGGGACCGGGGGAACTTCCGGACATTTCACCTGGCTGAGCGCCTGCTCGGCATGCGGGGCTTCCTGAGCCCGAGTGCGCATCACGGGTGTCATCTCGCGGTCTTCGTCCGCGAGGGCGCGGGGCTGCGGGTGACCGAGCAGCGGCACGAGTACGGGGATCCGTGGTGGCACGGGGTTGCCTGCGTTCTGGTGGAGGCGGACGGGTTCCCGCGGCCTCTCCAGCTGGCCAGCTGCCACCTGGCCCCGAGGCCGGCCCATTGATCGCCGCCGGGGACTGGAACGCCGTCCCCGCCAGCGACCCCGAGCCGCAGCGCCCCGGCAAGGACCCCGAGCACGAGCGCCGCAAACTCGACCGCACCGCCGCCCAGGCACTCGAAGGCGCCGGGCTCACCGACGTCGCCGCGCACCAGCGCGACCTCACCCCGACCGTCGGCTACTCCAAAGCCGACCGGCTGGCCTGCCGCTGTGACCGGTTCTACTGCGGTCTCCCCGTCAGCGCGATTACCGGCTACCAGCTGATCACCGACGCCGATGCCGTGCGCCAGGCCGCGACCAGGTGCGGGGCCTTCCCGCCCTTGCTCTTCGCGCCGCGGACGGCCTTCCCGTCAATGGCGATCAGCAGCCGGCCGCCGGCCCGCACGGCCCTGGTGTGCAGCCAGGCGCCGAGAACCCGGTCGAGCACATCAGCGCTGACCAGGGCGAACGCACGCCGGAACGTCGACTCCTCCGCAGGCCCGCGGGCCGCGCCCAGGACGGCCAGGACGTCAGGGCCGGCGTCGGCGGCCCACTGCCCGATCGCGGCGAACGACTTCGAGCCCGCGACGACCGCCGCGATCCCGACGGCCAGCAGGCCCGCCAGCGGATGCCGGCGCCCGCGCTTCTTCCGCGGGTCCGGGACCTGGGCCAGGAGATCGAGCAGATACTGGCCGCGGGCGGCCGGGATGGGCAAAGATGTCATCGGCGGGCGGGTGTCCCTCGTGGCAGGCGATGGCGAGCGTGAGAACTTCCATCGTTCCGCCCGGGCCCTGTCCGCCGCCCGCAGACACGCCGGGCACATCACCCGCTGCTACGACAGCGCAGGCCACAGCCTCATTTCAGGACTTTGCCGGGTCCCTGCGTCACATACGCCGAGGGTGACGGGAGACCCGGCGGTGGCGGTGCCGCTGTCGGGGACCTGGCTGATCACCTCGCCTTCCTCGGCGGTGGGGCAATTGCCGACCGGCACAGAGGACGGGACCATGCCCTGCTCGGTCAAGACGAGGATCGCGATCCGCTCGGTCTCGCCGGTCACATTCGCCACGGTTATGAGCGGGTTGTCGGTGCAGACAAGGATGACGACGGCGGAACCGGTGTCGACCGTAGTGCCGGCGAAGGGGTACTGATACGTCACGGTGCCTTCGGTGTCGGCGTCGCAGGACTCGCTCGTGACGTCGCTCCTGTCGTCATTCGCTCCATCGATGGTGCCGAGACTCACGGTCAGCTGCTGATTCAGCAGGTCGCCGACGGCCGTGCTCTGGGTATCGGTGATCACGCTGTCGAGGACCTCTGACGCAAGGGGGACAGGGGTCGTGGGTGACTGCGGCGGGGAGACCGGCGTAGTCGGGGACCGCGGCGGGGAAACCGGGGCAGTCGGGGACGTCGGCGGAGGGACCGGCGTGGTGGGTGACCGCGGCGGAGAGACCGGGGTGGTTGGAGTAGTCGGGGACCGCGGGGGCGGGACCGGGGTCGTCGGAGTGGTCGGGGACCGCGGCGCGGACGCCGGAGCCGTACTGGACCCCATCCCGGACGCCGAAGTCGCCGCCGTTGCCGTCGCCGTGACGGTCGAGCGGGGTCCGGAGCTGGGAAGATCCGCGGGGTCGTGGCGCAGCGGGCCGGCGAGCGCGACCGTGGCCACCACCAGAACCAGCGCGCCGGCCACGCCGGCCAGCGCGGTGAGGGTCTTGCGCCGGGAACGGCCGCCGGGGCGAGGCCATCGCGGCGGAGCGGGGGCCTGGAGCAGGCCGAGGTTATGGCGGGTGCGGCCGGCGCCGTCGGAGTCGCCGAGCTCGAGGCGAAGATCCAGGGCCCGCTCAAGCAGCCGGAGCGCGTCGTCCAGGTCGTCCTGGCAGAAGGCCAGGCTGCCCAGCTGGTGGGCGAAATACGCTTCGGCCGCGCCGTCCCCCAGCGCCTGGGCGGCATCGAGCCCGCGGGCGACGGCATGCTTCCAGGCCTCCCACCGCCCGGCGAGGAACAGGACCGCCTCGGCCCCCTTGGCCAGCGTGGCCACCGTGGCCCAGTCGCCCTGGTCGGCGGCGAACTCGATGATGGACAGGGCCGCGTCCGCGGCCGGCCCGGACTCGCTCGCGGCCGGGTCGTGGCCGGCCAGCCAGTCGCCAAGCTCGCGGGCCGCCGCCGCCAGGCCGAGATACTTGAGGAGCAGCTGCCGGTAGCCCGCCGCCTTGCAGGCGGGCAGCCCGAACTGGTCGGCGTGCCGTTCTGCTAGGCCGCGCCGGTGCAGGGACTCCAGGCACTCGCCCAGGTCGGCGACGTTGTCAATGGCGTCGACGACGTCCGCCGGGACCAGGGCCCCGGCCACCAGGGCGAGTACCGCGAGCGCGCGCCGCTCGAGGTCGGCGAGCCCGCTGACGCTGAGCCGGTCGAGGGCGTCGGGGTCGCCTTCGGCCCGCTCGGCCAGCGCCTGGACGGAGTGCCCGCCGTCGCGGGCAAGCGCCGCGGCCTGCCGCAGGTGCAGCGGCTGGCCGTCCACCGCGTCGGCCAGGCGCCGGGCCGCCGGGCGCTCGTCG
>Ga0302314_10004530_pt1 | contig 25529 bp, 22 predicted proteins | sample III_Palsa_N2_3_FD_200533 | JGI IMG/M metagenome (GOLD analysis project Ga0302314, IMG submission 200533) | Peat permafrost microbial communities from Stordalen Mire near Abisko, Sweden - III_Palsa_N2_3 | ecosystem: Environmental > Terrestrial > Soil > Palsa > Peat permafrost | place: Sweden... | reverse complement strand
GCCGATATCGCGCTGCGTGTCGGCCAGGAGCAGGCGTCGGCGCGCTGGCGGCAGCACGCCGATTCGATGCACGCGCGGATCATCGCGGAGGCCTGGAACCCACGACTTGAATCCTTCGTCGCAACCTTCGGCGGTGACACGCTGGATGCGACCGCGCTGCTGCTTGCGGAACTGCGTTTTGTGCCGGCATCGGATCAGCGGTTCATCAGCACCGTGAACGCCATCGGCAGGCAGCTGCGCACCGGCGACCTGGTGTTCCGCTACCGCAATGCCGATGACTTCGGCGTGCCCACCTCGACCTTCACGGTATGCGCCTTCTGGTACGTGAACGCGCTCGCGGCCATCGGCCGCAAGGAGGAGGCGCGCGAGCGCTTCGCGCAGCTGCTCAGCCGCCGTAACAGCTTCGGATTACTCTCCGAAGACATCGATCCGCACACCGGCGAGCTGTGGGGAAACTTCCCGCAGTCGTACAGCATGGTCGGTATCATCATCAGTGCGATGCGCCTGAGTCGCTACTGGGAGGACGTCGTATGACACGTCTCGTCGCCATTTCCAATCGAGTGAGTCTACCGCGCAAAGGCGACGCGCCGGGCGGTCTGGCGGTGGGCGTGCTGGCCGCCATGCGTGCGCACGGCGGCTTGTGGATCGGCTGGTCCGGGGACATCGCCGATGGCGAGCCTGGGCCCGTCGAGGTGGTCCGCCGCGACCGGCTTGCGTATGCCACGTTTGATCTGACGAAGGCCGAGTACGATGAGTTCTACCTGGGCTTCAGCAACGGTGCCCTGTGGCCGCTGTGCCATCACTTTTTGCAGGCGCTGCATTACTCGGAGGAGCACTACGCCACATACCTGATGGTGAATCAGCGCTTCGCCGAGCACACGGCACGGCTGCTGCGCCCGGATGATCTGATCTGGGTGCATGACTATCAGCTGATCCCGCTGGGCAGTCGCCTGCGCGCCTTGGGTGTGGCCCAGCGCATCGGGTTTTTCCTGCATATCCCGTTTCCGGGATTCGATGCCTTCCGCGCACTCCCCGTGCATCGGGAAGTGCTCGAATCACTGCTGGCCTATGATCTCGTCGGCTTTCAGACCCGCGATGATCTTGCAGCCTTCCACCAGGCCGTCACGGCGGTGTGGGGTGCCGACGCCGTACTCGCCGACGGGTCGGTGCGCGTGGCGGGCCGACATGTCAGCGCGCAGGTGTGCCCCATCGGGGTGGACGTTGAGGAGATCGAGAAGATCGCGGCCGCTGCGCCCTCGACCGAGGCCTATCGCCGCATCGTCGCCGGTCTGCTGGGTCGTCGGCTCATCATCGGCGTCGACCGCCTGGACTACAGCAAGGGGCTGGTGGAGCGCTTCCGGGCCTACGAGAAGTTTCTGGCCACCTACCCGGATAACCATAACGATGTGACTTTCGTGCAGATCGCGCCGCTGTCGCGTGCCGACGTGCCGGAGTACGAGATCATCCGCAATGCCCTCGAACAGGCCGCCGGCCGCACCAACGGTCGGTTCGCGGATCCGGACTGGACGCCGGTGAGGTACCTGAACAAGAACATTCCGCATGTGACGATCATGGGTTACCTGCGGGCCGCGAAGGTGGGCTTTGTGACGCCCGTACGCGATGGCATGAACCTGGTTGCCAAGGAGTTCGTGGCAGCACAGGACCCGGCGGATCCGGGTGTGCTCGTGCTGTCGAGCCTGGCCGGTGCCGCCCGGGAGCTGACGACCGCGCTGCTGGTGAATCCCTACGATGTGACAGGCATGGCCGAGGCACTGCAGACAGCGCTGTGGATGCCGCTGCCGCAACGTCAGGAGCGCTTCGCGGCCATGATGAATGTCGTCCGCACCAACGATATCCATGCCTGGAACCAGCGCTTCATCGAGGCGCTGATCGCCGCGCCGGGCGAGGCCGGTTCGCTGGTATGGCCTGTGGATGCCGGTCGGCGGCCGCGGGCCACCCTCATCCAGGGCGCTTCAGGTGCCGAAAACCGCGGCCCCCAGTGACGCGGCGACAATCGCCGCGATGCCCGCGAGTTGCACGGCACTGGGTAGTTCGCGCAATACCAGCAGCCCCATGAGCGTCCCCAGTGCCGGCTCCAGGCTGGTAAAGGTTCCATAGACGCGGATCGGCATGCCCGTGAGTGCAAACAGCTCGAGCGGGAAGGGCAGAGCACTGGAGAATATCGCCACGATCAGCACGACGATTACCAGGTGGGACGTAATCGTGATGGACTCGGGCTGCCACGCGGCAAAGGGCAGCACCATGAGCGCCGCGATCGCCATCGCAAGGCCAATGATGGCGGTTCCCTGCTGCGTGCCGATCCGCCGCGCGAGCAGGCTGTAGGTCGCCCACAGCGCCGCGGCGGCCAACGCGAACATCACACCCACCGGATCCACGGTCTGACCATGGGAACTGAGGGGCAGCAGCGTCAACAGGCCGATGATCGCAAGGGCTACCCACAGCAGATCGATTCGTCGATGCGACAAACTGATGGCAAGGCCCAGCGGACCGATGAATTCCAGCGCCACCGCAATGCCCAACGGAATGCGCTGGACCGCGAGATAGAAGGTCAGGTTCATGCCGCCCAGAACGGCGCTGTAGGCCAGCAGCAGGGGCCATTCGCGCGCGCCCACCCGCATGCGCCAGGGTTTGAGCACAGGCGCCAGCAGCAGCGCGCCCAGGGTCAGGCGCAGGCAAGTGGCGCGTTCGACTCCCGTCACGGGGAACAGCTGCTTGGCAAACGCGGCGCCGAACTGCACCGACACGATGGCCACGAGCAGTGCGGCGAAAGGCAAAACGCGTCGTTGCCGCCCGGGGGCGGCGCTCTGGGAGTACATTGGCCGGGGGAATCTCTTATGCGATGCTGTGTAGCGTGCACTACGGTTATCCATGGCTGCAATCCTTCCTGGAGAGCAGATTCCAGCTGCACGCGCGCGGCAGCACTCTCGGGCGCGAGATCATCGCCGGCATCACCTCGTTTCTGACGGCCGCGTACCTGCTCGTCGTCATTCCGACACTCCTGAGCGGCGGCGGCATGGATCGCAGCGCCGTCACGACCGCGACCATCCTGATGTTCGCCGCAGCGACGACCCTGATGGCGCTGTATGCCAACCTGCCGTTCCTGGTGGGACCGGGTATCGGCGGCTCGGTGCTCGTCGGTGTGACGCTGGCCAGTGCCGGGGTGCCCTGGCAGAGGGGGCTCGGCATTGCCTGCCTGTCCGGCGCGCTGTTCGTGGTGCTGACCGTGCTCGGCGCCCGGGAGCTCGTGACCCGCATCATCCCGAAGCAGATCAAGCTGGGGCTTGCGGCCTCGATCGGAATTTTCATCGCGCTCTTGGGGTTTCGCAACGCCGGCATGGTCAGCGTCGATGTCCGCACGCACGCCTTCGCGCTGGGCGATTTCACGCGGCCGGAGGTGGTGGTGGCCCTGGTGGGACTGGCACTGGCCGTGCTGTTGCAGGCGCGTCGCATCCCGGGCGCCGTCCTGTGGGCGATCGCCGGAGCCGCGGCGGTCGGCGTGCTGCTGTCGGTGACTCATCCACCGGTCGCGCCCCTGGCGCTGCCCCATACTCTGGCGCCCGTCCTCGGCCAGGTGAGTGTGTCCGGCGCGCTCACGCTCGCAGCCGTTCCCTACCTGTTCGTCTTTTTTGCGTCCGAATTTTTTTCCACCCTCGGGACCACGCTGGCGGTCGGTGACCTGGCGGGCCTCCTGGATGCCAACGGCAACCTCCCGAACATCAACCGGCCGTTCCTGGTCGACTCCATCGCGGCCACGCTCGGTCCGTTCTTTGGCGTGCCGGCCATGACCGCCGTGATTGAATCCTCGGCCGGTGCCCAGGCGGGCGGCCGCACGGGGATCACCGCGCTGGCCGCGGCAGCATGCTTCGCACTGATGCTGTTCCTGGTCCCCGTCGCGCTGGCCGTACCCCAGGCAGCGACGGCTCCGGCACTGATCCTGATCGGCCTGTCGATGTTCGGCAGCATCCGGCATGTCAGCGGCGAGTTCACCGATCTGTTGCCGGTATTGCTGATGGTATTGCTGACCGTGATGGCGAACAGTTTCGGCACCGGCATCGCCGGTGGGTTGCTGGCGCATGTCGCCGTGAAACTGCTCGCGGGGCGGTATCGCGAACTGCACTGGGGGCTGTACGTGCTGGCGGTGCCGCTGGGTGTGTATTTCTGGACCGTGGTGCGGCCGCATTGAACGCGGTGCCCGATACGCCCGGATTTGTTCCAGCGGCGCAGGACTCCCCGCCGTTGACGCCGGCGCATCAGGCGCTGTTCGCGCGGATGCCCAAGGTTGAACTGCATTGCCACCTGCTGGGCAGCGTACGGCATGCGACGTTCACGGACCTGGTGCGCAAGTACCAGGCGCCGCTGACGCAGGAGGAGATTGATCAGGTTTACGCGCGGGGCCGGCAGCAGGCCGGGGTGCTGCGCGCGCTGCGGGCGCTCGACCGGTACCTGCTGGTCAGCGCGCCGGATCTGCATCGCATCGCGTATGAGTATCTGGCCGACGCTGCCGCGTGCGGCGTGCGCTACAGCGAGTTCTTCTGGAATCCAACCGGCACCGTGCGGGTATCCGGGCTGTCGTACCGGACGGCGCAGGATGCCATCGTGGCCGCGATCCATGACGCACAGCGCGACTGCGGCATCATCGGCCGCCTGGTTCCCAGCATCGACCGCGAGGCCGATCCGGCCGAAGCCGTTGCCATGGTGGAGTGGGTGACCGCGGCGCGGGTTCCCGAAGTGGTCGGTATCGGGATCGATTACAGCGAAATCAATCGACCCCCGGAATTGTTCGCGGCAGCCTATGAACTCGCGCGCCGGGCGGGCCTGAAGTGCACGGCGCATGCCGGGGAGTTCGGGATGCCCTGGGATAACGTACGCACCGCGGTCGAGGTGCTCCACTGCGACCGTATCGACCACGGTTATACCATCGTCCAGAATGAGGCGTTGGCATTACAGTATGCCGAACGCGGCATCGTGTTCACCGTGGTGCCGACCAACAGCTACTACCTGCGCACGCTCCAGCCTGCGCGCTGGGCGCAGGATCATCCGATACGGCGCATGGCGGCGCTCGGCCTTGCCATTCATCCGAACACGGATGACCCCACGATGCACTGCGTGACGCCCGCGGGCGCCTGGCAGCTGATGTACACCCATCTGGGCAGCCGGATTGCCGACCTGCGCCAGTACCTGCTGCACGGACTGCGGGGCGCCTGGATCGACGACGGTACGCGGCGGAGGTGGTCGCTGGAATGGGCGGCGCAGTTCGATGCCCTGGCCTACAATTTGCCAGGGTAGCGCCATGAAGTTCCTGACATATCCTGCCCCGCGGGCACAGCACTTTCAGCTTGCCGATACTGCACTCTCAGGCGCGAGTCGAGTCCGCAGTTGGCATAAACTAGCGGGTCTTCACTGGAGGGATAGACCCATGGACCTGATGCGTCTCTACGAGCAGATGCTGCTGATCCGGCGTACGGAGGAGCGCCTGCGCGATGAAAACAAGGCCGGCAATCTGCCGGGTGCGGTTCACCTGTATATCGGTGAGGAGGCGATCGCCACCGGGGTGTGCGCGAACCTGCGCGCGACCGACATGATCACCAGCACCCACCGCGGTCATGGCCACTACCTGGCCAAGGGCGGGGACCTGAACGCGATGCTGGCGGAGATCTGGGGGAAGAGCACCGGGATCTGCAAGGGCATGGGCGGTTCCATGCACGTGGCCGATTTCTCCAAGGGCATTCTGGGAGCCAATGGCATCGTGGGCGCGGGCTTCGCCATTGCCACCGGCGCGGCGTACTCCGCGATGCTTGCCCAGGAAGGCCGGATCGTCGTCGACTTCTTCGGCGACGGTTCTTCAAATCAGGGCACCCTGATGGAGTGCCTGAACATTGCCGCCCTGTGGCAGCTGCCGCTGGTATTCGTGTGCGAGAACAATAACTTCAGCGAGTTCAGTCCGGCGAAAACCGTGACCGCCGGCGTCATCGCCGACCGCGCACGCGCTTTTGGTATTCCCACCGAAGTGATCGACGGCAACGACGTGACGGCCGTGTGGCGGGCGGCGAAGACGGCCGTGGAGCGGGCTCGCAGCGGCGGTGGTCCGAGCTTCATCGAGGCGCACACGTACCGTATCCAGGGACACCTGGAGGCTGAAGACCTGTTCCTGGGCGGACAGCGCTATCGCGAACCGGAGGAGATCGAGAGCTGGCGCGGGCGGGGTCCGATCGAGTTCACGCGCAAGCAGCTGGAAGCCGGTGGCGCGGTCGCAGTCGCGCAGCTGGAAGAAATCGAGAAGCGGGTGATCGCCAAAGTCGATGCGGCCGTGCGCTTCGCGGTGGAGAGTCCACCGGCTGATCCGGAGTTGGCCTTCACCCTCATGTTCGATGGTCAAAGACCCTAGGAGTATCACAATGGCCAAGAAACGCTATATCCAGGCGATCAACGAAGCGCTGTTCGAAGAAATGGAGCGCGATCCGAAAGTGATCCTCTTCGGCGAAGACGTGGAACTCGCCATCATGGGTGACTGCCGCGGGCTGACCGAGCGCTTCGGTCGCAACCGTATCCGCAATACGCCCATCTGCGAGCAGAGCCTGACCGGCATGGCCGTAGGCGCCGCCGCGGCCGGGCATCGGGTGATCCTGCACCTGATGTTCTCGAATTTCATTTACACCGGCATGGATGCGATCGGCAACCAGATGGCGAAGATGCGCCTGATGTCCGGGGGCCAGGCGAAACTGCCGATCACGGTCATCGCCAGCTACGGTGGTGGCGGCTCGAATGCCGCGCAGCACTCCGATACCGCCTACCCGCCGCTGATGAACCTGGGCGGGATCAACGTGCTGACGCCGGCGACTCCCGGCGATGCCAAGGGACTGCTGAAGACCGCCATCCGTGGCAACAATCCGTCGTTCTTCATGGAAGCGGGCGGTCGCGGCGGCGAGCAGGGCGAGGTGCCGGAAGGTGAGCATCTGGTCCCCTTCGGCAAGGCGTACATCGCCCGGCCTGGCAAGGACGTAACGATCGTGGCCATCGGCTCGATGCTGAAACCCGCGCTGCAGGCCGCCAAGGAGCTGGCTGCCGCCGGAGTGGACGCCGAGGTCCTCGACCCGCGCACGCTGGTGCCCTTCGATGAGGCGGCGGTGCTGGCCTCGGTGAAGAAAACCGGGCATCTGGTGGTGTGCGACGAAGCGCGCGAGCGCTGCAGTGCCGCCAGCGAGATTGCGGCCATGGTCGCGGACCGCGGCTTCGGGTTGCTCAAGGCGCCGGTCAAGCGCGTGGCGGTACCGAACGTGTGCATACCGTATGCACCCAATGCCGAGTCGCGCGTCATTCCGAACGCTGAGACCATTGCCCGCACCTGTCGTGAGCTGACCGGTCGCGCCGCGGCCGCCTGAGTGAGACGAGAAACGCATGAAGATTACTTTGAAGCTGAGCCGCGTCGGCATGAACATGCAGGAGGCCACCATCGCCAAGTGGCACAAGCAGGTGGGTGAGTCGTTCGCCAAGGACGAGGCGCTGTACGAGATTGAAACCGAAAAGGTCACCCAGGAAGTTCTGGCGCCCGGGGCGGGCAAGATCCTCGAGATTCTCGTGCCCGAGGGTGAGAACGCCCAGGTCAACGGCGGCGTATGCGTTGTCGATATAAACGCATGACATAGCATGAGTCGTGCAGCAAAAGCCTGTGCGGTGGTGCTGGCAGGCTTGCTGTGCGGCGATGCCGGCGTCGCCGCGGTCATCGACGACGCGGCGCTGTCGAACGCCCAGGACGGGAGCAACTGGCCCGCATTCGGGCGCACCTTCAGCGAGGATCACTACAGTCCGCTGTCCCAGATCAATGAGGGCAACGTCAGGCGGCTGGGCCTCGCCTGGTCGCTGAGCTTGGATGTCAGCAATTCGATCACCGCGCCGCTGGAAGTTGATGGCGTCATTTACCTCGGCGCCGGCCACGGCGTCGTGTACGCCGCGGATGCGCGCACGGGGCGGCAGCTGTGGCGCTATGACGCCAAAGCCCCGCAGGCGGCGGGCAAGAAGCTGCGGGTGGCATGGGGGATCCGGGGTATCGCATTCTGGCAGGGCCGTGTCTACACCGGCACCACCGACGGCCGGCTGATCGCCCTGAACGCGAGCGACGGTACCATCGCGTGGAGCGTGCAGACGGTGGACCCGAACAACGGCTACACCATCACCGGCGCACCGCGCGCCTTCAACGGCAAGATCATCATCGGGTTCTCGGGTGAGGACTTCGGCGCGGTGCGCGGCTATGTCTCCGCGTACGACGCTCAGACGGGCAAGCTCGACTGGCGCTTCTACCTGGTTCCCGGCAAGCCCGGCACCCGGGACGGTGCGGCGTCGGACTCGGTGATGGACATGGCGGCCAGGACCTGGACCGGCCAGTGGTGGCAGCGCGGTGGAGGGGGTGCGGCCTGGAATTCGATCACCTACGACCCCGATTACAACCGCCTCTACATCGGCACCGGCAATGGCGACCCGATGAACTGGAAGATCCGCAGCCCCGGGGGCGGTGACAACCTGTTCATAGCGTCGATCGTGGCGCTGGATGCCGATACCGGTCATTACGTGTGGCACTACCAGACGACCCCCGGGGATTCCTGGGACTATGACGCCGCGACGGACATGACCCTGGCGACACTCAACATCGGGGGACGCCCGCACAAGGTGCTGCTGGATGCACCGAAGAACGGTTTCTTCTATGTCATCGATCGCGAGAACGGCAAGCTGCTCTCGGCCGACAAGCTCGGCACGGTGACCTGGGCCGATCACGTGGATCTGGCCACCGGCCGACCGGTGCTGGCGCCGGGGGCCAAGTACCAGAACAAGAGCATCGTGCTGTGGCCCAGCTTTCAGGCGGTACACCACTGGATCCCACAGTCGTACAGCCCGCAGACCGGACTGATGTACGAGCCAACATTAGAGATGCCCGCCGAGTTCGGTGATACGGGCGTCAACATTCACGACTTCCACCCGAAGGCCTACACGCCCGAAGCCACCGGCCTGTCGCTCGGTGCCGGGGATGTGCCGGCGGATGCGGGCCGCAGCGTGCTCAAGGCCTGGGACCCGATCGCGCGGCGCGTGCGCTGGCAGGTGGAGACACCGGGGGTTTCCAACGGCGGCACGTTGGCGACAGCGGGCAACCTCGTGATCCAGGGACTGGCGGATGGCTATCTGCATACCTACTCGGCGCGCGACGGCAAGGACCTGTGGTCCTTCTATGCCGGCGTGGCGGTCACGGGCGTCCCCATCACCTACAGCGTGGCGGGCAGGCAGTACGTCACCATCACCGCGGGCCCCTTGGGCGGATCAACGGCAGCCTTCGGTTCGATTTCGGCGCGCTTCGGCTGGGATCCGCGCATTCACCCGCGACGGCTGCTGACGTTCGTGCTGGACGGCAACGCCATGTTGCCCCCGACGCCCCCGCCAAGACCGGCGGTGCCCCTGGAGGCGCCGCACTTCCAGGTGGATGCCGCCAAGGCGGCCGCCGGTGCGCATGAATACCCCCGCTGCGTGCTGTGTCACGGCATGGGGGTCGTGGCGGGCGGTATCGCGCCGGACCTGCGCGCCTCGCCGGTGGTGCTCTCGCCGCAGGCGTTCGCCCATATCGTCCATGACGGCGGGCTGCTGGTGCGCGGTATGCCGCAGTTCCCGGAACTGGGTCCCGACCAGCTCGATGATCTGCGGCACTTCATCAGGCAGAAGGCCCGCAGTGATCTCGCGGCGGTTGCGCACTGACGGCCAGCCCCGATCAGGCGGCCGGCTGTTTGTGCGCCAGCAGATTCCAGGTCTGGATGACGGAGTCCGGGTTCAACGAAATGGACTCGATACCCTCATCGGCCAGCCACGCGGCGAAATCCGGGTGATCGCTGGGACCTTGACCGCAGATCCCCACGTACTTGCCCGCGGCCCGGCAGGCCTTGATCGCCTGCGAGATCAGGGCCTTCACGGCCGGATCGCGCTCATCGAAATCGGCCACCAGCTGCGGCAAGCCCGAGTCGCGATCCAGTCCCAGGGTCAACTGCGTGAGATCGTTGGAACCGATCGACATGCCGTCGAAGTACTCCAGGTACTGTTCGGCCAGAACCGCGTTGCTGGGCACTTCGCACATCATGATGATCTTCAGCTCATCGCGGCCGCGCACCAGGCCACAGTCGGCGAGCATCTGGGTCACCGTCCGTGCCTGGCCGAGGGTGCGCACGAAGGGCACCATGATCTGGACATTGGTGAGGCCCATTTCCACGCGCACGCGCTTGAGCGCTTCGCACTCCATGGCGAAAGCCTCGCCGAAGTCGCTGCTGATGTAGCGGCTGGCGCCGCGGAAGCCCAGCATCGGGTTCTCTTCCTCCGGCTCGTAACGGGTGCCGCCGATGAGCTTGCGGTACTCGTTCGACTTGAAGTCCGACAGCCGCACGATCACCGGCTTGGGCCAGAAGCTCGCCGCGATGGTCGCGATGCCCTCCGCGAGCTTGTCCTGGTAGAACGCCCGCGGACTGGGGTAACCACGGGACAGGGATTCCACGGCGGCTTTCAGGTCCGTGTCGATCCGCGGGTAGTCGAGGATGGCCCGCGGATGCACACCGATATTGTTGTTGATGATGAACTCGAGTCGCGCGAGGCCCACGCCGGCGTTGGGCATCTGCGCGAAGTCGAACGCCAGCTGCGGATTGCCGACATTCATCATGATCTTCACGCTGCACGGGGGCATCTCGCCGCGACGCACTTCGCTGACCTCGGTCGCGAGACGGCCTTCGTACACATGTCCGGTATCGCCCTCGGAGCACACCACGGTGACCACCGTGCCATCGGGAATGCGACGCGTCGCATCACCGCAGCCGACCACCGCCGGAATGCCCAGCTCACGCGCAATGATGGCGGCATGACAGGTCCGTCCACCGCGATTGGTGACAATGGCGCTGGCGCGTTTCATCACCGGCTCCCAGTTCGGATCAGTCATATCCGTGACCAGGACATCACCTGCCTTGACGCTGTCCATGTCGGCGAGACTCTTGACCAGGCGGGCAGGGCCGCTGCCGATCTTCTGACCGATGGCGCGGCCTTCGGCGAGCACGGGACCAGTGTCATTGAGCTTGTAGCGCATTTCGACCTGGCCACCCGCCTGGCTCTTCACGGTCTCCGGCCGCGCCTGCAGGATGTAGAGACGGTTATCACTGCCGTCCTTGCCCCACTCGATGTCCATCGGGCGGCCGTAGTGCTGCTCAATCAGCATGGCGTAGCGGGCCAGCTGCAGAACGTCGGCATCGTCCAGCGAGAACCGGTTACGGTCGGCCGCGGGTGTGTCGGTGGTCGTGACCAGCGCGCCGCTCTTGGCCCTTTCGGCGGCACTGGCGAAGCTCATGCGTTGCAGTTTGGAGCCGAGGCTGCGGCGGATGACGGCGAATTTTCCGGCCTTGAGAATCGCCTTGTGGACATAGAACTCATCGGGGTTCACGGCGCCCTGGACCACCAGTTCGCCGAGGCCATAGCTCGAGGTGATGAAGACGACATCGGGAAAGCCCGACTCGGTGTCGAGGGTGAACATCACACCCGCAGCGCCGAGGTCCGAACGCACCATGTATTGGATACCCGCCGAGAGGGCGACTTCGGCATGCGTGAAGCCCTTGTGGACCCGATAACTGATGGCGCGGTCGTTGTAGAGCGAGGCGAAGACCTCTTTGACCTTGTGCAACACCTGCTCGATGCCCTGCACATTGAGAAAGGTCTCCTGCTGGCCCGCAAAGGACGCATCCGGGAGGTCTTCGGCCGTGGCCGAGGAGCGCACCGCGAAACTGGCTTGGCGGTTGTCGGCCACCAGCGCTTCGAAGTGAGTGCGGATCGCCGCTTCGAGCGGTTGCGGAAACGGGGTCGCAACAATCCAGCCGCGGATTTCCTCACCGGCGCTTGCCAGCGCGCGCACGTCTTCGATGTTCAGCGAGCCCAAGCGCTTTTCGATACGTCCGGCAAGGCCGTTGTGCTGCAAAAACTGACGGAATGCGAAGGCCGTGGTCGCGAAACCTCCGGGCACCCGCACGCCGACCGTCGACAGCTGGCTGATCATCTCGCCGAGGGACGCATTCTTGCCGCCCACCGATTCAACGTCCGTCATCCGCAGCTGGGCGAAGGGGACGACGAAGGCGTCCGGGGTGGACTGGGTGGGCATAAAATCGGCTCCGGGAGCGGTTAAATAATGGGCTGTCAGGCCTCACAGGCATTATTATCGTCCCATGCCGAACAGAACGGTTTTTTTTGTTTCCGACGGTACGGGTATCACGGCCGAAACCTTCGGCAATTCAATCCTGGCGCAGTTCCCGGGAAAGCCACGGCACATACGCCGGCCTTTCGTGGATACCGTGGACAAGGCCTGGGGCGTCGTCAAGGAGATCAACCAGGCCGCGGAGCGCGAGGGCAAACGGCCGATCATCTTCGTGACCCTGGTCGACCAGGATGTCCGCGACCTGCTGACCTCGGAATCGTGCAAGGGCATGGTGCTGGACATGTTCCGCACCTTCGTCGAACCGCTCGAGGAGGAACTCGGGTGCAAGAGCAATCATCGGGTGGGCCGGTCACCGGATGTCAGCACCAGCGAGGCGTACACCAATCGCATTGATGCCATCAATTTCACGTTGGCGCACGATGATGGTCAGTCGGCCGAGAACCTGAAGGCCGCCGATGTGGTGCTGGTCGGAGTCAGTCGCAGCGGCAAGACACCGACCTCGCTGTACCTGGCGATGCAACACGGTATCAAGGCCGCCAACTATCCCCTGATACCGGATGACTTCGAGCGAGGTCACTTTCCGACCTGCCTGTCGGCGTTCCGGCGCAAGTGCTTCGGCCTGACCATCGATCCGATCCGACTCTCGCAGGTGCGCAACGAACGGCTGCCCGGCAGCAAGTACGCTACCCTTGAGAACTGCCGCTACGAAGTCAGCCACGCCGAGTCGATGATGCGCCGCGAGGGCATCGCGTGGCTGTCCTCGACCCACAAGTCCATCGAAGAGATTTCGACGACGATCCTGCGGGACATCCGCCCGGATCGCCTGATCTATTAGGGCTTACCCTTCGACAGGTACTGCGCGATGCTCGCCAGCTGCGCGTCGGTGACGTCACCACGCGTGATCGGCGGCATGTTGAGGATCCCGATGCGGGCGGCCCGCTCCACATACGCCGCCGAGAGGTCCTCGCGCGATTCCAGCTGTGCCACTTCCGGCTTCATGCGGCGCGCCAGCAAGCCGGTGCCCATGCCCACCGGGCCGTGGCACATCGCGCACTTCTGGTGGAACAGCTGCTTGCCATCCGGATCGGCTGCATGCGCCGCTACGCTCAACAGGCAGGCAACTGCGATCAGCATCAGGCGCCTCATGCCTTGCCTGCCTTGCGGTAGGCGCTCGGCCAGATTCCGCTCTTGCCGGGTGCGAGGATGCCCGCGGGGTCCAGCGCATTCTTGATGCGCTCGTTCAGGCGGCGCAGGGCATGATTGTTGTAGTCGTAGCAGTCGGCCACCACGTCCATGTAGTCGATGTGGGCGCGGTATTCGCCATACCCGTGCTGACGGGCATCGGCGATCAGGGTGCGCAGGAACGGGTCGAAGCGCTTCATGAATTCGGGGTCATCCAGATTCAGCAGCACGGCGTTGACGTTGAGCATGTGCCGTTCGCCAAAGGCGAAACTGGCCTGATAATCCATGCCGAATTCCTTATAGCGCGCGTAGCTGCGCTGAAACTGCTGCATCGCGAGTTTCCCGGATTGGGTCAGGACCGGTGAGAAGCCGATGTGGCCGCCACGTCCCCCGAACCAGTTCGCGCTTTGCAGGGGGAAGGTCATCGGCACTCCCATCCAGCCCCCCTGCGTCGGCGCAAAGGGCTCACCGGGACGCCAGCTGAAAGGCTTCATGCTCATCGGATTGATGGCCTTGAGTGCCTTTTCCAGGATATCCAGGTTTGCCTGAACCACCGTTTCGCGACCGTACACACGCAGGCTGACGCCCCACCAGCCCAGTCCGAACTGCTTGCGGATGGCGGTAACCACATCGTCGGACAACGAGCCGGGCTGGTCCGTCCATTGCTTGCGCGTGGTGAGGATATTGGCGGCGCGGAACCAGTTGCCGATGGTCGGGGACTGCAGCAGCACCCCTTCGCGGCGCAGCGGGCCGATGGCGTCGATCAGCGGGCCCAGATCCTCCATGCGATCCATTTCGACGTCGAAGCCGCGAATGATTTCCGGTTGCGGCATCAGCCACATGCCCGCCTTGGTCACGATCCCGAAGTTCGACTGCACGAACAGCTGATCCCACGCCGGGCCATAGCCATACTTGTGCAGCTGCCAGCTGGGCGAGTTCGGCATGGCCCCCATCCCGGTGCGCACCAGGTCGCCGTCCGGAAGCACGACCTCGAGGCCGCACAGGTTACGGGTGTGCTCGCCGTATGGCGTGTAGCCCAGACCGCGGTCAAGCGCGTTGCCGATCACAGACCCCCAGCTGTTACCGGGAACCGACAGCACCAGTGGAATGTTCCGGGTCTGCAGGTACTCGTACAGGTCGTAAAAGCCAACACCCGGCTCGAGCAGCACGGTGGCGTTCTCAACGTCGACCTCGATCATCTTCATGCGCGACAGATCAAGAATGATCGAACCGGCAACGACCGGTGCCGCCGTGCCATAGCCGAGGTTCTTGCCGCGACTGACGGTCCAGATAGGCACGCGGTTGGCGGCGGCGACGCGCACCAGCGCCTGGACCTGTTCGGCGGTTGTCGGGGCAACCGCGGCGTATGGCCGGTGCCGATGCGGATCGATGGGGAAGCGGTCGCTGTAGGCGTCGCGATCCTCAGCCGTGGCGAAGACCGCCGCGGCGCCGACAATATCGCTCATGGCCTTGAGCGTCTTCGCCAGGGTGGCCGCGTTCGCCGGTGCGTTTGGTACGTCCAAGTGGATTGCCCTTGTCTGATGAGGCCAGGTTCCGGCCGCAGCGCATCATACCGTAGGGGTTTGCAGGCGTTTTAATGCCGCAACCGCAACGGCGACCTGCTGGTCCGGCGGCGTGCTGCCATCGATCTGAATGATCCGTTCGTCCGCCTGCGGAGGCTCCAGATCGACAAGCTGGCTGTCGAGGAGCGCCGCCGGCATGAAGTGGTGGCCGCGCCGCTGCAACCGCAGCCGCAGCGCATCCCGCGAGAGCATGGGCAGGACGAAGAGCAGTTGCGGATCCGCACCCCTGAGCAGGTCACGGTAGGCGCGTTTGAGGGCCGAGCAGGACACCACGAGGCTGGTGGAACGTGTCGCGATGGTGCGCGCGACGTTTTCGAGAAACGGGATCCGATCCGCGTCATCCAGCGGAAGACCGGCGGCCATTTTGGCGATGTTGGCGGGCGGGTGCAGCGTGTCTCCCTCCACAAACGGCCAGCCGAGGGCACGGGCGAGCGCCTGCCCCAGCGTGGACTTGCCGCTGCCGGTGACGCCCATGACGACGATGGCCTGCCTCACGCGCCACCCCGAACGGAGGCCCGCTCAACCACCGTCAGTCCAATGTCGATCATCCGGGGTGCATCGCCAGCGCCGGCCGCGAGCAGCTCCAGCAGCAACTGACCGGTCCGCAAGCCGAGCGCACGGAAGTCGACGTGAATGGTTGTCAGGGCCGGCATGATCTGCGCACCGATGTCGAAGTCGCCGAATCCCATGACCGAAAGTTCCTCGGGAATGCGCATGCCACGGCGTTGAAACTCCATCACCATTCCCACCGCCGACAGATCCGACACGGCAAAGACCGCGTCCGGTTTCGGGCTTCGCTCAAAGAGCATGCCGGCAACGGCAGCACCGTGCTCGTAACTCACGGGCGCCTTGCCGTGGCGTATGACCAAATCGGTGGAGCGTCCGTTCAGGCGCAGCTCGTCCTCGAATCCGCGCATGCGCTCCTCGCCGCGATGGTCAATGACATCGCCTGCGGCCGCGCTGGCGACGGCGCTGATGGCGCGAAAGCCACGCTCGATCAGGTAGCGTGCCGCGGTACGGCCGGCCTGATAGTTGGAGAAACCGACGGCATGCTGAATCGGCTGGCGGGGCAGATCGGCTATCTGCACAACCGGGATATCCGCAGTCAGCAGCAAGTGCGCGGAGCTGCGCTGGTGAACCGAGCCCGTGATCACGAGCGCCTCGGGGCGGCGCGCGAGCAGGTTGCGCAATTGCCGGTCCTCCTCGGCCTGGGAGTAATCGGTATAGGCGATCAGCAGATGATAGTCGCGTTCGCGCAGGGACTCGGTCAGACCGTGCGCCACGCCGGCAAAGTTCGCATTGGTCAGCGTCGGCAGTATCAGTGCGATGAATCCGGACCGACGGGTGGTCAGGCTGCCGGCGGCACGATCCGGCACGTAGCCCAGATCGGCAATGGCCTTGTGCACCCGATCCCGAGTCTCCGGCAGCACCAGGTTAAGGTCGCGTACGACACGCGAGACGGTCATGCGCGATACCCCGGCGAGCCGCGACACGTCACGGATCGTGGGTCGGCGCCTCATGCATCCTGATTGAGCGCCAGGTGCAGCTTGATGACACGGGAGCGGTCGCCGGCCGCCTCCAGCGCCTCCACTGCACGGGCCAAGGGAAATGTTCCGGACAAAATGGGCGACACGTCAATCCGCCCGGTCACAATCAGTTGTACGGCGAGGCGAAATTCATCATGGGCGCGAAATGCGCCGACCAGTTCGATTTCGCGCGACTGCAACATGTTCACCGGCACAGGTGCCGTACTGGTGGGCTGCATGCCAACCTGAACGATACGTCCACCGCGACGGATGACCTTGAAGATGGACGCCAGGGCCGGCGGGGCGCCTGAGGCTTCAAAGGCCACATCAAAATAGCCTCCGTCACGCTCGTACTGCGCGAACGGCGCCGGATCAGTCGCCACATTGATCGTCTGCGTCGCGCCCATGTGCTCACGGGCAATCTGCAGCGGCCGATCCGCCACGTCAGTGGCTACGATCTCGATTGCGCCCGCGTGGCGCGCGGCCCGGGCCGTCAACAATCCGATCGGACCCGATCCCGTGACCAGCACGCGTTTGCCCAGCAAAGATCCGGCGCGGCTGACGGCGTGAAGACCGACGGACAGCGGCTCGGCAACGGACAGGCGCAACAGGTCGGTCGAGTCCGGTACCGGTACGACCTGGTCCTGGCGCAGGATCAGATGTTCGGCAAATCCACCCTGTACATGTGGAAATCGCCCGGCGCTGCCCAGAAAGAGCATGTTCGTGCACAGATTGCTGCGACCCGCGCGACAGTAGCTGCAACTCAGGCAGGGCCTGCTCGGGTCCAACGCTGCCTTCAGTCCTGCGCCCAGGCCACCCACGCCTGAACCGACTTCCAGGACGACGCCGGAAATCTCGTGTCCGAGCGTCAGCGGCTCGCGCAGTACGAAATCGCCCACGGCGCCGCGGTGGTAATAATGAAGGTCGGACCCGCAGATTCCTCCGTAGGCCACGCCGACGCGAACTTCATCGGACTGCAGCGGACGATCGACCTGCGATTCGATCCGCAAGTCTTTTTGAGCGTGGCAGACGGCAGCTAGCATGGCAGGGCATGACTTCGGCAAGAACCGATGTGCACGGTAACACAACACGCGTAAAATGGATCGTATGGACACCGAGTCACGTGTGAATCTGTTCAGCCTGTCGGGCAAGACGGCGCTGATCACCGGCTCGGCACGTGGCATCGGCTATGCGATCGCGCAAGCCCTCGCTCAGGCCGGCGCCCGCGTGGTCCTCAATTCACGCTCACCTGAAGCCGTGGCGGCGGCGGCGGAGCCATTGCGCCGCCACGGCGCGGCAGTGGAGATCTGCCCATTCGATGTATGTGATCCCGAGGCGGTTGAAGCAGCGGTGGAACGTATCGAACGGAGCATCGCCCCCATCGACATTCTCGTGAACAACGCCGGCATGCAGCGTCGCGCTCCTCTGGAGCAGTTCAGGCACGAGGATTGGCGCGAACTCATGTCGACCAATCTGGACAGCGTGTATTACGTCAGCAAGGCCGTCGCCATCCATATGATCGGGCGGGGTCGCGGCAAGATCATCAATATCGGCAGTGTGCAATGCGAACTCGCGCGTCCGGGCATTGCGCCCTATACCGCCGCAAAGGGCGCGATCAAGAACCTGACCAAAGGGATGTGCGCGGATTGGGCGCGTCACGGTCTGCAGATCAATGCCATCGGCCCCGGTTACTTTGCGACGCCGTTGAACAAGGCGCTGGTCGAGGACCCGGTATTCGACGAATGGTTGCGCAAGCGCACGCCTGCGGGCCGCTGGGGTCGATTGGAGGACCTGCACGGCGTAGCCGTATTCCTGGCTTCCGGCGCTTCGGACTTCATCAATGGCCAGACACTCTATGTCGACGGCGGCATCCTGGCTGTCATCTAAAGCGACGGAACATGACGGCAAAACCGACGGTGCTGCAGCTGTGCCCCTTCTCGACCTATCTGGAGACGGCTCTCAATGAGCGATTCACCGTGGTGCGCTGGTTCGACATGAACCCTGCGGCACACACCACGTGGCTCGATGAAAATGGCCCAACGGTCCGGGCAGTGGTAACGGGTGGCCATGTTGGCTGCAACCCTGAACTCATGGCGGCGCTGCCGAAGCTGCGCCTGATCGCGGTCAATGGCGTGGGGGTCGACAAGGTCGACTTGCCACTGGCCAGATCGCGAGGCGTGCGGGTCAGCACCACACCCGGCGCGCTGACCGAGGATGTCGCGGATCTGGCAGTGGGGCTGGTCATTGGATTGCTGCGCGGAGTGGCACAGGCGGATGCCTACGTTCGGGCAGGATCATGGGTTGCCGGGGATCGGCCCTTGGGCCGCAAAGTCAGCGGCCGGCGCTTTGGTATCGTGGGGCTCGGACAGATAGGGTCGGCCATTGCCTCACGTCTGGCCGCGTTCGGTCCGATCGCCTATATGGGGCCTGCTCCCAAGGCAGTTCCGTATGCCTATTTTGCGCAACCGACGGCGTTGGCCGCCGCATCCGATGTGCTGCTCATCGCCTGCCCGGCGAATGCCGCCACTCATCATCTGGTCAATGCCGAAGTCCTCAGGAGCCTCGGACCCGAAGGCTATCTCGTGAACGTCTCGCGGGGTTCAATCGTCGACGAAACAGCGCTGACGGCAGCACTGGCGCGGGGCGAAGTGGCCGGGGCTGCGCTCGACGTATTCGAAAACGAGCCGTACGTTCCCGCAGCACTGCGCAGCAGCGAGCGCGTGCTGCTGACGCCACACGTGGCCAGCGCCACCGTGGAGACCCGTAAGGCGATGGCCGACCTGGTACTGCAGAACCTCGACTCACTTGCCACCTAGGATAAGCTCATGGCGAAGAAATCATTGCGACAGTTACTTCTGCAATCGAAGGCGTGCGTCGTCGCACCCTGCGTCTATGACTGTGCATCGGCGCGCGCCGTTGAAATGGTGGGCTTTCCCGCCATGATGCTCAGCGGCGGCGAGGTGTCCATTGCCATGAACGGGGTATTGGACTACGGCTTTACCAACCTGACCGACATTGAATGGATCACCAGTCGCATCAGCCAGACCTCGCCGCTGCCGCTGGCCGCGGATATCGAGAACGGCTACGGTGGCCCGCTGGCGGTTTACCGTGCCTGCAAACGCATGGCGCGGGCGGGCGCCACCGCGCTGCAATTGGAGGACTCCAGCGATATGGAGGAGTCGACACGCTTGCTGCCTCGCGAACGCTACTACGAAAAGGTAAAGGCGGCGCTGGCAGCGCTGGACGGAACGGACTGTATCCTGATCGCGCGGACCAACGCCGATCCCAGGACGGAACTGGACGAAGGCATCGAGCGTTGCCGCAGGGCGATTGAACTGGGCGCTGCGATGACCACAGTGGTCAAGCTCAGCAACTTGGATGATGCGAAATACGTCGCCAAACATGTGCCGGGCTGGAAGATGTACCCGGATGTCGCCGGTCGCGACGGTGTTCCGGAGGTGACGGTGGAGGAGATCTATCCGCTGGGCTACAACTTCCTGACGATGCATTACACATTGAAAGCTGCGATGGACGGAATGCTCGAGCACGGCAAGCAGAACTTCGCACAGCAAGGCAGCCTCTATACGTGCGACAAGAAGGACGCCACCGGCATCTATGGCATGAGCGCGACGCCGCTGTTTGACCCTCGCGGCTACATGGAGCTTGAAGAGCGCTTCAGCGGCCGCAAGAAGGAATTCACCATCGTGGGTAACGAGGTCGAAGACTATCCCGAAGGTTTCGTGCGTACGCCTATCACCGAGCGCTTCTGATCAACGCACGGTACGGCCGAAAGGCGCTCAGCAGCAGCGCGAACATCGTCGGTGCCGCTATTGCCACGACAATCGCGAGCGAATATCGGATCTGCATCGGATCGTGAAAGATACGGTCCGTCATGAGTCCGACGATGAGCGGGCCTACCACCAGACCAACCAGCGTGGTTAAGGTGACATAGATCGCCGTGAGCTGCGCGCGGGCGCGATTTGGCACGACGAGCTGGATTGCCGTGCCGGCGCAAGGGTACGGCATCATGCTCAGGAAGATGGCGGGCGCGAGCATCGCCAGCGCCGCTGGCGCGTTTGGCATGAGCGGGGCGAGTGTGCCAAAGAAGCCGCAGCCTATGAAGCCGAAGGCGGCGACCCGCAAATGGGCATCGAGCGTGCCGCGGCTGGCGAGACGATCACTGAGCCAGCCGGCGAAGAAGACTCCTCCGGTGCCGCAGACCAGCGTTATCAGACCGAATGCGAGACCGATGCTGCCGGTATCCCATCCGTAGGTGCGCTGCATGAACGCGGGCGTCCAGATGAAAAAGGTGTAAGAGACCAGGTTGACCATCGCGAAGCCGGCGAACATGGGGATCAGGGCACGCGATCGGCTACGCACCACCGTGATCACCTGCGCTACGGTCAGCGGAAGCTCACCGCCGGGGCCGTGTCGCCGCGGCTCCCGCAGCAGCAGGAATACGGGCACCAGCACCAGGAACGGCGCCCCGACAATGATGAATGCGTTCTGCCAGGGAGCCAGGCGACTGAGTGGGCCAAGCGCATGTGCCGGCGAGTGGCTCAGCCAGTAAAGCAGCTTGCCGCCGATGATGAAGGCAAGGCCCTGGCCCACCGGTGCGCTCATCAGGAACGCACTGACAGGTCTGCCGAGTCGACTGGGAGGATAGAGGTCACTGAGCATCGACAGGCCCGCGGGGGTGAGGGTGGCCTCACCCACGGCGACGCCGATGCGCGTCAGGAACAGTTGCAGGTAGTTTCGCGCCAGACCGGAGCCAACTGCGAACAGACTGAAGAATCCGAGGCCGGTGGCGATGATGAGCCGCCGCTGGTAGCGGTCCGCCAGCGCGCCGATCGGAATGCAGGCCGTGATGTAGAAGATTCCAAAGGCCATGCCCTGGAGCATCGCGAAATGGGTGTCATCCAGGCTGAAGGTCGCCTTGAGCGGTGCGACCGTCAGATTGACGACGGTGCGGTCGAACTGTGACCCCATGGAGGCGAGGGCCAGCAGAACCGTGGCCAGCAGGCCTTGGGTCGCGTCCGGCCAGGCAGAGGGTCCGTCGGGCTCTTGGCTGATGATACCGGTCACGTTAGCACTCTCAGGCGCTACCGCCTAGTTGCCGAAGGCCGCCGCCGGGAAGCTGCGATAGATGATTCGTTGCGCGCCGCGCACGGTGACGAACAAGGTGTCTGCGACAGCGACCGCGCCGCACGCGTAGTTGACAGCGGCGTTGCCGCGGCCCTCGAGCATGACTGTCACGGCGCCATTTCCGGGATCGACTCGAGCGATAACCCAAGGCTGCGGGCATTGCGGACCGTTGCAGGCGTGAATCGCATCGACTGTCGTGCGCTGTCCGCCGACGAGCAGCGATCCATCCGGCAGGCGGTGGATGTTGTCGGGCATGAAATCGAGGGGAATCTCCCGGCGCGATCCTGGCGGCAGCGACAACACGACCAATTTGCGCGCGCTCCAGGAACTGGCGTAGACCACGCGCCCATCGGCACTGGTCTCGAGGCCATTGCCGCCTGAGGTGGCGCTATCCGGCACCGGCGTAAACCCCTTACCCGGAAGCCATTGCAGGATGCGGCCGGTCATCTGCCCGCGAGCCATGCGCGACCACGCCTCAGGATCGGTGGGATCGTAGAAACTGATCACGAGGAAGCGATCGCCGGGCAAGGTGGTGACGGCGTTCGGCAGAGTCTTCTCGGGAAGCATCGCGCAGTCGATCCAGCGCAACCGAGGCTGCGCGCCGCGGGCGTCGACGGCAAACAGCTCGATCGCCATGCGATCGCCGTGATTCGCCGCGTACAAGGTGTGCCTGCCCTTGGCGCCCGGCCGCAAGGCGAGTCCGTCGAGTGACATGCGCTGCAGATCCGGAGGTCCGCTGCAACCCATGCCGGAGTGGAACTGCTGTGGCAGGTCGGTCGAAGCGGTCGGAAAAGCCACGGACGCGCGCTTGCGCTGCGAATCGATGAGGTACAGGTGCGCCGGAGCGCCGACGTTCATCCCGCTTGCGACCAACCACCTCGAGCCCGGGACGCGAACCAGGTCCTCGCTGGCAGTGACTCCGCAGATGAAGCTCAAACCATCACTTGCAGCGCAGTGATCCGTTGTCGCGGCCTGCGGGGCTGAGGGGGCCTCCTGGGCGGCCGCCGCCAAAACCGGCAGGGCGCAGATCAGTGCGAATCGGTAAAAAGAGGAGTGCCAGGCGGGCACATGGCTGCCTTCGTCCTGCGAGGCAGTAGCCGCGGCCATTACTGCAGTTGCTGCATCATTAGGCCAATTCTATAGGTAAAGCGAGCAATGCCGAAGGGTGTTGACTAAGCACCGGCAGCGGCTCGCCGAGCGGCTCAAGGCGCTGCGCCGCAGGGGCGCGATCGGCGAAGGTTAGGCTGCGGGCGCCCCGTAGCGGTATTCTTCAAGCCCGGGCGGCACCGCTGCCGGTCCGTGAATAACAACGACGCGCTCAAGTTCTTCGCGCGAGGAATTCAAGAAAATGCGTAGCCCGATGATCTCCATCCTGAGTGCCGCGCTGGTCGTGGCCGCAGGAGTGGTCGCGTGCGTTGACTTGCCGGGCGGCGGCACCGCGGCGAGTGGCCGGACGGACCCTGCGGATCTGCCGCAGCACGCCGGCGAGTGGCCCTCATATGGCCGCGATTACAGCGAGCAGCGCTATGCCCCGCTCAAGCAGATCAATGTAGATACCGTCAGCCGCTTGGGTCTCGACTGGTACGCGGATCTGGCGGAGCGCGGCGGCAGCTACGAGACGACACCGGTGGTGGTCGACGGTCGCATTTTCGTCACTTCGCCGTGGAGCAAGGTGTACGCCTTCGACGCCAAGACCGGCAAGCGGCTGTGGAAGTACGATCCGCACGTCCCGGGTGAATATGCGGTCAAGCTGTGCTGCGGCATCGTGAATCGCGGCGTCGCGGTGTGGAAGGGCAAGGTGATCTGGGGCACGCTGGACGGGCGCCTGATCGCGGCGGACGCCGCGACCGGCGAGAAGGTCTGGGAGATCCAGGCTACCGATCCGAAGAAATGGCTCTCCATCACCGGCGCACCACGCATCGCCGACGGTCGCATCTTCATCGGCGAGGCGGGTTCGGAGTTCGAGGAGCGCGGCTACCTGGCGTGCTATAGCGCCGACACGGGCCAGGAGCTGTGGCGCTGGTGGGCCGTTCCCGGCGATCCGTCGAAGGGCTTCGAACAGCCCGAACTGGCCAAGGCGGCAAAGACCTGGAACGGCGAGTGGTGGAAGTTCGGCGGTGGCGGCACGCCCTGGGACGGCATCACCTACGATCCGGTCACGGGCTTCGTCTATATCGGCACCGGCAACGGGGCACCCTGGCCGTCGGAGGTCCGCTCCCCGGGCGGCGGCGCGAACCTGTTCACCGCTTCGGTCGTCGCGATCGACGCGAAGACAGGCAAGTACCAGTGGCACTACCAGGAGAGCCCGGCGGAGAACTTCGACTACGACAGCACCGCCCAGCTCACGACGGCGGACCTCGTCCTCAATGGCAAGAAGACGCACGTGGTGATGCATGCCCCCAAGAACGGCATCTTCTACGTGCTGGATGCGAAGACCGGCAAGTTCCTCTCCGGCCATCCGTTCGTGCCGGCGGTGAACTGGATGCTCGGTTTCGAGAAGGATGGCACACCCATCCCCAATCCTGACGCCAACTACGGCAAGACCGGCAAGGGATGGTACCTGCTGGGATTCCAGTCGCATGTCTGGAACCCGATGTCCTATAACCCGGACACCGGCTATGTCTATATCCCGACCACCAACCGCACGTTCGGCTACGTGGCCGAGGCGGGCGCGAAGATGGGCAATCAGATGCTCTCCATCAACATCACCAAGAAGCCCCAGATGCCGATGCCGAAAATCGACGGCCCGGGCTCGTACCTGACGGCCTGGGATCCGGTGAAGCAGAAGGCGGCCTGGACGCAGCCCGAGGGCTCTGGTCGCGCCGGTACCATGACGACCGCCGGCAATCTGGTGTTCCAGGGCACCGGAGCGCATAACTTCACGGCCTTCCGGGCCGATACCGGGCAGAAAGTCTGGTCGGTGGACGTGCAGGCTGGGATCACCGGCGGTCCGGCGAGCTACGAGATCGACGGCGTGCAGTATGTCGCCGTCGTGGCCGCCGGACAGTCCGGATTCGGCGGTGGTGGCTACTGGGCGCCGAACTATGCGCGCCTGCTGGTGTTCAGGCTCGACGGCAAGACGGTGCTGCCCGCGGTGACGCCCTTCACACCGCCGCCGCTCAATCCGCCACCGGAGTTCGGGACCGCCGCCTAACTGGAGAATGGCGAACACCAGTACCTCGGGCATTGCGCCGGATGCCACGGCAATAACGCCCCCAACGGTCGTGCCGTGAGCAGTTTGTTTCCGGACCTGCGCTACGCAGGCCCACTGTGGAGCGCGGATGCCTTCAAGGCCATCGTCATCGATGGCGCCTTCAAGGAAAACGGCATGGTGTCCTTCGCCAAGCTAATCACGCCGCAGGACGCGGACGACATCCGCGCCTACATGGTCCACCTGGCCACCCTGGCGAAGAACGCGCCGCCGCCTCCCGCCGGTGGACCGCGTGGTCCGGGCGGTCCGCCCGCTGCTCCGGGCGGCGCGCCTGCCGCACCGGTGCCGGCTCTGCACCAGTAAGACTTAAGGTCGCGGCGCTTGGATTAGCCTCCCAAGCGCCGGTGGCGGCCGGTAATGATCGCCGCGGACTCCACCTCATCGCGGGAGGTGCGGTCCGTCGCCAGCCTTACCCGATTGCGCCCGGCACATTTGGCCTCATACAGCGCTCGGTCGGCGTCCTCGACCAGCCGCAAGGCCGCGGTCTCGTCGGTGAGCTCAGCACTGGCAACGCCAATACTGACCGTCACCACCCGTTGCGGACTGTCTACATTCTCAATTCCCACCTTCTGCACCGTGGCACGCAAGCGCTCGGCCACGACCTGCGCGTCGGCCGCGCCGCTGTCGCGCAGCAGTACGATGAATTCTTCGCC
>Ga0302314_10004526_pt1 | contig 25536 bp, 18 predicted proteins | sample III_Palsa_N2_3_FD_200533 | JGI IMG/M metagenome (GOLD analysis project Ga0302314, IMG submission 200533) | Peat permafrost microbial communities from Stordalen Mire near Abisko, Sweden - III_Palsa_N2_3 | ecosystem: Environmental > Terrestrial > Soil > Palsa > Peat permafrost | place: Sweden... | reverse complement strand
GAGCGTTCCCCACCTCACCCGACCTCTCCGCCCCAATGGGGCAGAGAGGAGAAGTAGGGATCGGGCGGAGAGGAGAAGTAGGGCCGCGCCCCGCCTATCTCAGCGCCGATAGGTCCAGACGAAGGCGGGCGGCAGGTTGCGCGGGACCCACGCGGCGCGGCGCGAGATCAAATGGTGCGACTGCGAGGCCAGCGGCGATTTGAAGCCGTAGGTGAACTGGATGAGCGGATGTCCGGCCCCGAGCAGGGTGAAGCAGCTCTCGACCAGCCGGGCCAGCACGTCTTCCGGGAAGAGCAGCAGCGGCAGGCCCGAGACGACGGCGCCGACGCGATGGACGCCATGCGGCGCCAGCAGCGCCGGCAAACTCGTCGCATCGCCGCACAGGATCTGGACGCCGGGGAACCGGCTGCGCAGCAACTCGGCGAGGGCCGGGTCGCGTTCGACCACGAATAGCCGGTCGGAGGGCACCCCGGCATCGAGCAGCCCGCGCGTGATGCTGCCGGTTCCGCCGCCCAGCTCGATGATCGGCGCCCGCTCGGCAAGCGCCGCGGCCGGGATCTGCCGCGCCATGGCACGGGCCAGATGATGGCTCGACGGTGCCACCGAGCCCATGCGTCGCGGCGCCTTCAGCCATTGCCGAAAGAAGGTCAGCGCCGAATTCCCGGTCGGCCCGCCTTCCATGGCCGTTTCGGCCTTCGCTGCTTCGATCCCTGATTTCGTCACGCGGCATCCGCTCCGTTTGTACTTGTTCCCGGCCGCCAATCGGCTAGGGTGCGGCGAAGCCAGATTCCGGCCCCCTCGTTCTACGCGATCGTTGTAATAGAAACGACCAAATAAGGTGAAGCCCTCCGCGCGCCGGATCAACCCGGATCCAGGCTGGGCGCTGGGGGCCTCGCCGCATCCCGGGAGATCCTGATGCCGCTGCGTGCGGACACCGACAAGCTCACCCTCATCGACACCATTGCCGCCCTGGCCGCTTCGGCGCCGCCCAGCGACCGGCTCGATGAACGTTTCATCCGCGATTTCTACAAGAACGTCCCACCCGATGATTTGCTGCGGCGCTCGCCGGCGGATTTGTTCGCTGCGGCCGCGTCGCTGTGGCAATTCATGGCCGAACGCCGCCCCGGCCGCGCCAAACTGTGCGTGCTGAACCCGCATGAGCCGGAAAACGCCTGGACCGGCGGCCGGACCATCGTGCAGATCTGCAATGACGACATGCCGTTCCTGGTCGACAGCGTGACCGCGGCGCTGAACCGGCTCGAGCTGGTCGTCCACCTGGTCATCCATCCGGTCGTGGCGCTGGAACGCGATGCGCTCGGCCGCCTCGAAGGCCTGGGCAAAGATCGCCCGGGCGCGCTGCGCGAATCGATCATGCAGATCGAGCTGGCCGGCCCGGTCGATGCCGATCGCCGTGCCGCCATCGTGCATGAACTCGAAACCGTTTTAGCCGATGTCCGCGCCGCCGTCGTCGACTGGCGCTCGATGCGCAAGAAGGTCGACCAGATCGCCGGCGATCTCGGTGGCGCCGCCGTGCCGGTCCCGGCCTCGGAAGCCGCCGAAGCCTCGGAATTCCTCAACTGGCTGGTCGACGACAACTTCACCTTCTTAGGATATCGCGAATACGAGTTCGGCGGCGAGGGCCTGTCGGTCGTGCCCGGCGTCGGCCGTGGCTTGCTGCGCGACGACAATTATCTCGTCTTCGACGGCATCCGGAACTTCACCACGCTGTCGCCCGACGTCCAGTCCTTCCTGCGCTCGCCGCAGCTGATGCTGATCTCGAAGTCGAACCGCAAGTCGACGGTGCATCGCCAGGCCCAGCTCGACACCATTGGCATCAAGACCTTCGACGACGAGGGTCAGGTCGTCGGCCAGAAGCTGATCGTCGGCTTGTTCACGTCGGCGTCCTACAGCCATCCGCCGCACTCGATCCCGATGCTCCGGCGCAAGGTCCAGAGCTGCCTTGAGCATTCCGGCTTCGAGTCGGCGAGCCATGACGGCAAGGCGCTGGAGCATATTCTCGACTCCTATCCGCGCGACGAGCTGTTTCAGATCGAAGAGCGCGAGCTGTTCGCAACGGCGCTCGGCATCCTGCATCTGCAGGAACGGCAGCGCATCGCGCTGTTCGCCCGCAAGGACCCGTTCGAGCGCTTCATCAGCGCCCTCGTCTATGTGCCGCGCGACCGCTACAACTCCGAAGTCAGCCGGCGCATGGCGGCGATCCTGGAGCGCAGCTACAACGGCACCATCGCGGCGCAGGCGACGCATCTCGACGAATCGGTCTTGGCGCGGATCCATTTCATCGTCGCCACCACGCCGGGCCAGATTCCCGAAGTCGAGACCGCCGCCGTCGAGCGCCAGCTGGTCGAAGCCGGGCGGATCTGGTCGGACCGGCTGGCCGAGGCGCTGGCTGCCGCCAAGGGCGAAGAGCTCGGCATCGACATCCTGCGCCGTTTCGCCGATGCGCTGCCGAATTCCTATATCGAGCGCTTTTCGGCTGAAACCGCCGTCGCCGATATCGATCGCGTCATGAATGTCGAAGCCGGCGCCGCCATTGCGCTGACACTCTACCGCGCCGGCGATTGCGGGGAGAGCGATCTGCGGCTGAAGACCTTCCATGCCGGCACGCCGATCGCACTCTCCGACGTCCTGCCGATGCTGGAGAATCTCGGCCTCAAGGTGATCAACGAGATCCCCTTCGAGGTGCGGCCGCGCGGCACCGAGCGGACCGCCTGGATCCAGGAATTCCAGCTGGTCGTGCGCGACCAGTCGGCAGTCGATCTCGCCACCGTGACGCCGCTGTTCGAAGACGCCTTTCCGGCGGTGTGGTCAGGGGCGCTGGAGAATGACGGCTTCAACCGCCTGATCCTGGTCGCCGGCTTGTCGGCCCGCGAGATCGTCGTGCTGCGGACCTATTGCAAGCTGCTGCGCCAGGCCGGCAGCGCCTTCAGCCAAGCCTATATGGAAGACACGATCGGCGCCCACCCCGCCATCGCCACGCTGCTGATCTGGCTGTTCGAGGTGCAGTTCGACCCGGCCCATGCCGCCATCGACCGCGACGCCGAAGCCGAGCGCATCGTGCAGGACATCACCACGGCGCTCGACGCGGTCAGCAACCTCGACGAAGACCGCATCCTGCGCAGCTTCCTGCTGCTGATCCGCAAGAGCCTGCGCACCAATTTCTACCAGCGCGACGCGGCCGGACAGCCCAAACCCTATCTGTCGGTCAAGGTCGCCAGCCAGGAGATCGACCTGCTGCCCCTGCCCCGGCCGCTGGTCGAGATCTATGTCTATAGCCCGCGCACCGAAGGCTGCCATCTGCGCGGCGGCAAGGTCGCCCGCGGCGGCATTCGCTGGTCCGACCGCAAGGAGGATTTCCGTACCGAGATCCTGGGCCTCATGAAGGCCCAGATGGTCAAGAACTCGGTCATCGTGCCGGTCGGCTCCAAGGGCGGCTTCGTCGTGAAGCGCCCACCGACCGGCGACCGCGAGGCGCTAATGGCCGAGGTCGTGGCCTGCTACAAGACCTTGATGTCGGGCCTGCTCGACATCACCGACACGATTTCCGGCGACGCCATCGTGCCGCCCCGGGATGTCATTCGCCGTGATGGCGACGACCCCTATCTGGTTGTCGCCGCCGACAAGGGCACCGCCACCTTCTCCGACATCGCCAATGGCGTCGCCATTGAATACGGCTTCTGGCTGGGCGACGCCTTCGCCTCGGGCGGCTCGATCGGCTATGACCACAAGGTCATGGGCATCACTGCGCGCGGCGCCTGGGAGGCGGTCAAGCGGCATTTCCGCGAGCTCGGCACCGATATCCAGACGAGTGCCTTTACCTGCGTCGGCGTCGGCGACATGGCCGGCGACGTGTTCGGCAACGGCATGCTGCTGTCGCAGTACACGCACCTGATCGGCGCCTTCAACCACCAGCACATCTTCATCGATCCCGAGCCGGATGCGGCCATCAGCTGGGCCGAGCGCAAGCGGCTGTTCGACCTGCCGCGCTCGAGCTGGCGCGACTATGATCCGACGCTGCTGTCCAAGGGCGGCGCCATCTACGAGCGTTCGGCCAAGTCGATCGCGCTTTCGCCCGAGGCCAAGCTCCGGTTCGGCATCACCGAGGACAGCCTGGCACCGGCCCAGCTCATCCAACGCCTGCTCAAACAGCCGGTCGACCTGCTGTGGTTCGGCGGCATCGGCACCTATGTCAAGGCTTCGACCGAAAGCCAGGCCGATGCCGGCGATCGGACCAATGACGCGCTCAGGATCGAGGCCGGCGATCTCAAGGCCAAAATTATCGGCGAGGGCGCCAATCTGGCCATGACCCAGCGCGCCCGGATCGAATACGCCTATCACGGCGGCCGGCTGAACACCGACGCCATCGATAATTCGGCCGGCGTCGACACTTCGGATCACGAGGTCAATATCAAGATCGGGGTCGGCAACATCATCGCGTCGGGCAAACTGCAGCCCGAGGACCGGGCCAAGTTCCTGGCCTCGATGACAGACGAAGTCGGCGAGCTGGTGCTCGAAGACAATTACCTGCAGACCGGGGCGCTCAGTGTCGCCGAGGCCGAAGCCGGCGCACTGCTCGACCAGCATATCCGGCTGATGCGCAGCCTCGAACGCGTCGGCAGGCTCGACCGCGCGATCGAATACCTGCCCAATGACGAGGGGCTGGCCCAGCGCGCCGCGGTCAAGCGCGGCTTGACGCGGCCGGAGCTGGCGGTGCTGCTCGCCTATGCCAAGAACTCGGTCTATGCCGAGCTACTGAACTCAGATTTGCCGGATGCGCCGGAACTCGAAGCCGAGCTCATGGCCTATTTCCCGCAACGCATGCGCAAGCTGGCACCGGACGATCTGAAGGCGCATCGGCTGCGGCGCGAAATCATCGCGACCGCCGTCACCAACGCCATGATCAACCGCATGGGCCCGAGTTTCGTGGTCGAGATGCAGACCAAGACCGGTCGCAACGCCGCCGATGTCGCCCGCGCCTACCGCATCATGCGCGACATTTTCGAGCTGCCGGCGATCTGGCGGGCGATCGAGGCGCTCGACAATACCATCCCGGCACGGGCGCAGACCCGGCTGCATCTGGAGATCAAATCGGTCGCCGAGCGGGTGACCCGCTGGCTGCTGCAATCCGGCCTGCCGCTGGCGATCGATGCCAGCATCCGGCAATTCGCCCCGGGCGTGAAAAAGCTCGCCGCCAAGCTGCCGGGCTTGCTACCGCCGGGCGAGCAGCACGGCTTCGAGAGCCGCAAGGCGGCGTTCCTCCAGGATGAAGTGCCCGAACCGCTGGCGCAGCGCGTGGTGGCGCTGGCCAATCTGGCGGCCGGGCTCGACATCGTGCGCATCGACGAGGGCGCCCATGCCGACGTCATCGAAATGGGCAAGCTCTATTACGATACCGGCGAGCGCTTCGGCCTCGACGCCTTGCGCGATGTCGCCCGCGCGATGCCGGCGACCACGGCCTGGCAGCAGCTGGCGCTGGGGGCACTCATCGATGATTTCTACGGGCTGCAGCGCGACACGGTGCAACGCGTGCTGGCCGAGGCCAATGGCAAGGCGGGCGGCAAGCTCGACGCCTGGGTCGCCGAACGGCCGGACGCCGTGGCTCGGATCCAGGAGATGGTGACGGAGATCGGCCGGGCGACACCACCGGATATTGCAATGCTGACGGTGGCGAGCCGGCAGCTCAGGGCGATGACGGCGGGCTAAGCCGGTGGTGACCTGACGACCGGCGAGATCCCTCAAGAGTGTCCTCCCTCTCAGCCCCAATGGGGCTGAGAGGGGTGGGGTTTAGCAATGACAGAAACTGAACAGCCTTGTATGAAAGCGAAATGACCTCACAGGCGCTCGACTACATCACCATCAAGGGCTTCAAGAGCATCGCATCGATCGAGAATCTCGCCCTTCGGCCGACCAATCTATTGATCGGCGCGAACGGCGCGGGAAAATCGAACTTCATCGGCATATTCTCGTTTCTCCGCGCGATTACGGAGGGACGGCTGCAGACCTATGTCCGGGAAGGTGGCGGCGCTGATCAAATATTGCATTTTGGCGCGAAAACAACGAAACAGATCGAGATCCGGATCTCCTTCGCTGGCGGTGTCAACGAGTACCTCTTGGTTCTTGGGCAAACGCAGGATGACAGCTTTTTTCCGGAACGAGAGATCGCGAAGTATTCCGGTGACAGAGTAGTCGGCAAACCAGTCGGCCTGACGCCGCGCGACAATGGATTGGAGGCCGGAATCAGCGATCCTATGCTCGGCGCGGACAACATCGCCGGGTGGGTTCGCCATCGCCTTGGCCTGTGGCGTGTCTATCACGTACACGATACCAGCAGCAGTTCGCCGATGCGCAAGACCGCGAAGCTGAACGACAACAGCTTCCTACGTGCCGACGGTTCGAATTTGCCGTCGTTTCTTTATCGGCTGAAGCGGAAACACGGTGATGCCTATGAATTGATTCGTCACGCGGTCCAACGCGTGGCGCCCTTTTTCGATGATTTCAACCTTACGCCCGATCCGCTCAACAAAGAAGCCATCCGTCTGGCTTGGAGGCACAAGGGCTCTGACCAGTATTTCGGCGCCTCGGCGCTGTCTGACGGATCGCTACGCTTCATCGTTCTTGCAACGCTCTTTCTGCAGCCAGCAATCCTTCGCCCCTCCGTAATTCTGGTAGACGAGCCCGAGCTCGGTCTGCACCCCGCCGCAATCGCCTTGCTGGCCTCCCTGATAAAGCAGGCTTCGGTCAACGGCCAAGTCATCCTCTCGACGCAATCGGCCCTTCTTCTGGACTATTTCCAACCTGAAGACGTGCTCGTCGCCGAGCGTGAAGCCGGCGGCACAAAGGTGAGGCGCCTGGAACCAGGACGGCTGGAGACCTGGCTGGAGGATTACAGCCTCGGCCAATTGTGGGAGAAGAACGAACTTGGCGGCCGGCCAGGGCCGGAATAGCGAATGCCGCGACTGCTGGTTCACGTCGAAGGTTACACGGAGGAGACCTTCGTGAACGAAGTTCTTGCCCGGCATTTGTTTGCCCGCGGCTATGAGCGGGTCGATGCGACTTTGGTTGGGAACGCCCGCCAACGCCAGCACCGAGGCGGGTCAAAGTCCTGGAGCAGCGTCAAGAAAGAGATCGTCGCCCATCTGAAAGAGGATGCAGGCCGCGTCGTGACAACGATGGTCGACTTCTATGGCCTCCCGCAGAACGGGCCGACTGCCTGGCCTGGCCGTGCGCAAGCCAATGATGCCGCCGGTCCGACCAAGGCTCCAATGGTGGAAGCGGCGTTGTCCGCCGACATCTCATCCGAGATGGGCGTCAATTTTCGTGCGGCCCGCTTCATACCTTTCGTCATGATGCATGAATTCGAGGGTTTGCTGTTCAGCGACTGCGCCGCCTTCGCGCGCGGGATCTATCGCACAAACCTCGAAGGTGGCTTTCAGACGATTCGCGACCAATTCGAGACGCCTGAGGACATAAACGACTCGCCGACTACCGCGCCCTCGAAACGAATCCTCAGGCTCTTGCCGGAATACGACAAAGTGCTTTTCGGAAGCTTGGCCGTCCTCGAGATCGGCTTGGAGAAGATCCGCGAGGCATGCCCTCACTTCCGAGGCTGGCTCGGCCGCCTTGAGGCCCAGGCGGCGCAATAGGTGCTCTACTGTTCCTCGTTCTCCAGCCGCGCCTTGTGCCCCAGATAGCCGCCATGGTGGCGCAGCCCGTAGGCGCGGCGCGAGACCTGCTTCTGCTCCATGAGCGTCAGCGCCAGCGCGTCACCGATGGCGCTCATCACCGCCATGCTGGCCGAGGGGGTCAGGCCCAGCGGACAGGGTTCTTCGATCACGCCCATGTCGAGCACGATATTGGCGAGGCGGCGCAGCTCGGTCTCGGGATGCGAGGTGATGCCGATCACCACGGCCTGGGTCAGGTGCCGGCTCAACTCGATCAGCTCCAGCACCTCGCGGGTCTTGCCGCTGGTCGAGAACGCGATGATGACGTCATGCGCATCGATCAATCCCAGATCGCCATGGGCCGCCTCGGCCGGGTGGATGAACACCGCCGGCGTGCCGGTCGAGCACAGCGTCGCCGCGAATTTCTGGGCGACATAGCCGGCCTTGCCGATGCCGGTGGTGACGACCTTGCCGGCACAGCGCTGCAGCGCCTGGACGGCCTGCTCATAGGCATCGTCGACCCGGACGGCGCTGATCGCTGCGGCTTCGGCATCGAGGATGCGGCGGATCTGGTCGCGGATGATGGTCATCCCTCAGTGCCTGAAATGCCGGAGACCGGTGAAGACCATGGCCAAGCCACGCTCGTCCGCAGCCGCGATCACCGCGTCATCCCGGATCGACCCGCCCGGCTGGATAATCGCCGTAGCCCCGGCATCGGCAGCGGCGAGCAACCCGTCGGCGAAGGGGAAGAAGGCATCGGAGGCAACGACCGAGCCGATCGCCGGGCTCGGCCCCGCGACACCGCCGCGTGCGGCCAGGCCCGCTTCAGCGCTCTTCAGCGCAGCGATGCGCGAGCTGTCGACCCGGCTCATCTGGCCGGCGCCGATGCCGACCGTGGCGCCATGCTTGGCATAGATGATCGCGTTGGATTTGACGTGCTTGGCGACCCGGAAGGCAAACAACAGGTCACGCAGCTCCTGCGCCGAGGGTGCCCGCTTGGTCACCGTCTTCAGCATCGGCAGCTCGACCCGCCCGGCATCGCGATGCTGGATCAGGAAGCCGCCGGAAACCGAGCGGAAGGCCATGCCCGGTGCCGAGGGATCCGGCATGCCGCCGGTCGCCAGCAGCCGCAGCTGGGTCCGGCGCGCCAGCAGCTGAAGGGCCGCCTCGTCGAAAGCCGGCGCGATCACGACTTCGGCGAACAGGCTGACCAGCGCCTCGGCCGTCTCGACATCGAGCGGCCGGTTGAGCGCGATGATGCCGCCATAGGCGCTGACCGGGTCGCATTCCAGCGCCTTGCGATAGGCCTCGAGCTGCGTCTCGCCCAGCGCCACGCCGCAGGGATTGGCATGCTTGATGATCGCCACCGCCGGCCCGTCGAATTCGCTGACGCATTCGAAGGCGGCGTCGGTGTCGTTGATGTTGTTGTAGCTGAGTTCCTTGCCCTGCAGCTGCCGGGCGGTCGCGACGCCGGGCCTGGTATCGGACGGAATCGTGTAGAACGCCGCCTGCTGGTGCGGGTTCTCGCCATAGCGCAGGGTCTGCTTGCGCTTGCCGGCGATGCTGAGCGTGTCGGGGAAGACATCCTCGCGCTGCCCGGCCATCCAGGCGGCAATGGCGGCATCATAGGCCGCCGTGCGGGCATAGGCCTGACCGGCCAGGCGCCGGCGCGTGACGAGCGTGGTGGCGCCGCCATTGGCGTCCATCTCGGCCAAAACCGCGGCGTAGTCGGCCGGGTCGGTGATGATGGTGACGAAATCATGGTTCTTGGCGGCGCCCCGGATCAGCGAGGGTCCGCCGATATCGATATTCTCGATGCAGTCTTCCCATGCAGCACCGCTCGCCACCGTCGCCTCGAAGGGGTAGAGGCTGGAGACGACCAGATCGATCTCCTGCAGCCCGTGCTTCTGCAGGGCGGCCTGATGGGTTTCCAGATCGCGCCGCGCCAGCACGCCGGCATGGATCGCCGGATGCAGGGTCTTGACCCGTCCGTCGAGCATCTCGGGGAAGCCGGTGACGCTGGCGACATCGGCCACGGGCAGGCCAGCCTCGGCGATGGCCTTGGCCGAGCCACCGGTCGAGACCAGGGTCACGCCGCGCTCGACCAGCGCCTTGGCGAAGGGAACCAGGCCGGTCTTGTCGTAAACCGAAATCAGCGCCCGACGGATCGGGCGGTCGAAAGCAGAGGTCATGGGGCGTCCGCAGGCTGGGGGGTCAAGCGAAGCGCGGACCATAAGGCCGGCGCGCCAGGTGATCAAGCCGGGCGAGGCCTGCTCAAGGCTGGACTGCAGCAGCGTTGGGCCGGCGCAGCAGCCAGACCAGCAAAGCCGCGACCACGACCACGGCCAGCGCCATCGACAGGATCGGCCAGACTGTCGCCAGCAAAGCCAGCATCACCAAGGCGAGATTGGCTGCGACGATGCGCAGCACCACCGCGGCATGGCTCGACCCGCGCTGGACCGCGCGCTGATAGAAATGCTCGCGATGCGCTCTCCAGAACCGCTGGCCGCGCACGATCCGGTACAGCAGGGTCAGCGTCGCATCGACCAGGTAATAGAGCGGCAGGATCAGTGCCGGTGCCCAGGCTCCGGTCCCGGCCAGGCTGAGCAGCAGCCAGCCGAGCAGGAACCCCAAGGGGATCGAGCCGACATCGCCCAGGAAGAGCTTGGCCGGCTGCCAGTTCCAGGCCAGAAACCCGGCGGCCGTCGCCGCGATCGACAGGCCGAGCAGGACGGCGCCGGATTCGTAATCGGCGGCAACCAGCGCGATCATCGCCACGCCGATGCCGACCGTCGCCGTCTCGCTGGCGGTGATGCCGTCGATGCCATCCATAAAATTGAACAGATTGACGAACCAGACCCAGAGCAGGCCGGTCACGACCAGATCCAGCACCGGCGGCAGCAGCCCCTGAAACACACGCCCGGCCCCTGGCAGGAAGACGAGGCCGACCGCCACCGCACCGAATTGGGCGGCCAGCCGGACCAGCACCGGCAGGCTGGCCCGGTCGTCGCGCCAGGACAGGACGGCGAGCCCAATCGCAACGGCGACCGCACCCAGGGTCGCGAGCGGCGCCAGGCCGAGCAGGGCCAGGCCGGCCCAGCACAGGGCCACAATCGGAATGACCGCGAGCCCGCCGCCGCGCGGCGTCGGTTGCTCGTGACTGGACCGGTCGTTCGGGTGGTCGAGAATCTGCCGACGCCGCAGCCAGACCAGCACTATCCCGGTTGCGAGTGCGCTGACCAGGATACAGCCGAGCGTGAGTTCGATGAGAAGGAGTGTCGACATGACCGATCCTGGTAGCAGCGCGCGGGCCAGACCGCAAGACAGCGTTGGATTTGGGCTGGTTACCCCGGCCCGCCGACCGCCCTGCTACGCTTTGTCGCCGCGCCGCACCGACCACCCGCCGACGCCCAGCATCACGACATCACGCGAAACTTGACCAGGTACCAGAGCGCCTTGACCCCGTCGCGCCAATTGATCTTCTTGCCCTCGTCATAGGTCCGGCCAAAATAGGAGATGCCGGTCTCGTAGATGCGCCAGCGCCGGGCCTTGGCAATCTTGGCACTCAATTCGATCTCGATGCCGAAATCGGCGCAGCGCAGCTCGATGCCGTCGAGCACCTCGCGACGGAACATCTTGTAGCAGACTTCGATATCCATCAGCGTCTGGTTGTAGAGAATATTGAACAGGAACGAGATCAGCCGGTTCGCCAGATAATGATGGAAATAGAGCGACCGGTGCGGCGCCCCATAGAAGCGGCAGCCATAGACGACATCGGCGACCTGGCGATAGGCCACCAGATCATACATGCGGCGCCAGTCATTCGGATCATATTCGAGATCGGCATCCTGCACGACCAGAACGGCCCCGGTCGCCGCGGCAAAGCCGGTCTTGAGCGCGCCGCCCTTGCCGCGATTCTCCGGATGATAGAGCACACGGATCTCGATCGCCGGTTCGGTGCCGCTCTCGACCGGGCGCAGATCGATGCCGTCCGGCCCTGCCGTGATCGTCGCGAAGTGGCCGCCATCACTCGGAAAATTGGCGCGCAGCCATTCCCGCGTGCCGTCGGTCGAACCGTCATCGACGATGACGATTTCCTTGCTCACTTCCGGCAGCGCCGCCGCGATGGCGGGCAGCACCACAGGCAGGGTCAGCCGCTCGTTGAAAACCGGGATGATGACGGAGAGAAGCATTCGGAGGGCGGCATGGCCTTTGACAGATCGGCGGAAACGCCGCCAGGGGCTGCCCAGGCTCGGACAGGTCCTTCTCGACCGAGCTAATAGACGATCGGCCGGAAACGCACAATGCCCTGCGGTAACGCGGCGCTCCCCAGGGCAATCTGGTGAATGAAAATTTGAGCAGTGGGGCGGGCCTCCGTGCCCGCCTGCCGGCGCAGCCGGCATCGAAAGCGCCGCCTAACCACCGAATGACGGCCCTTGCCGCCCGCAGCGGCATCGCGGGCACGGAGGCCCGCGCCACTCAATCACGGCACCATCGAGCCTTCGGAGCAATCTTAGGCGATCTGCAATCTTATCCCGCTATGCCGCTGAGATCAAAACTCCGCGGGACCGGACCGCTACCCGCGCCGACGCAGAGGTGATCGTGACTGAGGGCAATTCCTGGGCGTTGTTCTCCCTCTTCCGCCGAAGCCTGATGCTGCGCGTGCTGCTGCCGATCGGCGCGATGCTGGTCGTGATCGTGGTCGGCGCGGTCATCGGGGTCGCCTGGAAGGACACCCTGAGCGCCCATGACCAGCTCGCCGCCGACCCCGATTACGTCGGCAGCGCCTTGACCGACGATAAGGGCAAGGTGCTGGCCAGCGACGGCAGCACCACGGCGAAATCCGGCGCACTGATCACACAGAAGATCGCGGTCGAACGAGAAGAGGCCGGCGTCAAGAAGACCATCGGCTGGCTCGAATTGCGCATGTCGACGGCCCGATCCGATGCCGAGATCGCGCATGGCACCTGGGTGCTGGGCCTGGTCGGGCTGGGCGCGCTGGTCGTCGTTTGCGGCCTGCTGTTCCTGATCCTGAAGAGTGCCACCAGCATCGCCGGCGCCGTCGAGCAGCAGAGTGCTGCGACCCGCGAGATCTCGTCGAGCGTCAGCCACGCCGCCTCGGGCACCCAGATCGTCGCCAGCGTGCGCGGCGCAAAATAGGAGTTTCAAACCATGCGTCTCCTGTCGCTCGCACTCATCGCCGCGGCGTGTCTCGCCGGCGCCGCGCAGGCGAAGCCACTGGTGATCGTCGCCGAGGATTATGCGCCAGCCACCTTCATGGCAGACGGCAAGCCGGCCGGAATCGATGTCGATGTCGCGAAGGCGGTGTTCGACCATCTGGGCGTACCCTACGAGATTCGCCTGACCCCTCTGGCGCGGGCCTGGGAGATGCTGAAGACAGGCGATGCCGATGTCGGGTTACATTTCTCGATCAGCGATGAGCGCGCGCCCTTCGTCCATTGGCCCAAGAACGCAGTGTGGATCGCCGATTTCGTCTTCATGACCAATGACGCCACCAAGGCCGCCCATAACCTCGAGAGCTTTGACGACGTCAAGAAGTCCGGCCTGACCGTCGGTATCATCAATCAGAATGCTTATAATCCGGCGTTCTGGGAGGCGTTCCCCTCACCCGATCGGGCCAATCAGCATTACTTTCCGCAATTGGCGCCGGCGTCCGATGCACAGACGAATCTGAAGAAGCTGGAGGCCAACCATATCCAGCTCTTCCCGTTCCCGCTCATCCTCGGCAGCCATCTGGTCAAGGATCTGCATCTGACCGGCGTCACGCATTACGACTGGGTCTTGTTTTCCAAGCCTTACCCAAATGCCTTTTCGGACAAGTCGACCTATAGCGACGCCAAATATCCGAACATCCAGGCGCTGATGCAGGCCTACGACGATGAACTCGGAAAGCTCAAAGCCAATGACGCCGAATACCAGAAATTCGTGCGACGCTATCAGTGAGGCCGGCGGCGACTTTCATCCCGGCTATCCCCGTAGCGCCGCTATTTCCGGACCAGCCGCGCGGCAAAGAAGCCGTCGATGCCGTCGATTTCCGACAGATGGCACGGCAGGGTCCGCAGGTCGCCCTCCGGGGTGATGACTTCGGCGAGGCCGCCCAACTCCTCGGGCTGGACCGGCCTGCGTACCACCGGCGCGCCGCGGGCGAGCAGCTTGGAGATCTGGCGCGGCCCTTCCTCGGGCTCGAGCGAGCAGGTGCAATAGACCAGCGTGCCGCCCGGTTCCAACATGTCGACGGCAGCCTGCAGCAGCCGCTCCTGCACCGCCGCCAGCCGGGCAACATCATCCGGGGTCTTCAGATGCGGCACGTCGGGATGGCGGCGGATTGCCCCGGTCGCGGTGCAGGGCGCATCGAGCAGCACGCCCCAGACCCGCCGCGTCGGCTTCCAGGTGACGGCATCGGCGCAGACGGTTTCAACCTGCAGCGACAGCCGCGCCAGATTTCCGATCATCCGATCGATACGCCGGGGCGAGCGGTCGAGCGCCGTGACATTGGCGCCGCCAGCCGCGAGCTGCGCCGTCTTGCCGCCGGGTGCGGCACAGAGATCGATCATCATCCGGTCGCTGACATCGCCGAACAGCTTGGCCGGAATCGCTGCGGCGGCGTCCTGGACCCACCATTGGCCCTCGGTATAGCCGGGCAGGTTGGCGATGGCGCCGCCCGCCGCACGCCGCAAGGTGCCGGTCGGCAGGGGCATCGCCTCGAGGCGTTCGGCCCAGCCGGCCGCATCGCTGCGAATGGTGATGTCGAGTGGGGCTTCGCGCATATGGCTTTCGGCAATGCGCCGCACGAAATCCTCGCCATAGGCCTCGCCCCAGGCCGACCAGAGCCATTTCGGCGTGTTGAGGCGGGGCGCGTCCTGACGCTCGACCAGCCCCGGCCCGTCCTGGGACAGGCGGCGCAGTACGGCGTTCACCAGGCCCTTATGCGTGGTGAAGCCGCGCGCATCGGCGAGGTCGACGGTGGTGGCGACCGCGGCATGCGCCGGGGTGCGCAGGAACAGCAGCTGGGCGATGCCCAGGCGCAACATGTCATGCACCTGGGCCGCACGCGGCGGCAGGGGGGTCGCCAGGCAATGGGCGATGAGCGCGTCGATCTGGCCGAGACGACGCAGAACGGTCGCCACCAGCAGACGCGCAAAGGCCCGATCCCGCACCGACAGGCCGGAAAGATCGGGGGCCTCCTCGATCGCATCATCGAGCGGGCGCCGGCGGCGGAGCACCGCGCCCAGAAGGTCGATGGCCACACCGCGGGCCGAAGGAGCGATTGTCGAGCTCAGCAAGGTACTATCTGCCATCTTGTCCCATACGCGCCGTTACGTTGCGTAAACACTCCACGGTCTCAAAAGTTCCACACCCGCCAGGCGGGCGAAAAACCTATGTAGCACGCCCAACACGAGAGATCAGCAAGGATTCAACGCATCCCCCGATTGCGGGGCGCGGTGGCCTGACCGTGCTGAAACATCCTGTCGCGGGCGAAAACCACTGGCGTCCAGCGCGGCTCTCTATCATATAGGAAATATGAGCGAAGACACCAAGCCATCTGCACAGACTTGTGACCAGACAGCGGCACCGCGCCGCAGCGAACGCCCGCCCCCGCCCGAGATCGGCGGCCCGCCCGGGCCGGAACCGACCCGTTATGGCGACTGGGAACGCAACGGCCGCTGCAGCGACTTCTGAACGACCGCCATCGGACCTGACGGCGCATTGTCAGCATCTTGTAAGCTCGACCTTGCGGCGGCCCGGCTTCCAGCCTATCAAGCGCCCTCGGGGGAGAGCGCGCCATATCCTCATACGGCGCGATGCACGAGGGATATCTCGCCGCCGCCCTGAGATGCGACTGGAGTCTGGATGTCCCGCTCGCCCGATGCCGCCACGCTGACCCCGCATGCCGATAGCGGCCGGGCGAAGCAGCGCGATCGGCGGATTCTGCTGTCGATCCTGGCCGGCATGCCGTTTCGCCTGCTGCAGATCGGCAGCGGTGTGTTGCTCGTGCCGCTGGCGGTGCGCTATCTGGGATCCGAGCGCTTCGGCCTCTGGGCCGCGATCACGGCCCTGGCACCGGTCGTGGCACTGGCCGACCTCGGCATCGGCAATGGCTTGATCAACGCCGTCGCGGCGGGCATGGCGCGCGATGACACGGCCGCGACCCGGCGCGCCGTCAGTTCGAGCCTCGCGGCGGTAGCGACGATGGCCGGCCTCCTGCTGCTGGTGCTGGCGGTGCTTTCCGGGACGATCGACTGGGCCGGATTGTTCAACGTCACCGGCACCGCCGCCGCCGCCGATGCGGCGCCGGCGACCCTCGCCTATATCGCCTGCTGCCTGGCGCTGCTACCCCTCACCCTGATCAGCCGGCTGCGGGCCGGACTGCAGGAATCCTTCATCAGCAGCGGCTGGGAGGCGGCCGGCGTGGCAACCGCGCTGCTCGGCTTCATCCTGGCCATCCGGATGCAGGCCGGCATGGCGACGCTGCTGGTGGCGATCGGCCTGCCGCCGGTCATCGCCGGCATCGGCAACGGCGTGGCGCTCCTTAGCCGCCAGGCCTGGCTGCGGCCGCGCCGCTTCGACATCGCGTTCACGGCGCTGAAGCCGGTGCTGCGGCTGGGCTTCCTGTATTTCGTCCTGATGGCCGCGACGGCGCTGGCCAACACCGTCGACAGCATCGTCGCGATCCGCATGTTCGGCCCCGAAGCGGCCAGCATGGTCGGCATTTCCGGCAAGATCTTCGGGGCCGGCCAGGCACTGGTGCTGGCCGCGCTGACGCCGCTCTGGCCGGCCTTCAGCGAGGCACTGGCGCGGCACGATTTGGCCTGGGTGCGCCGGACCCTGCTGCTGGCACTGGCGGCCGGTGCCGGCGGCGGAGGTCTGGTCGCTCTGGCACTCGCCCTCGTCACCAACCCGGCGGTGCATCTCTGGGTCGGCCCGAGCATGACGATTCCGGCCTCGCTGCTGATCGCCAACGCCCTCTGGCTGACCCTGATCGGCACCGGCAACGCCTTCGGCATGCTGCTGAACGGGGCCGGCATCATCCGGCTGCAGATCATCGCGGCGCTCGGCTATAGCGCGCTCGCCTTCAGCCTGAAGCTGATCCTGCCGCATTACCTCGACAGTGCCGGCATCGTCTGGGCCACGGTCATCGGCTATGGCGGCATCGTCGTGCCGCTTTATGCTCATGCGGCGCTGCGCTACATCAGGTCGCCCCCATCGGTTTGACCGGCTTCCCGGCCGGTAACCGGAGAAGAGCTGGATTGCCTATCCCGCGAAGGCCGCAACGAAACCGATCGACAGCCCTGACATGCACATTCTCTCGATCCATGCCGCCACCCATGATAGCGCCGCGGCCCTGTTCCGCGACTACGACCTGCTGGCCGCGGTGCAGCAGGAACGGCTGACTCGCCGCAAAGGCGCCGGCGGCCAGCCGGTCGAGGCAATCGATGAGGTGCTGGCGATTGCCGGGCTGACGCGCCGCGATGTTGATGTCCTCGTGCTCAGCCGGGCACATTACCCTGTTCGTTTTTTCAACGGGTTCAACGCCTATAAGCGGCTCGAAGACGGGGTGAACCGCTATTTCGGCAAGCATCGCAATCGCGATGTCGTCGACGAAATGCGCCGGGCCGGCACTGCCAGCGCCAATGCCGTGTTCAAAACCGCGGCATTCCTGGCTCAAAACGGGCTGCGCCCGGGCATTCCGGTGCTCTTCAGCAACCATCATTACGCGCATGGGCTCTCGGCACTGTTCCACACCGACTGGGATGACGCGTTGATCTATACCGCCGATGGCTGCGGCGACAATGTCCATTACAGCCACCGCCTGCTGCGCAACGGCGCCCTCGACTGCCTGTTCGGCGATGATCGCTGGCTGGCGCAGAAACGCCGGGTCGACAGCCTGGGCCTGGCCTATGGCTACGCCACCCAGGCGCTGGGCTATCGGATGAACCGGCACGAGGGCAAGCTGACCGGCCTTGCCGGCTTCGGCAACCCGACCCGGGCCGAGGCCATCGCCAATCATTTCACCGTCGGCGACGACGGACGGGTCGACAGCGACTTCGCGTCCGACGCCGCCATGCAGGCCGAGATCAGAGCCGTGGCCAGGACCTGCGAGCCGGCCGACATGGCGGCCTCGATCCAGCAGGTGCTGGAGGACACGATCCTGGCCTCAGTCAAGCGGCTGCTCGACCGGCACGGCCCGCGGCGCCTGTGCCTGGCCGGCGGCGTCTTTGCCAATGTCAGGCTGAACCGCCTGCTCTGCGAAGCCGCGGATCTCGACGAGATCTTCATCTTCCCGGCCATGGGCGACGAGGGGCTGGTGATCGGCGGCGCGCTGCAATATTTGCTCGAGCGCGACGGGTCCCGGGTGTGGCTCGACCGCCGCCGCCGCCTCGACCATATTTATTGGGGGCGTGACTACAGCGCCGATATCGATCGCGCCCTGGCCGCGGCCGCCGATATCCGCAAGCTGCCCGGCGATCCGGTCGCCGTGACATCGGGACTGCTCACCGAAGGTTTGGTCGGCGCCATCTATGAAGGCCGCATGGAGTTCGGTCCGCGGGCGCTCGGAGCCCGCTCGATCCTGGCCTCGCCGGCCGACGCTGCTGTCAACCAGCGCATGAACGCGCGCCTGAACCGCACCGAGTTCATGCCCTTTGCCCCCTATGTCCTGGAGGAAGACGCCGCCATCGTCTTCGGAGTGACGGCGGCGAACCGCTATGCCTGCCGCTTCATGACCATCACCACGGCTGTCCGGGACGCTTGGCGCGAGCGCATCCCGGCCGTCGTCCATGTCGACGGCACTGCGCGGCCGCAGATTGTCGAGGCCGCCACCAATCCGCTCTATGCCGGCATTCTCGGCCACTTCAAGCAGGCGACCGGGCTGCCGGTACTGGTCAATACCAGCTTCAACGCCCATGAGGAGCCGATCATCAACCGGCCCGAAGAATGCGTGGGCGCGCTGCAGCGTGACCGCATCGATTTCGTCGTGACCCGTCAGGGGGTCTATCGGCGCGGCTGATCCGGCGGCGGCTCGCCTTGCCGGGCCGCCAGCGTGGCGGTCGCCGCGACGATGAACAGGGCGGACAGAAACCACTCCTGCCAGACGCCGAAGCTGACCAGCGCCACGGAAAGCCCGCCGAAGCAGGCGGCGGCAAAGCCCGCCTGCGCGCTTCGGCTGCGCCAGTCCCGCGCCGTAAAGGCACGGGCCAGCACGAGCAGCAGGGCCCCGAACCACAATGCCGCCCCGATCCCGCCCAATTCGAGCCAGACCTGCAGGATCGCATTGTGCGGATGCAGAGGCATGATGACGCTGTTGATCGGCACCATGTCGGTTGGCCGCCCCTCGGCATCGCAGCGGTGGACCACCACGCGCGCATCGCCGCCGGGGATGCGCCGCGCCGCGTCGAGCCCCCAGCCGAAGACGGGATGCTCGGCGATCCGGTCAGCGGCGAAATCCCAGATATAGAGGCGATGCAGCGCCGAAGCCTTCTCGTTCGCCAGCCAGCAAGTCGTCGCGGCATCGGGGTGGTAGGGCAGGATCGCCGGCAGGCCGATGATGGCCGCCGCCAGCAGGCCGAGCAGCAGGTAGCGCAGCCGCGGCACGAGAAACACGGCGGCGCCGACCGCCAGCGCCACCGCCAGCGCCATCTTGGCCGAGAGACTCGAGGTGACGAGAATGGCGAGCGCGCCGATCAGCAGCTGCAGCACCGCCAGCCGGCGCGCCCCGCCTCGCCACAGTCCGAGCAGCAGCGGCACCATCAGAATGGAATGGATGGTGGCGCCGCGGCCATAGAACAGCGCGACATCGTAATGGGGCGCTTGCGGGCCGTGGAGATGGTAGCCCAGCCAGCCATGGCACAGCACGAGATCGACCACGACAATTGCGCTCGCGACCGAGAAACCGAGGGCGAGTGCCACCAGGCAGGGGCCGAGCCGCTCCAGCGGCAGGATCCGCAACCAATGGACGAGCGCGATGCCGGTGACGAATAGCCCGGCCAGCCGCAGCCCGAGCGACAGTGCTGCATGGGCATCGAGCGACCACAGGCTGGACAGCAGCATCCAGGCGAAAACCGGGGCGAAGACCGCGAGGCCGCGCAGGATCCCGCGCCCATCGAGCGCGCCTGCCCGCCAGGCGGTGACGGCGGCGCCCAGCCCCAGCGCCAGCAGGGCCGGGACCGCGCCGAGCGGTGCGACATAGACCAGCGGACCGAGCACGGCCAGCAGCGTCGGCAGGATATTGGCCACGGAAAACAGCGTCCGGATCGATCGGCGGTCGCGCGGCGCGCTATCGGCCATGGGGCGGGGAATCCTCTGTGACAGGGCGGCGCTGGCCCGCTCTTAGGGAGCGGCCGGCACGGTGTCAAGCCGCGCAGCGCCGCTTGTCCGGGCAGCTTGTCACAACGGCACAGGGAATATTCGCCACACCGCCTGCGTCAAACGCTCGGTTCGATCATCACCGGCCGACACGGGCCGTCGTTTCCATTGCAACAGCGCTGCGCCTGCCTCGGCGCAACGACATCGAGGATGCCATGACCCTCCCTGATTTATTTCGCACGATAAAGGCTTGGTCCGCCCAGGCGCTGGCAGCCGGCTTGCTGGTGTTGCTGCCCGTCGCGGCGAATGCCGATGGCCTCTCGGCCACGGCGACGATCTCGTCGTCGCCGAACAGCGGCGGCGGGTACCATTATGAGCTGGTCCTGAACAATACCGGAACGACCACGATCGGCACCTTCTGGTTCGCCTGGGTCCCCGGCTTCAACTTCATGCAAGCGTCGCCCTCCAATGTCCAGACCCCGGCGAATTGGACCTTTAATCTGTTCAATGGCGGTGGGACCTCGATCCAATATGTGACGACGAACGCGCTGCTTGCTGCTGGCGGCACGCTGTCCGGATTTTCCTTCGACAGCCCGCTCACCCCGGCGCAGATGACCTCGACGACCTCGTCGTCCCAGGGCAATGTCGTCGATACCTCCTTCGTCTATAACGCCGCGCCCTTTAGCGACACAGGCGAAAAGATCGTGCCCAGCGTCGTCACTGCCCTGCCGGCCTCGCCGGTCGTCGCCTCGGTGCTGCCGGGCGGTCGTTCGGTCCAGGTCGGGACGACCGCGACGGTCTTTGCCACCATGCTGAATGGCGGCTCGTCGAGCGTGTCGGGTTGCGACGTCGCCCTGCCCGCCTCGGCGCCGGCCGGGTTGTCGATCGCCTATCAGACCACCGACCCCACGACCAACGCACTCACCGGCACACCGAACACGCCGGTGTCGATCGCCGGCAACAACGGCGCGCAGAGCTTCCTCCTGTCCTTCGCGAGCAGTTCGGCCGTCACCGCCCAAGGCCTGGCTCTGGATTTCGGCTGCAGCGGTTCGATGCCGGTTACCACCATTCCCGGCGTCAATACCGTCGACCTGCTGTTCTCGTCGACACCGATCCCCGACATCATCGCGCTCGCCGCCACGGCGTCCGGAAACGGCATCGTCACCGTGCCGCAATCGACCAACGGCGCCAGCGCCTTTGCCGTCGCCAGCGACAATGCCGGCGCCGCCGGCAGCCTCACCGTCAGCACGGATACCGGCAGCGCCACCTTGCCGCTGTCGATAAATCTCTGCCAGACCGACCCGTCGACGGGCGCCTGCATGGCCGCGCCGACCCCTACGGTCACGATCAGCGACGCCGCCGGCGCCACGCCGACCTTCTCGATCTTCATCACCGCCTCGGCGCCGATATCCCTCGATCCGGCCAATTCCCGCATCTTCCTGCGCTTCATGGATAGCAGCGGCGTCTCGCATGGTTCGACCAGCGTCGCGGTCGATACCAACTAGGACATCACGACGGACATTATGGCGGGCGGGCAAACGAGGCCCGCCCACCGCGCCCGCGGAACCGTTCCGCATCCACCCCCCTCCGTTCCGGCGAAAGCGCTCGCATTACGCTTGTGGGGCAGCGCGCATAGCCTATAGTGGTTGAAACCACACACCGGAGGAATATGAGAATGCGAGCTCTTTCCCTTCTATCGGTGCTCGTCCTGGCTTTGGCGGCGTGCGATGCGCCGGATCCTGCTGCCTTCAAGTCGCAGCGTGCCGACACCATGACCGGCACGCATGTCGACGGCGTCGACCCGGGTAATGTCGACAGCGCGGTCGATACGCATTGGCTCGAAAAGATGCTGCGGAATATCCCCAACAACCCAAGTTGACGCCTCGGCAGGCCTTCCTGGGCCTGCACACCTTTCAGGGTCTGAGCAGCGTTGGATTTGCCCGCTTCCGAGCAAATCCAACGCTGATTTGAGCCAGGCGAGGCTGCCCTACCGGTTCATCCGATTATCGACCAGCCCCTCGACCACCGAGGGATCGGCCAGGGTCGAGGTATCGCCCAGTGCTCCCTGCTCATTGGCGGCGATCTTGCGCAGGATGCGGCGCATGATCTTGCCCGACCTTGTCTTGGGCAGGCCCGGCGCCCATTGGATGAAATCAGGTGTCGCAATCGGCCCGATCTCCTTGCGCACCCAGGCGACCAGCTCCTTGCGCAGCGCCTCGGTCGGCTCTTCGCCGGCCATCAGCGTGACATAGGCGTAGATGCCCTGGCCCTTGATGTCGTGCGGGAAGCCCACGACCGCGGCCTCGGCGACCTTGGTGTGGGCGACCAGCGCGCTCTCGATCTCGGCCGTCCCTAAGCGATGGCCGGCGACATTGATGACGTCGTCGACCCGGCCGGTGATCCAGTAATAGCCATCCTCGTCGCGCCGGCAGCCGTCGCCGGTGAAATAGAAGCCGGGATATGTCGAGAAATAGGTCTCGATGAAGCGCTTATGGTCGCCGAAGATCGTGCGCATCTGGCCGGGCCAGCTATCGGCGATGCACAGATTGCCCTCGGTGGCACCCTGCAGCTCCTTGCCCTCGGCATCGACGATCAGCGGCTTCACGCCGAAGAACGGCTTGGTCGCCGAGCCCGGCTTCTGCGGGATGGCGCCGGGCAGCGGTGTGATCAGGATGCCGCCGGTCTCGGTCTGCCACCAGGTATCGACGATCGGGCAGCGCTTGTCGCCGACATGCTCCCAATACCACAGCCAGGCCTCGGGATTGATCGGCTCGCCGACCGAGCCCAGCAGACGCAGGCTCTTGCGGCTGGTGCGCTCGACCGGCCCCAGCCCCTCGCGCATCAGCGCGCGAATCGCGGTCGGTGCCGTATAGAAGATCGAGACCTGGTGCTTGTCGATGACCTGCCAGAAGCGCGAGGCGTCGGGGTAGTTGGGCACGCCCTCGAACATCAGCGTGGTGGCACCATTGGCCAGCGGGCCATAGAGGATATAGCTGTGGCCGGTGACCCAGCCGACATCGGCGGTGCACCAATAGACCTCGCCCGGCCGGTAATCGAAAACCAGCTTATGGGTCAGGGCCGCATAGACCAGATAGCCGCCGGTGGTGTGCAGCACGCCCTTGGGCTGGCCGGTCGAGCCCGAAGTATAGAGGATGAACAGCGGATCCTCGGCACTCATCTCGGTCGGCGGGCAATCACCCGAGACCTTGGCGATTTCGTCGTGGTACCAGTGGTCGCGTCCCTCCTTCCAACCGATCTTGCCACCGGTGCGCTTGACCACGATGACGGTCTCGACCTCGGGGCAGGCATCGAGGGCGACATCGGCATTGGCTTTGAGCGGCACGTGTTTGCCACCGCGTACCCCTTCATCGGCGGTGATGAGCACGTTGGCCTTGGCGTCGCGGATGCGGCCGATCAGGCTGTCCGGCGAGAAGCCGCCGAACACCACCGAATGGACGGCACCGATCCGGGCGCAGGCGAGCATGGCAAAGGCCGCCTCGGGGATCATCGGCAGATAGATGGTGACCCGGTCGCCCTTCTCGACGCCGCGCGCCTTCAGCACATTGGCCAGGCGCGAGACCTGCTCGTGCAGTTCCCGAAAGGTGATCTTGCGCGAGACGGTGGGATCGTCGCCTTCCCAGATGATCGCGACATCGTCGGCCTTGGTCGCCAGATGGCGGTCGATGCAATTGGCCGCGGCGTTGAGCGTGCCGTCCTCGAACCATCTGATCGAGACATCGCCGGTGAAGCTGGTGTTCTTGACCTTGGTATAGGGCTTGATCCAATCGAGCATGCGGCCCTGCTCGCCCCAGAAGATGTCCGGCTCGTCGAGCGACAGGCGATAGCCCTGCTCATACGCGGCCTTGTCGATGGTTTCGGGTCCGGCGAACCCCTCGGGTGCCGGGATCAGGGTGGGGCTGGTCATGGCGATGGAACTCCCTCAAGGGGGCAATCCGCCCCCGCGCCGGTCGAGTTTGCAATCGACCTACTTGTTTCGGCCGGAGTATCGGAAGATTCTGTCTGCGATACAAGCTGCGACACATGGCCATCGCCCCCTTTCCGGCCCCGGCGCCGCCGGGTTCCCGATGGTCCGACAAGGAGTTGACCCGAATGCTGCTGCACCATGCCGCGTGGCCCGAAGTCGAGGCCTATCTCACCCGCTCGACCGGAATTCTGATGCCGATCGGCTCGACCGAGCAGCACGGGCCCAATGGGCTGGTCGGTACCGACGCGATCTGCGCCGAGGCGATAGCCAAGGCGGTCGGCGAGGCGGCCGAGGCGCTGGTCGGCCCGACCATCTCGGTCGGCATGGCGGTGCACCACATGGGGTTCCCGGGCACGATGACGCTGCGGCCCTCGACCCTGATCCAGCTCATGCAGGACTACGTCATGTCGCTGGCGAAGCACGGCTTCCGCCGGTTTTTCTTCCTCAACGGCCATGGCGGCAACATCGCCACGGTGCAGGCCGCCTTCTACGAGATCTATGCCGCGAGTGAAGGGGCGCTGGGCGCCGCACCGGCCGGCTTTGGCGAGATCCAGTGCAAACTGGTGAATTGGTGGGATTCGCCGGCGACAGCCAAGCTGTGCCGCGAGCTCTTCGGCGACCAGGACGGCGCCCACGCCACCGCCTCGGAAGTGGCGATCACGCAATACCTCTATCCCGAGACGATCAAGCGCGTCGTGCTCGACCCGCCCAAGGCGCCGAACGGCCGCTTCCACGGCCCGGCCGACTATCGCCGCCGCTTCCCCGATGGCCGCATCGGCTCGAATCCTGGGCTGGCGACGCCGGAAAAGGGCAAGCAGATCTTCGACGTGGCCGTGCCGGATCTGGCGCGGATGTATCGGGAGTTTGCCGCGAGCTGAAGTGGCGGCGAGACGCTGGTCGTTTCGGGCAGCGCCTTTGCCCTCGATCCCGGTGGGGCGAGGGTTGAGCGGACGGCAAGCATCGACAGAGGCGGAAGTCACGTACGCTACGGCGGATCGCTGCCGGTCGTAGCGAGAGACGGCCGAGGCGGTACCCGCGGCGGTTCCAGCTCCGCCATCTCGGCGGGCTCCGCTTTCGGTGCTTCCGGCGCCTCTGCATAAGGTGAACCCGGCACTTGGGCCTCGGCTTCCGCTTGCGCCCAGGGCTCGGTCCGCCACAGATCCCAATCCGGGTCGATCCTGAGATAGATGCAGATCCGGTCGATGATCTCGCTGATCGGCAAGTTGAGCAGATCCTCGTCGAGATCCTCGTCCCGCAAATGCTCATCGAGGCTCTCGCGCATCCCGGCGAGCAGGTCTTCGCGCATACCGCGCTCCCGGCCATGGGTATCGATCGACTGCTCGACAGCGCGCTTGACCCGCGCCTTCTGCTGGCTCCGATGTGCGTTGCGGGCGGCATTCGCGCGCTTGGTCTGTTCTGCGGCCAGCTTCTCGGCCAGTTCCTGGCCGTCCTGGCGGATCCTGGCATGGAGCGCCAGGCACAGCCTGATGCCGCGGCTCAGGCGCTGGAAGGTCAACCCGACTTCGCCGCGCGGCTGCTTGCCCTTCG
>Ga0302314_10004524_pt1 | contig 25542 bp, 26 predicted proteins | sample III_Palsa_N2_3_FD_200533 | JGI IMG/M metagenome (GOLD analysis project Ga0302314, IMG submission 200533) | Peat permafrost microbial communities from Stordalen Mire near Abisko, Sweden - III_Palsa_N2_3 | ecosystem: Environmental > Terrestrial > Soil > Palsa > Peat permafrost | place: Sweden... | reverse complement strand
CCATGGACATCGGCGGGGTGATGTTGAACCCGCCCCGGCCCGACTTGGCCAGGCCCGTACGGGCATAGGAAACGATTACGGCTTCACGCGACATGAGTGATCCTCCCTGGATTTGGCCAACCTTATGGTCGGGACTTCCGACGCTGGCAACTTCTCGTGGGCAGAAAACATAACGGATGTTGGGACGGCAAGTGGGGGAGGTCCATGCTGCTTCTGTTCCCCAGGGCGGCCGCTACGACAGTCGCTGCACTATGGGGTTGGAGATTTCGTTGGTGAAGGTCATGTCAGCGGCATGATCGAGCCCTGACAGTAAACCGGCGCGCGTCAGTTTCACGGAAGGAACGCCGGGCCCCGGATCACCATCGAACAGAGGTCCCCCATCGGTAAGGATCAGCCTGCTATTGCCGCCGCCCGTAGAGTCCACTGGAAGGCCGGCCAGCGGGGCGTCTAGCTGGAATTGCAGTTCGACGTCGTATCGGTCTGGATCGAAGGCGAAGACCGAAATCCACCGCCGGTCAGCGCTGATTAGGATGCCATAGTCGGCGCGATGGATCGTTTCGTAGAGCTCGAATATCGCGCGAGCATTGGCTACCGGCGCGGCAACCCGGCACTCGCGAGTCCGTGCTGCTTTCCAAGCCGTGATGAGTTGGCCCGTCGCGACCTCCACCCGCGCAATCCGATATTGGCCTTCGCTATATTCCAGGCTTCCCGCGCCGGGACCGGGAAGGTCCCAGCCGGCAAACGCAGTCACGGTAATCTCGGTTCGTTGCGCTTCGTCGGGTCGTGTGTTGTCATCAACAACGGTCGAGACGTTATGGCGACCCAGTTCATGACGGGTTCGCGCATCAGAATAGGGCGTCGCACCAACCGCAATGGCTAGCTTCGCGGTCGAATCTTTGCTCGGCTCCAACAGGCAACCTTGCAGCAGTTCGCGGGCGGACGCGCCGTGGCCAGTTTCCTGGGGCAAAGCGCGAATGGGCGACATGACGATCAACGCCGCCAATACCGCCAGACCTACAGACTTCATCGCCGGCCCCGCCTACCGACTTGGTCATAGACGCTGAGTTGATCCGTAGGGATGTTGCGCGTCAAGCACCGGCCAAATATCAGCGTGGCTTTGGGCTACCAGCCGAGCTCGCTGTGCGAGCCTAGCCGCACCAGGACGAGGGTGGCGGCGTCCGGCTTGCGATAGATGAGCACGAGATCCGGTCTGATATGGCAGTCGCGATGGTCCGCCCAATCTCCGGTGAGAGGGTGATCGAAATTGCGCCGGGGCAGGGGGTTATCTACGGCAAGTTGGTCCAACACGGCGGACAAGGTCGCGTCGAGCGTTTTGCCGTGCTGGCCCGACTTCTCGCGTCTGTAGTCGCGACGGAAACGGCTGGTGAGTTCAATCGCCCGCATTCAGATCGGCGAGTAGCGCGTCGACGGTCTGAAAGCGCGGCAGGCCACCCCTGCGGGCTTCCTTCATCGCCTCAATTGTCTCGGCATTGGGAATCAGCGGCTCGAAGGGCAGCGCCTTTTCAGCGGCGATCCGTGTCATCATTAGGCGGAAGGCGTCGGACACCGTCAGACCCATCGCCGCGAGCACGACAGCGGCTTCCTGCTTGATGCGCTCGTCGATGCGGGCGCGGACTACGGCGTTCTCGGTCACGACTCACCTCCGGGCTACAATGTAGCACAAAAAGCTGGAAGACGCCAATTTGGCGGCCCTCCTTCTCGCACCCGTCGGTTCGCAACAGGTGGCGCGCGCCAACGCGCGCGCGATCCGCTAGAAACACCCCATGTCCCTCGCTCAGCCCGCGCCAGACCAGACCGTGCTTGTGCGCCGCGCCGCCATCGCGGACGCCCTGCGCAAGATCGTTGGCGCGGACAGCCTGATTGAAAGCCCCGAGGGCCTGAAACCCTTCGAGTCCGACGGCCTGACCGCCTATCGCCAGCCGCCGATGCTGGCGGTGTTGCCGCAGACGCGGGACCAGGTCGCCGCCGTGCTGCGCTATTGCGGCGACAACGGCGTGCGGGTGGTGCCGCGCGGGTCGGGCACGTCACTGTCCGGCGGCGCGCTGCCGCTGGAGGACGCGGTGCTGCTGGTGATGTCCAAGTTCAGCCGCATCCTGTCGATCGACTATGAGAACCGCCTGGCCGTGGTCGAACCCGGCGTCACCAACCTGGCCATCACCCGCGCCGTCGAAGGGCGCGGCCTCTATTACGCGCCTGACCCCTCGAGCCAGATCGCCTGCTCCATCGGCGGCAATGTCGCCGAGAACTCCGGCGGGGTGCATTGCCTGAAGTATGGCCTGACCACCAACAATGTGCTCGGCGTGGAGTTGATCCTGCTCACTGGTGAGACAGTCCGGCTGGGCGGCCAGGCGCTGGATGGGCCGGGCTATGACCTGCTCGGCCTTGTGGTTGGCTCGGAGGGACTGCTGGGCGTGGTGGTCGAAGTGACCGTGCGCCTGCTGCCCGCGCCCGAGGCCGCCCGGGCGCTGCTCATCGGCTTCGGCAGCGTCGAGGCGGGCGGCCAGTGCGTGGCGGACATTATCGGCGCCGGTATCATTCCCGCCGGCATGGAGATGATGGACCGCAACGCCGTGGTCGCCGCCGAGGCCTTCGTCCACGCCGGCTATCCCACCGACGTCGCCGCCCTGCTGATCGTCGAGGTCGATGGGCCAGAGGCGGAGTGCAGCCACTTGGCCGGCTTGATCGAGAACATCGCCCAGCGCAACGGCGCCACCGAATTCCGCGTTTCCCGCGACGAGGCCGAGCGGCTGGCCTTCTGGGCCGGGCGCAAGGCGGCCTTCCCCGCCGTGGGCCGGATCGCGCCGGACTACTATTGCATGGACGGCACCATCCCGCGCCGGAAGCTGCCCCAGGTGCTGGCCCGGATCGAGGCCCTGGCCGAGCAATACGGCCTGGGCGTCGCCAATGTCTTCCACGCCGGCGACGGCAACCTGCACCCGCTGATCCTCTATGACGCTCACAAGCCCGGCGACCTGGACAAGGCCGAGGCCATGGGCGCGGACATCCTGCGCACCTGCGTCGAGGTGGGCGGGGTGCTGACCGGCGAGCATGGGGTGGGCGTGGAGAAACGCGAACTGATGCCGGCCATGTTCGACGACGTGGACCTGGACTATCAGGCGCGGGTCAAGGCGGTGTTCGATCCAGCGGGCCTGCTCAATCCCGGCAAGGTCTTTCCATTGCTGCATCGCTGCGCTGAAGAAGGCCGGGTGCATGTGCACGCCGGCCAGACGCGGTTTCCTGAACTGCCGCGGTTTTGATGGGCCGGATGATGGTCATGAAACACCTCTTCCGAAGGGAGAGGGAGGGGCCCAGCGAAGCTGGGAGGGTGAGGGGTTACGCGGTTGCCGGGCAAGGCGCCGACGACTCAGCTTTATCCTGCACCGTCCCTAATCCCTCATCCTCCCGCGCCCTTGGCGCGGGCCCCTCCTTCTCCCTCCGGGAGAAGGTTTGGACGGGGCGCCTCCTTTGAGCGGCCTTCACAAACCCCGCGACGAAGCTGATCTGGTCGAACTCGTCACCAAGACCGCTGCCAGCAAAGGCCATCTCCTCATCGAAGGCGGTGGCAGCCGCTCGCGGATCGGCGCGGCGCCGGCTGAGGGCGCGGAGCGGATGGACCTCAGAGCCTTCAGCGGCGTCATCGACTATGAACCCACGGAACTGGTGCTGACGGCCGGCCCTGCCACGCCGATGGACGAGATCGAGGCCCTGCTAACGGCGAACAACCAGATGCTGGCGTTCGAGCCGCCACGCCATGCGCACCTCGGCGGGCGCGCGGGCGCCATTCCCACCTTGGGCGGCGCGCTGGCGTCCAACGCGGCTGGCTCCCGGCGATTGTCGGCCGGCGCGGCGCGGGATCACTTCCTCGGCTTCCGCGCGGTATCCGGACGCGGCGAGGCCTTCAAGGCCGGCGGCAAGGTGGTCAAGAACGTCACCGGCTTCGACCTGTCCAAGGTTATGGCCGGCTCCTGGGGGACGCTGGCGGTGCTGACCGAGGTCAGCGTCAAGGTCCTGCCGAGGCCGCCCTTCACGGCGACGCTGGTCCTGTCAGGTCTAGATCCGGTCCGCGCCTGCGCCGCCTTGGCCAAGGCCTGCGCCTCGCCAGCGCCGATTACCGGCGCCGCCCATCTGCACATCCATGAGGGCCGACCCGCCACCCTGTTGCGCCTGGAGGGTTTCGAGCCTTCGGTGCGCGTACGCATCGACGCGCTACGAGCCTTGCTCGCCGGGTTCGATAAGGCCGAGCTGTTGGAGGGTGACGACAGCCTGGGCCTCTGGCGCGAGATCGGCGAGGTCGCGCCGCTGGGCCCGCTGACCAGCCCGCTCTGGCGCGTGTCCATCCCCGCGGCCGAGGCGCCGACGCTGGTGGCGGGCCTCGCGCCCGAGACCTGGATGATGGACTGGGCCGGCGGGCTGGTCTGGGTCGCCGCCGATGAGGCGCCGCGCCTGCCGGGCCGCGATGGGCACGTCCAATACTGGGGCGGCGCGCCCGCCGACGCCAAACCCGATGCCGCCACTCAGCTGTCGGCCGCCGCCCTGCGGATTTCCCAGGGTTTGAAGGCGGCGTTCGATCCGGCGGACGTGTTCAATCGCGGCCGGCTCTTCCAGCCGCTGGGAGCTGGCTGAGATGCAGACTCGCTTCACCGCCGACCAGCTGGCCGATCCGGACACCGCCGTCTCCGAGACGATGATCCGCAAATGCGTCCACTGCGGCTTCTGCACGGCCACCTGCCCGACCTATGTCCTGCTCGGCGACGAGCTCGATAGCCCGCGCGGAAGGATCTATCTGATCAAGGAGATGCTGGAGGCGGACGCCGATCCGACGCCGGAAGTGGTCAAACACATCGACCGCTGCCTCTCCTGCCTGGCCTGCACCACCACCTGCCCGTCCGGCGTCGACTACGCCAAGCTGATCGACCACGCGCGGGACTATGTGGAGCAGCGCTACGAACGACCATTCGCCGACCGCGCGTGGCGTAACCTGCTGGCTTGGCTGCTGCCGAACCGGGGGCGGTTCGCAGCGGCCTTAAGCCTCGCGCCCCTGGCCAAACCGTTCGCCCCCCTGCTCGCACGTGTGCCGGCGCTGAAGCCGGCCGCCGCCATGCTGGCCCTGGCGCCGCGCCGCCGGCCGGCGCTTTGGCGCGCGCGACCGGCGCATGATCACCCCAACGGCCGGGTCATCCTGCTGCAAGGCTGCGCCGAGCCTGTCCTCGCGCCCCAGGTGCGCGCGGCCACGGTCCGGCTTCTGAACCGCGTGGGGTATGAGGCGGTGTTCGTCCAAGGCGAAGGCTGCTGTGGCGGCCTGACCCTGCATATGGGCAAGGCCGACGCCGCCCGCGCCGCCGCCCGCCGCAACATCGCCGCCTGGAGCGCGGAGATCGCCAAGGGCGACATCGCCGCCATCCTCACCACCGCCTCCGGATGCGGGGTGATGCTGGAGGATTACGGCCACTTGTTCCGTGACGACCCTGCCTTGGCTGAACCCGCCAAACAGGTCTCCGACCTGGCCCAGGACATCGCCGAATTCATTGATCGGATCGGCCTTCCGCCCGTCGTCGATCACCCAGGGCTTAGCGTCGCCTATCACGCCGCCTGCACGCTGCAGCACGGGCAGAAGATCACTGTCGCGCCCAAGCGGCTGCTGGTCGCCGCCGGCTTCGCGGTGCGCGACATTCCCGAGGGCCACCTCTGCTGCGGCTCGGCGGGGACCTACAACATTCTGCAATCCGAGATCGCCAGCCGGCTGCTGGAGCGAAAGCTGGAAAACATCGACCGCACCGGCGCCGACCTCATCGCCGCCGGTAACATCGGTTGCCTGACCCAGATCGCCAGCGGCTCGCAGCGGCCTATCGTCCACACGATCGAACTGCTGGATTGGGCGACGGGAGGGCCGCGACCGGGGGGTATGGCCGACCTCTGATCATGTTGGCAGGCTCGGCCGATGGAACGGAGCTGGTCCGGCCCTGTTCCCAACCTCAGGAGGCCAATCATGCCCAATTCCAAAGCCGGCTCTGAGCGGGGCCGCACCGACGAGAACGAAGACCTGCGTTCGGGAAGCCCGCCGCGCCACGCCACCCAGCCGAAGGGCGCGGGCGACTCGAACGTGTCGCCAAAAACCCGCACCAATCCGAATACGGGCGAGCCCAATCCAAAGCGTGGAGATCATTGATGAAAGCCGTTCGCATCCACCGCTTTGGGATCCCAGCGTGCTGCAGGTGGATGAGATCGATCGCGCCAAGCCCACGGGCGACCAGCTGCTGATCAAGGTCAGCGCCGCCAGCGTCAATCCTGTGGGCTACAAGATTCGCCAGGGCGGCTATCCGAGGGTGACCGAGGACAAGCTGCCGATCACCCTGGGCCGCGATATTGCCGGCGTCGTCGAAACGGCGGGCGGAGGCTTCAAGGTCGGCGACGAGGTCTATGCCCACCTCGACTGGGCGGATGGCGGCTATGCGGAATACGCCGTGGTCGCGCCGGTCGGCGTGGCGGCCAAGCCGAAGAGCCTGGACATGATCCAGGCGGCGGCAGTGCCGCTAGCCGCGACCACCGCCTGGCAGGGCCTGTTCCAGCATGGCGATCTAAAGCGCGGCCAGAAGGTGCTGATCCATGGCGCCGCGGGCGGCGTGGGCGGCTTCGCCGTCCAGTTCGCCAAGGCCGAGGGCGCCTATGTCTACGCCACCGCCTCGGGCGAAGGCGTGCAGGCGGTGCGCGACGACGGCGCCGACGAGGTGATCGACTACAAGAAGCAGAAGTTCGAGGACGTGGCCAAGGACGTCGACCTGGTGTTCGACCTGATCGGCGGCGACACCCAGGCGCGCTCCTTCGCCGTGCTCAAATCCGGCGGCGCCCTGATCTCGACGGTGCAGGAGCCGGACAAGGCCAAGGCTGCGGAGAAAAACCTCACCGCCAAACGCTATATGGCCGAGCCCAACGCCGACCATCTGAAGCGCATCGGCGAGCTGATCGACGCCGGCAAGGTCAAGGTGGTGGTGGCCGAGACCTTCCCGTTGGACCAGGCGTCCGCCGCCCACGCGAGCCTGGAGAACGACCATCCGCGCGGCAAGATCGTGCTGAAGGTGGGGTGAGCCGAAACCGAGAACCGCCGTTCCCCAGGCCTTGTGCCTGGGGTCCATTGAGCACGACGGGTTCAAGGTTCGCTGCGGCGGAACCGTTCATGCTTCACGTCAAGCGTTCGCGTCCAATGGGCCCCAGGCACAAGGCCTAGGGAACGGCGTCAATTACACCCCAGCCCGCACAACCACCGGCTCATGCCGGATGGTGCAGGTGACCGAATTGGCGATGGCGCATCTGGCGGGGACGTCGTGATGCACGCGCAGGGCCAGGTCGGCGTCGTCGGTGGCGCGGATGGTGACGTGCGGCCGCAAGGTGACCTCGGTGATGCGGTCGCCAGCCTTGGCGTCCTCGACCATCTTGCCGATCGCGTCGTCACGATAGGCGAGCACGGAAATCCCGGCTTCCGAGGCCAGATGCAGGTACCAGAGCTTGTGGCAGGCCGAGACGGCGGCGACCAACAGCTGCTCGGGATTCCAGCGGTCGAGGTCGCCGCGAAAGGCGGGGTCTGATGAGCCAAGGATAGGCGGTTTGCCCTCGGCGCTGATCACATGCTCACGGCCATAGGCGCGATAGCTCTCGGTCCCTGCGCCGCGATTGCCGGTCCATTCCACCGAGACGTCGTAGCGGTGTTTTCGGGCCATCCTTCCCTCCATTCTCAAAAGGTGTCGGCGGTCCCCGATCTAGCTCGTCGGAGAAATCATAGCTAGAAACGTAAGCGCCGCTGGGGAAGGCGGCGCTCGCTCATCAGGCCCCGCGAACATCCATGCAGACCCCCAAGGGCTTCGCGCCGAGACAGTTGATTCCCGGATGGCTGGGCGAGAAGAAGGCCGGCGAAATCCTCGCCTACGCCATCGCCAACGAGGCGCGGTTTGCGCCGGCGACTGTGGAACGGAGCGACGGGACGTCCGCCGTCGACCGTTCGCTTCGCGACTCGCAGAAACTGCTCGACCTGGGCGGTCACGGCGAGTTTATCGCCGATCGGATTATCGACCTGATGCCGGCATTGGGTCCGCTCATCGGTCCGCTTGAGCGGCCAATCCAGGGTCTTACCCTCGAGCTAGTCGCCCACGGCGACGGCGCCCATTTCAACCGACACCTGGACACCTATTTCGGCGTGGGGGCCGACCAGAGACGGGGGCGGCGACGGCTGAGCCTGGTCTACTATCTGAACCAGCAGCCGAAGCGGTATTCGGGCGGCGCCTTGCGGTTCTACAGCGGTGACGATGCTGCCTGGCAGGACGTCATTCCGGACCATGATCTGCTGGTCTGCTTCCCGGCCTGGACCGCACACAGCGTCGAACGGGTGCAGGTCCCCGGCGGCGCCTTCGCGCACAGCCGCTTCGCCATCAACGGCTGGCTTTACGATTGATCGCTGCCACCGCGCCGCAGTGCATATTCAAGAGTGGGTTTGCAGACCCAGGTGCAGCACCTGGTCGGCCTGCTCCACCGCCTCGGGCGTCAATTCGGGCGCGGTCGCCAGATCAGCGTAGAGGGGCGCGAAATCGGTCTCCAGCGTCTGGCGCAGCAGGTCGGCGAAGCTGTCGATGACGAAATAGGTCTGCTGGTAATCATCGATGCGATAGCGGGTGCGCATCACCCGCTTCAGGTCGAAGGCGATCCGGTTCGGCGAGCCGTCCTCGAGGGCGAAGTGGCTCTCGCCGAAGCTGGAGACGATCCCGGCGCCATAGAGTTTCAGGCCGGAGCCGTCGCGGATCAGGCCGAATTCCACCGTGTACCAGTAGAGCCGGGCTAGCTGCTCCAGCGACCCGAACGACAGCGACCTCAAGCCGCCCTCGCCATAGGCCTGCATATAGTCGGCGAACGTCGGATCGGAGAGTAGCGGGACATGGCCGAACAGGTCGTGGAAGACATCCGGCTCCTGCAGATAGTCGATCTGGTCGGCCCGGCGGATGAAGCGTCCCGCGACGAAGGTGCGGTTGGCCAGATGGCGGAAGAAGACCTCGTCGGGCACCAGGCCTGGCGCGGCGACGACCCGCCAGCCGGTCAGGGCCGTCAGGCGCTCGGAGAGTTCCTCGAAGTCCGGGATGCCGGGGTGGGACATCTTCAGCACCTCAATCCCGCGCAGGAATTCCGGTGCGGCGCGGTCCTGCAGCATCGCGGTCTGGCGCGCGTAGAGGGTGTCCCACATCGCGTGCTCGGCAGCCGTATAGCGCGCCCAGTCCTGCGGAATGGTCCAGTCGGGCGCGGCGCCGGGCGGCGGTTCGGTGAGTTGAGACGGCGCGTCGTGCATAGCGCAAATTCTAAGCCGGCTCCGGCGCTTTCATCAAGTTTCATTTGAAACTATCTCGGCGAATTGATAGTTTTGGCGTTGCTCGTTCGCCCTCCGGAGACCACCGCCATGCTGTTCGACAACCCCCTCGGCACCGACGGGTTCGAGTTCGTCGAGTTCACCGCGCCGGATCCGGATCTGCTGAAGACCCAGTTCGAGGCGATGGGCTTTACGGCGGTGTCGAAGCACCGGTCCAAAAATGTCATTCGTCTGCGCCAAGGCGACATCAACCTGATCCTAAACATGGAGCCGAACGGCCAACCGGCGGAGTTCCGCGCCCAGCATGGTCCCTCGGCAAACGCCATGGCCTTCCGGGTCAAGGACGCCGCCAAGGCGCTGAAGCTGGCCCTGGAGCGTGGCGCCAAACAGGTTATGGGGCCGGTGGGCCCGATGGAGCTGAACATCCCCGCCATCGAAGGCATCGGCGGCTCCAACCTCTATCTGGTGGACCGCTACGGGGCCCAGGAAATCTACGACGTCGACTTCATGCCGATCCCTGGCGCCGAGGATGCGGCCAAGCTCAATGACGTCGGCCTGACCTATCTCGACCACCTCACCCACAACGTTCAGCGCGGCAATATGGCCAAGTGGGCGGACTTCTACGAACAGGTCTTCAACTTCCGCGAAATCCGCTACTTCGATATCGAGGGCCAGCAGACCGGCCTGGTGTCCAAGGCCATGACCAGCCCCTGCGGCAAGATCCGCATCCCGCTGAACGAGAGCCAGGATGAGCACAGCCAGATAGAGGAATTCCTCAAGGATTACCACGGCGAAGGCATCCAACACCTGGCCTTCGGCACGGCCGACATCTTCGCCTCGGTGGAGGCGATGGGAACGCGCGGCGTCAGCTTCCAGACCACCCCATCCACCTATTATGAACAGCTCGACGCCCGGGTGCCGGGGCATGGCCACAACCTGCAACGGCTTCAGGCCGACAAGATCCTGCTTGATGGCGCCCCGACCGAGGGCCAGGGCCTGCTGTTGCAGATCTTCACCGAAAACATGGTCGGCCCGATCTTCTTCGAGCTGATCCAGCGCCAGGGCAACGAAGGCTTCGGCGAGGGCAACTTCAAGGCGCTGTTCGAGTCGATCGAGCTGGACCAGGTCCGCCGCGGCGTCCTGCCCGCACTGGCGGCGAAGGCGTAACATCATGGCTACGAAGAACTGGATTCCGGTTCGCGCCGCCCAGGGCGCCCACTCCCGCCAGGCTCACGCCGACCTGCCCGAGGGCGCCTACGAACGGGAAGTGTCGAAGGAGGGCTTCTTCGGTCCCGCCGCCTTCTTCTACCACCGCAAGCCGCCCACCGGCTGGACGAGCTTCGAGGGCCCCTTGCGTCCACGCGCCTTCGATCTGACCGCGCTGAACGCCCCCTCTGGCAGTCCGTGGGACGCGCCGGTGGTGCTGAGCAACGCCGCCTGCGAGATGCGGTTCTGGAAACTGGCCGAGGCCATGCCGGGCCTGGTTCGCGACGCCGATGGCGACCTGCTGATCTTCGTGCACCAGGGCGCCGGCGACCTCTTCTGCGACTACGGCCGCCTGACCTACGCCCCCGGCGACTACCTCTATCTGCCGCGCGGGACCATGTGGCGGCTGGCGCCGACCGAGCCCACCGCCGCCCTGGTGATCGAGGCCACCAACGCCCACTTCGGCCTGCCGGACAAGGGCATGCTGGGGGGCCATGCAGTGTTTGACCCAGCCATCCTCGACATCCCGGCGATGGACGAAGTCTTCCGCACCCATCAGGAAGCGCCTGGCCCCGTCGCCGTGGCCATCAAGAAACGCGGCCAGGTGTCGGTCGCGACCTTCCCCTACAATCCCCTGGACGCCATCGGCTGGCACGGCGATCTGGCGCCGGTGCGCCTGAACGTAAAGGACATCCGCCCGGTGGTCAGCGCCCGCTATCACCTGCCGCCTTCGGCCCACACCACCTTCGTGTCCGACCGCTTCGTGGTCTGCACCTTCGCGCCCCGGCCCTTCGAGACCGATCCCGGCGCGATCAAGGTGCCGTTCTTCCACAACAACGACGACTATGAAGAGGTCCTCTTCTACCACGCCGGCGACTTCTTCAGCCGCGACCATATCGAGGCGGGGATGATGACCTTTCACCCCTCCGGCTTCACCCATGGCCCGCATCCCAAGGCGCTGTCGCGCATGCTGGTGCAGCCCAAGGCGATGACCGACGAATATGCGGTGATGATCGATGTGCGCGATCCGTTGGAGGTCGGTCCCGGCGCCGCCTCGGTGGAAAACCACGCCTATGTGGATTCGTGGAAGACGCCGGAATGAAGCCGGCTGAAGCCGCCGCGACCGACGCCGCTCTGCGGCTGGACGACTACCTTCCCTATCGCCTGTCGGTGACCGCCAACGCCGTCTCCGACCTGATCGCCAGCGCCTATCAGAGCCGGTTCGGGCTCTCGATCCCGCAATGGCGGCTGATGGCGGTGCTGGGCGAGGATGGGCCAATGACGCCCCAGGCCCTGTGTGCACGCACCGTCATGGACAAGGTCACGGTCAGCCGCGCCGCCGCCGCCCTGCATGAGCGCAAGCTGGTGGAGCGGGAGCCGAACGCCACTGATGGCCGCTCCCACCGCGTTGGCCTGACAACATCGGGCGCCGCCCTTTATGCCGACATCGCACCCCTGGCCCTGGCCTACGAGGCGCGGCTGCTGAAGGCCTTCACGCCGTTCGAGCGGCAGACGGCGCAGAACTTGTTGAGGCGTCTGCAAGACGCGGCAGTGGCCCTGCAGACCACCTAGGCCTCAATCGTATGGTCGCCACTCTCCCGGCGCAGGGGTGGGCGCGGTCGGCGGATCTTCATCCGGTGTGGCCGGCGGGTCGATCTCGGGCTCGGGCGGGGTCGGCGCGAGTGGCGGATCGGCCAGCGGCGGGTTGGGGTCGGTCGCCAAGTCGGCGCCTACCAGTAGGCCGGAACGCCGTAGTTGGCGTAGTAGGCAAAGACCGGATCACGGTAGCGCTCGTCGGTGTCACCGAGGTCGGCCAGCTCTTCCAGGGTGTAGGACGGCGCGGCCCTGAGCTGCTCCTTGTCCAGCGACACCACATAGGCGTTGCGCTCGACGTCATAGACCAGCAGCGGCCAGGGCAACGGGTGGTACTTCTCGCCCATGCCGAGGAATCCGCCGAAGGACAGGACCGCGTAGGCCACCTGGCCCGTGCGCTTGTCGATGGCCACGTCCTCGATATGACCGATGCGGTCGCCGTCGGCGTTGATCACCGGGGTGTTGTTGACCTTGCTCGAGAAGATGAGGGCCTGAGGGGCGCGCGTTGCGGCATCCATGGTCTGTCTCCGTGTTTGAATTCGTCATTATTTAAACCCCTGGCGAAAGCCGCCGTTCCGCGCCGCGGAACGACGAGTCGCGATGCGCGCGCGGGAACCCTCTGCGCCAGAGACCAGTTTTCGGCAGGTTCAATTCCTGGAGGATGACCTCATGGCTGAAACCAAGCATCGCTGGTCTCGAGACGTGACCGAACACAGCGACGCCCTCGACCTGAAGAAGGACGTTTTCGCCAGCCACGATCCGAAGGCGATCGCCCGCTCGCTCAAGCGCTCCGCCGAGGCCAGCCACCGACGCAAGTCGGAGCCCTACCGGTCGGCCATGTCGATGCTAACCTTCTATATCAACCGCGCCGGCCACAATCTGGAGCCGGGTCAGCGCAGAGTGCTGGAAGACGCCAAGGGCGAGCTACGCGAGCTGTTCCACCGCCCTGCCCGTTAGTTCGGCCAGCACTTCCTCGGTGTGTTCGCCCAGCACCGGCGCGGGCCGGCGAAGTCCCTCCGGCCTGCGGCCATCGAAACGGAATGGCGCGCCAGGGGTGAGGTGCTCGCCGACATGCATCCGGTCCTGGACCATCCAGTAGCCGGCCAGGCCAAGGTGGGCGTTGGCGTGCAGGTCGTGCGCGGCGATCACGGGCGCGGCGGGAACGCCAGCGGCTTGCAGAAGGACCGCCGCGTCGGTCGCGCGCCGGGTTCGCGCCCAATCGGCGATGACCGCCTCAAGCCGATCCGCGTGGGTTTGGCGGCTTTCGATCGTGGCGAGGCCGGCGTCGGCGGCCCAGTCCGCGCGGCCAAGGACCTGGCAGAGGCCGGACCAGGCCGCGTCCGTATCCACGACAACGGTCAGCCAGTCTTCCTCGCCTTCACAGGCCACAACGCAGCAGGGCGACGCGTCCGCGCGGCGATTGCCGGTGCGCGGCCAGGGACGACCCTCCACCTGTTCAAACAGGATGGCCCAGGCGCCCAGCTGAAACAGCCCCTCGACCTGACAGAGCTCGACATTAGGTCCGCCCAGCCGCTCGCGGCCGTGCAGGCCGATGAGGGCCGCAGCCGCTGCATAAAGACCCGCCACCGGGTCGCCGTAGGCCACATGCTGTTGTGCGGGCGACCAGTGATCATGGCCGTTGACGTAGGGCATCCCACTGGCCTGCTCCACCGTCGAGCCGTAGGCGCGCAGACCCGCCAGGGGGCCGGTCTTGCCGAACGGCGGCATGTAGATGGAGACAATGTCCGGCTTCAGCGCGCGCTGGTCATGTGGTCCGAGGCCGAGCCGGTCCATCACACCCGGGCCCAGGTTCTCGATCACCACGTCGGCATGGGCGATCACTCGCCTGGCCTTGGCCAGACCGTCTGGCCCGCCGAGGTCGAGGTTCATGCCGCGCTTATTGCGGTTCACCGCCAGGAAGTTGCGCTGGATTTCGGTCGAGGGCGGGCCGTCGCCCCGCACCTCCTCCCAGCCGCGCCACCAGTCCGGCCTGACGGTGGATTCGATCTTGATCACATCCGCGCCCAGGTCGCCGAGGTAACGGCCGCACAGGGGTCCCGCCCAGCCCATGCTGAAGTCCGCGACCCTGATCCCCGCCAAAGGCCCCAGCGGTCCGCCCTCTGGACGGCGCGCCTTGGCGCCCGCCCAGCGGAACCGATAGGGCGCGGTCGGACCCAGCGGCGCGCCGGTTTCGGTCGACACGGCCGCAAAGGCGCCCCGATCGCGCCAGTGATCCAGATACGGCGCCTCGCCCGGGCGTGGGGTCGGCGTGATCGGGATGCGCTCGCGGTCGCCGTCGCCCACCCAGTCCATGGTGGTGCGGGCCGCGAAATAGGGGGCCAGGATCTCGTCGATCAGATCGCCGTGCAGCAGCCGCGAATAGGTGGTCGTGAACCGTGGGTCGCGGTCCAGCTCGGGGCGACCAATCAGCCGGGTCAGCGACGTCCACTGGGCTGGGGTCAGCGTCGTCACGCCCACGGCGCCGTCACGCGTCGGATAGATTTGACATGGATAGGTCGGGACATAGCGGTTCACGCCGATTCGGCGAGACTTGACCCCTGTCGCCGCCGCGGCGACCGCGCCAGTCTCGGCGAAACAGAGCGAGGCCTCGAACACATTGACGTCGATGCGCGCGGGCCGGCGAGCCGGGGTCATCAGCCCGGCCAGGGCGGCGATAAAGGCGGTCAGGCCGGCGACGATCTGCGGCGCATGGCCCTGCGGCAGGGTCGGAGGGCCCTCGGGCAGACCGAAGTTGAAGGCGACCCCCGTCATGGCCTGCAGGATGGAGTCGTTGGCCGTCCAGCCGGCGTAGGGCCCCTCATCGCCGAACCAGGACAGGGACAACAAGGTCGAGCCTGACGCGCGACAGAATTCAGCGGCGTCGGCGCGATCGGCCTTGGTCAGGCCGCCGATCACCAGGTCCGGCCGCGACGGCGGATCGTCGAAGCTCTTTGCCCCATCGAGCCAGGCGTCGAAGGCCCGGCCCGTCGGATTGTCGGCCCGGGCCGCCTTCCGTCGTACGACCGTCGCGCCGGCTTCGGCGAACAGTCTCCCGCAGTACCGCGCGGCGACATCGTCGCCGATCTCCAGGATGGTCAGATGGTCCAGGGCCTTCGCCAAGCGCGCCTCCCGCCGGGCGGACTTCGCGCCGCCTCAACGCCAGGGCCATACCATAGACTCGAAACCCAGCCCGTCCAGGCGATCAGCCCTTCTTGCTGTAGCCCAGGTCCGCGAGCTGCTCGTCGGACAGATTGGCGCTTTCGAACCGGTTCGGCTTGCTCCGGTCCTCGGTGGTGACCAGCTCGTCAACGGGCGGCCCGTCCTCATCGTCGTCTGGGGGCGGCTCATCCTCATCATCTTCGACGTAGAACACCGCGCTGTCGGGACGATCTTCCAGGCCGGTGCGCGGCGAGTCGTCGCCGGGGGTCTCCTCGCCGTCGAACTCCTCGTCCTCATCGAACAGTTCGGGGTCGTCGTCGCCATCGCCTTCATCGGCGTCGTCGATGGTCGAGGTGACATCCAGCACGCGGGGTATCTCATCGAAGTTGGCGATGTCTTCGCCGTCCTCGGTCAGGTTGGTCTCATCGACCACCTCGGCGATGTCTTCGGCGTCGAATTCCGGGGTGTCGGCCATGGCGGGGCTCCAAACTACAGTCGTCCCTGATCAAACAGCCGCAGAACGCGCCCCGTTCCGCAGACCGGCGCGCAAACGCCAAATCACGTTGGAATGTGATGGTCTCGCCCAGCTCGTCCAGCCGCGCGCGCTTTGAAGGCGCGGCCGCCTAAGCCACCGCTTCGAGCGGCGCTTCCTCGCCATCGTCCAGCACTTCGGCCAGGGCGGCGGTCAGGGATGACAGGGTGATCGGCTTGGCCACATGGCCGTCCGCGCCGGCAAGGCGGCTTTCGTCGCGGTGATCGGCGCCGGCGTTGGCGCTCAGCATCAGGATCGGCGTGCGCATAACGCCTGTGTTCGCCTCGTGCTGGCGAATGCGGCGGACAGCCTCAAGGCCGTCCATGACCGGCATCTGCATGTCCATCAGGATGATGTCGTACCGGCCGTTCGCCGCCGCCTCGACGGCTTCGGCGCCGTTCACGACCGTGGAGATTTCGATCCCCAGCTGCTCCAGCATCATTCGCACGACGACCAGGTTGGTCGGGTGGTCGTCAGCGACCAGCACATGCAGGGTCCGCTCGTCCGGCAAAGCCAGATCGTCACCCTCCAGCTGCTCCTCGGCGCTGGCGGGCTTGAACTGGGCCTCGAACCAGAAGGTCGAGCCTCGCTTGGGTTCGCTCTCGCAGCCCATGGTCCCGCCCATGAGGGTGGCGAGCTGACGGCAGATGGCCAGGCCAAGGCCCGTGCCGCCGAAGCGACGCGTGATGGAGCCGTCGGCCTGCTGGAAGCGGGAGAACAGCCGGCTCTTGGCGGCAGCGTCGAAGCCGACGCCGGTGTCGATCACCGACAGCCGGATCACGCCTGGCGCGGGCGCCTCCGCGACAATGCTGACAGCGCCGGCCTCGGTGAACTTGACGGCGTTGCTGGTGAGGTTGGTCAGAATCTGCCGCACCCGCACGGAGTCGCCAAGGAACCAGTTTTCCAGCTCCGGCGCGATCCGGACGTTCAGCGGCAGGCCCTTGGCCTCGGCCTTCGGCTGGTGGAGCTCGGCGACGGCGCGGATCAGGTCGCCGGCCTGGAACGGCGCCTCCTCGATGGTCAGCTGGCCGGCTTCGACCTTGGCCAGGTCCAGAACGTCGGACAGCAACCGCTCGAGCGTGCGGCCGGAATCGCGGATCAGTTCGGCCATCTTCCGCTCGCGCTCGGGCAGGCCGGCGCTGGCGAGCAGGTCCGCCACGCCGACCACCCCGTTCAACGGCGTGCGGATCTCGTGGCTCATGTTGGAGAGGAATTCGCTCTTGGACTGGCTGGCCAGCTCCGCGCGATGCTGGGCGAAGCGCAAACGCCGCGCCTGGCGGCGCTGCCAAACCAATACGGCGATGGCGCCCACGATCAGCAGGCCCGCCGCCAGCTCCAGCCAGCGCTGCGAGCGCACCACCGCCTGCTGCAGCACCATGCTCTTGCGGGCGGTTTCCAGCTGGGTCTGCAGTTCGCCCGTGAGCTGGCGCACGCCGGCGTTCACCGTATGCGCCCCATCCTGCTCATGCTGGCGATTGTAGGCGCGCAGCATGCCGAAGGCCTCTGCCGGCCTGCCCTCGGCGGCCAACAGTTCAGCGTCGGCTTCCGGCTCGCGCGCGAAGGCCGTGGGCTCGAAGCCACCGTGGGCCTTCAGCGCCTGAATGCGGCTCAGGTCTTCCCGCGCCCGATCCAGCTCGCCCACGCGCGCCGAGGCGATGGCGCGCATCGGCAGTATCCGCGGCGCCAGGAACTGGGCGCCGGTAAGATTGGCGTCCAGCCCTTTAAGGCAATCCAGCACTTCGCGCGGGGGGCCGAAGCTTTCAGCCACCATGGCGCAGAGGTTGTCGTCCCAGGAAGCCAGGTGCGGCAGGTCGGACCGCAGGGTCAAATGATGGTGAATGCCCGACAGCTGACGGGCCAGGCCGCCGTCTCCGACCTCCACGGCCAGGTGGGCCATATTGTAGATGTCGTCGAAGTCGGGCCGCGGAAAGCTCTGGTCGGCGAACTCGAAGTCGGCGCGCTGGAAGGCTTTGGCGCTGCCAGCCAGATCCTTCAGCTTCATCAGGGCGATGCCGATGGTTTCCCAGATGTCCGACTGGGCGTCGGCGGCGGCGGGATCGGCCTCCGGGATCAGGTCCTGGGCCGCGGATAGCTGCTTCAGCGCCTCGCCGCTCTCGTCTTGATCGGCCAGCACTGCGGCATTGAAGACGATCGCGTGGATGCGGGCGAACCAGTCGGTTTCGGTCGCGGCGATGTGAGCGATCTCGGCGTTCGAGGAATCTTCGCCCTGGTCGTGCATCGCCTTCAAGGCGTTGAGGCGGGCCATGACCACATAGCGATGGTCGCCCTGCGCCTGCGCCTTGGCGGCGAGCAACCCATTCCAGTAGTCGAAGGTCTTGTATTCGGACTGGTTCATCAGAACCAGGGAGACATATTGCAGCCGGCGCAGGCCTTCGCGGTCGTTGCGTTTGGCCGAGGCTTCACCCCAGCGCTCAAGATCGGCGAAGCTGGTTTTCTCCGCCCGTTGGGCGATCGCGGTGGCGAGCTGAACCGGGCCGACGTCCTGGGCGATGGCGCCAGGAGCGGATGCGACAAGACAGAACACGGATGACGCGAGGACGACAGCCGCCCTCAATCCAATGCGCAACGACCCGACCCTCCGAGCTCCGGAATTCCTTAGCTGCAAAAGGTTTCATCTTACTCTACGCCCTCGTCGCCGAGGGGACCGGCAGGGTTGATGGCAGTCAGCCTGCCAACTCATCAGCCAGGTCGTTTTCGCCCAGGCCGGGCAGGTTTTCGGCGACCAATATGTCCCAGCAGGCGATCTGGTGCGCCTTCACCGCCTCGACCAGCCGGTGCCAGTCGGTGTGATTGTATCCAATCGGATCGCGCCAGGTGCAGGGGATGGCGGTGGTCTGGTCGATGTAGTCGTCGGCGAGCCCTAGAAAGTTGTCGAGCTTCTGCCGCAGACCCGCGGCGTCTTCGGCGATGGCGGCGTTGAACCAGGCGTATTCGTCGTAGGGTGCCAGCGCCACGCCGCCATAGGCCGGGGTCGCCGCCCGAGCCACATAACGTGCGATCCGGGCGTGGCGCAGCGCCGGATCCCCATGCGGGTCGGGCGGGCCGATATCCTCGTTCAGGTCGTGACCCAGCGCGACGCAGTCAGTCGCCAGGGCCGTCTCGCTCCTGGCCGGATTGACGTGCAGCGCCAGCCGAACGAACAGCGCCTCGGCGGCTTCAAGAAAGCGGCGGCGGTTGTCGACACGATCCTCCACCAGCCGCGGATCGGTCCAGACCAGGGCCGGCTGATCCGGCTGGTGGCCCGCCGAGCCATGGCCCACATTGAGCAGGGTCTTGACCCAGGAAGCGCCCGGAAGATCGTTGTACGCGTCGCGCCGGCCAAGGAAGTTTTGGTGCGCCCAGGTGTCCACATAGCCGTGCGCCGAGACGCCGATGCGGTAGAGATTGCCCGAGGCCAGGGCCGACTTCAGCATCTTCTGCGCCACCGAACTGTTGGGCGTCGTCACCCACGGGTCCTTGCGTCGATCCTTGCGCGCGGCGCTGGGCGCGTCCGGATCGCCGGGGATGAAGTGGAAGATGGGATAGATCCGCGCCAGCTGGCTGGTGGGCTTGAGGATATCCATCGTCTGGCTGACGTAGTTCAGATACTCGCCCGCCGGCGCCTTGACCCGATAGCGGAGATGATTGTCATCCACGCTCTGCGAGGCGTGCGCCAGGATCTCGGCGTGCTCGGGACTGAACCCGGCCCGGGCCGCGATCAGGTAGGTCATGTAGTAGTGGAATTCGATATCCATCCTGCCCCCGTCCCTGCCCCCCGTCGGGTTTCGATACCCGGGACGGTGGCGACTTTACCTGGCGTTGAGCCCCGACGCCTGCCCGGAGTCATGCGGCGCCTGGAATATTGTAACAACCGGTCTATCTGACCGGCAATTCAGCGCGCCGCACCACCTGGCGCATCGATATCGACGAGGTCACCCGCGAGACGCCCACCAAACGGGTCAGCCGGGTCGAATGGATGCGCTCCAGATCGTCCACGTCCCGCGCGACCACCCGGACCAGATAGTCCGCCGAACCCGTCATCAGGTAACATTCCATCACCTCGGGAATGGCGGCGATCTCGCGTTCGAAAGCCTTCAGCGACGCCTCGGACTGCGACTCCAGGGTGATGGTCACGAAGATGTTGAGCGGGAGGCCGACGGCCTGTTGGCTGACCACCGCGGCATAGCGTTCGATCGCGCCGGCCGCCTCCAGCTGGCGAACCCTGCGCTGGCAACTCGATTCCGAGAGATGCGCTTTTTCCGCCAGCTCGACATTGGTCGCGCGGCCGTTCCGCTGCAGTTCTCTCAGGAGTATCAGGTCGTGTGAATCCATAGCCATGGGCGTTTCCACCACTATTGATCGGCAGACGCAAGATTCCCCCAAATACGACCGATCTTGCGCGCAGATTGCACGGCGGCGCGACCAAATCCGCGCTAGCGTTTTGTCGTCTTTGAACCTCAGGAGCTCCCTATGCGTGTCGGCGTCCCCAAAGAGATCAAGACCCTCGAGTTTCGCGTCTCCGCGACGCCCGGCATCGTCCACCGCCTGGTCCATGACGGCCATCAGGTTTTCGTGGAAGCCGGCGCCGGCGCGGGTGTCGGTCTCGATGACGACGCCTACCGCGAGGCCGGCGCCGAGGTGCTGCCCACCGCCGACGACGTGTTTGAAGCCGCCGACCTGATCGTCAAGGTCAAGGAGCCGCAGGCCGTCGAGATCGCCCGGCTGAAGCCGCGCCATACCCTGTTCACCTATCTGCACCTGGCCGCCGATCCCGAGCAGGCCAAGGGGCTGATGGCGTCTGGCGCCACCTGCATCGCCTATGAGACCATCGTCGGCCCGCGCGGCGGCCTGCCGCTGCTGGCCCCCATGAGCCAGGTCGCCGGCCGGATGGCGGTCGACGTCGGCGCCGTGGCCCTGCTGCGGCCAGGCGGCGGACGCGGCATGCTGCTGGGCGGCGCGCCGGGCGTCCTGCCGGCCAAGGTGGTGATCCTGGGCGGCGGCGTCGCCGGCAAGCACGCGGCGCAGATGGCGGTCGGCCATCGCGCGGACGTGACCCTGTTCGACATTTCCGCTCCGCGTCTGGAAGAGCTGGACGACCAGTTCGGCGGCCTCCTAAAGACCGCCTTCTCGACTCCCGACGCGGTGCGGGCGGCGGTGATCGAAGCGGACCTGGTGATCGGCTGCGTGCTGATCCCCGGCGCCGCGGCGCCCAAGCTGGTCAGCCGATCCGACCTGACCAAGATGAAGACCGGCGCCGTGCTGGTGGACGTCGCCATCGACCAGGGCGGCTGTTTCGAGACAAGCAAGCCAACCACACACGCCGACCCGACCTTCGTGGTGGAGGGGGTGATCCACTATTGCGTCGCCAACATGCCGGGCGCGGCGCCACTGACCTCGACCTATGCTCTGGGAGCCGCGACGGCGCCCTATCTGATCAATCTGGCGAACAAGGGCGTCGACCAAGCCTTTGCCGAAGACCCCGGCTTCGCCGCGGGCCTGAACGTGCGCGGCGGCAAGATCACCTACGCGGCCGTGCGGGATGCGCTGAACCTGGGCTGAGGTGGTTCCCCTTCTCCCTCTTGTGGGAGAAGGGAAATTGAAGCCTAGTTCCCCGCCTGCCCGGCCAGCGTGGTCTTGCCCGCATCGGGGTCTGGCCAACGCATGATCGGCGCGTCGGTGGAGGCCACACCGGCGTTGGTCAGGGCGTCCTGCATGTAGAAGACGCCTGGGTCGTCAGTGCTGAAATGCAGCACCAGCGGTGCGGCTGAGCGGCCATCGGCGTTCTTGAAATTGCTAACCGCGTTGATCTTGATGGCATAGGTCTGATGCGGGTCGACGCCGCAAAGCAGCACGAAGGTCCGCTTGTCCGCCAGCATGCGCGGCCTGCCAAGACAGTTGGGAAAGGCCCCGTCGGCGGTTTTGTCATAGGACCAGCCATCGGCGGTCATGGTCTGGTCGAAGATCACCTTCAGCACCAGGATGCCGGAAGGAATGGTCGCGCCTTCGGCCGGATAGCTCAGATAGATTTTCGGCTGCGGCCCGCCGGAGATGACCACGCCGGACACGGATGTCGGCGGCGGGTCGGCGGCGAACGCCGCGCCGGCCATGAGCAGGCCGACGCCCAGTGTGGTGCTGATAAGCCGCTTGCGCATGGGTTCAGAGGACCTTCGGCTTGTGGCCTAAGCGTGGCGGCGAGATTGCAGTCCTAAATATCGAAACTCACGCCCTGCGCCAGGGGCAGGGTCTTGCCGTAGTTCAGGGTCTGGGTGGCGCGCTTCATATAGGCGCGCCAGGAATCGGAGCCGGACTCGCGGCCGCCGCCGGTTTCCTTCTCCCCGCCGAACGCCCCGCCAATCTCGGCCCCCGAGGGGCCGATGTTGACGTTTACGATGCCGCAATCGGAGCCTTCCTCGGACTGGAACCGCTCGGCTTCGCGCAGGTCCAGGGTGAAGATGGACGACGACAGGCCCTGGGCGACATCGTTCTGCAGGGCGATGGCCTCGTCCAGCTCGCGGTAGCGCAGGACATAGAGGATGGGCGCGAAGGTCTCGCGTTTCACCACCTCGGCCTGGCTGGCGATCTCCACCAACGCCGGGCGGACGAACCAGCCGTCGGAGCCAGCGATCTCCACCCGCTCGCCGCCGTGCACGGTGGCGCCGGCGCCGCGCGCCTCCACCAACGCATGCTGCATAGCCTCGTAGGCGCCCTGGTCGATCAGCGGGCCGACCAGCACGCCGCTCATGCGCGGATCGCCGATGGCGACGCTGGCGTAGACGCTCCGCAGCTTGCCAATAAAGGCGTCATAGATGCTGTCATGCACGATCAGGCGGCGAAGCGTGGTGCAGCGCTGGCCGGCGGTGCCCATGGCGGCGAAGGCGACCCCGCGCAGAGTCAGCTCCAGGTCCGCCGACGGCGCGACGATGGCGGCGTTGTTGCCGCCCAGCTCCAGCAGCGAGCGGCCGAAGCGCGCCGCCACGCGGGGCCCGACGGTGCGGCCCATGGCGGTCGAGCCGGTGGCCGAGACCAGCGGGACCTTGGGATGGTCCACCAGCACCTCGCCGACCTCGCGGCCCCCGATGATCAGTTCGGACAGGTGGGCCGGCGCCTCGCCGAACCGGGCGCAGGCGCGCTCGAACAGGCTTTGCACCGCAAGCGCGGTCAGCGGGGTCTTCTCGGAGGGTTTCCAGACCACGCTGTCGCCGCAGACCACGGCCAGGGCCGCGTTCCAGGCCCAGACCGCGACCGGGAAGTTAAAGGCGGTGATGATCCCCACCACGCCGATGGAGCGCCAGGTCTCCGCCATGCGGTGCTCGGGGCGTTCGGTGGCGATGGTCAGGCCGAACAGTTGGCGCGACAGGCCGACGGCGTAGTCGCAGATGTCGATCATCTCCTGGACCTCGCCCAGGCCCTCGGCGGTGACCTTGCCGGCCTCCAGCGTCACCAGCCGGCCGAGGTCGGCCTTGGCCGCGCGAAGCTCATCGCCGAACAGGCGGACCAACTCGCCGCGCCGGGGCGCCGGAACCTTGCGCCAGGCGAGGTAGGCGGTGTGGGCGCGCTCGATGGCGGCCTTGGCTTGATCAGCCGTGACTTGCCGCACCCGGCCGATCTCGCTGCCCGAGATGGGCGAGCGGGCGACCAGGGAGCCCGAGCCCGCGTAGTCGGCGGTGACGCCCAGGCGCTGCAGCACGGCGGCGGCCTCATCGGCGGCGGCGGCGATGGCGACGATTTCGTTCATGATGGGCTCCGGTCGTCCAGTCAGGCCGCCGCTACAGCCGCGCCGTCCTGGGCATAGTACCGCCCGAACCGGTTGGCGAGGAAGCGGTCGAGGGCGATCTCTTCCTGTTTGATGAAGCCGACTTGCGGCAACTCGCCGGACGCCAGCATGTCCAGCACGGTGCAGATGCCCGCGGCCGTGGTGATCTGGATGGCGCTGCGAAGCTCCCCCCCCACCGGCGCTGAATAGACCTTGTTCACATAGGTCTCCTGCACCAGCTGGCCGCGACGCAGGCCGGACACGGTGACGAAGATGATCACCACGTCCTGCATCGTCGTCGGCAGGGCCTTTTCCAGGATGTCCTTCAGGATTTCCCGGCGATGGCGCAGGCCCAGGTCGTTCAGCAGCGCCTTCATGATCGCCGCGTGACCAGGATAGCGGATGGTGCGGTAGTTGAGGTTGCGCACCTTGCCGGCCAGGGTCTCGGCCAGGGTGCCCAGGCCGCCGGAGGTGTTGAAGGCCTCGTAGGTCACGCCGTCGAGGGCGAACTCCTCGCATTCCTCCAGCGCCGTGGTCTCGCACAGGCGGCCGTTCACCACCGCCTCGCAGGGCTCGCAATATTCGTTGATGACCCCGTCGGTGCTCCAGGTGAGGTTGTAGTTCAGGGCGTTGGCCGGAAACCGCGGCAGGGCCCCGACGCGCATGCGCACGTCCACCAACTCATCGAACCCCTTGGCCAGGGCCGAGGCGATGATGGTGATGAAGCCGGGCGCCAGGCCGCACTGGGGGATGAAGGCGGTGGTCGCGTCTTCCGCCAGTTGCATGACCCGCTTGGTGCTGGCCACGTCCTCGGTGAGGTCCAGATAGTGGGCGCCGGCGGCCTTGGCGGCTTCGGCGACCTTGGTGGTCAGGTGGAAGGGCGCGGCGCTGAGGACGGCATATTTGCCGACCAGGGCGTCACGCAGGCCATCGGCCACGGCGATATCCAGCACGCGGGTTTTCACGGCGGAATGAGGCTTCAGCGCCGCCAGCTGTTCGGTGGAACGGTCGAAAATCTCCACGGCGTAGTCGCCGCTGCCCGACAGCATCTCGGCGATCATCGCCCCAATGTGTCCGGCGCCGATGATGGCGATATCGCGCATGGTTCCCCTCCTGATGATTCGCCCTTCATTGTTCGGCAGTGCAGGACGAATCCTAGTCGCCAAAGTGCTGACGGAGAGGCTAGAGTTCGGCGTTCTGATTGCGGATTTCGGCGAATCGACGATGGACGAGACCGACCAGAAACTGATCGCGGCGTTGCGGGAAAACGCACGCCTGTCGACCGCCGAACTCGGCCGGCGGCTTGGTCTGTCGCGCACCACGGTGCAGAGCCGGATCGAGCGGCTGGAGCGGCGCGGACCGATCGCCGGCTATACCGTCCGCCTGGCCGAGGATCACGAGCGCGGCGCGGTGCGGGCGGTGATCATGATCACGGTCAGGCCCAAGGAGGCCCGCACGGTGGAGGCGGTCCTGCGCGCCCTGCCCGGCGTGCGCCAGCTGCATTCCGTCAGCGGCGTGTTCGACATGATCGCCCATGTGGTCGCCGCCTCGACGGTGGAAATGGACCAGCTGGTCGACGACATAGGCGCGCTGGACGGTGTGGAACGGACCACATCCTCGATCATCCTGTCGACGCGGATCGAGCGGTAGGGAGCGAGCGTCCTAAGCCCTCCCCCTCGATGGGGAGGGTGGGGTGGAGGTGTAGCCGCGCTGATGAGGCGAGGAGCGCGATTGGGCTCCGGCGCCCAATGGCGCTTCATCCACCAAGGCCTACGCGAACACCCCCAACCCTGCCCTTCCCCATAGAAGGGGAAGGGTTCTTCTTCACAGCCCCCTAAATCTCGATCTCCCGCGCGATCTCGACCACGTTCTGGGCGGGCAGGCTGAAGCGGTCGATAACCTTGACCGCGTTGCGGAAGAAGAAGGCGAAGATGGCCA
>Ga0302314_10004522_pt1 | contig 25557 bp, 21 predicted proteins | sample III_Palsa_N2_3_FD_200533 | JGI IMG/M metagenome (GOLD analysis project Ga0302314, IMG submission 200533) | Peat permafrost microbial communities from Stordalen Mire near Abisko, Sweden - III_Palsa_N2_3 | ecosystem: Environmental > Terrestrial > Soil > Palsa > Peat permafrost | place: Sweden... | reverse complement strand
GAGTTGCGCGGTGAACTTCTTGAACTTGCCTTCAACCGGCACGTTCATTTGCTTCGATGTCGCCGTCACCGTGCTTTTGGTCGTGTCGACCTGGGCTTGAGCGGCGCTAGTGAATAGAGCAGTGGCAGCGGAAGCGGCCAATAACCATCGGTACAGGGGTGTTTGCATATCAGGCTTAGGAGCGTAATCGATACGGCATGGTATTCGAGCAGATATGCGGCGGATAGCCACGCAACGGAAACAGATTGTCCTACCGGTGAAGGTAATGGAGAAACTGACAACAGAAACTCAGTAAGCTGCCGGTAAAACGAAACCAGTAAAAGGCCACAAAAAAAGCGCAGCACAAAAGGATCAACCAGCAATCCCTTCGCACTGCGCATCACCTACCTAGCCCCGGATCAAGGGGGCAACGCTCAATACAACACGTTCTTCGCCACCGGCTGATCAATATTGTCTTTGTCGACCATGACCACGCCCGTATCGACAAACTTCGGTGGCGCCTTCTTCTCAATCACACCCACCACCGTCTGAATGCCCTTGAAGCCCATCTGATACGAGCCTTGCACGGCTATCGCCTGGATCGTTCCGTCCTTCACGAAGTTCTGCAGATCCGAGTTGCCGTCAAATCCAACCGCGATCACCTTGCCTGCCTTGCCCGACTGGGCCAGCGCGCGGCCCATCCCTACGGCCGTCGGCTCGTTCGCGCCAAAAATCCCCTTCAGATCCGGATTGGCGGCGAGCACGTCGGTCGTCTGATTCAGCGCGTTCGCCATTTGCGACTGCGAGTAGTAAGGGCCGACCACCTGCAACTTCGAATGGGCGGCCAGATACTTGCGGAATCCGCCCACACGACCCACCTCGGACCCCGCGCCGGCCACATAGGACATCAACGCAATCTTGCCCGTCTGCCCCACCCGCGCGATCAACGCCTGGGCGCACATCTCGCCGGCCTTTTCGTTGTCGGTGGACAGGAAAGCCTGGTAATACTGCTTGCCCGAATCCGAAAGGGCCGAATCAATGATCACCACCGGAATATGCGCTTCCCACGCCTTCTTCACAGCCGGCACCAGCGCGTCCGGGTCTGATGCCGCCAGCACGATCCCCGCGACCTTCCGGTTCACCGCGTTCTCGACCATGTTCACTTCGGCGGCTATGTCGGATTCGGCAGCCGGGCCCTGGAAGGTCATCGTGTAACCCTTCTCCGCGGCCATGGCCGCGGTCGCGCCCTTGTTGACGTTCTGCCAGTAGTTCGAATCGGCACTCTTAACAATCACGGCAATCTCGCCACCCGCCGCAAACGCGCTGCTCGCAGCGACGGCAAGCACAGCGGTGAACATCGCCTTAGTAGTCAGTTTCATGTCTCGCTCCTGTTGATTTTGTGAGACCCCGTGGGACCCTTGCTCTCTTCTACATCATCTCTTCTACATCGCGAACGCCCGAGGCGCGTTCGATGACACTCATCTCCGGTTCCGGATCTGATCAATCCACACCGTGCCCAAGATAACCAGGCCGATGATGATCTGCTGGATGAAACTCGATACTCCGTTCATGTTCAGCCCGTTGCGCAAAATGCCGATCACGAACGCGCCAATCGCCGTGCCGGAGATCGTGCCGACGCCGCCCATCAGCGACGTGCCGCCAATCACCGCGCTCGCGATGGCATCGAGTTCATACATCACGCCTTCGTTCGGCTGCGCCGTCACCAGTCGCGACATCAGCACGCAGCCGGTCAGGCCCGCAAGCGCACCGGACAGCACATAGGTGAACAGCTTCACGCGATTCACGTTCACGCCGGACAAGCGCGCCGCTTCCGCATTCGATCCGACGGCGTAAATGTGCCGCCCGAGTGACGTGCGGCTGAGCATGATGGCGACCAGCACCGCCAGCACGACCATGATGATCACGGGATACGGAATGCCCGGAAACACGATGTCGGGAAACCCGTCCGAGCCCATGCGGACCACGCGAAAGAGCGAGCCGTTGCCGAGTTCGGCGAAAGAATCGCCGAGTCCCGAGACTGGCCGCGCACCGGTAATCTGCAACGCCACGCCGCGCGCGACGAGCATCATGCCCAACGTTGCGATGAATGGCGGCAAGCCCATGCGCGTGACGAACAGGCCGTTGAACGCACCGCAGATCGCGCCCACGACCACGCCGCCGAGCATGCCGATAGGCACGGGCACGCCGGCTTTCACGAGCATCGCGGCCGCTACCCCTGACAGCGCGAGCACCGACCCGACCGACAAGTCGATACCCCCGGTGATGATCACGCACGTTGCGCCAAGTCCGAGATAAGCGATGGACGTCACCTGCAACGCCACGGTCATGCCGTTGCCAAGCGACATGAACGCATTGCTGGTCGCCGAGAACACGACCACGAGCATCACCAGGCTTCCCAGTGCCGCGAACTTCTGGATCAGGTCCTTGCGGCGTTCACGGGCGCGGGCACGGTCGGCGTGCGCCGGGTCTGTAGTCATCTCAAGCATGGGGAACCCGTCCTGATGCGTAGTGCATGATTTCTTCCTGATTGGTTTTGCGGGTTTCGAGCACGCCCGCTATCTGGCCTTCATGAAACACGGCCACGCGGTCCGTCATGCCCATGATTTCGGGCAATTCCGAGCTGATCAATACAACGCCGATACCCTGCGCCGCGAGCCGGTCCATGAGTTCATAGATCGCGTATTTCGCGCCGACGTCGATGCCGCGCGTGGGTTCATCGAAGAACAAAATCTTCGATTCGCGGAACAGCCATTTGCTGATCACGACTTTTTGCTGATTACCGCCCGAGAGATTACGCGTGATCTGGTTCACGCTCGGCGTACGAATGCCCAGCGCATCGACATATTTGCGCGCGACCTTCGCCTCCTCTTCGAAGCGGATAAAACCACCCGCTCCCGACACAGCATCCACGTTCGCAAGCGTGATGTTCTTCGCGACCGTCATTTGCAGCGCGAGACCATTGCCCTTGCGATCCTCCGAGAGGTACGCAATGCCATTGCGGATCGCGTCGATGGGCGAATGGATCGAGAGGCGCTTGCCCTGCAACTGGACTTCGCCCGCCTCCACCGGATCGGCGCCGAACACCGCGCGCGCTACTTCAGTGCGCCCCGAGCCCATCAGCCCGGCAAACCCCAGGATTTCGCCGCGACGCAATTCAAAGCTCACCGGTCCGAACACATCGCGGCGACTCAGGCCGCTCACGCTCAGCAGCACTTCATCCGTCGGCTGCGATTTGCGTTCGGGAAAGACATCGTCCAGATCGCGGCCGACCATATGCGAGACCACTTGCTCGATGGTGGTGGCGGCGAAGTCATCGGTGGAAATGGTCCTGCCGTCGCGCAGCACGGTGACGCGATCGGCGATCTCAGCCAGCTCGTCCAGCCGATGCGAGATATAGACAATGCCCACGCCCGCCTGGCGCAATTCCTTGATGATCCGGAACAAATGCACGGTCTCGGATTCAGTCAGCGACGACGTGGGTTCATCCATGATCAAGAGGCGCGCGTTGAGCGACAACGCCTTGGCGATCTCGATCATCTGCTGCTGCGCGACCGACAGCGATCCGACCAGCGTACGCGGCAAGAGCTGCAAGCCGATGCGATCGAGCGCGGCCTGGGAGTCGGCAGCAAGACGCGCCCGGTCGATAAAAATGCCGCGCTTCGGCTCGCGCGCCAGGAAGATATTTTCCGCGATGGACAAGTGCGGGATCAGGTTCAGTTCCTGATGAATGATCGCAATGCCGGCCGCCTGCGCCTCTAGCGTGGAGGCGAAATGGTGCTCGCGGCCGTCGATGTAGATCTCGCCTTCGTCCGGCCGATATTGGCCGCTGACGATCTTCATGAGCGTCGACTTGCCCGCGCCGTTTTCACCGCAAATGGCGTGCACTTCGCCCGCGCGGACGTCGAAACTGACGTTCTGCAGCGCGATCACGCCAGGAAAACGCTTGCCGACGCTGTTCAGGCGCAGCAAGGGCTCGTCCGGCATGGCGTGCCGTGCCGCATGTGGCGCGCTATGCGGCGCGCCTTGTTCGGCTGCTACGTTCATCGCTGGGCCTCGTCGACTCGTATGAGCATTTGCACCGGCTTTGTCTCCTCGGCGGGGTCTCTGATTCTGGGGTGGCGCCGATCATCGTTCAGACACCAAAGTGGTCAAGCCAATTTTTGTGTTTCACCACGTGGCCTTACCTGTTGTGAATGATAATGGGGTTAGGCCCACTCTGGAATCGCGGTATTTACCCTTATATTCATCAGCATGCCGGTCAAGCGATCCTGACAGGAATTGGTCAAGCCACCTTACACTTCGATCCCTGCCCGACTCTCATGACGACATCTGTAAAACCGGTTGAAACGCGACGGCTGTATCAAACCATCGCCGACCAGATCAATTCGCTGATCCGCCTCGGCAGCTTCCAGGCAGGTACGCGCCTGCCGCCGGAACGCGAGCTTGCGCAACAGTTGGGCGTGTCACGGCCATCGTTACGGGAGGCGTTGATCGCATTGGAAATTCGCGGCCAGGTCGAGATCCGGATGGGCTCGGGCGTGTATGTCTGTGAAGGCAGCACGGAGGAACCGCCGTTGACCTCCATGGGCGAGAGCCCTACCGAATTGATGCAGGCGCGTGCGGCAATTGAAGGATGCGTGATTGTGCTGGCTTGCACGCGGCTGACGCCGGACGGCACGGCGCGTCTGCAAAAGAGCGTGGACACCATGCGCGAACTGATCGCGGCAGGACGCTCGCCGCTGGAACCTGACCGGCAATTTCATATGACGCTGGCTGAAATTGCGGGGAATTCGGTGCTGACCCGGCTGGTAGGCGAGCTGTTCGATGGCCGTAACGACCCGATCGCCGCCAAGGTGAGCGGACTCGCGGAAAACATCACGACATGGGGCGTCGCGCTTTCCGAGCACGAGCGGATCTTGAGGACGCTTGAATCCCGTGACCCGATCGCCTCGCAGGCCGCGATGCGGTCGCATTTGAAAGCGTCGGAAGAACGGTGGGTGGGCGGCGTGTAAGGGTCCAATCCGACGCACATTTGCACACGCCATTCAACCGCCTCGCGCAGCAGTTACCCCCCGGCCTTTCTCAGCACCCCTCCACGCTCACAGTGCATCATTATCATCATTGAAACTACGAATGATAACGATTCGCATTCGTGTATAATTTGTCAGCTAGTTCTTAGCTCCCTGTAATTTGTCCATCGGCTACGAGACCAAAACATCGCTGGTGTCGCGCTCGCTTGCCCGATGGCGACACGGGCGCGCGATTCCCGTCAGTCCGCTGCCTTTGTCAGCTCTGACCTGCTCGCACTCACTTCGTAACCGTTTCGCGTGCCAACTACCTGATCGCCATGTCTACTTTTACCGGTTCATCGTGCGTCCGACCGTTATCCAACGCCGTTCGCCTCGCATTCCTTTACGCGGCCCTCCCCCTGACCATGACAATCGGCGTAACGTCCACCGCCCGGGCGCAGACCGCTTCGCCCGAGGCAACGGACAACGTATTGCCCGCGGTGAAGGTTCAGGCAGCCAAGGAACCGCTGCCGGGCGATTTCGCCCCCGCCTATGACGGCGGCCAGATCGCTCGAGGTGCAAAGTTCGGAGTGCTCGGCAATCAGGAAATGAGCGACGTGCCGTTCAGCATGACGAGCTACACGTCGAAGGCGATCGAAGATCAACAGGCGCATTCGGTCGGCGAACTCTTGTCCCACGATCCCGGCGTTCGTCCGGCTTTCGGCTTTGGCAACTTCTCGGAAGTTTTCGTCATTCGCGGCTTTCAACTGACCGGGGATGACATCTCGTTGAATGGGCTGTACGGAATTACGCCGCGCCAACTGGTAGCAACCGAAGTGCTGGAACGGGTGGATGTATTCAAAGGCGCCAACGCTTTTCTGAACGGCGCGTCGCCGACCGGTTCCGCGGTGGGCGGCGGCATCAATCTGGAACTGAAACGCGCGGACGACAAACCGCTCACGCGTGTGACGCTTGAGGGCAGCGGTTCCGGCCAACTAGGAACGCACGTCGACGTCGGCCGGCGCTTCGGCAGCGACGGACAGTTCGGCATCCGTGTGAACAGCTCGATCCTCGGCGGCGAAACGAGCATCAACGATGAATTCCGCCACAACACCTCAACGGCTGTCTCGCTTGACTATCGCGGCGACAAGGTGCGTTTGTACGGCGATTTCCTTTATCAGCGCAGAAATATCGATCAAGGGCGTTCGACGGTTTCCGTGAGCGGCGATCAGGTGCCAACCGTTCCGTCGGCCGCGAACAACTTCGCTCAACCCTGGACGCAAAGCACGCTCGAAGACACCGTCGGTATTGCGCGGGCCGAATACGACTTCGCGCCCGCGTGGACGGCATATGTAAGCGGCGGCATCCATCGTTCGCATGAGGACGGCACGTACTCGTCGCCAACCTTCAACGCTGATACCGGCACAACCGCGACGCGCGGCGACATCTTGCGCACCACCGATGCGTTGTCTGCCGAAGCCGGCGTACGGGGGCACTTTTCCACCGGGCCGGTCAGCCATTTGGTCAGCGCGGGTTTCGCGATCACGACGCTCGAGGATCGTGAAGCGTTCGCGTTCAGCGGCTCATTCCCGACGAGCCTCTACGGAGGGGGCCTCGTGCCCGAACCTGCGGCAAATGGTTTTATCGCAGGAAGTTTCGCCGATCCGGGTCTTGCCGACCAGATCCTGACGCGCAGCGTGGCCCTCTCCGACACGCTCGGTTTCCTGAACGATCGCGTCCTGTTCACGATCGGCGCCCGCCATCAGCAGTTGCACCAGAACAACTTCACGGTCGGCACCGACACCATCTCGTCTTCGTACGACCAGTCGATCACGACCCCCATCTTCGGCCTCGTCGTGAAGCCGACGAACAATATCGCGCTGTTTGCGAACCGCAGCGAGTCGCTGGCCGCCGGACAGAGTGCGCCTTCAGGCGCCGCCAACGTGGGCCAGACACTTGCGCCGAGCCGCACGAAGCAATACGAGGTGGGCGCGAAATACGATTCGAATCACTTCGGCGCGACGTTGTCGGCGTTCCAGATCGAGCAGCCGTCCGCCTACACTGACAGCACGACCAACGTGTTCGGGACCAACGGCACGCAGCGTCACCGCGGTCTCGAGTTGTCGGTGTATGGCGAGCCGTTGCACGGCGTTCGCGTGCTTGCAGGCGCGACGATGATCAACGCCAGGCAACTCGATACGAACCAGGGCGCCACCGACGGCTTGCGCCCGGTCGGCGTGCCGGGCTACCTGTTCAACGTCGGCGCGGAATACGATATTCCGATGCTGCCCGGCGTCACGGTCAATGCTGCGTGGATCCACACGAGCAACCAGTATCTCGACGCGCAGAACAAGCTGTCGATTCCGGCCTGGGATCGTTTCGATCTCGGCGCACGCTACACGACGAGCGTCCTGAAGCACGTCACAACGTTGCGCGCGACCGTCGAGAACATAACGAACAAGGCTTATTGGGCCTCGACGACCGGCGCCTACCTGACTCAGGGAAAACCGCGTACGTTGCTGGTTTCGATGACCACGGACTTTTGAGAACGGTGCCTGCAGCGAAGCGGTTTTTGGTGACATGACATGGCTGGTGGCAATGCGTTAGTTTCATCGAACGCACGGCTTGCCGGCCGTGACGGGAAAGGACGGCCGGCTGCCATCGAAGTATGCGGCGAAGCGCGAGCCATCGTGACGTAGCTTACGGTGTCTCGCGACAATTCCCATCACCGGGCGCGAGCGGAATATCCCCATACGCTATCCTGCCGGCCTGTCGCGGCCCGCTTCGCGGTTGCCCGCAGCATCCAGGCAAAGCATCCCGCACCGATCAGCGCACACACGTCCACTCCGGCCGCCGCAGGCTCGAACCACAACCCCGTGGAGGGGAAAAACCAGCCGACGGCTGAAGCCAGCGGCACCAGCAAAGTCGCGCCTGTTGTCAGCGCCAAAAGCTCAACCGATCCTCGCGCTGCGCCTCGGACAAACGCCCACGCAATACTCGCCAGGAACACCACGTAATAAATCCGCGCGTGCCATGCCGACAAATCCGCCACGCGGCCATTCAGCACCTTCCCCGCTGCGAGCGTCGCGGAAATACCCGCCACGCAACCCAGGGTCACGCCAATAGTCAGCGCCGCCATGAAGTAGGTCGCGGGCCGTTGCCTGGGCGCATCGGCACCCCGTTCGAGCTTGCGGCGACTCTCGATCCAAAGCAGATTGCCCGAATAGAACAAGAACGCGCCCGCCAGGCCGAGAAAGAAATAACCCCATTGAATCGGCTCGCCGCCATAACTGCCGAAGTGCAACGCGAAAAACGCGCTGGTGGCTGCGGACCAAGCGTTGCCATCGGCGGCACCGGGCAGGAATTGAGCATTCAGAAAGCGCCCGGTCACCGGGTCCAGCAGCGCAAATCCTCCACTGCGCGCCAGATAACGCGGATCATCGCCGCCAACGAATACCGTCGCGCCCGGTGCTCCCGCTGCGCGATAGATCAATTCCGTCGGCTCGAATTCCGGCGCGTGCTGCTTCACCGAGGCCACGATCTGAAGCGGTGGAACAAGGGTCGTGGAGCCACCCGGCACCTCTGGCGCCTTTGCGTAATACGGGTTCTGCGCCTGCACGGTGGCGCTGAGCGTGCCGCCGTAGATCACGCGATCCTGCACTGAGAAGATGGTGTCGCTCAAGCCGAACGCGACAACCGATAACGCCATCACCACATGAAACGGCAAGCTCAGAATGCCTACGACGTTGTGTGCATCGAGCCACATCCGCTTGAGGTTCTTGCCCACGCGCAACGCAAACAGATCCTTGATCAGGCTCGGCAGCAACACGATCACACCTGACACCAGCGCGAGCCCGTAAAGCAGCGACACCACGGCCATCACGCCCATGCCGACATCGAAACCGCCTGGAATGCCGGCCGTCATATGCAGGATGTCGATGAAACTTGCCGCGTTTGACGCGTCCCGCGCATGCGTTTCGAGCTTGCCGCCGGCATCGAGCGTGGCGGTGAAACGCTGCGGCTTGCCGGGCTCGCGCCACGAAAGACTGGCCGCGCCCGCAGGTTCGATCCGCAATGTGAACTGGCGTCGCGCGGCCGGGTGCGCGGCCAGGGTCTGCTCCATAACCGCAGGTGCCCGAACCAGCGGGAAAACCTCGGCGTGCGCGGACGGCGGCGTGACCCACTCGTCCAGTGTGTCCTTGAACATGGTCACCGCGCCGGCGTAGAACGCGATAAAAAGCGCAAGGCCGGCGACAATGCCGGTCCACGTATGAACCGTCTTATAGACGCGGATGACGTCGCTGCGCATGGGGGTTATCGAATGAAAAAATGACGGGCGAGCGCGAGCATCGCGAAACCGAGCGCGTTCGCGCCGCCCAGCCCGATCCAGGCGCGCAGGCCGGTTCGGAACATGAAACTGGCGCTCATCACCCCAATCCACACGGGCGGCACGAGCCACATCGCGACCTGGAACTTGTTCTGCACATCCAGTGCGCCGGGCGTCAGGCAGGCAAGCAGCCCACTCGCTGCAATGCCGAGACCGAAACCGCCGATCACCCCTGCCAGCGTCTTCGACAACCAGTTCCGCGATAGCCTGCTGCGCTCGCTCGCCGTGCGCGCTGTTTTCAAGGTCAACGTGTCACCTGCGAACCGCCAGCAATCCGGACCCGTTCAAGCAGCACGCCAATAAACGGACACGCGGTCAAGCACGCCATGGCTGCGGTGAACACGATGGCAAGCGAGGTGGCGGGATGCAGCCCGCTCGCACCGATCACAAACGCCAGGATGCTTAGCATTGCCGCGAGCGTTCTAAAAAGCCGCGGCGGCAACGGGGAGCGCAGCCAGCGCTGGCCGGGTGCGGCGAGATAAAACGCGAGTGCGCCGGAGATCGCGAACAATACGGATCCCGGCATGGAAAAGTCTTGCATGGAGCGGGAGCAGATGTGCCGTCTCAATCCGGGAAAATGGACCGAGCCTGGTTATTGAGAATCATTATCATACAGAAGTTGGCGATACGCGGGGCATTGGCGTCTTTCATGGCCTGTTCGCCGCCTCAGCGGGACGATCAACTTGCCTACGTAATCACGGGCCTTGCGCCATGCAAACGGCCCGCTAAAAGCGGGCCGCGAATGACCAAAACATACTGCGGGAAGCTGGGAGTCTGGAAGTGGAAGCGGGATAAACATCAACCCGGCGGACGTTTGAACGCGCCCGTCTGCAGTTCTCGCATCACTTCCAAACCCATCACTTCCAAACCATCACTGCCGTTACTGCATTACTGCCGCTTGGACGCCTCCTTCTTCACTTTCTTCGCCTCTTTCTTTTCTTTCGGCGATTTGACAGCGACCTTCTTCTCGGTTTTCTTCGCGTCCTGGCTCTTGCTCATGATGTGCTCCGTGGTTGACCTAACATTATTGCCCGAGCCGTCGCAATTTGGGAATGTTGGGGACATAAAAATGCGTCACCGGGCCTTGCTGCGCGACTCGGGGTTAAAACGAAACAAAGAACGAAAACAAAGCGAAAATGCTTAATCGATCTTCGAGCGCAGTTCTTGAGCGCTCACCCGCAACGCCTGATAACCGGAGCGCGCATGCTCCGGCAAATCCGGATCGCCGACAAGCGTGCCCAGCGTCTCGATCACGCTATAGAGAATGCCCTTGGCCGCACCTGCAGCCATGACACCCGACGCATAGGACTGATCGACGTGGCTGATGGCGGCATCGAAGTGGTCCTGCTCCGGGGGCGCGTTCGCCGCCGGCTTGACCGGGTTCTCTGTGGAGTTGGGTTCCATGATGGTCGACCTCTTCTGGTTAATACTTCATGACTGCGACGTCTTGATTAAGACGTTGGTACTGCGGCATCTTGCCGTGTGCACGCGTCAGCCGGGAGTAGCCGGGAGTAGCCGGGAGTAGCCGGGGATGAGTCCGGGACTAGTCACTAATCGGCTGGATCATATGCACACGACGCTCCGTCGCGGGTTCTCGAACCGGCGCGCCGCATTCAGTCAGCAGCGAGCGCAGTTCGAGGATGACCGGGAACACCTCATGGTTATGATCGGCGCCTTGCCGGTCATGCGCTTCCTGCTCGCGCTCCACGATCCACCGGTCTTCCTTGAAGATACGCTCGGTGAACCACACCAGCAACGGCCACGCCGCATCCAGGATGCCCGGGATTTTCGGCCGGCGGATGGACAGCAGGCCGAACGTGCGGTTGGTGCGCTGCTCGGCGTCGAGCGGCACGTATGCGATCCACAGGTCCATCACCATCGTCTGGTCCTTGGTGCGGATCCTGAGCGTCTGGTACGGATACTCCGTTCGGATCGTCATGACGTCCTTGTTGTTGTCGTCAGGCTTCGTGCCGCGCTTCTGACTGAACACCAGCGCCTCGCCGATCGGCTGCTTGCCCTCCTCGCGCGCGAACGTGTAGTTCACTTCCACCCAGTCCTCGCCACGGCTGCGCCCGACTGAACGCGCCTTCATCTGGCCCATCTGCTTGCGATGCAGGAACTGATGATTCATGTCCATCAGGTTCTCGTGCATGAAGCTGTAATGGCACTTCACTTCGCGGCCGAAGCGGCGGGTTTTGTAGGCTTTGTCACCGACAGAACCCAGCGCGGGAAACGGCGTGGTCTCGGCGAGCAGCGGGTCACCGGGGAAAATGAAGATCAGGCCGGCTTCTTCCCGGCACGGATACGAGCGCACGCCGTTCGGCAGGCGTTCGCGCCCGAGATACGGGACGTCGATACAACGGCCGGTGCAGTCGTAGGTCCAGCCGTGATAGCAACAGCGAATGGATTCGCCGTCGACCACGCCCGCATGCAGCGGCACCTGGCGATGCGCGCAGCGGTCTTCCAGCGCGAACGCCTTGCCGCTTTCCGTACGTACGAGCACGACGGGGTCGCCGGCGAAACGAACGCCATGCGCCTTGCCACGTTTTACTTCCCGCGACCAGGCGACCGGATACCAGTGATCGGGGTGAATATCGACACGGCGCAGATCGCGCGGCGCCGGTTGAGACTGTTGGGACGGAAGTTCGCTCGGAGCGACGTCCTGCTGCAGCGCTACATGCATGTACGATGCCTCCGTTTGAGGAAATCGGCTAGAAACGGACGAAAAAGGACGAAAAAAAAGACGAAAAAAATGCTTTGAGGAGACGTTGCAACCAAAGGCTTAACGCAGTCTACACGCCAGAGGACAATTGAGGCGCAACGAGGGGTGGCGGCAGACATCGGAAGCGGGCTGGATGGGCGTGCGCAGGCGCTGCGGCAGGTTTTTTTTGCGGCACTTCGCCGCTGTGCCGGGCAACATTCTTACGACGCCTTTTGCGCCATGCCTACGGTGCCCTGCACTCTCGGATCCAGCCGATACGGAACGAGTCGGGCGTGTCCCCGATCCAACCGCCCTGCGTTGGATCCGCCTGCCTTAATGCCTCAATCCGGTTGCGAGACGCCCAATCCGTCACGCCCAATCCGTCAGATTCGTCAGATGCCCGTGCGCCTGAATATCAGGCAGAAGTTGTTCGCGGGCATGGGCACGGCCTCTTCCATCCACAGGTCTGCCGCGCGCCCGAGTTGCACAACGTCTTCCATATTCCGGATGCCCCAGGCCGGATTGGTGGCGCGAAGCTGCTCGTCGAAGGCTTCGTTGCTCGGGGCGGTATGCGCCCCGTCGCGCTTGTAAGGTCCGTACAAAAAGAGCACCCCGTCGTCCGTCAGGCGCTCGCCGGCTCCCTGGAAAAGCGCAACGGCCGCCGCCCACGGCGCAATATGGATCATGTTGATGCAGACAATTGCCGCAAGGGAATCCGGGACGGGCCAGGGAGCCGACCGGACGTCCAGGGCAATCGGCGCGTTGAGGTTGGCGAGTGAAGCGTGCTTGCGCCAGGCGTCGATAGAGGCGCGGGAAGCCACGTCAGGATCGCTCGGTTGCCAGGTGACGGTGGGCAACGCTGCGGCGAAGTGGACAGCATGCTGTCCCGTTCCGCTCGCGATTTCGAGGACCACGCCGGCCTTGGGCAAGACACGGCTCAGCACATCGAGAATGGGTCCACGATTACGTTCGGCGGCGGGCGCCACGCGGCGCAGAGGGTCGGGGTTATCGGCGTTGTGGGGGCTCACGGTGCATTTCCAGATGAAGTGCCGGCGAGCGTAAGCGCGCGATAGGCACAGGTCAAGCAAAGAGGCGCCGATAGCCTTGCTGGCGAACACGAGCAAAATGCCAATGGCGGGCAGCTGCACGACCTGCCGATGAACAGCGGAAAAAACAGCCACGAGATCGTCATGAGGAGCGAACAACGCCGCTGCTGATGCCGCTGCTGATGCTGATAAACCGCCGGTCGAACTGATCAGTCACATTCAGCGACGCTGAAGAACAACGACCGATGGAGACGCACCCTTTAGAATGACGCTCCGAACACGCTGTCAGGACAGGTGCTCCGTCCCCTGGACAAGGCGCGATTCCTGCTATCCCGGTGCGGCCTGCCGCCAAACCTGTGTATCCTGACGCACTGATAGAAACCGCAGCAACCACGGACAACCACTGGACCGCCGCCGTATGCAGTTGGACGACACCGCGTGACGCCGAACGCCAATCGGACGCTGATCGAACGTTACAGGCGGTACACCGAACATCGCCCGACCCGGCGCCCGCCCGCTACCCCGGCATCGAACAGCGGCCGCGCCGCACCCGTCCATGCAATCCTAATGGAGCCTCCCATGCAACCCGATTCACCCGCCGGCAAGCCCGGTCAAAGCCTGGAACCCTTGAGCGACGAACTCATCGATTTCGCGAGCGAGGTCTTCGACGTAGCCCGCCGCGGCGACGCCGCCATGCTCGACACCTTGCTGCACAAAGGCTTGCCGCCGAACCTGCGAAATGACAAGGGCGACACGCTCGTCATGCTGGCCAGCTATCACGGCCATGCCGATGCGGTGCGCGTGCTGCTGGAACACAAGGCGGATCCGAACCTGCGCAACGACAACGGCCAGACTCCGATTGCAGGCGCGGCATTCAAGGGTTACAAGCCGGTCATCGAAGTATTGCTGGAGCACGGCGCGGACGTGGAAGGGGCATCGCCGGACGGACGCACCGCGTTGATGATCGCGGCCATGTTCAATCGCATGGAGATGGTCGAGTTCCTGATCGAGAAAGGCGCGAACCCCGATGCTAAGGACGCGAACGGTTTCACTGCACGCGACGCCGCAGCGAAGATGGGCGCCCCCGACACCGCCGCGCGGCTCGCGCAGGCGACCGAGGCGAAGTCGCGTCCGCCGGGCGTTTGAGCGAAGCCGGACGAAACGGGCGCAGCCGCTTCGCGCGCCGTTCGGCCGGTCCGTGCTGGACAGTACCCCGGACATCACCCCCTAACCCCCGCGCCGCCGATAATTGATGCGACGGCGCACGAATCTCGTGAAGGCAGCCCTGCAACATGGAGCTCTTGTGATGAGTGGCGGTTTCCCGCTTCGAGCGTACGAATGGCACTGGCGAACAGTGGCCCGGACGCTCGCAATCCTCCTCGTCCTGGCGGTCATGTCGGGATGCAGCCTGTTCCCGCATCAGGCGCCTGCGCCGATCGTCGACTTGTCGACGCCGCAACCGCCCAGCGAGCCGGAAGTCGTGGAGCCGGAGGAGCCGGCATCGACACCGGTCGCCACGCAGCCCCCGGCCGAACCGAAAGCCCCGCGCCCCGCGCCCAAACGGCGTGTGGTCGTGCCGAAAAAACCGCCGCCGCCCCCACCGCCGCCCGTCGAAGAAAAAGCGCCGCCTACGCCGCCGCCGTTGCTGACCACGCGCATCATGCAGCACGAGCAAATCCGCGGTTTGCTAGACAGCGAGATCCAGCGCCCGGACGGCAAGGTGATCGGCCGCGCGGTGGACATGTACGCCGACGCCACCGGCAAACCAAAGATCATGATCGTGAACCTGGCGGGTTTCCTGGGTGTGGGGGACCGCAAGGTGACCTTCCCGTGGACCGCATTCCGCTTCAATCCGGCCACCAAAAAAGCGCCCATCACGTTCGCGATACCGACGCCCGGCAGCAATGGCGCGTCGAGCACGGCGAAAGCCAAGCCTCAAGACACAGCGGCGCGACCGGGTTCAGTCAACGACATTGCACCGACGCTCGCTCAACTCATCGACTCCAATGTCGCGCAGAAAAACGGCGCAAGGATGGGCCGCGTCGTCGACGTACTGATCGATGCGCAGGCGCAGCCTCAGGCGCTCGTGATTGATCTCTCCGATTCCCTCGCCGCCGACAAACGGCAAGTCGCGGCGAACTGGCCCGACCTGCACGTGGTCTCGCGCAACAAGGTAATGCAATTGCAACTGGATTTCACCGACGCACAGATCAAAGCCGCGCCAACTTACTCGCCCGATCAACCGATCAAGATCATTTCGCCCGTCGTCCCGCCACCGGAACCTGACGCGTCGCCAGAGCCTGCTCCGGCTACGACCGCGGCAGCGTCCTCCGGCCCGGGGTCGGATGCGAAAGCTGGTGCGGCAGCCGTTGCGCGCCCCTCGAAACAATGAGGACGATCTGAAATATGGGAATTGCACGAAGTCTGCGCGCGCTCGATTGGCTGAACTTCTTTGTCGCGAATGTGCAGACCGGCTTTGGGCCGTTCATCGCTTCCTATCTCGCCGCGAACAAATGGACGCAAGGCGAGATCGGGCTGATGCTGAGCGTCGGCACGATCAGCGCGATGGCGAGCCAGTTGCCGGCCGGCGCGCTCGTCGATGCGTTGCGCAACAAGAAAGGCGCGGCGGCGGCCGCCATCATCGCGATCATCGTGGCCGCGCTGCTGCTCGGCGCGAGCCCGACGTTCGTCTCCGTGTTCGCGGCCGAAGTGCTGCACGGATTTGCGAGCTGCATGCTCGTGCCCGCGATGGCCGCGATCTCGCTTGCCCTCGTCTCGCGCGCCGATCTCGGCAACCGGCTCGGGCGCAATGCACGCTGGGCATCCATTGGCAGTGCGCTCACGGCGGCGTTGATGGGTCTGTTCGGCGAGTACCTGTCGCTGCGGTCGGTGTTCTTTTTGACTGCGGCGCTGGCGTTGCCTGCGCTCGTCGCGCTGAACATGATCCATCACGAGATGGCGCCTGTCGTTCCGCGCATGAAAAAGGCCGCGGCGAAAGCGGGCGCGAGCATCGCGCAAGCGGTAAGCGCGGCCGGTGCTGAACGGCCTGAAAGCCTGCGCGATCTGCTGCGTGATCCGCGGCTCTTGACCTTTGCGGCGTGCGTGGTGCTGTTCCACTTGTCGAACGCGGCCATGCTGAACCTCGCTGCCGGTGAAGTCACGGCGCACATGGGCGACAACGTTCAACTCGTGATCGCGGCGTGCATTATCGTGCCGCAGTTCATCGTGGCGGGGTTGTCGCCGTGGGTCGGGCGGCAGGCGCAAAGCTGGGGACGGCGGCCGGTGCTGATTATCGGCTTCTCGGCGCTGCCGTTACGTGCGCTGCTGTTCGCGGCCGCGAGCAGCGCGAGCAGCCCTTACCTGCTGGTGCCGGTGCAGATGCTCGACGGCATCAGCGCTGCCGTGTTCGGCGTGATGCTGCCGCTGATCGCAGCCGATGTGGCCGGCGGCAAGGGCCGGTACAACTTGTGTATCGGATTCTTCGGGCTGGCGGCGGGTGTTGGGGCGACGCTGAGCACGGCGATTGCCGGGTTCGTGGCGGACAAGTTCGGCGTGAACACCAGCTTCTTTGGACTTGCCGCAGCCGGTGCGCTGGCCGTGGCGCTGGTATGGCTCGCGATGCCCGAAACCCGCGATGCCGCCGCCAACGACGAAGCCGCCAAGGAGAAGGAAGCAACCCCGGCGGCTTGACGGAGCTTTAATGAGAACATGAAGCGCGCTGGGCCAGGGGCTGGATTCAGCCCAGCGCGTGCTCGTGCTGCAACACGACCTGCGATGTCAGCCACGCATCGATCTGCTCGCCTGAAGAACCGACATGAAGAATACCCGCACCACCCCCGGCTTTTCATGTTCTCGGCACGAGGGCGTTGTCACGATTCAACTCACACGCGTGGAGCAACACAACCGCATCGATCCCGCCGATCTGGCCGGGCTCCGGGAAACGATTGCATCGGCGGCTAACGATGAAACTGCCATAGCGCTGGTCGTCACAGGAACCGGCGCGATCACGTTCAGTTCGGGTTATACGTTGTCCGAGTTGGCCGCAGGCAATATCGACGATTCGTTCGAAAGCTTCCTGAACGAGCTGGAAGCTTGCCCGCTGCCCACGGTCTGCGCGCTCAATGGCAGCGTCTATGGCGGGGCAACGGATCTTGCACTGTGCTGCGATGTGCGCATCGGCATAGAGGGCACGCGCATGTTCATGCCGGCTGCACGCATTGGTTTGCATTATTACCCCGACGGCATGCGTCGATACGTTCGTGAGTTGGGACTCGCTCAGGCGAAACGGCTTTTCCTTACCGGCATGACGCTGGACGCACCCGAGATGTTGCGCATCGGCTTCCTGACCGAGCTTGTCCAACCCGAGCAACTGAGCTCGCGCACGGCGGAATACATCGATGCACTCCGCGCTTGCGTGCCCAATACCGTGCGGTCGATGAAGCGTCAACTGACCGCTATCGCCGAGGGCGACGCCACGCTCAGCGCCGACCGAACCGCTTATGAACGTTCGCTTCAAAGCCCGGTTATCGCTCAACGCATCAAGCAACGCCGGGCCTGAATCATTTCAACGGTTCAAGCATGCCCAGCAATGTGGGAATCAACTCGCTGACGGTCGGATGGATATGCATCGCGCGTTGCAGCCTGGTGTACGGCGCATCGGCATTCATGATGTCGATGAACGTATGGATCGCTTCATCAGCCTCGATACCGAGCATGCCCGCGCCGAGGATCTTCTTCGTTTCGGCGTCGACGAGCACCTTCATGAAACCGTCAGTCTCGCCGCGTTCGCGGGCACGGCCGACGCGCGACATCGGCATGGTGGCAATCAGCGCGCGCCGGCCGTCCTTGCGGATTTCCGTCTCGCTCATGCCCACGCGTGCGAACGGCGGATCGACGAAAACGGCGTAGCACATGATGCGCGAATCCACGCTGCGCGCCTCGCCATCCACTACATTCGACGCGATGATTTCATAATCGTTGTACGACGTGTGCGTGAATGCGCCGCGACCGTTGACATCACCGAGCGCCCATACGCCCTCAGTCCGGGTGCGAAGCCGCCCGTCCACATCGATCAAACCGTGCTTGTTCAACGCGATGCCCGCCTGCTCCAGCCCGAGGTCATCCGTGTTCGGTGTGCGCCCCGTTGCGAACAGCAAATGCGACGCTTCGATGCTGGCCTGGTCCTGCGTCTGATCCTTCAGCGTGATCCGAATGCCCTTGCCTGCCGGTTCGAGCTTCGACGCCTCGGTGTTGAACAAAAATTCCACGCCTTCCCGCGACAAAACCTTCTGGACCTGAACAGCAAAGTCCTTGTCCTCACGCGCCAGCACGCGATCGCCCCTGACGAGCACGGTCACGCGGCTGCCGAAACGCCGGAACATCTGCGCGAATTCCAGCGCGATATAACTTCCGCCGACAATCGCCAGGTGCTCCGGCAACTCGGTCAATTCGAGGATGGTGGAATTCGTAAGATGTGAAACGCCGGCCAGCCCGTCGACTTCCGGCACGGTTGCTCGCGTGCCCGTATTGATGAAGATCGCGTCGGCGTCGAGCGCCTGCTGGTGGCCGTCGGCGCCTGTCACGCTGATTGAATGCGGACCTGTAAAGCGGCCGTGTCCGTTAAATACCGCCACGCCCGGCGTGTTGCGCAACCACTTTTCCATACCTTCGCGTGACTCCGCGATCACGCCGTCCTTGCGCGCCTTGACTCGCGCCAGGTCCACCCGCACCTCGCCTTCCACGATCACCCCGTAGTCGCCCGCATGACGCGCGACGTGCGCCGCACGCGCACTTGCCACGTAGGTCTTGGTCGGCGTGCAGCCCACGTTCACGCAGGTGCCGCCGAACAGATGCCGTTCGATTACGGCGGTCCGCCGGCCGCTCTCGGCCAGCTTGACGGCGAGCGGGCCACCGCCTTGTCCGGTGCCGATCACTATGGCGTCGAAGTGCTGTGACATTTGCTGTGACATGGGAGTCTCCCCAGAAAATGGTCGGTCCGGATCAACGTGGATCAGTGAACAAACGTGGCGTTTTTGCATGGTAGCTCGCCATCGGCCATCGCGCTGCATGAATACACCCGCCTTTCAGTGCGTTTTCCGCATGGGCGGGTCGAGTTTTAATCGCTTGTGGCCGAGTGTCACGCCCGATAAAACTACCGCCACTCACGTCGCGGACGGCCGCGACGCTTCACCTTTCCTGGCAATCACGATGCGCACCTACCGTAATTTCATCGATGGCCGTTTTGTCGAGTCTCAATCTGACTCGTTCGCCGATGTCGATAACCCCGCCACCTCGGCCGTCATCGCGCGCGTCACGCTGGCTTCGCAGGACGACGCGCTGAGCGCGGTCGAAGCCGCGTCGCGTGCGCAGAGGAAGTGGCGCGCGCTGACGGCGATCGAGCGCGGAGAGCATCTGCGCCGTTTCGCCGATGCCATCGTCGAGCGTGCTCCGCAGATTGGTGCGGCGCTCGCGCTGGAGTCGGGCAAGAGCGTGGCCGATTCGGAGAACGAAGCCCGCTATGCCGCCGACATCACGCGGTATCACGCGGAATGGGCGCGCCGGATTGAAGGCGAAGTCATTCCCAGCGATACCCCGAACGAAAACCTCGTGCTGCATCGTGAACCGATTGGCGTGGTGGCCTGCCTGATTCCGTTCAACTACCCGGTGTACACCTTGCTGCGCAAGATTGCGCCCGCGCTGATCACCGGCAATACAGTAGTCGTAAGGCCGAGCAATAACACGCCTGCGTCCGCATTCGAAATCGCCGAAGCCGCGCTTCAAGCGGGCCTACCCGCGGGTGTTTTCAACGTGCTCGCGATGGATCACGCCACTGCGGGCACCGTCTGCACGCATCCGGCAGTGGGAATGATTGCGCTGACCGGCAGCGTGAGCGCCGGGCGCATCGTGCTCGAGTATTGCAAGACGAACATAGCGAAGCCTTCGCTGGAACTCGGCGGCAAGGCGCCGGCGATCATCGAGCCCGACGCCGATCTTGAAGCGGCAGCAAGCGCTATCGTGGCATCGAAGACAACACATTGCGGACAGTTGTGTACCGCAATGGAACGCGTCTACGTCCACGCCAGCGTGCACGATCACTTCGTCGAACTGCTGCGTACGAAGATGCATGCAGTGAGGTCCGGCGATCGTTCGCAAGATCCATCGAAGATGGGTCCGCTCGTCAGCCGCTCGGCACAGCGCAACATTCACGCAATGGTCGAACGTGCAGTCGCCGAGGGCGCGACGATCGCCACTGGCGGCGTGTTGCCAGAAGGTCCGGGCTATTTCTATCCGGCAACACTGCTGGTCAATTGCCGCCACGACATGGAAATTGTCCGCGAAGAAATCTTCGGACCGGTGCTGCCGGTGATCTCGTACGACACGCTCGACGACGCCCTCGCGATGGCCAACGACCATCAATACGGCTTGTCTTCGGTGCTCTACACCGAGAACTATCGCACCGCGATGCGCGTGGCCAACGAGATCGAGGCCGGCGAACTGTACGTGAACCGCACGCCCGCTGACCCGTATCAGGGCTTTCATGCCGGCTGGAAACGCTCTGGCCTCGGCGGCGATGACGGTAAGCACGGCATGCTTGAATTCACGCAGACGCGTCTCGTCATCATGAAGTACTGACACATCAACATTCACTCGAACATTTATAAAAGCGGCGTTCATTGCGAGCAGCCGAAGGAGACTTATTGTGGAAAAAACCTTGACCGGCATCACGCCGCCAATCGCCGACACAACGCGTGCGCAGCGATACATGCAGCTCCTGCTGCTGGTGATCGCCGCGGGCGCGATCTATCCGCTACTGTATTTGCGTCAGGTCTACCAGACGCCGATGCTCGAGTTTTTTCATATCGACAACAGCCAGCTTGGTTATCTGTATTCGATACTCGGCACCGTTTTCCTGATCAGCTATTTGCCGAGCGGCTGGCTTGCCGACCGTATCGCGCCGCGTTTCCTGATTTGCTTTTCGTTGATCGCTACCGGCGCGCTAGGACTGGTTTATTCGACCGCGCCGAGCTTCCCGATTTTGCTCGCCGTGTTCTGCTGCTGGGGACTGACGACGGGCCTGACCTTCTGGGCATCCATCCTGAAGCGGGTGAAGACGATCGCCGCGCACGACGAACAAGGGCGCTTTTTCGGCTTGCTCGACGGCGGACGCGGTTTGATCGAGGCGTTGCTCGCGACTGTCGCGCTGGTGATCTTCGCTACCGCCACGGAGAAGCATGGTCTGCCGACCAACGTAGGCTTCAAATACGTCGTCTACCTGTATTCGGGCATCTGTATCGCGCTGGGATTGTTGATGGCGCTGGTCAAAGAACCGCCGGCAACGGCGCAGGAAAAACAGCATGCAGCAGACAATCTCAAGCAAAAACACTCGCTGTGGCGCGATCTCGTCACGCTGATGCGCATTCCGCAGCTCTGGCTGATGGCGGCAATCGTGTTCTGCGGTTATCAGATCTTCTGGGCAACCTATAGCTTCTCGGCTTACCTGCAAGTCGGCGACCTGAAGATGACCGTGGTCATGGCCGGTACGCTCACCACGCTCAAGCTCTGGATGCGCCCGATTGGCGGTATTGGCGGCGGGTATCTCGGCGACCGCTTCTCCACGCTCGGCGTGTTGACCACTGCCCTGTTTCTCGCAGCGCTTGGATTGGTCGCGCTGGTGGTGCTGCCTACACTTGGACATATCGATCCGCGGGCAGGCGTTGCGATGATCGCCGTCGTAGTGCTGCTGATCGGCATCCTGACGTACGCCATTCGCGGGCTCTATTGGTCGCTGCTCGACCAATGCGGCATTCCGCTGCGTATAACGGGCCTGGCCATCGGCCTGGTTTCGCTGATCGGTTATTCACCCGACGTCTTCCTGCCGCTCGTGAACGGCTGGACTACTGAGCATTTCCCCGGACTCCTCGGCTACCAGTTTTACTTCTCTTACATCGCTGCGATCAGTGTGATTGGCGGCATCGCCGCGCTCGCGCTCAAGCGCATGCACACGACCGTTGCAAAGGACGCCCTCCAATGAAAATCGTCTCTCTCGAAACGCATTTCGTCGCCGTACCGCCGCCGCATTTGGGCGGCATGTACTGGATCTTCGTGAAGCTGAAAACCGCGTGCGGCATTGAAGGCGTGGGCGAAATTTATTCAGCAACGTTCCATCCGAAAGCGATGGCGCATATTATCGACGACGTGTTCGGACGATATCTGCAAGACCACGATCCCCACCACGTCGAGCGTTTTTTCCGCGAGGCGTATTCAAGCGGCTTCACGCAACGCCCCGACCTCACGATGATGGGCGTCGTCAGCGGCCTGGAAATGGCGTGCTGGGACATCATCGGCAAGGCAGCGGACAAGCCGGTGTATGAACTGCTGGGCGGTTTGGTCAACGAACGGCTGCGCTCTTACACGTATCTTTACCCGAAGAACGCCGCGGGCGAATACGACTACGACGATGTCGATCTCGCCGCCGAGTGCGCCGTGCAGAACGCGGATCGCGGCTTCACCGCAGTCAAGTTCGATCCCGCTGGTCCGTACACCGCGTACTCGGGCCATCAGCTTTCGCTCGACGTATTGGAACGCTGCGAGACCTTCTGCAAGCGCATCCGTGAAGCGGTCGGCAACCGATGCGACCTGCTGTTCGGCACGCACGGGCAGATGGTGCCGTCGTCGGCTATCCGGCTCGCGCAACGCCTCGAAAAATACGACCCACTGTGGTTCGAAGAACCCGTCCCGCCCGGTCAGGAAGAGGCCATGGCGCAAGTCTCCCGGCATACCAGCATTCCCATCGCGGCCGGTGAACGGCTCACGACCAAGTACGAGTTCTTCAAGCTGCTGCAAGCGGGTGCGGCGTCTATTTTGCAGTTGAACGTGGCGCGCTGCGGCGGCTTGCTCGAAGGCAAGAAGATTGCTGCCCTCGCCGAGGTTTATTACGCACAGATCGCACCGCATTTGTACAACGGACCCATTGGCGCCGCCGCGAGCATCCAGCTTGCCGCCTGTACGCCTAATTTCCTGATCCAGGAAAGCATCGGCACCTGGGACGGTTTTCACGCGGAGATCCTCAAGACGCCGATTCAATGGGAAGACGGTTATATCGTGCCGTCGAAGGCGCCGGGACTGGGCGTGGAATTGAACATGGACGTCGTGCGCGCCCATTCTCCTTACACCGGCGATCGTCTGCATCTGCAGATGGCGTCCAAGCCTGCCGATGTCCGGGATTCCTCTGCGGCCAAAGGCTGAGGCTGAGTACATACCATGACTTACGACTACATCATCGTTGGCGCGGGATCGGCAGGTTGCATTCTCGCCGAGCGACTGTCCGCGTCGGGACAATACTCCGTGCTCGTGCTCGAAGCGGGCGGCAAGGCCAACTCGTTCTGGTTCAAGATCCCAGTCGGGTTTGCCAAGACCTACTACGATCCCGGCTGCAACTGGATGTATTACACCGAGCCGGAAGCAGCGTTGGCGGACCGGAAAATCTATGCACCGCGCGGCAAGGTGCAAGGCGGCTCGGGCTCCATCAACGCGATGATCTACGTGCGCGGTGCGCCCCGCGATTTCGACGACTGGGCCGCTGCAGGCAACGCTGGCTGGTCGTACAAGGACGTGCTGCCATACTTCCGCAAGCTGGAAACACACGCGGCCGGGGACACTGCAGTGCATGGCGCGAGCGGCCCGATCCACGTGACATCGATGAAACGCGGCATCCATGCGATCACGCGCCACTTCCTCGATGCCTGCGACGAGATGGGCGTGCCGCGCAACGACGACTTCAACGGCGCGAAGATCGAAGGTGCTGGCGTCTACGATGTGAACACGCACAAGGGCCAGCGTGCGTCGAGTAACGTGGCGTATCTGGAACCGGCGCTAAAGCGCTCGAACGTGCATATCGAACATCACGCGCTGACTTCGCGTGTGCTGTTCGATGGGCTGCGGGCCACGGGTCTTGAGGTATCGCAGAACGGCGTCAAGAAGACATTCCACGCCGCGCGCGAAGTGCTGTTGTGCGCGGGTGCAGTCGACACGCCCAAGCTTCTGCAACTGTCGGGGATCGGCCCGAAAGAGCTGCTCGAACGCCACGGGATTCCCGTCTTGCATGCGCTTCCCGCCGTCGGCCAGAACCTGCAGGATCATCTCTGCGCGAGCTATTACTATCGCGCGAACATGCCCACGCTGAACGGTGACTTCGGTTCGCTTCTCGGCAAGCTGAAACTCGGCCTGCAATACCTCCTGACACGCAAGGGGCCGCTTGCAATGAGCGTGAATCAGGCCGGTGGATTCTTCAGCACCGACCCGGCCAGCCCGCTCGCGAACCTGCAGCTTTACTTCAATCCGTTGTCGTATCGGATTCCGAAATCGAACCGTTCGCAACTCACGCCCGAGCCGTATCCGGGTTTCCTGCTCGCGTTCAATCCATGCCGGCCGACGAGCCGCGGATCGATCGAGATCGCGTCAGCGAATGCAAACGATGCCGCGTTGATTCACGCGAACTATCTGACGACGCAAAAGGATATAGATGAAGTGATCCAGGGCAGCCGGCTGATCCGCTCGATCATGCAGGCCCCGGCGTTACGCGCGGTCACGGTGGAAGAAACGCTGCCAGGCGCGTCAGTCGTGCCCGATGGCGACGACGCCGCCATGCTGCAGTATTTCCGCGAGAACAGCGGCTCGATCTATCACTTGTGCGGATCGTGCGCGATGGGTCCGGACCCGCGGACCGCGGTAGTGGATGACCGCCTGCGCGTGCATGGCATCGAGGCTTTGCGGATTGTCGATGCGTCCATTTTCCCGAACGTCACGTCCGGCAATATCAACGCGCCGGTGATGATGGTGGCGGAAAAAGGCGCGCAAATGATTCTCGCCGATGCCGCCGCGCCCACCTTCGTTCAACGCGAAGCGCTTGCCGCCGCTTCGGCCTGAAGCCACTGCTGGAAAAGCCGCTGCGTCCCGCTTGCACGCTGCTCGGGACGCAGCACGAACCAGTAAGACTGGCGCCCTTCCACCTCCACGTCCAGCACCTGCCGCAATTGCCCGGACGCCAACTCCGCTGTGATCATGTGACGATCGGCAATGGTGATGCCCATGCCATCAATGGCGGCTTGTATCGATAAGTCGAGCAGGTCGAATTCGTGACCGTTGTCCGTATCCACCCCTTCAATCTGCGCGGCGTCCAGCCAGTGTTGCCAGGTCAGGTATCGCTGATCTTCGCCCGATAGAACGTGCAGCAAGGTGAAGCGGTTCAGATCCACCGGCGTATCTACGCCTTCACGATCCAGCAACGCAGGCGAGGCCACCGCGATATGCCGCTCGTGCATCAGCAAGGTACTTTCAAGGTTATTCCATTCGCCATCGCCGAAACGCACCGCGCAGTCGAGCCGGTTCGAATCCGTGATGCCGTCGTCCACGCGT
>Ga0302314_10004520_pt1 | contig 25562 bp, 21 predicted proteins | sample III_Palsa_N2_3_FD_200533 | JGI IMG/M metagenome (GOLD analysis project Ga0302314, IMG submission 200533) | Peat permafrost microbial communities from Stordalen Mire near Abisko, Sweden - III_Palsa_N2_3 | ecosystem: Environmental > Terrestrial > Soil > Palsa > Peat permafrost | place: Sweden... | reverse complement strand
CGTGAGCGTGACGCCGTAGGTGCGCGGATTGTTGAACATGCGGTAGCCGATGGAATCGCCGTCGTCGGCCGCCTGGATCGGATAGAGGTGGTTGGCGAGGTTCTTCACCCAGACCGCGATCTCCCAGCCCTTGTCGGGCGTCGCCACCGAAGCCCTGGCGTCCATGATCCAGGCGGCCGGCGATGACAGGAACGGCGTGTTGAGCGACTCCTTGTAGTTGAAGTCCTCATAGTGGGCGCTGAACTGCACGGCGCCGACCAGACCGGCGGACAGGGCATGTTCGTAGCGGACGAGGCCCTCGAAGGAGACGTCGGGGGCGTCCGGCATCTTGTTGCCGGCCGGCTGGATCTGCGAGCAGGTCTCGCAAGCCGCCGTGTAGGCGAAGGCGCCCAGCCGCGAATGCAGGAGCCCGAGGCCGCCGTGGAAGGTCAGGCCCTCGAGGGGAATCCAGTCCAGCGCGAGATCGGCGCCATAGATCTGCGCCTCATGGATGTTGGCCAGCTTGATGAGGGACACCGGCCCGACGTTGGTGAAAGTCTGGGCCTGATAGTCGTGGTAGTCGTAATAGAAGAGGCTGGAATCGAGCGCGAGGGCGCGGCCGAACAGCTGCGATTTCCAGCCGACCTCGAAATCGGTCAGGTGTTCGGGCTTGTAGGGCGCCAGCGCGGCCGAACTGGTGGTGATGCCGTTGAAGAAGCCGCCGCTCTTGGTCGATTCCGCGGCGCTGAAATAGACCAGATTGCGCGGATCCGGATTCCAGTTGAGCCCGGCGTGCCATGAGAGATTGTCGTCGCTGATAGTGTCGGCAAGGTAGGTGGCCGGGAAGTAGGGATCGAGGATGTCGGTTCCGCTGACGTAGAAGATCGAACCTCCGGCGTAGGCGCGCTTCTCGTGCGTGCCGCGCAGGCCCGCGACCAGGGTGAAGGTGTCGGTAATCGACCACTTCACCTGGCCGAAGATGGCCTCGGATTGAGTCTCCTGATCGGAATGGATGAAGACGTCCGCGCCCAGGAAATCGGTCAGGTAGCCCGGCGTGCGCGACTTGACCTCGTCCCAGGAATAGTAGGCGCCGGCCAGCCACTGGACGCCGTTCACCTCCCCGTTCAGGTGGAACTCCTGGCTGAATTGCTTGACGAAATCATGCTGGTCGAACTCGGAGATCACCGCCGGCGAGGCGTCGGCGTCGATGTAGAAGTCGCGGCTGAAGTCGATATAGCCAGTGATCGAGGTGAGCTGAGCCCAGCCCATGTCATAGGTCGCGTGCAGGGTGGCGTTGAAGACGCCGGTCTTCAGCGGCGCGGGATGGTTCCAGGCGCCCACGAAGGGGTTGGGGTTGGTGTCGGTGTATCCCAGGAAATCGACGCAGTTGGCCGGGGCGCTGAAGTTCGGACATGAACCGGCGTAGCCGGGTACAGGAATTGTCCCGTAGAACTTGCCGACCCCGATTTCCGAGTGGTTCTCCTCGCCCTCGAGCTTCAACTGCGCCTTGAACTTGGACGTCGGCTCCCACAGGAGTTGGCCGCGCTCGCGGAAGACGTTCTGGCGCCCGAGATCACGGTCCAGCACGGTGCTGAACCAGTAGCCGCGCTCCTGCTGATCGGTCTGGGCGGACAGGCGCAAGGCCGCGGTCTCGCCCAAGGGGATGTTGACGTCGCCGTCGGCCTGGATGGTCTCGTAGGCGCCATAGCCGACGCTGGCGTCGGCGTAGAACTTACCGAGCGTCGGCGGCGCGGAAATGATGTTGATGGCCCCGGCCGTGGAGTTGCGGCCGTAGAGCGTGCCCTGCGGTCCCTTGAGCACCTCGACGCGCGACAGGTCGTACATGCCGAAGTCCATTTCGGCGAAGGAGGCCAGAAACACGTCGTCGACATAGACGCCGACGCTGGAATTGTTGGTCGAGGAGAAATCGTCGAGGCCGACGCCGCGCACGGTCATGATCTGCTGCAGGCCGGGAATGTTGGTCTTGACGTCGAAGTTCGGAACGATCGTGGCCAGGTCGGTGGCGTTGGCGACGCGCGACTGGCGCAGCTGGCCGGCCGAGATCGCGGTCACATTGACCCCGACCTTCAAGATGTTTTCCTGAGTCCGCTCGGCGGTGACGACGATCTCGCTGACGCTGGTCGACTTGGCGTCGCCTCCGGGCGTCTCGGCGGCGCAGGCGAACGCAGCCGCGAGCGCGCCCAGCGAGGCGCCGAACGCCAAAGATCCTCGAAAGCCGATCTTCATCTGGACTCCTCCCCGCGCCGTCGTTGATATCGAATTTGACGCTTTGGTATGTTAAGATGTGTAAAAGATATTTTCGGTTGTCAAATCGTCTGACGATTGGGTATGTCTGGGCGCCAATCGGGGTGTTCCTGGTTCGAGGAAGGAATCCGTGCTTCAACCGGGTGCGATGACGGCTGATCTGACGGCCATGGAGGCGCGGGCCGATCGCGATACGCGGCGGGACGCCCTGTTGGATGCTGCCGCCGCCGAGTTCAACGCGCGCGGGGTCTCGCGCGCCTCGATCTCACGCATCGCCGCCGCCAAGGGCCTGACGCGGGCCGCCGTCTATTATTACGTGCGCGATCGGGCCGATCTGGTCTTCCAGGCCTATGCGCGCAGTTGCCAGACGATGGCCCGCGACCTCGAAGCGGCCGAAGCCCGCCCGGGCGGCGCGCTCGCTCAGTTGGAGGCGTTCGTCCGCCTGGCCCTCGACCCCGAGCGGCCGCCGACCGCGGTTCTGGGCGATCTTCACTATCTGACCGGGGCCGCCCGGCAGGTGATCGCCACCGCGCACGAGGCCAATGTCCAGCGGTTGCGCGGGATCATCCGGATGGGCGTGGCGATGGGCGATCTGCGGCCCTGCGACGACGAGATCATCGCCCAGGCCCTGATCGGCATGGTGGCCTGGATTCCCCTGTCGGCCGAATGGGTGGAGGGCGCCGACGCCGACCACCGCTCGCGCGCCGTCGAAGCGCTGGTCGATGTGCTTACCTGGGGCGAAGCCGCCGACCCCAACTGGGCGTTCACGCCGCCGATCTCCATCGACGCCTTTTCCCCGCCGCCGCCCGATCCGTTCGACCGGGCTCAGGTGGCCGAGGCCAAGCTGGAGCGTCTGCTCCTGACCGCCTCGGCGATGTTCAATCGCCGAGGGATTGACGGCGCCTCGCTGGACGACGTGGTCGGCGCGCTGGGCGCGACCAAGGGCGTCTTCTACCACTACCTCGACAACAAGACGCAGTTGGTGGTGCGTTGCCAGGAGCGCGCCAACCGCCTCTATGACGCCTTCGCCGAGGCCGCCGACCGCCTGGGGAGGTCCAGTCTCGAAAAGGCGGTCATCGGCTTCTACCTGTTGGTCCAGGCCCAGGCGACGGGCCTGGCGCCGCTGATCCAGCTTGTCGGCCACGCCGCGTTTCCGCCGGCCGCCCGGCGCGCCATGCGCAAGCGCAACCGCGCCGTCCAGCAGCGCTATCAGGCCTTCGGCGAGCTCTCACGCGCGGACGGGGCCATGCGGGCGATCGATTTCAACGCCGTCTCCCAGCTCGGCGCCGGCGTCTTCGAATGGCTTCCGAAATGGTTCGATCCAACCGATCCGTGCGCGGACGAACGCCTGGCGCGCGAGCTCGTTGAGCTCTTCGCGCACGGATTGAGGGCCAGATGATGAGCGTCCAAGGCTTCGTCGCGCCGGGTTTTGAGCGCGTGAAGGACGCCTTCGCCACCAACTTCGCCCGCGCGGGCGACTACCAGGAGGTGGGGGCGGCCCTGGCCGCCTATCACCGTGGAAAACTGGTCGTCGATCTTTGGGGCGGCCACGCCGACAGCGCGCGGAGCAGGCCGTGGACGCGCGACACCCTGGTCAATGTCTGGTCGGCGACCAAGGCGGTGACCGCAACCGCCTTGGCGGTGCTCGTCGATCGCGGGCTCCTCGCCTATGACGATCCGGTGGCGCGGGTGTGGCCCGAGTTCGCCCGGGCCGGCAAGCAGGCGATCACGATCGCTCATGTTCTATCGCACCAGGCGGGCCTGCCGGGCTTCGCCGAGCCGACGAGCGTCGAGGACCAGCTCGACTTCCCGGGCTGCGTCGCCAAGCTGGAGCGGCAGGCTCCCGTATGGGCGCCGGGCGAAGCCACCTCCTATCACGCCATGACCTATGGCTGGCTGGCGGGCGAGATCATCCGCCGGGTCAGCGGCCGCTCGCCGGGCGCTTTCATCGCCGAGGCGGTGACCGGCCCGATCCGCGCCGACATTTTTGTCGGCCTGCCGCAAGGCGAGGAGGCGCGCGTGGCCGAGATCCTCGCGCCCCGGCGGCAGGCTGAGCCGCCCCCGCTGCCGCCGGCCGCCCTGATGGCGCTGACCAATCCCACCCAGGCCCCGACCGCGCCCAACAGCCGCGCCTGGCGGGCGGCGGAGATCCCCGCGGCCAACGGTCAGGCCAGCGCACTGGGCCTCGGCCGCCTCTACGCGGCGCTGGCGGGCGGCGGCGCGCTCGAAGGCGCGCGGATTCTCTCAGCCGAGGGCGTGCGCGGTCTGGTCAGGCCGGCGACCCGCGACGGACGCGTCGACCAGTTTCTCGGCTTCGTCGACGCCTGGGCCATGGGCGTGGCGCTGAACCGGCCGGGCATCTATGGCCCCAACCCCGACGCCTTCGGCCACAGCGGCTGGGGCGGCTCTTTCGGCTGCGCCGATCCCGACGCCGGCGTCGCCATCGGCTATGTGTGCAACCAGATGGGCCCCGAACTGGTCGGCGACCCGCGCACGACTGGGCTGTGCCAGGCGATCCTGGGCTCCGCCGTGGACCTAGCCGATCGGCCAGCCCGGGCGGCGCATTGAGAAGGCCGCATCTGGCATGATCTCGAAATAGTCGCCGAGCTTGCCGGCGCGCAGGATCGGACGCGGGCCGGCGGTGTCATAGACGCCGTCTTCGAGACATTCCCGGTCGATGTGGACGGCGACCACCTCGCCGACCACCAGCCAGGCGTCGGCCTTGCGGCCGTCGGCGCCCTGCAACTGCAGGATCTGCGAGAGGCGGCATTCGAAATTGACCGGGCTCTCCAGAACCCTGGGCGCGGCCACGATTCGGCCGGGCGCCTTGGTAAGGCCCGCAACTTCGAACTCGTCGACCTCGGGCGGCGCCGGCGCGCAAGAGAGATTCATCGGCTCGGCCAGCGCGCGGACGGCGAGATTCCAGCAGAACTCGCCGGTGGCCTCGACATTGGCGACACTGTCCTTCCAGCCAATGGACGAGAAGCCGATCAGCGGCGGGACGTAGCTGAGCCCATTGAAGAAGCTGTAGGGGGCGAGGTTGGCGACGCCGGCGGCGCTCACGGTGGAGATCCAGCCGATCGGGCGCGGCCCGACGATGGCGTTGAACGGATCGTGCTTGAGGCCGTGGCCCTTGGCCGGCTCGTAAAAGTGGGCGCTGACCTGGGCCACGGCGTCAGTCCTCCCCGGCTTCGACCAGGATCTCGGCCGTGTGCTCGCCGAGCCGCGGCGGATGGCGGCGGATGTTGGCCGGGGTGGCCGAATAGGTCACCGGCGGACGCATGGCGATGTAGTCGCCGGCCTGCGGATGGGAATAGCGCTCGAAGAGGCCGACGGCGTCGAGGTGGGGGTCGTCCGGAAGGTCGTCCAGCCGGTTCATCTTCACCACCGGGATGCTGAGGGGCTTCAATAGCGCCAGCCATTCGGTGGTGGTCTTGGTGGGGGTGACCTCGTCGACCAGGGCGTAGAGCTCACGGATGTGGGCGCCGCGGGCGCGATAGTCCGAGAAGCGCGGATCCTTGCCGAAGGTCTCGCCCAGGCCGGCCGCCTCGAAGAACTGGTCCCACTGCTCGTCCGTATAGGGCAGCAGGCCGATGAAGCCGTCCTTGGTCGGAAAGGGCTTGCGCTGAGGGTTGGCCACGCGGGTGTAGGCCCAGGGTCCCGTCGGCGGATCGTAGACGTGGCCGTAGAAGTGCTCGGCGAGGTTGAAGCTGGTGATACACTCCAGCATCGGAATTTCGACGAACTGGCCCTCGCCAGTGCGCTGGCGGTGGAACAGGGCCGCGAGCACGGCCTGGGCCATGAATAGGCCGCTGACCTTGTCGGCGACCAGGCTCGGCAGGAGCCGGGGCGTCGGATCGCCATCCACCCTGGGCAGGAGGTCGGCGAGACCGCTGGCCGACTGGATGAGATCATCATAGGCCGGCTCGCCGGCGTAGGGGCCCTCGCCGCCATAGCCGCAGCCGTGGACATAGACGATGTCCGGACGCAGCGTTTTGACCGCCTCATAGTCCAGGCCCAGACGTTGCAGTCCGGCGTAGCGCACCGAGGCGGCGAAGACGTCGCTGGTCTCGATCAGCTTGCGGATGAGACGCTGGCCGCGCGCCTCGTTGAGGTCGACCAGCAGCGAGCGCTTGTTGCGGTTGATGGTCATATAGATCGGGCCGAGGTCCTCGGGGCCGTCCGGCTGGCCATGGCCAGCCCAGCGCATGATGTCGCCTCCACCGCCCCGGCGCCCGCCCGGAAACTCGACCTTGATCACATCGGCGCCGAGATCGCCGAGAATCTGGGTGGCGTAGGCGCCGAACACCACCCTGGTGAGGTCGAGCACGCGCACGCCCTTCAATGGACCGGTCGCTTCGCTGGCCAATTTTTTGTCCCGGATCAACTGAACTTCCCTTCGGTCAACGATGACGCCCGCGCGTTTCGAACCTAATGTGGCGGGCGTAGGGGTGAAAAGAGCCCGCCGGGGAACGTCATGGACTTCGAGCTCAGCGAAGAACACCGGATGCTCAAGGAGCTCGTGGCGCGGTTCGTCAAGGACGAGCTGATGCCGCTGGAAGCCGGCGTCCTGGCGCGGGAAGCGGACGGCAAGGGCCTGGGGCTCGGCGCCGCCGAGCAAGAGCGGCTCGACGCCAAGTCGCGGTCGCTCGGCCTCTGGGGCCTGGATGCGCCCGAGGACGTGGGCGGCGTGGACCTGCCGTCCCTGGCCATGATCGGCGTCAATGAGGAGATGGGCCGCACGGTCACGCCCTACACCCTGCCGCCGGACTCGCCCAACCTGCGCATGCTGATGGCGACGGTGAACGAGCGCCAGCGCGAGGCCTATCTGGCCCCCTATGTGCGCGGCGAGACCGTCTCGGCCATCGGCATTTCCGAACCCGGCGCCGGCGCCGATCCGTCGGCCATGACCACACGCGCGGTGCGCGACGGCGACGACTGGGTGATCAACGGCCGCAAGATCTGGACCAGCCGGGCGGCCGACGCCGACTTCACCATCCTCATGGCCGTGACCGACAAGGAAAAGGGCGCGCGCGGCGGCATCTCGGCCTTCCTGGTCGACAAGGGAACGCCCGGCTTCAACGTCCTGCGCCGCATCCCGATGATCGGCGGCGCCGCGACCTATGAGGTCGCGCTCGAGGATTGCCGCGTCGAGGGCTGGAAGCTGCTCGGCACGGAGGGCGCGGGTTTCGCGCCCATGCAGATCCGCCTGGGGACCCGCCGGCTGCAGATGGCGGCCTGGTCGATCGGCATGGCACAGCGGGCGCTGGACATGATTTGCGAGTTCGCGCCCCAGCGGGTGACCTTCGGCCAGCCACTCTCCGAGCGCCAGGCGATCCAGTGGTGGGTGGCCGACGCGGCGACCCGGATCCACGCCGCCCGGCTGATGACCTACGACTGCGCCTGGAAGCTCGACCAGGGCCGCGACACGCGCGTGGAGATCTCCATGGTCAAGGCCTTCGCCACCGAGATGGCCTATGAGGTGGTCGACCACGCCATGCAGACCTTCGGCGCCATGGGCATGACCAAGGAGTTGCCGCTGCAACTGATGGCGGCCAAGCTGCGCACCATGCGGATCTATGACGGCCCCACCGAGGTGCATAAGTGGGTGGTGGCCCGCAACCTTCTGGGAACCAAGCGATGAAAGACACCTACGGCGATACGGTCAGCGCGCGCGTGGAGGGCCGTGTGGCCGTGGTGGAGTTCAGCCGGCCGCCGAACAATTTCGCCAGCGTCGAACTGATGCGCGACCTGGCGGATGCACTGGACGATGTCGACGCCGACCGCTCGCTGCGGGCCAGCGTGATGGTTTCGGCCGGCAAGAGTTTCTGCGCCGGCGCGGACCTGGCCTCGCCCACCGGGATCGGCGGTGACGGCATGAGCGGGGTCTCGCCGCTCTATCATCAGGCCGTGCGTCTGTTCTCGGTGAAGAAGCCGATCGTGGCCGCCGTCCAAGGCGCGGCCGTCGGCGCCGGTCTTGGCCTGGCGCTGGTGGCGGATTTCCGGGTGGCGGCGCCGGAAGCACGTTTCAGCGCCAACTTCGTCAAGCTCGGTTTTCATCCGGGCTTCGGGATCACCCACACCCTGCCGCGTGTGGTGGGAGAACAGCGCGCCAATCTGATGTGCCTCACCGGCCGGCGCATCAAGGGCGACGAGGCGCTGGCCTGGGGCCTGGCCGACGCGATCGCGCCGTTGGACGGCTTGCGTGACGCCGCCCTGGCCCTGGCCCAGGAGTTGGCGGAGAACGCGCCCCTGGCGGTCGAGGCGACCCGCGCCACCCTGCGCGAGGACCTGGCGACGGCGGTGAAGGCTCAGACCGACCGCGAGCTCGCCGAACAGACGCGCCTGCGCGCCACCAAGGATTTCGCCGAGGGCGTCCGCTCGGTCAACGAGCGCCGTCCGGGCGTGTTCGTGGGCGCGTGACGGTCATGCCCAAGCTCAACCGGGACGGTGTCCAGATTCACTATGAGATCGCCGGCGAGGGCCCGGTTCTGTTGCTGACCCACGGCTATTCCGCCACCGGCGAGATGTGGCGCGGTCAGGTCGAGGCCTTTTCCAAGCACTACAAACTGATCACGTGGGATATGCGCGGCCACGGGCGCTCTGATTATCCTGAAGATGCGGCCGCCTACAGCGAAGAGGCGACGGTGGCCGACATGGCCGCCCTGCTGGACGCCGCGGGCGCCCGGCGCGCCATCGTCGGCGGCCTCTCGCTCGGCGGCTACATGAGCCTGGCCTTTCATCTCGTCCACCCCGAGCGCGTGCGCGGCCTGCTGATCATCGACACCGGCCCCGGCTACCGCAACGACGAGGCGCGCGAGGGCTGGAACAAAAACGCCCATCGCACGGCCGAGCGCTATGAGACCGAGGGTCTTGCGCGGCTGGCGAGGGGCGGCGTGGAGGCGCGCACCAGCGTCCATCGCAACGCCGAGGGCTTGGCCCGCGCCGCGCGCGGCATGCTCGCGCAGCGGGACGCGCGGGTGATCTCGAGCCTGCCGGGCATCGCCGTCCCGGCGCTGGTGGTGGTGGGGGCGAACGACACGCCCTTCCTGGCCGCGAGCGACTACATGGCCGCCAAGATACCGGGAGCGAAGAAGGTGGTGGTCGCCGACGCCGGCCACGCGGCCAACATCGATCAGCCCGAGGCGTTCAACGCCGCGATCCTGGAATTCCTGGCGGACGTCGGCCTCGACCGGGAGACCGCCTGAGGGCCATATTCTTTCGTCGAACCGCAGGATGACAGAGATTTCATGGTGTCGGCGGGCAAGCGGGGGTTAAACGGTCCCCGACATTTGGGAGGGACTGCATGAAATTCTCGGCTCTCATGGGCGCAGCCGTCATGGTGCTCGCCGCCGCTTCCGCCAACGCCGCCGATCCCCTGGCCCCCGTGGGTCTGGGCGCCCAGCCGGCGCCGCCGCCCACCAAGCCCGTGACCGAAACCCTCTGGGGGCAGGAGGTCACCGACAACTATCGCTACATGGAGTCCCTCGACCCCGACACGATCGCGTGGATGAAGGCGCAGGGCGCCTACACTCGCAGCGTGTTCGACGCCGTCAAGCCGCTGGCGGCGCTGCAGAAGCGTGTGTCGGCCTTCACCGGCAGCTTCGGCTTCATACAGAGCTATGCGTATTTCGGCGACCGGACCTTCTATGAAGAGCGGGCGCCCGGCGCCGACACCTTCGACCTCGTGGTCCGCGACGCGGCGGGCACGCGCAAGCTAGTCGACATGGCCGATTTGCGGGCCAAGAACGGCGGCAAGCCTATGGCCATCAACTATGTGCTGCCGTCTTTTGACGGCTCGAAGGTGGCCGTCGGCATTTCGTCCGGCGGATCGGAAGCCGCCTCACTCTTCGTCTACGACGCCGCGACCGGGGCCCAGATCGCCGGACCTGTCGACCGCGCCGAATTCGGCCCCACGTCCTGGAGTCTGGATTCCAAGACGCTCTATTTCATCCGCCTGAAGAAGCTCGGACCGAGCGATCCGGGTACGGAGAAGTACCGCAACGCCAGCCTGGACGTGTGGGACCTGACGTCAGAACCCACGCCGCTGTACGGCTCGACCGCCGGCCACGGACCGACGTTCGGACCCGACGAAACGCCGGTCCTGGCTTTCGAGCCGACGGCTCCCGACGCCGTGCTAATCTCGCAGAACGGGGTTCAGAACGAACAGAAAATGTGGTTCGCGCCGGCCGCCAGCGCGAACGATCCCGATGTGAAGTGGACCTTGCTGTTCGACCGCGACGACGGGGTGACGAGCCTGGACGCGCACGGCGACGACCTGTTCCTGCTCTCCCACAAGGACGCGCCCACCTTCAAGGTGCTCGAACTGAAGTTCGGCCAGCCGCTCAGCGCCGCCAAGACCCTGGTTCCGGCCGATCCCAAGCGGGTGATCGAAGGCGTCCACGCCGCGGCCGACGCGCTCTATGTCTTGACCCGCGAGGGTGACTATTCGCGCCTGCTGCGCATTCCGGCGGGCACTGACAGGATCGAGGAGGTGGCCCTGCCGTCGCGCGGCCACGTCTCGGACGTATTCACCGACCCGCGCGAGCGGGGCGTGACCTTCGCCCTGGAAAACTGGACCCTGCCGCCGACGACCTTCCACTACGACCCGGCGAAGGGGACCTTCGTCGACCAGCACCTGGGCGTGCGCGGCGACATCGACCCCGCGCAGTTCAAGGTCAGCGACCTCGAGGCCAAAGGCCACGACGGGGTGATGGTCCCCTATGCGCTGGTGCGCCCCGCGAACGCGACGGGACCCGGCGTGACGGTCGTGGAGGCCTACGGCTCCTACGGCATCTCCAATCTCGCCGACTTCAGCACCCGCCGCGCGGCGATGATGAAGGAAGGGATCAACTACGCCGTATGCGCCGTGCGCGGCGGCGGCGAGCTGGGCGAAGCCTGGCGCCTCGGCGGCAAGGACGCCAACAAGCCCAACACCTGGAAGGACATCATTTCCTGCGGCGAGGACCTGATCGCCCGCGGTGTCACCGACAAGCACAAGCTGTTCATCATCGGCGGCTCGGCCGGCGGCATCACCATGGGACGGGCCCTGACCGACCGGCCGGACCTGTTCGCTGGCGTGATCGACATCGTGCCCGCGGCCGATCCGATCCGCATGGAGTTCACGCCCAACGGACCGGACAACATCCCCGAGTTCGGCTCGATCAAGACCGAGCAGGGCTTCAAGAACCTCTACGCCATGGACTCGGTGCAGCATGTGAAAGCGGGCGTCGACTATCCCGCCGTCCTGATCTCCACCGGTCTCAACGATCCGCGTGTCTCGCCTTGGGAGCCGGCCAAGTTCGCCGCCGCCTTGCAGGCCTCAGGCACATCCAACCCGGTGCTGCTGCGTGTGGATGAGCAGGCGGGCCATGGCATCGGTTCAACCCGGACCCAGACCGACCTGCTTACCGCCGACTGGATCGCCTTCGCCTTCTGGCGATCGGGCGTGGAAGGCTGGCGGCCCGCGGCCGGTCAGTAGGCGTCAGCCGGCGGCGACGGTCAGCGTGGCGGACGCGCGGACCGGCGCCTTGGTCGAGTAGAACGAGGCGTTCTGGCGCCCCTGGACGGCTTCGCGCGCGAAGCTGAGCAGGTGGTGCGAGACGACGCCCACCGAGATCACCCGCTCGATGTCCAGCGCCTTCAGCCGGGGCCAGGCGAAGGCCCAGAAGCTTCGCCGGTAGGGGGCGGCGACGCCGCATGTCCACAGGACGCGCGCCAGGGTGGTCAGCCCCTTCCTGAGGTCGGCGGCCGTGACCTTGCGCGGCGGCTGCAGGCGATGGGGATAGGTGGCGCGCACCTGGTGTTCGAAACGCGCGAACAAGGCGTCGGGCGCATAGGTCGTCGCGATGCAATCGCGCCATCCGTCCACCACCTGATTGTAGGGGAGACGGAAGACGACGTTGGATTCCCGGCGCTCGTCCTCGTCGATCCGGTCCTCGGCGGCCAGACGGTCCCACAGGCGCGTGCGCGGCAGGGCCTGGAGGAGGTTGATGGTCAGGAGCGGGATGTGGCTCGCCTCGACGAAATCGAGGATGTGGCGTGGCGTCTCGGGCCCGTCGCTATCCAGCCCCATGATAATGCCGGAGACCACCTCGAAGCCGTAGGCGTTGAGCCGCTCGATCCCCTCAAGGATCGGCACCATCAGGTTGTGACCCTTGTCCATGGCCTGAAGGGCGGCCGGCTCGGGCGTCTCGATGCCGCAGAAGATGGTCTGGAAGTTCGCCTGGCGCATCTCCTCGAGGATTTCGGGGCGCTTGGCGATGTTGAGCGTGGCCTCGCAGGCGAAGCGGTAAGGATAGCCATTGGCCTTCTGCCAGGCCGTGAGCGCGGGCAGCAGCTCGCGCACCGCCCTGCGGTGGGCGATGAAGTTATCGTCGACGAAATAGACGGCCTCCTGGACGCCGCAGGCTCGCAGCTTGTCGAGCTCGGCGCATACCTGCTGCGGCGATTTCAGTCGTGGAACGCGCCCGTAGAGCGCCGGGATGTCGCAGAACTCGCAGTCGTAGGGGCAGCCGCTCGAGAACTGGATTGAGCCCATGAAATATTTCTTCAGGTCGGCCAATTCGTAGGCGGGCAAGGGGAAGTCGACGAGGTCGCGTCGGCGATCGGTGACAAAGCGCTCCTGGCGGGCGGGGCGGGAGCAGTCGCCGGTGAGGCGTTCGACCAAGGCGTCGGTCGCGTCGCCGAGTTCGCCCAGGTGAAGGTAGTCGAACTCCGGGTAGCCTTCCGGCGAGGCCGACACCGACGGGCCGCCGAGCACCGTGGTCTTGCCCGCCGCGTGGGCCCGGCGGTTGATGTCGTTGATCTGGCTCTTCTGGATGTGCATGCCGCTGACGAAAACGACCTCGGCCCAGGCCAAGTCGCGCGCGCGGGCCGGTGTGAGGTTCTCGTCGATGAACCGGACTTGCCATGACGGCGGAAGGGCGGCGGCGATGACCAGCAGCCCCTGCGGCGGCATGAACGCCTTGGCGCCCACCAGCGGGAATGCGTACTCGAAGGTGCCGAACGACGGCGTGTAGCTGGGGAAGACGAGCAGGGCCCGCCGGCCGGCGAACGCCTCGTTATTGACCTGGCTCGCTTTGGTGGACGTCGCCGGCATGATCCTCCAACACGAAAGCTGAAGCCGCGTTCCAGTCAAGATCGGCGAATGTGGCTTGGTCGCCCGCCAGACAGATTTCTCGATTGATATTTGAGGACACATCGAGTGCGCCTATATCGAGGGCATGCTCCCGACGCTCCGCCAGCTTCGCTATCTGAAGCTCCTCGCCGATCACGGTTCATTCAGCCGCGCCGCCGAGGCCGCCCACGTCACCCAGCCGACCCTCTCGGCCGGGATTCAGGAGCTGGAGAAAATCCTTGGGCCCGCGCTGGTGGACCGCAACCGCTCGGGCGTGATCCTCACGGCCGCCGGCGAGGAAGCGGTCGCCCGCGCCGGGTCGATCCTGGCCCAGGCCGAGGACCTCGTGCGCGAAGCCAGGGGCGCCGGCGAGCCGCTGAGCGGCCGCTTCCGCCTGGGCGTCATCCCGACCATCGCGCCCTTTCTGCTGCCCCCCGCCCTCCCCGTCCTGCGCAGCCGCTATCCCAAACTTCGGCTGTTCCTGCGCGAGGATCTGACGCATCGCCTGCTGGCGGAGGTGCGCTCCGGCGCCCTGGACGCCGCGCTGGTGGCGCTGCCCTACGACACATCCGGGTTGGACCATGCCCATGTGCTCGACGATGAGTTGGTCGCCGCCCTGCCGGAAGGGCACAGCCTGTGCCGCGTGGAACGGGTCTCGCCAAAGCGCCTGGAAAGCGAGGAGATGATCCTGCTCGAGGATGGCCATTGCCTGCGCGACCACGCCCTGATGGCCTGTGGCATGACCTCGCCACACGGCCGCGAGGAGGGCTTCGCGGCGACATCCCTGGCGACGCTGGTGCAGATGGTCGGATCGGGGCTTGGCGTCTCCTTCCTGCCGACCATGGCCGTAAACGCGGGCCTCGCGGCGGCGGCTCAGATCGCCGTCCGACCCCTCGAGGCCGAGCACCCCAACCGAGAGGTGGTCGTCGCCTGGCGAAGCGGCTCCACGCGCGCCCAGGAAGGGCGACTGCTCGCCCAGGTGTTCCGCGCCGGCGCATCGGAGGCGGGGGAGTGAGGCCGTTCATCCCGTCCGATGCGCGTCAAAGCCATGCCGGGGCTCGGATTCTGCGCATCCACCGCATCGTGGGACGTGCGCGAGGCCGCCGATTGCACTATATCGGAAGGCTATGAGTAGGTCGTTTATCAAGATGAACGGTCTGGGAAACGATTTCGTTATCGTCCAGCCCGGCGAGGATCCCTTCGATCCCACCCCCGATCAGGCGCGGGAAATCTGCGATCGGATCGATGGTATCGGCTGCGACCAGCTCGTCGTGCTCGAGCCGACCGACAAGGCCAATATCCGCATGCGGATCTGGAACGCCGACGGCGGCGAGGTGGCGATCTGCGGCAACGCCGCCCGCTGCGTCGCCTGGCTGTTCATGCAGGCGGGAAAGCGCGGTCACGTCGTCCTGGAGACTCCGGCCGGTCTGCTGGACGCGTTCAAGTCGCCGGATGGGACCGTCACGGTGGACATGGGCGCGCCCCGCCTGGAATGGAGCGACATTCCCCTGGCGTCACCGATGAACACCCTCGAGCTCGATTTGCGCGTGGAGTCGGCCAAGGGCGGCCCAGGATGCGTCTCCATGGGTAATCCGCATGTCGTGTTCTTCGTCGACGATGTGGACACGGCCCCGGTGGAGAGCCTGGGCCCCTGGCTCGAGAAGCACCAACGCTTTCCCGAAGGCGCGAATGTCGGCTTCGCCCAGATCATGGCCCCCGACCGCATACGCCTTAGGGTGTGGGAGCGCGGCGTCGGCCTGACCCACGCCTGCGGCACCGGCGCCTGCGCCGCCCTGGTCGCGGCCCAGCGCCGCGGACTCACCGGCCGCCGGGCCGTGATCGAGACCGACGGCGGCGAATTGGTCGCCGAATGGCGCGAGAGCGACGGCCACGTCCTGCTGGCCGGTCCGGTCGAGGTCGAATTCACCGGCCGCATGCCCGAGACCGCGCAACCCGAACCCACCCGCCGGCCGGGCGACTCCCAGCTGGCGGCCAACGACTACGGCGCGTCCGCGGGCTTCGACGACCGGTACACCGGCGCGCCCGACCCCTTCCGCCACGGGTGAGTGACCTTTGACCGCGGGCCTCGCCCCCACCGGTGACGCCCAGGTGGTCACCTTCGGCTGCCGGCTCAACGCCGCCCAGTCGCAGGCCATCCGCGAAGAAGCCTCCCAGGATCTCGCCGGCGCGGTGGTGTTCAATACCTGCGCGGTCACGGCCGAGGCGGTCCGCCAGGCGCGCCAGGCCATCCGCAAGGCCAGGCGCGAACAGCCCGAGGCCCGCCTGATCGTGACCGGCTGCGCCGCTCAGATCGATCCCGCCATGTTCGCCGCCATGTCGGAAGTCGACTTGGTGGTCGGCAACGCCCGCGCCGCGGACGCCTTCGCCATCGCCGGAGCGCGGGTCAGGGTCTCCGACATCATGAGCGAAGGAGCGGCGGCGCCGAAGGTGTCGGGGCTCGCCGGACGGTCGCGCGCCTATGTGGCGATCCAGAACGGTTGCGACCATCGCTGCACCTTCTGCGTAATCCCGTTCGGGCGCGGCAATTCCCGCTCGCAGCCTGCCCATACGATCATCGACCAGGCGCGCGACCTCGCGGCCCGCGGCCACCGCGAAGTGGTGCTCACCGGCGTCGACCTGACCAGCTGGGGCGCGGATATGGACGGATCGCCCACGCTGGGCGACCTCGTCGGACAGATCCTGAGCGAGGTTCCGGACCTCCCGCGCCTGCGCCTGTCCTCCATCGACGCCGCCGAGATCGATGATGCGCTCATGGCGCATATCGCCGACGCCCCTCGGCTCATGCCGCACCTGCACCTCTCGGTGCAGTCGGGCGATGACCTGATCCTCAAGCGCATGAAGCGCCGCCACAGCCGCGCGGACGCGCTCGAACTGATCGCGACCGTGCGGCGCGCACGCCCGGACGCGGCCTTTGGGGCCGATCTTATCGCCGGCTTTCCCACCGAGACCGAAGCCGCCTTCGAGAACAGCGTGGCCTTCGTCGAGGAGGCCGGCCTCGCCTTCCTGCACGTCTTCCCCTACAGCCCACGGCCCGGGACCCCGGCCGCGCGCATGCCGCAGCATCCGGCCGAGCTCATCCACGCCCGTGCGCGGCGCCTGCGCGCCGCCGGGGACGCCGCCCTCGCCCGCCACCTCGAAAGACGCGTCGGCGGGCAAATCACCGCTCTGGTGGAAAAGCCCGGCCACGCCCGCGCCGAAGACTTCACCGAGGTCGCCTTCGAGGGAGAGGCCGCGCCTGGTGGCCTTATCGCCGGCGTCGTCGCCGGCCATGACGGGCGTCGCGCCCTTCTCGGCGCCTGGAGACCCGCATGACCGACGCCCCGCTCACCGGCGGCTGCCAGTGCGGCGCTGTGCGTTTCGTTGTGACCGGCGAGGTCCGCGCTGGCGCCATATGTCACTGCCGCATGTGCCAGAAGGCCTTCGGCGCCTTCTACGCCCCGCTGGTCGTGGTTGGCGCCGTGGCCTGGACCAGGGGCGCTCCCGCCCATTTCCGCAGCTCGAACATCGCCCGCCGCGGTTTCTGCCGCGACTGCGGAACGCCGCTCAGCTATGAGCCCGACGTGGGCGACGTCGAGCTCGCCATTGGCGCCTTCGACGAGCCCGCCAAGCTTCGCCCTCGCATCCAGGTGGGCCTGGAAAGTCGCATTCCATGGCTCGCCGAACTCGACAGCCTCCCGACACTCGAGCCTGGCGTGGCCGAAGCCGGTGAGCCCGAGCGCCCCGCCGTCCGCTCGTTCCAGCACCCCGACCGCGACACCTGAGATGGCCGACGCTCCCGGGAATTGGTTGAGGCGCCTCTCCGAGGGGCTCTCCCGCACCTCAAGGCAAATGACCGAGCAGGTGTCGAGCGCGCTCGGCGCCCGGCCGCTCGATCAGGAGCGGCTGAACGCCCTCGAGGAGATGCTGATCGAGGCCGACCTGGGCCCCAAGGCGGCGGCCAGGATCACCGAGGCCTTCGCGGCGCAACGGTTCGGCAAGTCGTCCACCGACGAGGAGGTCAAGGAGGTCCTGGCCGACGCCGTGGCTGCCGAACTCCTCCCCCGCCAGGGGCGTTTCACCCCCTTGTCCGGACCAAGACCGTTCGTGGTGCTGTTTATCGGAGTCAACGGCTCGGGTAAGACGACCACCCTCGGCAAGATCGCTCACGAGCTTACCGGACGAGGCGCCAAGGTGCTGATCGCCGCCTGCGACACCTTCCGCGCCGCGGCGGTGGAGCAGCTGCAGACCTGGGCCGGACGCGCGCGCGCCGACTTTGTCAGCGGGCCGCAGGGCGCCGACGCGGCCGGTCTGGCCTACGACGCCTTGGCCAAGGCCCAGGCCGAGGGCTACGACGTGCTGCTGGTCGACACGGCCGGACGCCTGCAGAACAAGCAGGGCCTGATGGACGAGCTCACCAAGATGATCCGTGTGATGCGCAAGCTCGACCCCGATGCTCCGCATGAGGTGCTGCTGGTGCTCGACGCCACCGTCGGTCGCAACGCCCTGGCCCAGGAGAACATCTTCGGCAACGCCATCGGGGTCACCGGGATCGTCATGACCAAGCTCGACGGCACGGCGCGCGGCGGCGTGCTGGTGCCCGTCGCTCAGGCCTCGGACTCGCCGATCGTGCTGATCGGGGTCGGCGAGGGCATCGAGGATCTGCAACCCTTCGACGCGCGGGCCTTCGCCCGATCTCTGGTCGGTTTGGAGGCCGCCGTCCATGGCTGAGCGCAGCGCGCGAATGTTCAACGCGGCCGTGGACGGAGGACCCGGCGTCCTCTTCATCATCGTCTATCTCGCGACGCGCGATTTCCGGCTGGCGACAATGGTGCTGGTGGCGGCCGCGGCCGTATCCCTGGCGGCGATGCTGATCGTCGAGCGTCGGTTTCGGCCCTTGCCGACCACGATCGGCGGGCTGGCGCTGGTGTTCGGCGGCGCTTCGCTCCTCCTGCACGACCCCAACATCCTCAAGATGAAGATGAGCATCGTGGACGGTCTGCTGGGTGCGGCCCTGTTCGGGGGCCTCGTCATCGGCAAGAATCCGCTGAAGATGATCCTGGGCTCGGCGTTCGAGCTCACCGACAAGGCGTGGGCGACGCTGGCGATCCGCTACGGCGTCTTCTGGTGGGCCTGCGCCATCGCCAATGAGATCGTGCGCCGCACCCAGAGCGACCACACCTGGGTGCTGTTCCGGGGCGGCGCTCTGGCCGCCGCCGTGATCTTCGCCGTCGCCCAAACTCCCTTCATCCTCAAGCACAACGCCCTGGCCACGGACGGCGACGTCCCGCCACCCGATCTCGGCCTCTAAAGGCCGAGCACGGAAGGTCTGTCGTCAAACCGACGTGAAAATGCGATAAGCAGGCGTCGGTGGAATTGACCGGCGTTGAACGTGAGAGGCGGGCCATGGCCAAGACCAAAGTCAAGCCGTCCGCGGACGTGTTGGGCGGATCGGTCACCCATCTTCTCCACCGGGCCCTGCAGCTAGCGCTGGACTATCATTCCGAAGCCGCCGGCGCGGGCGCCGTCACCCAGCGGCAGTACACCGTGCTGGCCGCGGCGGCGGCCGACGACGGTCTGACCCAGAACGACTTGGTGCGCGCCACCGGCATCGACCGGTCGACCCTGGCCGACCTGGTCGCGCGCATGCTGGTCAAGGGCCTGTTGGTCCGCGAGCGTTCGGCGACCGACGGCCGGGCCAATTCGGTTCGCCTGTCCCAGGCCGGGCGCGCGGCCCTGGCCGCCGGGGCGGCGCCGTCCGCCATCGCCGACGGCCGCCTGCTGGCGACGCTGTCGCCCAAGAAGCGCGAAGGCTTCATGAAGACGCTGTCGGCCATCGCGACGGCCGCCGACGAGCCGGCGACCAAGGAAAAGGCGGCCAAGAAGGCGGACAAGGCGAAGACCGCCAAGGCGCCCAAGGCTAAAGCCGCCAAGGTCAAGGGCGCCGCGGCCCCAAAGGCCGGCAAGAAGCAGAAGAAGGCCAAGAAGGCCAAGGCCGTCCTCGGCGTGTGAGGTCAGGCGGGCCTACAGACGCCCGCTGAGCGCCGCCCAGGTGAGGCGCGCGCGCTTACCGACCTCCGACACCGTGGTTCGGCCCAGATCGCCGCGGGCGAGCGTCGCGCACAGGACCGCCGGAAAGGCCGCGGCCGGCAATCCCCTCGCCGCGCGCCGGGCCTCGGCCAGCGCCTCCCGCAAGTCCGCGTCATAGTCGTCCCCGCCGGCTTTGTCGGCGCGGCGCAGCAGCATCAGACCCCAGACGGTTCCCGCCGGCTCGGCCCGCGCCGCCATCTCGCCGGCGCCGAGGACCAGGGCCGCCAGCCGCGACAGGCTTCCCTCGGCCGCGGCGGCCCAGGCGCGCGCGCCAGGCAAGTCGAAGCGAGGCGTCTCCAGCGCGCCGATCCGGGCCTCGATTATGGCGTTGAAGGGCGCGCGCGGCAGGCGCCGGCCGTTGACGGCGGCGGCCATGGCCAGGACTGTGGGATGCCGGCGCACCTGACCGCCGGCGAAGATCTCTTCAACCGCCTCGCGCCACCAGGCGAGCCGGATTTCGGCCATCAGGGCGTTCGAGGCGACCTGGGTCGCCCGCGCGAGCTCGTGATCGAAGGCGTAGAGGGCGATGACGTCCGCGCGCCGCGCGGGGTCGGCGATGAAGCGGCTGGCGAGCCAGCGATCGGGGTCGACCCGGCGAACCTCGCCATCCAGGTCGACCCCTTCGGTCAAGTCCTAGCCGTAGAGGCTCTGATACATGGCCATGGAGGTCAGCATCGGCAGCGACAGCAAGGTGTTGGTGCGCGAGGCCAGGGTGGCGATGCGGCCGGCCTTGGCCTTGGCGTCGGCGTCGGCTTCCTTGATGCCCAGCGCGATCTTCTGGTTCGGCCAGATGATCCCCCAGACGTTGAGGAACATAATGATCGCCAACCACACGCCGATGCCCATCAGGGTGTAGCCGCGGTCGGAGGCGTCATATCCGCCGGCAAGCCCGAAGCTGAACACCTTCTCGGCGTATTCACGGCCACGCAGGATCGCGACCCCGAGACCGGCCAGCACGGTGAACAGCGCCGCCCAGCGGAACCAGAACAGAGCCTCCGGCGCGATGTATTTGCTAACCGCCGGCTTCAGCTCGGCCGGGATGTCTGGCATCTTCCGGATCTGGACGAAGTTGAAATAGTAAAGGAGCCCGATCCACAGGATGCCGAACACCACATGCATCCAGCGGAACACAGCTTGCCAGTACGTTCGGTCGAGTCCGTGAGGGCTCTGCGAATAGGCGAACACCATGATCAGCGCCAGCACGACGCTGAGGATCATTGTATTGCGGAAATTGAGCAGCAGTCCGGCCATGGTCAGCGCCTTGTCCCTGTTACGAGTCACACCCCTTGGAGGCCTTGGCATAGACCCTTTTGGCGAAACGCGTAAAGCGGGCGCCGAGTCCCCGCCGAGCCTCCCGGCCTAGAACCGCTCGCCGACCATCGCCTCGCTCTTGGCCCACAGGGCTTTGGCGCGCTCGGGATCGACGGCGTAGGACCGGACGCCGCCGGAGACCCCGGCCGAGGATTCGACCACTCCGGCGACGTGGCAATCCTCGCAGTAGTGGCCGCCGATCGCTTCGGCCGATGCGACGACCGCGGCCCAGACCGAGGTGGCGGCGCCCTGGGGAATGGTTTTCCATTGGAAGGTGTTGGCCGCATCGCCGCGGCCGGCGGCGACCCTCGCCTGAACGAGTTGCTGGATGACCTCTTGAGTCATGTGGCGGCCGAGCTCGGTCTGGATGCCGCCGGGGTGCAGGGCGGTGGCGCGCACGCCGCGGGCCTTGTGCCGGCGGTCGAACTCAACGGCGAAGAGGATGTTGGCCGTCTTGGAACGGCCATAGGCGCCGAACTCGGTGTAGGGCGTGGTCTCGAAATTGGGATCGTCGAGGTTGACGTCGGAGAGGCGGTGGCCCCGAGACGACAGATTGACCAGCCGTCCGCCATCCTTGAGCAGGCCGGCGATACGGTTGACGAAGACGAAGTGGCCGAGATGGTTGGTGCCGAACTGGGTCTCGAAGCCGTCGGCGGTCGTCCCCTTGGGGCAGGCCATGACCCCGGCGTTGGCGATGATGACGTCGAACTTCCTGCCATCGGCGTTAAGAGCGTCGGCGGCTTTCCGAACGCTGGCCAACGAAGCCAGGTCGAGCTCGATGAGCTCCATCCCCGGGATGTCGGCGGTGGCCTTGCGGGCCTTGTCGAGATCCCGCGCCGCGCCGACCACCCTGGCGCCACGGGCGGTGAGGGCGCGCGCCGTCTCCACGCCAAGGCCGGCGGAGGCGCCGGTCACCAGGATGCGCTTGCCGGAAAGGTCTACCCCCTCCAGCACTTCGTCGGTCGTCGTTTCGGCTCCAAAGGGTCCGGCCATGATCGTTTCCTCCACGGATTGGGTCGCTGCAAACCAAACTCCGTTCTCGCCCGGACGACCAGCATCGTTGCCAAAAACCGGTCAGAGGATTAAACGGAGGGTGTCTCCGATACATATACGGAGGGTTACTCCGCTTATCAAGGGGCGCGCATCGTGAACGTGGAGGCCAAGGCAGCGTCCGGACGCAAGCCGCGAGCCGACGGCGAGCGCAATCGCGAGCGTCTGATCGAAACCGCCAAGGCGGCGTTCGCCGAGGTCGGCGCGGACGTCAGCCTCGAGGAAATCGCCCGCCGCGCCGGCGTGGGCATCGGCACCCTGTACCGCCATTTTCCGACCCGCGACGCCATCGTGGAGGCGGTCTACCGCCGCGAGGTGCGGCAACTGTCGGAGTCGGCTGAGCGCCTTCTCGAGTCGCTGCCGCCCGGCGAGGCCCTGCGCCAATGGATGCGGCTGTTCGTCGACTATATCGCCACCAAGAAGGTCTTGGGCTCGGCGCTGAGCGCCATCGCCAGCGGCTCGGCCGAGCTCTATGCGACGTCGTGGGCGCGGATCTCGGGGGCCATGTCCCTGCTGGTGGAGCGGGCGGTCGCCGCCGGCGACATCCGCGCGGACGCCGATCCGGCCGACCTGCTACGCGCCCTGGCGGGTTTCACCTACGGCGCCTCCAGCCCGGATTGGCAGGCCAGCGCCCTGCGCCTGATCGACATCCTGATCGACGGCCTGCGCCCGCCGCGCGGGGCGGGCTCCAGACCGTCATATGACGACGCTCGCTGATACCGGAAGGTGGTCGGAAAACGTGGCCGCCTCGGAGCGATAGTGCGTAAGCGACAGCTGTCCGCCGCTCACGATATGGTCGTAGCCCCTTCGTGGTCGCCATGAAGGGAAGGTCTTGGGCGGCGAGAGCGGAAGATTGCCGCCCGACATCTTGCAAAACGCTTCGAGCGCCGTGCTGCGAGCCTCGCAATTGAAATCTCCCATCGCCACCCAAGCGCGCGCCTCGCGCAGCGCATCGGCGACCGCCGCAAGTTGAACCACCCGGCCTGACGCGCCGAGGCTCAGATGCAGGCAGGCCACCCTGAACTGAGTTGGCCCTTCGACGTCCGCAACCAGACAGCCGCGCCCCGCTATCCGGCCGGGGAGCTTCATGTCCCGGACATCGGCCAGCGGCCAGCGGCTGAGAATCGCGTTGCCGTGGCGCGATACGCCCGGAATGGTCCGGTTGTGTTGGACGGCGACATGGGCGTGCCCGGACTGCAAGGCGATGGCATCGACCTGAGAGCGATAGCCCGCACGCCGACCTCCGAGATCGATTTCCTGCAGACAGACCACGTCGTATGGCGCGATCTCCCTGGCGATATTGCCCAGAGCCACTGTCTTGGAAGACGTGTGGATCAGCTGCCGGTGAGCGTGGAAGAGGTAGTCTCGGTAGCGGCTCGTTCCGATGCCAGCCTGGATATTCCACGTCAGCAGTTTCACCAGCTGTCGGCTTTCGCCGCATCGGAAAAAGCGCGAGGAATAAACATCAGGGGTGGGGAGGGAGCCGAATTGATCTCACCGATTTCAGTCCCCCTGCTGATCCACATCGCCCTGGCGAGCGCGCTCACCGTGCGCATTCTCTATCGAAAGCTCGAGGTCAATACCGCCCTCGCTTGGATCGTCATGCTGATCGCCATGCCGATCGCAGGGCCAGTTCTCTACCTTGTGTTTGGCGATCATAGCCTTGGTCAGCGCCGTCTGAAGCTCGGCCAGCGCATCCGAAGCTACTACCAGAAAGCCTATGCGGTCGCCGGCGTCGACACCGTGCGCCTCGATTCTATCGCCGAGCCTTTCGGAGGGCTGGCCAGATCCATCACCAAGGACAGCGGCTTCCCGGTGCTCGCTCGAAACCGTCATGAAATCCTGACCGATGCCGGCGAGATCCTGGAGCGCATGCGCCTGGATATCGATCAGGCGCAGACGGATTGCTGTCTCGAGTTCTACATCATCGATCCGAAAGGTCGTGTCGGCGCGGTCCTGGACGCCATTCTTAGAGCGGCCGCGCGCGGCGTCGCCTGCAAGATCCTGGCGGACGATTATGGCAGCAAGGCTTTCTTCCGCTCCGACTGGCCAAAGCGCCTGAGAGCCGCGGGCGTTTCTGTCGTCCGGTCGCTCCCTGTCTCCGTGTTGAAGTCCATCTCGAAGCGGTCCGACCTGCGCAACCATCGCAAGGTGCTGATCTGCGACCGGACGGTTGTCTATACGGGTAGCTTCAACCTCGTAGATCCAAGCCTGTTCAAATCCGGCAGCCACGTCGGCGAGTGGGTCGACATGGTGATGCGCATCGAGGGTCAGATCGTGGACGCCCTCGCCTGCGTCTTCAACGCCGACTATCTGCTCGAAGAGCCGGGATCGGATATCGGCGAAGCCCCATTGCGCGCGCTCCCACTCGATACGCAGAAGGAGTCGCTGCCTCCGGGCACGCTCTTGATGCAGCTGCTCCCGTCCGGGCCGGAAATGGCCAACTCGACTATCTATGAGTTCATCGTCGCCGCGATCTTCAACGCGCGTCGCCGCGTGCGCATCGTCACGCCCTACTTCATTCCTGATCAAGCCGTCCTGCTCGCCCTGAAATCGGCGGCCAAACGCGGCGTGGATGTCCAGATCATCGTGCCCGAGAAACTCGACACTCGGGTGGGCCAATATGCGAGCCAAGCCTCCTATGAGGAATTGCTCGCGGCAGGTGTCGCCATCCTGCGTTTCGAGAGCGGCCTGCTCCACACAAAGGCGGTGCTGATCGACGAGGACATCACCCTGTTCGGCACGGTCAACATGGACCTGCGCAGCTTCTACCTGAACCTGGAGCTCAGCCTCATCCTGTACGAGCCGCGGATCAACGCCGAATTGGACGCCATCTTCGACACCTACGCCAGCCACAGCGCGGTCGTCGGCAAGGAGGCGTGGGCCGCCCGCCCGCCATCACAGCGAGTCCTCGAAGACCTGCTGAGGCTCGCGAGCCCGCTTCTCTGATCTGTCGCCACATGGAAATCCCCAGCCCAGCGATCCCTCTGGCTTGAATGAACTCCCATGGGGCCATCCCTCCCATCGACAGGAGGAGGATTTCTCCGCCTGAACGGCTCCGGTTGACAGCCTGGGGCGTTGGCTGTCCACAGGCGCCATGGACGGCCAGGCGGTAAGCGGCGGCGAAAACGAAGGCGTGATCGCCTTCGACGCACCCCTGCGCCTGGACTCCGGCGCCGAGCTGCGCGGGCTGGAGATCGCCTACCGGACCTTTGGGACGCTCAACGCCGACCGCTCCAACGCCATCCTCATCTGCCACGCCCTGACGCTGGACCAGCACGTCGCCGGCGCCCACCCCGCGACCGGCAAGCCCGGCTGGTGGGGCCGCATGGTCGGGCCGGGTCTGCCGCTCGATCCGGAGCGGCACTTCATCATCTGCTCCAACGTCGTCGGCGGTTGCATGGGCAGCACCGGACCCGCCTCCATCAATCCGGATACGGACGAACCTTGGGGACTGGCCTTTCCGGTGATCACCGTCGCCGACATGGTCCGCGGCCAGGCGATGCTGATCGAAGCCCTGGGCATCGAGCGACTGTTCGCCGTCGTCGGCGGATCCATGGGTGGCATGCAGGCCCTGCAGTGGGCCGCGCTCTATCCCGAGCGAGTCGTTTCCGTGGGCTGCATCGCCGCGGCCGCGCGCCATTCGGCCCAGAACATCGCCCTGCACGAGGTCGGCCGCCAGGCGATCATGGCCGACCCCGACTGGCGCGGCGGGGCCTACGCCCGCGCCGGCGTGCGGCCGGAAAAGGGC
>Ga0302314_10004519_pt1 | contig 25570 bp, 23 predicted proteins | sample III_Palsa_N2_3_FD_200533 | JGI IMG/M metagenome (GOLD analysis project Ga0302314, IMG submission 200533) | Peat permafrost microbial communities from Stordalen Mire near Abisko, Sweden - III_Palsa_N2_3 | ecosystem: Environmental > Terrestrial > Soil > Palsa > Peat permafrost | place: Sweden... | reverse complement strand
GTGCGGACCTGCACGGTCATCGGCCTGCATTCCGGCGCCTTCCAGGCGTGGCGGGCCGCGCTCGCGGGGGTCTGCGTGCAGCGCGTGGTCGCCATCAACATGCCTGTCTCGCATCGGCCGCCGGACGCGACGCTCACGCCGGCTGCCCGCCCGGCTGGCACATTCGCCGGCGCGACGCTGGCGGCGCGCCTGGGACAGGCGTTGCGCCTGCGCGCGCGCGGAGTCGCCCGCGCGCTGGGCTGGCCGCGCGGGACCGACCTCGGCGCCGAACTCGCGCTCGCGAGCATGCGCGGCATCGCGGTGGATTTCGTGTTCAGCGCGCGCGAACCCGGCCTGGCGCTGTTGCGCGCGCAAGCCGGCCGGCGCGCAGGCCGGCAGCTGCGCGCCGGTTTCGTGAAGACGCACGAAGTCCCCCATGCCGACGCGCGCTTCGCCGGCGCCGCGGGCCGGGCCGAGCTCCTTGCACGGCTCGACGCGCTGCTCGCGCCCGCGCCGTCCACCGTCGCATCCGCCATCGTCGGATCGGCGCGCCAACCGGCGATCGCCCGGCCATGAGCGTCGCGCGTTGCGCACGCGGCCTCGTCGCCGTGCTGTACCGCCGTGCCGGGCTCGTCGTGCTGTGCGCGCTGGCGGGGGGCGCCGTGTCGCAGGCCTGGACCCAGCGCCAGCCGCACGTCGTGCAGTTGGGCGCGCAGCGGGACCGCCACCTCGCCGAGACCCGGGCGGCGCAGCTCGACACGCGGTTGACGCAGGCCTGGGGCGACCTGCGCCGCACCGAGGACGATGTCGTTGCCTTGCTCGTGCGCGAGGGCCTGCGCGCCAGCGGACACGGCCTCAAGCTCGATCTGGATCCGGTTTTGCAGGCGGGAAGCAGGAATGGCGGCCCGACAGCGTCGCTCGCAGGGTCGGACACCCCCACCGCGCCATTGCCGCTGCGCCTGGACGAGGCGCGCCAACCCCCAGCAGGGGACGCGGGAAATGTGCGCACAGCGGGCCTGGAACTCGCCGGGCCACTGCAGCGCCCGGACGCCGTCATGCGCGTGAACACGGCCTTCGAGGCCGACCTCGATCGTCTCGATGGTGCACGCCAGCTTGCTCGGGCGCGTCTCGTCGGCCTCGAGCATCAGCGCGAGCGGAACGATCTTTCCATGCGCCTGAATCCGGCGGACGCCGAGGCCCGCGTCGTCTTCGAGACCCCTGGCCTTCGCTCGGTGCCTGAAGTCGGCAGCAAGCGATTCGTCGCGTTGCTGGGCACGGCGGGTGGCCTGTTGCTGGGCCTCCTGCTGGCCGGGCTGCGCGAGCTGGGCGGCGGTCGCATGCGGTCGCCGCGCGAGGCCGAACGCGCGCTGGGCGTGCCGGTGCTGGGTGCGATCCCGACGCTGTCTGCGAAGGCGCGCGACACCTACCTGGGCACGGCTCGAGGCGCACTGCCACCTGCCGTGGCGCAACCCGAATGAAGATGGCTCACGATCCTGCGCTGTTCACGCGCATCGGCCTTGGCGTACTGGAGCATCTGGGCAGTCCGTCGCTCCCGGACTCCGAAGGGAACACGCCGGCGCTGTCCGGCCGCGTGATCCTTGTCAGCAGTGCGCACGCGGGCGAAGGCAAGAGCTTCGTCGCCCAAGGCCTCGCGCATGCGCTCGCCGAGCAGCAGGAGGGCGACGTCGTCTGGGTGGACGCGGCGTTCGACACGCCCCTGGTCGAGGCGGACATCTCCCGGCGCGGCGCTGCCGGCTTGTCGGAGATCATGACGCTCGGCTCGCTCCAGGGCCTGGCGCCGGCGGGCTGGGGCCCGGAGCGCCTGTGGCGACTGGGGCGCGGCGTGCTGGCGCAGCGTTCGCTGTTGTTCCGTCCGGAGGCCGTGCGCAAGGGCTTGATGGCGCTGCGTGCCGGCTTCGCGCTGACCGTGCTGGACGCGCCGTCGCTGGGCTCTTGCGGCGCGTTGCTGGCCGAGGTGGATGCCGGTGTGCTGGTGGTCGATGCGCGCCGCACCTCGCGTCACGACGCACTTCAGGCCCTGGCCGAGGCCCGCTTCGACCGCGAGCGGCTGGCGGGCATCGTCCTGAACCATCGTCCGCGGCCGATCCCGCGCTGGCTGGGCGGCGACTGAGCCCCCAAGCCTGTCGAACCCTGGAATGAATCAGGCCGCGCCGGCATCTGTCGATGCCGCGCGGCCTGTGTCGTCTCGCTGTGGCTGACGCTCAGCGCCTGACGCCGCCGTCGCCCGTCAGCATCGACAGCTCGACGAAGTGCGACGCCGCGTGCTCACGGCCGAAGTTCAGGTTGAAGCCGTCGAAGTCGACATGCTGCAGCGATTCGAGGCCGTTGGCCAGGCCCTCGCGCGTGTTGGAGCGGCCGCGGCGCAGGCCCTCGACGAAGACGCGCGCGTCGACATAGCCTTCGAGGCTGGAGTAGTTGGCCGTCGTGTCGCCGCCGGCGGCCTTCACCGCATCCAGGTAGTCGCGCACGATGGGCACGGCCGCCGAGAACGGGTAGGGCATCACCTGGCTGACGACGACGCCCAGGGCGTCCTTGTTCAGCTCGTCCGACAGCGCCTTCGTGCCGACGAAGGACACGTTGAAGAACTGGCCGCCGTAGCCGCTATTGCGCGCGGAACGGATGAAGGCCGCGCAGCTCTTGTACGAGCTGATCTGCACCACGCCATCGGGCTGCGCCGCGACGATGGTCTTGACCGCCTCTTCCACCTTGGTGGTGTTGCGTTCGACCGTGCCGACGGCCACCGGTGCGAGGTCGAGCGCCTTCAACGCCTTCGTCACGCCGTCGAGTCCGGCCTGCCCGTAGCTGTCGCTCTGGCGGAAGACGGCAATCTTCTTCAGGCCCAGGTTGTGCAACTGGTTGACGATCAGCGCCGTCTCGTCGTCGTACGAGGCGCGCACGTGGAACACATTGCGCAGCGCCGGCTGGCGCAGCGCCATCGCGCCGGTGAACGGGCCGAAGAACGGGATGCCCGAATCCTTGATCAGCGGCAGCGAGGCCAGCGAGGTCGGCGTGCCGACGTAGCCGAACAGCGCGAACACGTCGTCGTTCAGGAAGGTTTCGGTATTGGCCTTGGCGCGCGCCGGCTCGTAGCCGTCGTCGAGCATGCGCAACTCGATCTTCTGGCCGTTGATGCCGCCGGCGGCGTTGATCTTGTCGAAGTACAGGCGCGCGCCGCGATTGAGCTGGATTCCCAGTTGCGCGGACGGGCCGGTGTTGGGGGCCGATTGACCAAGAACCAGGGCACCCGATTCCTTGGAAAAGGCGGTGGCTGCCGGCAGGGAGGCCAGCAAGCTCAGCATCGTGCGGCGCTTCATGATTTTGGCTGCGCTGGAGGGGGCGCATGGGAACTGGGGGGAAACCCCATTGTCGTCGCGTTCGGTGACGATCGATGTCAGGAAATGTCGGACGGAAATAGTTGATTTCCAGAATCCGTGCACTGGTTCACGAATTTTCTGTCGAGCTCATCCCGTTTTTATGGCATTGACTTTCATGAAGAAACGCGCGTTACGCACAGTTACTTTCTGCAGCATGTTTCACAGCTGACGCTCCGCAAATCGATTGCGCGTGGCTATCGGTCACATACCCAGTGGGGTACCAGATCCGACAGGCGACGGTGCGGCTCGCGGCCCGGATTCCGGCGCTCAACGGGGTGGTTCTGCCGGCGGCAGCACGCCACCGGTCGGCGCGGTGAGACTGGTCATGCCGGTGTCGTTGTTGACCGCGGCACTCCCGGGATCGGTGCGCTCTCCGGCGATCCGGGCTTCCAGTTCGCGACCACTGCCACTGGCGCGCGAACCTGCCTGCTCGTGCATCTCCGCGCGGATGCGGGGCAGCGCGTCCGGATGGTCGCGCTGCATCAGCGCGATGAGGCCTTCGCGCAGCAGGCAGCGCAGGTCCCAGCTCTGGCCGGCCGAGGGCGAGCTGACGATCAGGCGCAGCTGCATCGCGCGCTCGTTGGTGTCCACCACCTGCAGCAGGCACACGCGACCGTCGTAGTCCTTGGAGCTTTGCGCCAGCCGGGTGGCTTCAGCACGCAAGGGCGCCAGGTCGGTGGTGTAGTCGACCCAGAAGAACACGCTGCCGATGATCTCCGACGTGGTGCGGGTCCAGTTCTGGAACGGGTTGTCGATGAACCACTGCAGCGGAATGACCAGGCGGCGTTCGTCCCAGATCTTCATCACGACGTAGGTGCTGGTGATCTCCTCGACGCGGCCCCACTCGCCCTGGACGATCAGCACGTCGTCGATGCGGATCGGCTGCGACAGCGCGATCTGCAGGCCGGCGAGCAGGTTGCCGAACACCGATTTCGCGGCCAGCCCGATCACCAGCGCCGACAGCCCGGCCGATGCCAGCAGGCTGGTGCCGAACTGGCGCGCGCGCGGGAACGTCATCAGGATGAAGGCCGTGCCCGCGAACAGCGCGATGCCGATGGCCACGCGCGAGAGCACGCGCGTCTGCGTCAGCACGCGCCGCGCCTCGAGGTTGTCGGCCACGTCCTGCGGGTGCAGCAGCGTCACGGCGTCGGCGACGCCGCGCACCACGGCAATGGCCGCGGACGTGAAGGCGCCGATCAGGAGCACGGCGACGACCTGGCGCACGCCATCGACGTGCGGCAGGTTGTCGGGGACGCCTTCCAGCGCGACCTGGGCGGCGATCAGCGGCAGCAGCCAGCGCAGCGGCTTGTCGAGCTGCCTGTTCACCGCGGCGGCCACGGGCGAGTGGCGGCTCACGCGGCGCGCGATGGGGCGCACCACCACGTAGGCGAGAACGCCCACCAGGATGGCGCCGAGTGCCGTCGCCAGCGGGGTCAGCCAGTCGTCGTAGTCGTGCAGATTCATGATGTCGTGGACGCGGCGGGCGCATCTCGGAGTGCAAAGGTCGCAGGCGGCAATTCTTGGTCCCTGTGGCCTCATGGACATGCGGCAAGGCATAAAGTGGCGGCATGACAAGACGCCCGACCGCGATTCCCGCCGCGCCCTGCGCCGACAGCGAGCGCATCCTCCCCGGCTACCAGTTCGCCGACGCGTACAAGGTGCCCGCGCCGCGCGGCATCGACGCCATCGAGGCCACGCGCCAGGCCTTCGCGCACGGGCCGCTGTGGATCCGTGCCCTGTTGGGGCTGCGCAATCGACTGGGTCGCCTCGTCGGACTCCGGCCGGCGCCCGCGAGCGGTTTTCCGATCATTCGCCAGGCGCCCGACGAGGTGCTGATGGGCTTCGACGACAAGCACCTCGACTTCCGCATCGTCGCCACCGTGAACGGCGGCTTCGTCACGCTCACGACCATCGTGCGCTGGCACAACGCCTGGGGCCGCGCCTACCTGGCGGCCATCATGCCGTTCCACCGTGCGATCGCCGCACGCATGATCGAAGGCGTTTCCTGACCCAGGGTTCGTTGTTCGACCTGCCCGAGCCGGTTCCGACAAACCTGCCCGAGGGGCTGGCGTACGAGCCCGATTTCCTGGGTGCCGACGAGGAACGGGCATTGATCGACCTGATCCGCTCGCTGCCGCTGGCCGCGGCCATCTACAAGCAGTACACCGCGCGCCGCCGCGTGGTCAGCTTCGGGGGCAGCTACGACTACGACGCCAACAAGCGCCTGCCGGCGCGCGATCTGATCGAGGAACTGCAGCCGCTGCGCGCGCGTGTCGCGCGCTGGGCGGGCGTCGCGCCGGAGGCGATCACGCACACGCTGGTGGCCGAGTACGCGCCCGGCACGCCGCTGGGCTGGCATCGCGACGTGCCGGATCACGAAGAGGTCTACGGCGTCTCGCTCGGCTCGACGGCCGTGCTGCGCTTTCGCCCGTACCCGCCGGTCGGTCCGAAGCGCGCCGACGTCGTCAGGTTGCACGCGGCGCCGCGCTCGATCTACGCGATGCGCGGGCCCGCGCGCTGGGGCTGGCAGCACAGCGTGGCGCCGGTCGACGAGCTGCGCTGGTCGATCACGTTGCGCACCGCGCGGAGCTAGAAGCTGCCCGCGTCGCCGGGGAACGTCACCGGCGATTCCCAGCCGTCGGCCGAGACGGCCGACACACCGAAGAAGAAATCATCGAGGTCGATGTTCTTCAGCACCGCGTGGCCCGGATCGGCGGACGCGGCGTAGGTGCGGCTGTGCTGCCATTGCGGCGCGGTGGTGTCGCGCCACCACACGCGGTAGCTGGCGACGCCGGCTTGCGGCGTCCAGTTCATCACGGTGTCGGTGGTCACGGCGCCGGAGATCGCGACGCCCTTGACCGGTGCCGGCGCGTTGGCGAGCGCGGCCAGGGTGATCGCGTTCAGGCGTGTCACTTGCGCGAGGTAGTCGAAGTCCACGCGGTCGATCGTGTCGCCGTAGGGCACGCCTTGCTCGGTGCGCAGGTCCTGGTGCTCGCGCCGATAGTCCTCGTGCGGCTCCGTGAAGCGCAGCGCGGGGAAGCCGTGCTCGAGGAATTCCACCTGGTCGCCGCCGCGGCCGTAGCGGTCGGTGCGGTAGACCATGTTGACGCGAAAGTTCACCAGCGTGCGGTCGGCCAGGCCGGCCACGAAGCGCGCCAGGTTGCGCGACGGCGAATCCAGCTCGCCGCCGTTGTAGCGCCGCTTGCTGGCCTGTGCCGGCGTCTCGAGCGCCTTGGTGCCTTCGGAGAACACGCGCACGACGCTGTTGTCGTTGACGCCGTCCTGGCCGTGGCTGTTGCCGACGATGTCGTTGTTCAGGTCGGCTTCCACCTGCCAACCCTTATCCCTGGCGTAGTCGGCCAGCACCTTGCCGCCGTACAGGCCTTGCTCCTCGCCGGACAGCACGCCGTAGACGATGGTCGCGGCGAACTTCCGCTTCGAGAGAACGCGGGCCGACTCCAGCACCGCGGCCACGCCGGAGGCGTCGTCGTTGGCGCCCGGGGCGTCGTGGGTGGCGTCCATCACGTCGGTCACGCGCGAGTCGATGTGGCCGGTGATGGCCACCACGCGGCCCGGATCGCCCGTGCCACGCTGGATCGCGACGACGTCCATCACCTCGGACGACACCGGCACGCGCTTGCCGGTGACCATCTGCGACGGCGTGACGATCTCCAGGCAACCGCCGCATTCGCGCGAGATTGCCTCGAAGCGGGCCTTCGCCCAGCGGCGAGCGGCGCCGATGCCGCGCGTCTCGGAGACCGTGTCCGACAGTGTGTGGCGCGTGCCGAACGTGATCAGCTTCTCGATGGTGGCGTGCAGCGCCTGCGGATCGACGGCCTCGGCGATGGCCGTCAGCTGCGCCTGCGGCTCGTCGGCGGCGTGCGCCGTGGCGGCGAGTGCGCCGGTGAGCGCGAGGGCGAACGGTAGGCGCAGCGCGCGCCGACGGAGGAGAGGGGCGGGCGTTGTTTGCAGCATGGCGCGGATTATGGGCATTTCCGGCCTGCCGCGTCGCCGGGCAGGTTTCCTGCCGTGCCTGCGACCGGCTTCTTCAAATGGGGGACAGCGCAGCGGTGTCGCTTCGACATAGGATTGCAGCATCAGGGCGCCTCTCGCTGGCGGGCCTGCCAATTGCTCGCGTGCGCTCCGTCGAGTTGAAATCTGGCTCGCTCCCGACGTCTCTTCCCCTTCTTCCGGATCCGGATGACCCCCATTTCCTCGCTCGCTGGCCAGACCCGACGACCCCGCGTCGGTGTCGATTTCCACGCGTTCGACGGGCCGTACCAGGCCAGCCGCACTCATCTGCTGGGCGTCTACCGCGACGCAGTGCGGCGAGCGCCGGAGTACGACTTCATCTTCTTCTGCGCCGACCCGGCCCGGCTGCGCGAGGCCGATGCGGCGTTCGGCATGCCCAACGTGCAGTGCGTGGCGATGCCGCACAAGAGCGGCCTGGCACGCCTGGGCTGGCAACTGGCGCTGTTGCGGCGCAAGTACCGCATCGACCTGCTGCACGTGCAGGACCGGATGCCGCTGCTGACGTTCGGCGCCTGCGCCGTGACGATCCACGACACGCTGTTCGAGACGCATCCGCAGTTCTTCACGAAGCAGTTCGTGCGCATGGCGCGCTTCACGGGCCGCCGTTCCGTGAAGAAGGCCGCGTTGTTGATGACCGTCAGCGAGTTCTCGCGCAAGGAGATCGCGCGCCTGTACGGCGTCAATCCGCTGCTGATCACCATCACCGGCAACGGCGTGAACCTGGGGCGCTTCCATCCCGTGGCGGCCGATGGCAGCGACGAATGGAACGGCGCCGATCTCGTGCGCGCACTCGGTGCCGAGCCGGGCGAGTACCTCCTCACCGTGGGCCGGCTGGAGCCGCGCAAGAACCACCTGAACCTGGTGCGCGCCTACGCGTTGCTGAGCGCGCCGCGGCCGCCGCTGCTGGTCGTGGGCCAGCGCGACTTCGAGCACGACGAGGTGTTCGTCGAGGTGGAGAAGCTGGGCCTGGCCAAGGAGATCACCTTCCTCGAGCGCGTGGCCGACGCCGAGCTGCCGGCGCTGGTGCGCCACGCCCGCGTGTTCGTCTACCCGAGCTTCGCCGAGGGCTTCGGCATGCCGGTGCTCGAGGCGATGGCCAGCGGCGTGCCCGTGGTCACGTCCGACACCACGGCGCTGGCCGAGGTGACGGCCAATGCGGCACTGACGGTCGATCCGAACGACCCCCGGGTGTTGGCCGGCGCGATCGAGCAGTTGCTGGTCGATGCCGGCCTGCGCCGGCGCCTGGTCGCGCTCGGGCTGGAGGTGGCCGCGCGGCATCGCTGGGACACGGCGGCCAAGGCCTTGCTGGGGGCGTTCCGCCGGTTCTTCGCGGGCAATCCGTCCATCTGATCGCGAAGACGGCGAGGCACCATGAGCGACGACCTGTCCCGGGCAACTGCTCGCGTCATCGACTTCGAGGCGCCGTCGGAGGCGGTCGCACGGGCGCTGATCGGCGCCACCCTGCTCGTGGACGGCATCGGTGGCGTGATCGTGGAGACGGAGGCCTACGACCAGTCCGATCCCGCTTCGCACACGCACCGGGGGCCGACCGCGCGCAACGCGGTCATGTTCGGGCCTTCCGGGCATGCCTATGTCTACCGCTCCTACGGGCTGCACTGGTGCCTGAACTTCACCTGCCGGGCCTCGGGGCACGGTGCCGGGGTGCTGATCCGCGCACTGGAGCCGCTTGCCGGCATCGAGCAGATGCAGGCGCGGCGCGGGCTTGCCGATCCGCGCCTGCTGTGCGCGGGCCCCGGACGGCTCTGCCAGGCGCTGGGCATCACGATGGCCCACTACGGATTGCCGCTGGATCGTCCGCCGTTCTTCGTGGCGGCGCCCGACGGCCCGGTGGACGTGGTCGCCGGACCGCGCATCGGCATCTCCAAAGCGGTCGATGCGGCGTGGCGATTCGGCCTGGCGGGGTCGCGCTTCCTGAGCCGCCCGTTCGCTCGTACCTAGACGTCCACCTCGACCCGCGGCACTTCGGGCAAGGCTTCTATCGCATCCCAGTCCAGCGCGCCGAGCACCCGCGCCATGTTCTTGCCACACCAGGTGGCCGGTGCGTGAGGCTTCCAGCCCCACGCATCCGTCTCCGGCGTCGGCGCGCCCGTGCGATGGTGGTCGAAGAACGAGCGGCAGCGGCAGCGCCGAAGATCGATGGCATCGTCGGCCACGCGCAGCGCGAACAGGTGCAACCGTTTCGTGGGCAAGTAGGCGAAGTCGCCCAGATCGACGAGCGAATTCGCTGGCAGGCGCAGCCCGCTTTCCTCCCAGGCCTCGCGCACGGCGGCGGCGCGCGGCGCTTCGCCCGCGTCGGCCACGCCCTTGGGCAGGTCCCAGCGTGGCGTGCCGGTGGCATGGCAGGCAAACACCTCGCCGCGGCCGTTGAGCAGGAGCACGCCGCAGGAGACCGTGGTCGGGCCGGCCATGCTCAGGACGCCAGCAGCACGATCACCGCCCCCGCGCCGCCCTGCGGCCCGGCGGCCTGGGCGAACGCGATGACTTCCTGGCGCTGCGCCAGCCACTTGTGCACCTTGGACTTGAGCACCGGCTCGCGGCCCGGCGATCCGTGGCCCTTGCCATGGATCACGCGCAGGCAGCGCAGCCCGCGTTGCTCCGCGTGGCGGATGAAGCTGCCGACGGCCTCGCGGGCCTCGTCACGGCGCAGGCCATGCAGGTCGAGCTGATCCTGGATCGACCACTTGCCCTTGCGCAGGTGGCCCAGCACGTCCAGCGACACTCCCGCACGGCGAAAACCCAGGCCGTCGTCGGTGAGCAGCAGCGACTCGACATCCACTTCGTCCGACATCGCCTCGATCAAGGCCCGTGCCTCGTCGAGTTCCTTCTGGCGCGGCCAAGGCTCGGGCGGCACGCGGCGCAGGTCGGCCCGTGGCGCGGCTTTCAGTGGCCGGACGATGCCCACCGCGAGTTCGAACTGCCGACGCTCGCGGTCCAGCCGGGCGGCTTCCTCGGCGGCCCTGCGCGCGGCCTCGGCCGCATCGCGTTTTGCGCGCGCCAGGGCGTCGCGCATCGCGCCGAGATCCTGCAAGCTGCGCATTTTCAAGAAGGAGTCCCTCGTCCGGGCCGCCCGCGGGTGCGGGCCGGCCCCTGGCCGCCATTTTCGTCGACCCGGCGATCTCCTGCATTCCTGACGGACACTGCGGGGGCTCGACGCTCTCCAACAACACGCTCGCGAGGAATCCGCCATGTCCATCAAGCCCAGGATCTCCGGCCTGTCCGGCAACGAGATCTATTGCATGCACCTCAAGGGCTTCGCGCCGGTGGGCATCGTCGTCGGCAACAGCGTGCGCTCGATGGGCTTCATCGGCGGGCTGACCTCGGGCGTGCGCGGCGTCATCGGCGGAGAGATTCCGCAGATCACCGAGATCATCCACGAGGGCCGCGCGAGCGCCTACGAGCGCATGGTGGCCGAGGTCAGGCAGGGGAGCGCGCACGGTGCCGTCGGTGTCACGTCGGAGCTGCGCAACCTGGCCGGCAACACCGAATACCTGTTCATCGGCTCCAGCGTGCGCCATGCCGACATCGACGAATTCTTCACCAGCGCGGGCGACGCGCAGGAGCTCTATTGCCACATGGACGCCGGCTACAAGCCGCTGCGCTATGTGTTCGGCAACATCGCTTACTCGATGGGGGCCATCGGCGGCATCATCGGCGGACTCAAGACGATGGTGCGCGGCGAGATCAAGGAGTTCAGCGACATCTTCAACGCCACCCGCCATCACGCGCTCGAGCGCGCAGTGAAGGAGGCGCGCAAGGTGGGCGCGAACTCGGTGGTGGGCGTCCGCACCAACGTCATGCGCTTCAACGGCGCGCACGAGATGTTCATGGCCGGCACGGCATCGAGCCACCCGGCACTGCCCGCGGAGAGCACCGCCAATCCGGTGACGAGCGACCTGACTGGCGAGGAGCTGTGGAGCCTCACCGCGATGGGCCTGGCGCCGCTGAAGCTGCTGATGTCGACCTCGGTGTACTCGCTGGGGGCGATCGGCAGCTTCAAGTCGCTGTTCAAGGGCTTCGTCAAGGGCGAGATCAGCGACCTGACGACGCTGGTCTACGACGCCCGCGAGCACGTGTTCGACCGCATCGAGCAGGAGGCCGCGCAGCTGGGTGCCGACCAGGTGGTAGGCATCAAGACCTACATCGTCGAGCTCGGCTCCGGGTTGATCGAGTTCGTCGCCGTCGGCACCGCCGTCAAGAAGATGGCCGGCCTCGCGGTGGCGACGCCCGCGTTGCCGGCGCAGGCGATCGTGCGCGACAAGGACACCTGGGTGAGCGGGGAGGGCGGGTTCGACCTGCAGGGTTCGCGCGCCGGAAGCTGATCGCTGCTCACATCGGCCCGCGCTCGGCGAACCATGCCGCTTGCCGCAGTCTCGCTGATGTCGCATGCACCGCGCCGGTGCGGGCTTCGAAGAACTCCGACGTCCTGTTCGCTCGTGGATCACCCCACGCGCAGTGGAAATGGCTTTCGCTGGTCAAATTGCTGCGTTGCAACACATTACTTCGCCGGGTGGCCATCAGCTGTCCGGCCTCCCGTACCAATGACGATCAACTTTCCACGCACCGTCCCGGTGCTCACGACACGGGGCACGGTTGCCTTCTATGCCTATCTCGACGACGAAAAGGTGTTGTGCGAGATCTCTGCGCAAACGCTCTCCGAGCACTTTGGCGCCGGCGGGCTGAGTGCAGTTGCGCTCGTTCGCACGTTCGAAGACAACCGGGAGCGGATCGAGGCCACTGCTGCCGAAGTGCTGACTGGCAGGCTCGACGCTCGACAACCTTTGCTGCTTGCGGCGTCCGACTTTGCGACACTTGTGAGCGCCTGGTCATAGTTGCTACGCCTCTTGCCGGCCCTTGCCGCGGGATCGGGGGTCCTTGACCTTGTCTGTTCCCCAGGTGGCGCCGTCTCGACTCCACATCTTAAAGAAGTCCACGTTCGGCGAAGCTGACGACCGTCCCCGTCCCCACCACCAGGTGATCGAGCACCCGCACGTCGATGACGCGCAGCGCGGAGACGAGCGACTGCGTCAACATCTCGTCCGCCCGCGACGGCTCGGCCACGCCGGACGGATGGTTGTGCACGAGGATGGCGGCGCCGGCGTTGAGCAGCAGGGCCTGGCGCAGCACCTCGCGCGGATAGACGCTGGTCTGGGCCAGGGTGCCCCGAAACAGCTCCTGCATCTCGATGAGCCGGTGCTGCGAATCGAGGAACAGCACGCCGAACACCTCGTGCGTGAGCCCGCCCAGGCGCAGCGCGACGAAATCCTTCACCTTCTGCGGCGAATCGAACACCGGCGCCGCCTTCAGCTGCTGGGCCAACGTGCGGTGGGCGATCTCCACCACAGCGGCCAGCTCGGCCCGCTTGGCTGGGCCGACGCCCGGGGCGCGCGCCAGCTCGGCAGGGGTGGCGTGCATCAGGCCGGCGAGGCCGTCGAAGTCGCCCAGCAGCCGCTCGGCGAGCTGCAGCACCCCCATGCCGTGGGCGCCGGTGCGCAGCAGCAGGGCCAGCAATTCGACGTCGGCGAGCGCCTGGGCGCCGTGGGCGAGCAGCTTTTCGCGCGGGCGGGTGGCGACGGGCAATTCCTTGATCGACATGGCAACGGGCCTGGCAGGTAAAATCGGGGTTTGCGTCGTGGGTAACGTGCGTGTGTCGACTGCGCGCCCCATGGAAGCCGACCTCCCCAGTGTCGTGCGTACCCCTGCAGGCCGTGCCTGCCCAACTGCCTCATATTCGTGAACATCGTCCAGCCCGACTCGTTTCTGACGTTGCACTACCGCCTCAGCGGCCCGAACGGCGCCGATGTCGTCAGCACGTTCGACGACAAGCCCGCCACGCTGTCGCTGGGCGCGGGCCAGCTCGCGCCGGCCATCGAGGCCTGCCTGATCGGCATGGAGGAGGGCGCGCGCATGACCTGGCACCTGGAGGCCGGCGCCGCCTACGGCGAGCGCAACCCGGAGATGCTGCAGCGGGTCAAGCGCAGCCTGCTGGCGCAGCACGGCGACGCCAGCGAGGAATACCGCGTGGGCGACGTCGTCGAGTTCCCCACGCCGGACGGCACCGCCAAGTTCGCGGGCGTGGTCCGCGAAGAGGGCTCGGACTGGCTGTTGTTCGACTTCAACCATCCGCTCGCCGGCCAGCCCGTGACGTTCGAGGCCCAACTGATCGGGGTGATGTGATGAGCCAGATCAAGACCGACGTGATGGCCGCGATCGATGCGCAGACCCAGGTGCAGAGCCAGAAGTTCGTCGACGAGGTGCTGCTGGCCCAGCCGCGCGGTTTCTGCGCCGGTGTCGATCGCGCCATCGAGATCGTCGAGCGCGCGCTGGAGAAATTCGGCCGCCCGATCTACGTGCGCCACGAGATCGTGCACAACACCTTCGTCGTCAACGACCTGAAGAACAAGGGCGCGGTCTTCATCGAGGACCTGGCCGACGTGCCGCCCGGCGCCACGCTCGTCTTCTCGGCCCACGGCGTCAGCAAGGCCGTGCGCGAGGAGGCGGCGCAGCGCGGCTTCTCGGTGTTCGATGCCACGTGTCCGCTGGTGACCAAGGTGCACGTCGAGGTGTCCAAGCTCGCGCGCGAAGGCTACGAGTTCATCATGATCGGCCACAAGGGCCACCCCGAGGTCGAGGGCACGATGGGCCAGCTGCGCGAGGGCATCTACCTCGTGGAGGACGTGTCCGACGTCGCCGGCGTGAACCCGAACAATCCGGCCAGGCTGGCGGTGGTCACGCAGACCACGCTGTCGGTGGACGATGCTGCCCAGATCCTGGAGGCCGTCAAGCTGCGCTTCCCGCTCGTGCGCGAGCCGAAGAAGCAGGACATCTGCTACGCCACGCAGAACCGCCAGGACGCCGTCAAGTTCATGGCGCCCAAGGTCGACATCGTGATCGTCGTCGGCAGCCCGACCAGCTCCAACAGCAACCGCCTGCGCGAGCTGGCCGAGCGCCTGGGCACGCCGGCCTACATGGTCGACGGCGCCGAGGACCTGATGCCCGACTGGTTCGCAGGCCGCGCCCGCGTGGGCCTCACGGCCGGCGCGTCGGCGCCCGACGTGCTGGTGCAGGCCGTCATCGACCGCCTGAAGCAGCTCGGCGCCGTCAGCGTGCGCAACATCGATGGCGTCAAGGAGACGGTCGAGTTCCCGCTGCCGATGGGCCTGGGCGATCGCAGCATGGCGGAACTGCGCGCGTCCCGATCTTGACGCAGGCCGCCTGAGCGCAGCGCGCTCGCCGCCAACGCATGTCGTCGCGCACGAGCGCCTCTGCGGGCGCGCGCGACACCCCGAATACGCTTCACCGGAATTCAAGGAAACACCGACCATGCTCGACATCACCCAGCTGCGCCGCGATCTCCCCGCCGTCGTGGCTCGTCTCGAGACCCGCAAGAACCCGCAACCCTTCCTCGACGTCGCGGCGTTCACGGCGCTCGAGACCGAACGCAAGACGCTGCAGACCCGCACCGAAGACCTGCAGGCCCGCCGCAACAGCCTGTCCAAGCAGATCGGCATGTTGAAGGGCAAGGGCGAGGACACCGCGCCCGTGATGGCCGAGGTGGCCGGCATCGCCGACGAATTGAAGGCCAGCGCCGACCGCCTGGAAGTGCTGCAGGGCGAGCTCAACGCGATCCTGATGGGCCTGCCCAACCTGCCCGACGAGGCCGTGCCGCTGGGCGGCGACGAGACGGGCAACGTGGAAGTGCGCCGCTGGGGCACGCCCGCGACGTTCGACTTTGCCGTCAAGGATCACGTCGACGTCGGCGCGCCGCTGGGGCTCGATCCCGAGACCGGCGCCAAGCTCTCGGGCTCGCGCTTCACCGTGCTGCGCGGCGGCATGGCGCGCCTGCACCGCGCGCTCGCGCAGTTCATGCTGGACACGCACACCGGCGAGCACGGCTACACCGAGTGCTACACGCCCTACATCGTCAACCGCGAGATCCTCGAAGGCACCGGCCAGCTCCCGAAATTCAAGGACGACATGTTCTGGGTGCTGCGTGGCGGCGACGAGGTCCAGGCCGAGCAATACCTGATCTCCACCTCGGAGATCTCGCTTACGAACACCGTGCGCGGCGAGATCCTGAAGGCCGAGGACCTGCCCGTGAAGATGACGGCCCACAGCCCGTGCTTCCGCTCGGAAGCCGGCTCGGGCGGTCGCGACGTGCGCGGCATGATCCGCCAGCACCAGTTCGACAAGGTGGAGATGGTGCAGATCGTGCACCCCGAGCAGAGCATGCAGGTACTGGAGGACATGACCCGGCACGCCGAAGTCATCCTTCAGAAGCTGAACCTGCCTTACCGCGTGATGCTGCTGTGTGCTGGCGACATGGGCTTCGGCTCGACCAAGACCTATGACCTCGAGGTGTGGGTGCCGGCGCAGAACACCTTCCGCGAGATCAGTTCGTGCTCGAACATGGGCGCGTTCCAGGCCCGTCGCATGCAGGCGCGCTTCCGTAACGCGCAAGGCAAGCCCGAGCTGGTGCACACCCTCAACGGCTCGGGCCTGGCCGTGGGCCGCGCGCTCGTCGCCGTGCTCGAGAACTACCAGCAGGCCGACGGCTCGGTTGTCGTCCCCGAAGTGTTGCGCCCCTACATGGGCGGCCTCGCCGTCCTGAAAGCCTGAGATGGACTACCCGTCGTACGACCCGAAATCGCCCAACACCCCGCTGACCGCCGAGGAGCTCGCGAGCCTCGACGACCTGCTCACCACGCTGCCCGCCGACGGCACGATGACGCTGGACGGCATGGACGGCTACCTGACGGCGTTGCTCGTCGGCCCGCCGGTGTTCGACAAGATCGCATCCTCCGACTGGCTGCCGGCGATCTGGGGCGGCGACCAGGAGCCCGCGCCGGCGCCGTTCGCCAGCAACCAGAAGAGGAAGCGCAGCACGGTGCTGGTGCTGCGCCACCTGCGCAGCATCGAGGCTGCCCTGGCCGGCGCGCCCGATGCCTGGGAGCCCGTCTTCAGCGTCGCCGAGGTGCCCGGCACCCAGGGCGAAGAGCTGGCCGATGCCACCGACTGGTGCATGGGCTTCCTGGCCGCCACTGACCTGGCGCCCGCGGCCTGGGCGCCGCTGTTCGCCGACCCGGAGATCGGGCCGGGCCTGGCGACGATCGCGTGGCTGGGCGGTGACGTCGATGTCGCCGCCGATGCCGAGGATCACCCCAGCGCGGAGGAGCTCGACGACCCGCAGGTGCGCGATCAGTTGAGCCGCGCCGCCACAGAAGTGGTGCTCAAGCTCTGGGCGCGGAAGTCCGCTTGAGATCGCACCCGTCGCTGCTCGGGGCCAGCCTTTGACGCGCCACGCCATCGCATCGTCCGGCGACTGAACACGAACGATGGCCGCAACGACTCCTGACGATCCCCTGGCGTCGCTCGACGCACCGGCGCGTGACGTGCTCGCGGCGCTCGCGCTCGGTGCGCTGGCGCGCTCGCGCACGTGGGTGGGCGACCTGCTCGCCTCGCCCGCCGCACGCACGCCCGGCAGCGTCGCGCCGTCGCAGGAGCTGGTGCGGCACACGCTCGCGCGGCTGCAATCCGAGGGCCTCGCCAACGAGGACGAGCGGCGTCCCGGCTTCTGGACCTTGCCGATGAACGTGTACCCCCAGGTGTATACGACGCTGTTGTCGCGCGTGCCGCAGGCGGCGCTGCAGGATGCCCTGGCGCATGCCGATGGCTACGCCGCCACGAGCCTGGGACGCCAGGGCCACGGCCGCTTTCCGACGCTGACCGCGGCCATCGCGCGCGTGCGCCTGGACGCGATGAGCGGCGCCGGCCCGGTCGACCTGGCGCAGTTGCTCGATCGCCTGCCGCCCGGCCTGCACGACATTCCGGCGTTGCTCGACTCGGCCATTGCCGACTGCATCGCCGAGACGCTGTTCGTTCGCCTGCACCCCGGCATGCAGGGCGACGTGCTTGCCGGCGCGCTGGATCGCCTCGGCGCCACGCTGCAGACAGGCATCGGCCTGGGCGCCGCGTTCGTGCGCGAACGCGCGGCGGCGCTGGTGGAAGACGAGACGGCGCCGCACACGCACGGCCTGCGCTGGTCCATCGCCTTCGATCGTTTGCTGGCCGACGGTGCCGAACGTCGCGGCCCGGACTGGGCGACGTCGTTCGGTCGCCTGCTGTCGCCGGCCATCGACCTGCCCGCGGAAGGCGACCTGCTGGACGCGATGCGCGCCTCGCACGGCCATCTCGCCACGGCGCGCCCGGCCACCGCGGCGCCGGCGTCGCCCGCAGGCCGACGCGCGTTGGCGCAAGCCATCGGCGCCGCCGCGCTCGCGCTGCAGGGCCGCTGGTCGGATGCCGAGCCCGAGTTCGACGCCGCGCTCGCCGCGCTGCGCAAGGTCACGGGCAAGCGGCGCGGGCTGGTGCCGATGTCGGTGGCGCTGCCCAACGTGCTGGCGTTGCTGGCGCAGCAGACACCGGCGCACCTCGACAAGGCGCTGAAGTTCTGCCTCACCGAAGGCGGCAAGCGCGACCCGGTGCTGGACACGCCGCTGGGCGCGATCGCGCTGGCGATCCAGATGCGGCTCGGCGCCGCGCCGCGCGACATGAAGCCGTTCCTGCCCTACGGCAGCCAGTGGGGCTACCGCAGCGGCGCGTCGCGCATCGTCTCGCCGCTGGACCTGGGCCGCTGGCTGATGCGTGCGTGGTTGAAGGAAGGCTCGCTGGCCGAAGGCCTGCCGCCCGCCGAGGCCGACTCGGCGCAGCACCTGAAGAGCGCCTACGACTCGGCCGGCCTCGACGGCCTGGCCGAACAACTGGCCGCCGCGCTGCGCGTGCTGGGCGGCGAACCGGCGCCGTCGTGGTTCTTCGTGCCCGCGGGTCTCGAGCGCTGGCAGGTGGCGCTGGCGGCGCTGCGCGCCCTCGGCGAGCCCGCGCCGGCAGCGGCGGGTGCCGCGGCCGCGCCGGACAGCCGCGTCGTCTGGATCATCGAGACCGGCGACAACGGGGCCGTGCGCGCGTTGGTGCCCAACGAACAGAAGCGTGGCCAGCGCGGCTGGGGACAGTTGAAGGAAGTGCCGCTGAGCCGCCTGCAACGCGGGGCGCAGACGCTCACGCCGGCCGACGCCGGCATCGTGCGCGCGATCCGCCAGGAGACCTTCGGTCGCGGCCTGCGCCTCGACCTGGCGCAGGCGATGGGCGCGTTGTTCAATCATCCGCACGTCGCTTTCTCGGATGCGCCCGAGCAGTTCATCGAACTGGTGGAGGCCGGTCCCGAGCTGGAAGTGCTGGACGAGGGCGAACGCCTGCGCGTGCGCATGCAGCCGGCGCTGCAGGTGGCCAACGACGCCGCGACCGCGCGCTGGGCCGGCAGCGAGGCCGAGCAGAAGGAGCTCGACGCGCTGCGCCTGGTGTCGATCTGGCGCGACGGCCCGCAGCGTGCCAAGCTGATCCGGCTCACCGCCTCGCAGAAGCGCGTCGCGCAGCTGCTGGGCCCCAAGGGCCTGGACATTCCGCGCCAGGGCGCCGCCCAGCTGCAGGAGGTGTTGACCGGCCTCGGCAGCCACTTCCGCATCCACGCCGACGACGCCGAGACGGCGCAGGCCGCCCGCGAGTTGCCCGCCGAATCGCGCCTGCGCGCCGAGCTGCAGCCGGTGGGCGATGGCCTGCAGCTGCGCCTGGTGGTCGCGCCGTTCGGCGCCGACTACGCCACCGTCGGCCCGCGCCTGATCCCGGGTCGCGGCCGCGCGCGCGTGGTGGCCACGCTGAAGGGCGAGAGCGTGGGCGTGCAACGCGACCTGAAGCTCGAACGCCAGCACCTGGAGTACGTGCTCGACGCGTGTCCGATGCTGCCCGAGCTGCCGCAGGACGCGCCGTGCGAATGGCTGCTGGATACCGCCGACGATGCGCTCGCGCTGGTCGAACGCCTGCAGCCGCACACGTCCATCCTCGCGCTCGACTGGCCGCAAGGCCGGCCGATGCGCGTGGCGTCGGGCGCGCTCGACCAGCTGATGCTCAAGGTCAAGACGCACGAGAACTGGCTGGCGCTGGATGGCAAGTTGAAGGTCGACGAGGAGTTGGTGGTCGGCCTGCAGCAGCTGATCGCGTTCGCCTCCGAAGGCAAGAGCCGCTTCATGCCGCTGGGCGACGGCCGCTTCCTGGCGCTGACCCAGGAGCTGCGCGAACGCGTGGCCGACATCGCCGTCGTCGCCGAGAAGCAGGCCGCGCGCGCCAACAATCCCGATGAACTGCGCGTCCCCGGCATCGCCGCGCCGTGGCTGCAGGCCGCGATGCAAGGTGCGCAGGTCGAGCACGACGCCGCCTACGCTGCGCGCCTGATCGCGCTCGACGACGCGCGCCGCATCGTGCCGGCGCTGCCGTCCACGCTGCAGGCGCAGCTGCGCCCGTACCAGGAAGAGGGCTTCGAGTGGGCGATGCGGCTCGCGTCCGCCGGCCTGGGCGCCTGCCTGGCCGACGACATGGGACTGGGCAAGACGCTGCAGGCTTTGGCGATCATGCTGGCGCGCGCCGCGAACGGTCCGACGCTGGTCGTGATGCCGACGTCGCTGATCGGCAACTGGCGCGCGGAGGCCACGCGCTTTGCGCCATCGTTGCGCGTGCACGTGTACGCGGAACGCGGCAGCACGAACGAGCGCGCGAGCGTCATCGCCGAGATGGGCAAGCACGACGTGCTGCTCGTCTCGTACCCGATGCTGCAGATCGACGGCGAGGCCTTCGCCGACAAGCTGTGGGCCACGCTGGTGCTGGACGAGGCGCAGGCGATCAAGAACGCCGCGGCCAAGCGCAGCCAGGCGGTGTTCGCGCTGCAGGCCACGTTCCGGCTGGCGATGTCGGGCACGCCCATCGAGAACCGGCTCGGCGAGCTGTGGTCGGTGATGCGCGCCTGCAATCCGGGGCTGCTGGGCACGATGGCGCGCTTCAACGAGCGCTTCGCCAACCTGATCGAACGCCAGCACGACCGCGGCGCGCAGCGCACGTTGAAGCGCCTCATCGCGCCGTTCATCCTGCGCCGCACCAAGGCCCAGGTGCTGTCCGACCTGCCGCCGCGCACCGAACTCGTGCTGCAGGTGCAGGGCGACGACGCCGAGAAGGCGCACTACGAGGCCTTGCGTCGCGAGGCGCTGATGGCCGCCGAGAAGAGCCTGGCCGGCGACGGCGCGGGCCAGGCGCACCTGAACATCCTGGCCGGCCTCACGCGCCTGCGTCGCGCCGCCTGCGACCCGCGCCTGGTCACGCCCACGTTGAAACGCCCTGGCGCCAAGGTGACGGCCTTCGCCGAGCTCGCCACCGAGCTGGTGGCCAACGGCCACAAGGCGCTCGTGTTCAGCCAGTTCGTCGATTTCCTCAGCCTGCTGCGCGAGCCGCTGGACGCCGCCGGCATCGCCTACCAGTACCTGGACGGCAGCACGCCGTCGGCCGAGCGCACGCGCCGCGTCGACGCGTTCCAGAACGGCGAGGGCGACCTGTTCCTGATCAGCCTCAAGGCCGGCGGCTTCGGCCTGAACCTGACCGTGGCCGACTACGTCGTCATCGCCGACCCGTGGTGGAACCCGGCCGCCGAAGACCAGGCCAGCGGCCGCGCGCATCGCATCGGCCAGCAACGGCCGGTGACCGTCTACCGCCTCGTCAACACCGGCACGCTGGAAGAGCGCATCCTGACGCTGCACCAGACCAAGCGCGAGCTGGCCGACAGCGTGCTGGAGAACGACGGCGAGGGCGTGGCCGCGGTGCCGATGGCGCGCGAGCTGCTGGCGTTGATGCGCGGCGACGAGTTGCCGCAATAGCGGCCGCGCTACGATCGCGTCCATGACCGACGTCACCGGCATCGACCACATCTACCTCACCGTCTCCGACCTCGCACGCTCGGAGCCGTTCTACGACCGCGTGCTGCGCGACGCACTCGGCTTTCGCAAGAACACGTTCACGCTGGCCGGCGACCCGCACATCCAGTACTTCAACCGGCTGTTCGGCTTCGTGCTGCGCCCCGCGCGGGTGCAGCAGGCGCACGAACCCTATGCCCCCGGACTGCACCACTTCTGCCTGCGCGTGGACGCCGTCGAGGACGTGCATGCGGTGGCGCGGGACTTGCAAGCCTCCGGGGTCAACGCCACCGACGCCCGCTTCTACCCCGAATATTCGGACGACTACTGCGCCACGTTCTTCACGGATCCGGACGGCGTGCGACTGGAAGTTACCAACTGGCGCCTGGAGCGCCGCGAGCGTGCGGCACACTGGGACGATCTGCACGCGTGAACCCGCCACCGACCCGTCTCCCGACCCCCGAACCCCATGTCGAACAAACCGTCCAAGCCTCCTGAGACCGATCCGCCCACCGCGCCGGGCTCGCCGCTGAGGGCGGTGCTCACCGGCCTGGCCATCGACATCGGCGGCACCGCCGTGCTGGGCCTCGTGCTGCAGACCATCTACGCCATGCAGATCGGCGCCCCGGACATGACGGAGGCGCAGTTGCACGATGCGCTGGAAAACATCCCGCCCGGCTCCGGCGTGATGATCGCCGGCCACCTGCTGGGCTCGCTGCTGTCCGTGGCCGGCGGCTACGTCTGCGCGCGCATCGTTCGGCGCAACGAATACCGCGTGGGCGGCATCATGGCCGCCGTCGGCGTGATGTTGAGCCTGATGCTGTACCCGGGCGACGACGCGGTGGACACGACGCTGCTGCTGATCCTGTGCGACATCGCCTGCAACATGCTCGGCGTGAAATACGGCGCCGAGCACAACCGCCGCCTGGAGGCGCCGGCCACCCCGCCGGCGGACACGCCCACGCCATGAACGCACGCCGCGTCGCGATCGGTCTGGCCACCGTGGCGGCTGTCGGCGCGGCGAGCTGGTGGGCGATCACAGCGTATGCCCCCCAAGGCAGCATCGACATCGACCAGGCGCAACTGCAGGCGCGCCTGGACGCGCGCTTCCCGCAGAAGAACTGCACGATGATGGTGGCCTGCCTCACCCTCAGCGCCCCCATCGTGACGCTCACCGACGGCTCGCCCCGCATCGGCCTGGGCGCCGACGTGCTGGTGACGCTGGGGCGCCGCGAGATGCCCGGCAAGGTGGTCTTCTCCGGCGTCCTGCGCTACGTGCGCTACAAGGGCGATTTCTACCTGGACGACGTCCAGATCGACAACTTCTCCCTCACCGGCTTCCCGCCCGAGCTCGTGCAGGTGGTGAAAGTGCGCGGCCCTGCCGCGTTGCGCCGCGCGCTGGAAGGCCACCCGATCTACACCCTCAAGGGCGACACCACCACCTCGGCGCTGGCCAAGCTGGCCGTGCGCGACGTGCAGGTGGTCAACGGCAAGGTGAGGGTGACGTTCCTGCGCTTCGGCGGTTGAACAGGCGCACCAACATCGCGCCCGCCGTTGCCGACTTGCTCGAACCATGCTAGAGTGTCGGACTCCGCTCAATTGACCACAGCGGAACGCCAGAACCGCTTCACAGCGGGCCGGCAGCCAAGAATCCTGGAGAGGTGGCAGAGTGGTCGAATGTACCTGACTCGAAATCAGGCGTACCGCAAGGTACCGTGGGTTCGAATCCCACCCTCTCCGCCAGGTAGCCAAACCCCAAGCAGCCTCAGTTGCTTGGGGTTTTTGCTTTCCGCCCCGGTTTTGCTTCGATCCGTCTCCCGAGCGCGAAGAAGCGGGAAACCCCGAGCGCCATATCGTTTTCGACCGGGCGGCTCCTCTGTAACATGGTCTCCGTGTCGAACCGATGGCTGGCTCGACGCGCCTGCGTTTCCCTGGCTTTGCCCCAACGCCTGCTTCGTCTTTCAACGCCATGTCCTTTCGCACCCGCCTCCTGCCTTGCGGCATGCGACACCAGTTCGCAGGGCTGGTCGTCGCGCTGGTTGCCTGCGTCGGCGTGCGGGCCGCGGGGGCGGACGCACCGGCCCCGCCTGCCTCGGCGGCGTCCGCACCCGCATCGCCCAGCGCCGCGGCGGCGGCCCGTCTGCCCGACTGCTCGCGCCCCCTCTCGCTGGGCCTGCACGAACACGGCCTGCTGTACACCAGCCAGACGGGCGAAGGCATCGACAAGGACATCGCCGACGAGATGTCGCGGCGCAGCGGCTGCCACCTCACGTTGACCGTGCTGCCGCGCGCCCGCATCTGGCAGTTGATCGAGACGGGTGCGCTCGATTTCACGCTGTCGGGCATCAACAACCCGCAGCGCGACAAGTTCGCGGCATTCGCCTGGTACGTGTCCAACAAGTACTACCTGTTCGTGCGCCGCGATGCCGAGGTGCGCAGCGTGGCCGAGTTCCGCCGCAAGCGCGGGCTGCGCGTGGGCCTGATCCGCAGCTTCCGCTATGGCGACCTGGCCAACGCCTTCGTCGATGCGCTCGAGGGCGAGGAGCGCATCACGTATGCCAGCAGTCTCGACCCGCTCTACTCGGTACTGCTCGATGGCGACATCCAGGCGATGATCATCGAGCCGTTCGACTTCCCGGTGATCGCCGGCGCGCAGCTGAAGGCACAGACGGCCATCCTCGAGTTCGGCGACCCGCCGGTGCCGCACGGGCTGGTGATGTCGAAGAAGTCGCTCTCGCCCGCGCAGCAGGCCGCCTGGCGCGACGTGATCCTGGCCATGCGCGAGGACGGCACGATCCGCCATATCTTCGAGAAGTATTTCCCGGCAGATCTGGCACGGCAGATGACGCAGTTCTAAGGCAACGGTGAAACGCACCCTGCCTCCCCTCATCGCCTTGTTCGTCGGCGCCATCACGCTGGCCTTCACGGTGGGCCTGTGCATTCACGAGCGCAACAACGAGCAGGCGCGCCTGCGCGCCGTGTTCGACGGCAACGCGCGCCAGACGGCGGGCCGGATCGAGCAGCGCATCGCCAACTACGAACAGATGCTGCGCGGCGTGGAGGGGCTGCTGTCGGCCGACCAGGGCATCGATCGCCTCGCGTTCGCAACCTATGTCGACACGGTGATGTCGGGCCCCGATGCTGCCGGGCTGCAAAGCATCGCCTTCGCCAGGCTGGTGACGCCGGCGGGGCTGGCCGATCACGTCGGCCACCAGAGAATGAGCGGCCGCTCCGACTATCGCGTGCGGCCGGAGGGCGTGCGCGAGCTGTATGCGCCGTTGGTACTCGTCGCGCCGGACAGCGTGGCCAACCGCGTGGTGCTCGGCTACGACACGATGTCCGATGCCACCCGGCGTGTCGCGATGCTGCAGGCGCGCGATTCGGGTAACGCCGCGCTCACGGCGCTGGTGCAATTGCGTGTCGATGTCGGGCCCGAGCTGCGCGCGGGCTGCCTGATCTACCTGCCGGTCTACGCGAAGGGCGCGTCCGTCCGGACGGTGGCCGAGCGGCGCGCGAACGCCATCGGCTGGGTGCGGGCGGCGTTCCGCGTCGGCGACCTGATGTCGACGCTATACGGGGAGCAGAGCCCGGGCTTGCTGATTCGGCTGCACGACGGCGCGGACACCGGCGAAGCCTCGTTGATGTACAGCGCCGCCACGGTGCCCGAGGCGAGCGCCGACGCCCGCGAGCAGATGCGCGCGGCGCGCTTCAAGGCCCGGGAGTACATCACGCTCGCGGGCCACACCTGGACGATGGAGTTGAGTTCGCTGCCCGAGTTCGAGCGCGTGCATGCACGCAACGCGTCCACCGTGATCCTGGTGGCCGGCACGGTGCTGAGCCTGCTGCTGGCCCTGATCACGCACCAGCTCGTCACCGCGCGCGCCCGCGCGTACGCGGCCGCCCATGCGATGACGCGCGAGCTGCGCGCGAGCGAGGAGCGCTATCGCCGCATCGTCGACACGGCCAGCGAAGGCATCTGGCTGCTGGATGCGTCGCGTCGCCTGGCGTTCGTCAATCCGCGCATCTCGCAGTGGCTGGGCGTCAGCGAGGATGCGCTGCAGGGCAAGCCGCTGGATGACTTCATGGACCCGGAAGACGCCGAGCGTTGCCGCGTCGCGCTGGCCGCGCCCGGGGCAGCCGAAGGCGGCCCGATCGAGTTGCGGTTGCGCCGCGCCGACGGCTCCACGATGTGGGTGTTGCTGTCGATGCGGACGATCGTCGACGACGCCGGCCACGCCTCGGGCGCGCTGGGCATGCTCACGGACATCAACGAACGCCGCCTGGCCGAGGAGCGCCGCGCCGCGCTCGAGACGCAGCTGCGAGATGCGCAGAAGATGGAGGCGATCGGCACGCTGGCCGGCG
>Ga0302314_10004518_pt1 | contig 25574 bp, 23 predicted proteins | sample III_Palsa_N2_3_FD_200533 | JGI IMG/M metagenome (GOLD analysis project Ga0302314, IMG submission 200533) | Peat permafrost microbial communities from Stordalen Mire near Abisko, Sweden - III_Palsa_N2_3 | ecosystem: Environmental > Terrestrial > Soil > Palsa > Peat permafrost | place: Sweden... | reverse complement strand
TTTTTAGAGGGGCGTTAGGAAAAAAATAGTGCCCGGATGGAATGCACCAAAGTAAAGCAAACGAAAGTCAAAATGCACCTCTTATGTGCATACTATGGTTTTATTGGCATTTTGCATTGTTTTGGTGCAATAGCAAAAACCTTGCTAGGGCAACTCCTCAATCTCAAGCGATGAGGTTCGGTGTTCGAGTCGCTTTCCGTCGTCCGCCAGGAATTGCACACCCATTTCGAAAATCTCTTCGCCGCTCAACACGCGCGGCATGAGCGGCAGCAGCACTTCTTCTTCCTTGGTCAAGCGCAAATGCAGATTGCTGCAATACAGCTCCATGGCGCGGCGCAATTCCTTGAGCTTGGCCGTACCCTGCTGCAGCACGAGATGCGACTGCTGCTGCAACGATTGCAGCAAGTGCACACAAAAGCCGCTCAAGGCATCGAGCTCGTCGAGCACGGCATCGGCCTCGCGCGTGGCGCTCTTCAAGGCGGGGATCACGTAACGCGCCATCTTGCGCCCGCTGACGACACGGTCGAATTGCATGAGCTTTTGGATCGTCGCCTCGACGCCGGCGACGTCGACGTCTTGCAGGTTTTTCCACAAGTGCGCGATACCCTGCTGCAGACGCGTCAGGATACGGCGCGCCTTTTGCTGTTCGCTGGAAATGGCAACCAGGGAATATGTGGCAGTGAGCATGACCGACTTCCTCCTTCATAACCGTATGCAATTCGCGCTGCGCACGAGAATCGCGCAGCGCGGGAATGCAATGGACACAGGGTAAAGGTGAAGGTTCCTGCGGCTTGGTCAATGCTTGGTAAATATCGATGCGCTGGCGTCAGGCGTGCAGCCAGGCGCCAACAAGCCAACGCGCTTAACCCGTCGTCCCCGTGAAAACGGGGACCCACATAACGGCCGATAGAGGTGGTGCCATGGGTCCCCGTTTTCACGGGGACGACAGATTTATTGAGTCTCAGCGTGCGACGCCCGGCACAACCTACATTTACAGCTTGGCGGCGTGCTCGCGCGTCGAATGGAACGTCAATTGCGGCCAACGCTCCTGCGTCAATTTCAGGTTGACGCCGGAAGTCGCCAGATACGCCATGTTGCCGGCCGCATCGAAGGCGATGTTGGCGCCGGCCGAGGATCTTTCGAAATCGGCCAGGACGCGCTTGTCGTCGCAACTGATCCAGCGCGCGCTCGAAATACTGGTGCCTTCGAACACGGCGTCGACGCCGTATTCATTTTTCAGCCGGCTCGCCACCACTTCGAACTGCAGCACGCCGACGGCGCCCAGTACCAGATCGGTGCCATGCACCGGCTTGAACACCTGCACCGCGCCTTCTTCGCCCAACTGCTGCAAACCCTTGTGCAATTGCTTGATCTTGAGCGGATTCAAGATGCGCACCGAACGGAAGAAGTCTGGTGCGAAATACGGAATGCCGGTAAATTGCAGCATCTCGCCTTCGGAAAAACTGTCGCCGATCTGCATGTTGCCGTGATTCGGCAAGCCGATGATATCGCCGGCGTAGGCTTCCTCAATCTGCTCACGCGACGCCGCCATGAAGGTCACCACCGACGACACCTTGATCTCGCGCCCCAGGCGCAAGTGCTTGATCTTCATGCCGCGCTCGAAGTGGCCCGAGCACACGCGCAGGAAGGCGATGCGGTCGCGGTGCGCCGGGTCCATGTTGGCCTGGATCTTGAACACGAAACCGGTGAACGGGTCCTCGGTCGGCTGCACGGCACGCACGGTGGCGTCGCGGCTGCGCGGCGGCTGTGCCCAGTCGAGCAGCGCATCGAGGATTTCACGCACGCCGAAATTGTTGATGGCCGAGCCGAAGAACACCGGCGTCTGCTTGCCGGCCAAAAACTCATCGAGTTCGAACGGATGCGAGGCGCCATGCACCAGTTCGACTTCCATCTTCAACTGGTCGATCTCGAGCGGGAACATTTCGGCCAGGCGCGGGTTGTCGATGCCCTTCAACACTTCAAAGGTCTGGTCGGCGCGTTCGCTGCCCGGGGTGAACAGCATGATCTCGTCGCGCAACAGGTGATACACGCCGCGGAAGGTTTTGCCCATGCCGATCGGCCACGTCACCGGGGCGCACTGGATCTGCAAGACGGACTCGAGTTCGTCGAGCAATTCGAGCGGATCGCGCGTTTCGCGGTCCATCTTGTTCATGAAGGTGACGATGGGCGTATTGCGCATGCGGCACACGTTCAACAGCTTGATGGTCTGCTCTTCGACACCCTTGGCCGCGTCGATCACCATCAGGGCCGAGTCCACCGCCGTCAACACGCGGTAGGTGTCTTCGGAAAAGTCCTGGTGGCCCGGCGTGTCGAGCAGGTTCACCACGTGGTCGCGGTATTCGAACTGCATCACGGAGGACGCCACCGAGATGCCGCGCTGCTTTTCAATTTCCATCCAGTCCGACGTCGCGTGGCGCCCGCTCTTTCTCGCCTTGACGGTGCCGGCCAACTGGATCGCGCCCGAGAACAGCAGCAGCTTTTCGGTCAGCGTGGTCTTGCCCGCGTCGGGGTGGGAAATGATGCCGAAGGTGCGCCGGCGCGCCACTTCGCGCATGATCTGCTCGGACGAGACTTGCTTGATCTCGCCGCTTTCGACAGGAGATTCGTCGGCAGGCAGGTCGGGGGTATCGGAAGTGGCGGACATGATGGAGGCGTTTGCAAAAAGCCTTCAAGTTTACCGGCTCTTGGCATTCAAGTCTATGTGCTTGATAGAAAAGGGAATTTCAATTTTGTCCCCAAGCGACGGGCGGATGTGGAAAAGTGCCCGGTTATGAACATTTTCTGTGCCCAATCCTGTGGAAAAGTTGCGGAGAACTAAGTCAAACCCTTGATTTGTATAAAATAAATCCGGCTGCCACAGAAGCGCACAAATGTGAAGAAACCGAGGCAAACGGGCAAAAAAATGCCCGCGGCGTTCGGCGCGGGCGAACCTAGACTCCGAGGAGTTTTCGGGGGAGACCAAAGGCCACTCTACCCCGGCGAAAACAAACTGTTATTCGCTTGTCAATCCACATCCCCAAAGATTATCCGGTTGAAATCTCCTGCAATTTGAGGCATGTGAAGCCACGGTAACTTTACTTTTCGCCATTGCATGTTCCACCAAACTTGGCTATTTTGACTCTCTTCACCCGAGATTCCGGAGGCAATCATGATGGCGAGCGCAACCCAAGAATCGGCATCAGCCGCAGCGCGCAACGAACATCGCAATCGCGCCTCCACGCCGCTGCGCCTGATCGAAATCGAGCGTGCCAGCGTGGTCGATATGATCACGGGGGAAACGCTGGAATCAGAGGGGGTGTATTCGGTCGGCGCCATGCGCGAGCTATGCCCGCGTTGCCGCACCAATCATTTGAAGCTGGTGTTGCGCCAAAAACACGTCAGCCAATCCCACCTGTTCTGCGAGGTATGCGACCAGTGTTTCGACGCGCGCTACCTCGATGGCACCTCGGCCCTGGCGATTGATTAAAGGATGTGCTGAAGAAGCATCCCTAGCCGCGGCGGCGGATGTCGTCGCGCTCGTCGCCGTCCCACATTTCATGCATCAGGAAACGCTCGAGTTCGTCGTTGTCTTCCGGCCGGGCCGACATCTTGATCGAGCGTCCGCCGTGGCGCTCCGATATCCAGTCGAAGTCACCCTTGTAGAACTTGCGGATGATCTCGATTTCCTTCTTGACGACGGCCAGTTTGACATCGCCGCCTTCCCCCGCATCGACAGGATAGGTTTCGCTCCAGTGATTGCTTGAGCCGGGATGCCAGCCGTTGAAGCGCAGGCTTGCTTCACGCACGCCCATGCTGATCACCTGGAAAACGCCGCCCGTGCCGACCGTGCGCGAATTCATGTTCATGGCGCGCTGGATATTGGCCAGCGCGACGCTATTGTCGCTATTGCCGCCGCCACCCGTCGTTTCCTGCGCGTTCGGCGAGGGATCGCTTTCACCGCGCTCGGCCCGCCGCTTCGCCAATCGCGTCGAAAAATCATCCTCCGGCGGCGGCGGTGGTGACGGTTTGATAACAGGTTCGGGATTCAGCGGCGGAGGCGGCGCGGTCGGACGTTGCGGGCTGGGCGGCCTGCGCGAGGTCACCACAGTCTTTTCCTGCGGCTCGGGGCGTGGCGGCTTGGGATGCACTTCCTTGTCCTGCTCCGGCGTGGCACGCGAGCGCCGCGTCTCCAGATGCACGGAAACCGGCCCACGCGCGGCCGACGCCGCCGCCGGCGTCAGGTCGAGCTTTTCCTTGGGCCAGGGAAAGACAAAGAATCCGATGTGCAACACCATCGAGACGATGACGGCGCCGATGAACCAGTTGCGCGCGCGATCATCATTATAGGCGTGGACCTCTTCGCGTGCCCACGGCGCGAGCGGACCCATCCAGGGAGTGATGGAGTCCTCGAGCAGCAAAGTCTCGTGTTGGCGCCTTTGAAACAAATTAGTCACGAAAAACAAACGTCCCTACTGGGTTGCTACAAGTTTGCAAAAATCCAATTCCAGGCAAGCGAAAGCAGCATCCGGCCCTCCTTACTTAGGGGGCGCCAAGCCGCTTTGGTTCGCAGCGCGAAGGGAGCTTACTACCGAATCAGCGATTGGGGAAGCAAGGATTGTGCGCTAAACGGAAGGCAAAGATTGTAAGCAAGTGTATCCGGCTATGTTTCAGTCCGGATACAATTTCTTTTTGACAATATAAAAAGGCGCCGCTGGAAATCGTAGCGAGCGGCCGATCGCGGCCCGGCTCAAGCTCGGGCCGCGAGTAGATTGATAGAGGCGCCTAGGCCGAGGGGCGCATTCCGGGGAGTGCTTCAACGAAGAAGTCGGCCTGCAATTGCGCACCCGGCTGCACGTCGTACACGGAAAAGTCGCGTACCCCGGCCGCCAGCAGCACCTCGTCGTCGATGAAAAAATTGCCGCTGCACTGTTTGGCCGGTTGCTGCAATATCCAGTGCGCCGCATCGGCCATGATCTCGGGCTTGCGCGAGGCATTCATCATGGCCTCGCCGCCGATCTCGTTGGCCACGGCGGCGGTGGCGATCGACGTGCGCGGCCACAGCGAATTGATCGCCACGCCCTGCTTGCGGAATTCGGCGGCATGGGCCAGCGTGAACAGGCTCATGGTGTACTTGGCAATCGCATAGGGCGGCCACGCGCGAAACCATTTCGGATCTTGCAACAGCGGCGGCGACAACGTCAGGATGTGCGGATTGGCCGCCTTCAGCAAATAAGGCATGCACGCTTGCGAGCAAACGAAGGTGCCGCGCCCGTTGACGCCGTGCATCAAGTCGTAGCGCTTGACCGGCGTATCCATGGTGCCGGTCAGCCGGATGGCGCTGGCGTTGTTGATCAGAATGTCGATGCCGCCGAAGCGTGCCGCGGTTTCTTCCACCGCCTGCGCCACGCGCGCCTCGTCGCGGATATCGACCACCAGCGGCAGCGCCTTGCCGCCGGCCGCTTCGATCGCCTCGGCTGCCGTATACACCGTGCCTTCGAGGCGCGGATCGGCGGTCGCGGTCTTGGCCGCGATGGCGATGTTGGCGCCGTCTTGCGCCGCGCGCAGCGCAATCGCCAGCCCGATGCCGCGGCTGCCGCCCGAAATAAATAGTGTCTTGCCGGATAAGTTAGCCATCACAGCCCCGCATGAAGTTCGAGACCGACGATACGCGGCGCCGTGATGCTGGCATAGGGCGTGCCCAGCGTCGTGGTCGAAGAGTTGCCGATGCTGCTGACATAGCGGTTGTTGAAAATATTGCGTGCATAGAACGCCACGCCCCACTTGTGCGACTCGGCTTCCCAGCCGATGCGGCCGTCGGTGCGGTTTTGCGCCGCGCCGACGGTGAAGGTTGGCGTAGTGAGGCAACTGCCCTGATAGGCGGAATCGGCATTGCAACGCGTGGCGCCGATATAGGTCTGGCCCAGCGTGAAGTCGAGGCTGCCGCTGGCGACATTGTGCATCGTGTAGTCGATCAACGCGCCGATGCTCCACAGCGGCGTGCCGACTGCCTGGTCGTTCAGGTTGGTGCCGTCGGGGCTGACGTAATTCCGATACGTCTGGTTGATGTATTCCGACGAGAGCGACATTTTCCAGTCGCGCGTCGGGCGCCAGTTGGCTTCGAAGTCGAGGCCGGTGCCGACCTGGTCGGAGGACGTCACCTGGTAGCTCGGAATCGGCGAGCCGTTCTGCACCAGGTTCAGGGACTGCAGGTTGGAGAACTTGTAGGAAAACACCGAAGCATTGATCAGCAGGTGCTGCTCGCGGAAATAGCTCTTGATGCCCACTTCATAGTTGACCACCGTTTCGGGGTCGTACACGCCGGCCACCGACAAGGCATTGAAGCCGCCCGACTGGTAACCCTTGGTGGCCGAACCGAACACCATCATGTCGGGGGCAAACTTGTAATCGAGCACCAGGCGCGGGCTGACGTCGGACCAGCTATTGCTCATCGTGACGCGGCCATTGGTGGCGGCGGCATTATTGAATTCGATGTTCTGCGTCAGCGCGCCTTGCGCCGCCGTGGCTTGCGCCTGGCTCAAGGCACCCAGCCCCACCAGGGTCGGGAAGAAGTTGGCCTGGTTCAGTTCGGCCAGCGCGGCATCGAGCCCGTCGGCCACGCGCGGCGGGTTGTACCAGCTGAATTCCTTCGAATCGTGCGTGAAGCGCACACCGGTGGTCAGATTGACCTGCGGCGTCAGGTGCCAGATCGCGTCGCCGTAGATGGCGTCTGAGCGGTATGTGCCCTTGTTGATCATGCTCTCCTGCCAGGAGTTGCCGAACAGGTTGACCGGCAAGCCGAACTGGTTGATCGCGCCCTGCAGTTGGGAATAGACCGGGAAGCCGTAGAGATTGTTCGACAGCGTGTTGAGCGTGTCGGTATAGGTATCGACCTGGCTGGTCTGGTGCGCCGACTCGCCGAAGAAGCTGATGCCCGACAGCCAATCGACCGTATCGTTCTTGCCCGAGAGCTTGAATTCCTGCTGCCAGGTGGTATTGCTCTCGATGTTGTTGGTATCGAGATAGGTATCGATATTGTTGGTGCCGTCGTTGCCTTCGAGGTTGCCGGAAGTGAAGTGGCGGTAGGCCGTGGTCGAATTGAAGGTGGCGAACGAGAGCGGATGTTCGATGCGCAAAGTCACGCCGTCGAAGTCGCGCGTTTCGCGGTCGCCCTGCACGTCGTTGTAGACCGGCGCGGTCAGTGGATTGATGAAGGTGGCCGGGTTGGCCGGAAACGCCGGCGTCATCCCTGCCGCAGGCACCGGGACGACGCCGATAGCAACCGAGGCGTCCTGGTCGAGATTTTCATGTTCCCACGACAGCAAGACCTTGGTCTGGCCCGACTCCCATTTCAGTTGCGCGCGCATGCCCCAATCGCTTTGCGCGTTGAGCTTTTGCCCGGTGGCGGCATCGGTCAGCCAGCCGTCGGTCTTGTGGTCGACGAAGGTGAAACGCGCCGCGAGGTTATCGTTGATCGGCACGTTCAACAAGGCGTCGACGTAGCGCTCGCCGTATTGACCCAGACGCACGTGGGCATCGCCCTCGAAATCGTCGCCGGGTTCGTGCGTGATGACGGAAATCGCGCCGGCGGCGCTATTGCGCCCGAACAGCGTGCCCTGCGGCCCCTTGAGCACTTCGACGCGCTGGGTGTCGTTGAAATTCATCAGCGCACCGCCAGTCTTGCCGGTATACACGCCGTCGATATAGATGCCCACAGGCGAGTCGGTGCCGATGCCGAAGTCCGAGGTGCCGATGCCGCGTATCGAATAGCCCGGCTGGGTCGGCTGGTCGGCGTCGATCACCAGACCGGGGATGTAGCCGTTGATGTCGGCCAGGTTGTTGGCGGCCAGCTTGTCGAGCTGGTCGGCCGTGACCAGTTGCAGCGCGATCGGCACGGCCTGCGCCTGCTGCGTGCGGCTCTGCGCCGTCACCGTGACGATCTGCTCATCTGCAGCGGCGGCAGGCTTGGCAGGCGCGGCCGGTGCCGGTGTGCTGCTCTGTGCCGGGTCCTGCGGCAGGTTCTGCGGTGAATCAGCCGCGCTTGCCACGCCCCCGACCGCAAAGGCGCCCATCCAGAGCGCGTGTGAAATGCTCCAAGCCAGACGATTCTTGCGCAATGCCATGACAGTCTCCCTCGATGGTTATTGTATTCTCCGCCCTAAATCCGCTCGCTTCGGCCGGCTTTCTCCGGCCAGTCTTTATTCGGCTTTCTTTTCGTCGCAGGCACCCGGCCAGCCGGCGATCCATGTCTTGATCAAATCCACGCCTTCGCGGTGTACCGACTTGCGCCCGATCTCGGGCATCATCAAACCGGTTTCATCGCTGCTGAGGCGATAGACCAGGATCGATTCATCGGGCTTGCCCGGCACGATATCGAACTTGAAGTCGCCTGTGCCGCGCCCGGCGGCAACCGGCGGCTTGCACAAGCCCAGGTGCAAGTCAGTCGCTGCACCCATGTTCAGGTACAGCGCCGTCGTGTTGGCGGCACCCTTGCTGTTGTGGCAGTGGCCGCAATTGATGTCGAGATAGGCGCGGGCACGCTCACTGATGTCTGCCTTGGTATCGGCCCAGTTGGCATTCTTCGGCCCCGTCGCCGGATCAGGTGCACCGGTGAGATAGCCGATGCGCGTCAGGTAGGCGAGCTGGTTTTCCGCCGTGCCGTCGTAGACGTAATCGCGGTTCAGGTGACGCGCCTTGGGGCCGAGCGGCTCGAACAGGCGCGACTTCACGTCGGACACGTGGCAGGCTGCGCACTGGTTGACGTTGGGCACGACGTAGGTGATCGGCTTGGCCGGCTCGTTGGGGCGCTGCAATTCGATGGCGATCTGGTCGCCTGTGCGCGCCAGCTCGGCATCGCTCTGGTCGGCGTTCCAGACATAGGGCAAGGCTTCCCAGCCCTTTTCGCGGCGCACCAGCACGCGCGTTTCGATCAGCCGCACGCGGTCGAGCTTGAGCTTGGCGCCCTCGAAGTCAGCAGCAGTATCGTAGTTGACCGCGACGGCCTTGGCATCTCTTGCAGCGCCATCGACGCGCGGATAGTAAAAGGTCTTGGTAATGATGGTGCCGACCGGGAAATCGAAGGCCTTTTCCGGATCGTACTTGGCGGCCTGCCCCTTGGGCATCCAGATCGTGCGCAGCTTGTGCGCGTAATCGGAAAACAGCGGGGTGTTCAAGTCGTAAGGCACCACGCCGCCGTTCAAGGACAGGCGGTCGCCGTCGGCCAGCAGCACGTGCCAGTCGCTCAGGTGTTCCGGGTGGCCTTCGGCGATGTAGCTGACGGCGGGCGGCGTGCGGTGGCAAGAAACAAGGGAAGTGGCCAGGGCAAGGGCGGCCAGCGCCCTGCCCATTACGCGCATAACGGTGTTTCGATTCTGCATTGTGACTTTCTGCTTCAGCTCTTGGCGGGTGTTTCTGGTGCGGCAGTCGCCGGAGCGGATGTTGCCGGTACAGCCGGTGCGGCAGGGGCAGCCGCCACCTGCGGAATCACCACCGGCGCCAGCTTGGGCAATTCGCATTTATACGGGGCCGTATCGGTGGTCGGGTTCTTGTACTTGTTCGGACCGTCGGCATTCAAGACGCCGATGTCGCCGTTCTGGATGCAGATTTTGTCTTCCGGCGGCTGTACGCCCTTGGGTGCGGTCTTGGGGTCGACGTAGCCGTCCCACAGCACGTCGGGCAGGTGGCCGGAGAGGCCGTACATCGCCACCTTCAAGGCTTTCAGGTCGAGCCCGTCGGGCGAATCGCCGCCGCCCTTGAAGCGGTTGTTGTAGATGTAGATCGCACGCGGATAGGGGTCGTAGTTGGGCGCCACGCCCTTTTCGGTGAAGTAGCCGGTCGAGTAATAGCTCGAGACGATGACGTTGGCAGTCTGGTTGTCCGACACGTCGTTGTCGAAGATTTCAACCTTGGGGTTGGAATTGATCACGATGCCCGAACCGGCCGGCACGCTGGCGACGGCGGTGCCGCGCGCGGCGAAGTTGCCGAGATTGTTGGAAAACACCTGGTTGTGGAACACGCGTGTGCTGTGGCCCGGCTGCGACAGGTTGGGCATGTTGAACACCAGGATGCCGCCGGTGTTGTTGGTCGCGGTGTTGTCGTAGACATCGGCATTTATGGTGTTTTCGATCTCGATGCCGGCCACGTTGTGTTCGGCGCGCGACTTGCGCACCACCACGCCTTGCGACTGCCCGACGTAGATGCCGGCGTCCGACGCGCCTTCGGCCACGCTGCCTTCGATCAGCACGTTCTTGCACTTGACCGGATAGATGCCATAGGCGCCGTTGGTCACCTTGGGGCCGTCGGTCCAGCGCACGCGCACGTCGCGGATGGTGATGTTTTCGCCATCGTTCAACTTCAGGCCGTCGCCCTTGCTGTCTTCGATGGTCAAGCCTTCGAGCACGAGGTCGTTGGCATAGATCAGCATGCCTTCGGGGCCGGCGGCCTGATCCTTGAACGAGAGGATGGTTTTTTCCATGCCGGCGCCGCGCAGCGTGACGCCATTGACGCGCAAGGTCAGGCCGGAATTGAGGTGATGGCGGCCGGCGGGGATCTCGATCACGCTGCCGGGCTTGGCATCGAGCAGTTGCTCCTGCAGTTTTTTCTGGAAAGCGAGGTCTTCCGAAGTGGAAGCCGTCGAAGCGCTATTGTCGGTCTTGCTGCAGCCGGCCACCATGGCGCTCACGAGCATGAGCGCGATCAGCTTGTTCATAGATAAATCTCCGCGTTGTCTTGTGCAACTGTTATTGCTTGCGCTTTTGCTGCGGCACACCATGATGCACGCCCGCGCAAGGTTTCCCCTTCGCATTCCTCCAGCTTGGGGCTTTCCATACTCTACCTGATAGAGTAAAACTTCTAAACGCCATTTTCAGCCATAATACTGCACAGAATCGGCCACGCTCGTTTATTTCAGGAGCCACTATTTGATGCATCAACCTGTGCGCGTCAGCGTCTTCATCGACGACAATTGCTGGGCCGGCCTGGCGATCCTGATCCGGGAATCGCTGGCCATCGCCGGCACGCTGCATGCAAAAAACGCCGACCTGGAAAGCTCGCAACTGTTCGCCGTCGATTTCGTTGCGCCGACCCGGCAGGCCGTGACCTCGTTCACCGGGCCGATGCTGACGCCGGAGCACAGCATACGCAGTGCGGGCGCGCCGCAGGTGGTGGTGATCACCTCGTTTTTCTTTCCCAATGCCGAACGCGTCAAGTTGAAGCCGGCGGTGCAGCGCTGGCTGCTCGATTGCCATGCGCAAGGGGCGATCCTGATCGGGTTGGCTTCCGGTGTGCGGCTGCTGGCGGAAACCGGCCTGCTCGACGGCCATGAAGTGACGGGCAATCTGTCAGACCAGCGCGTGTTTTCGCGCCACTACCCCGAGATCCGCTTCTCGCCGGAAATTCCGCTGGTGATCGACGGGCGTATCATCAGCGCGGCTTCCATCAACCCCTGCCTCGACGCGTGCGCCTATCTAGTGTCGCAATTCTATGGCGAAGCGGCGGCGCATAAGTTCACGCGCTATACCAATTCCATCGTGCATCCAAGCTACGAGCGGATGGCGCTGACCAACGCGCCGTTGAAGCAGCATGCCGACCTGCGCATCAAGCAGGCGCAGGAATACATCGAACGCCACTTCAAGCAGGATATTTCGGTGGAGGATACGGCCCGGCGCACTGCGATGAGCGTGCGCAATTTCTCGCGCCGCTTCCAGATGGCCGTGGGCATGCCGGCCCTGGCCTATCTGGCGCGCTGCCGCGTCGAACATGCGAAGGAATTGCTGGCCCAGCCCGGGGCGACGATCCTGCAGGTGGCGCTGCAGTGCGGCTTCAACAATGAGGCGTCGCTTCGGCGCGCCTTCCGGCAATATAGCGGGCGCACGCCGATGCAATACCGGCGCGCGATCGCGGTGCGGACTTCCTAGATTTTCTTTACCACCACGCAGCCGATCGAATAGCCGGCGCCGAACGAGCAGATCACGCCGTGCGCGCCGCTTGGCATGTCTTCCTGGTATTTATGGAAGGCGATGATGGAGCCGGCCGACGAGGTATTGGCGTAGGTGTCGAGAATGACGGGCGCCTCTTCGGGGGCGGCTTCGCGGCCGAGGATCAATTTCGCGATCAGCAGGTTCATGTTGATGTTGGCCTGGTGCAGCCAGTATCGGCTGACCTTGGCGATGTCGACGCCGGCGGTGGCCACGGTGTCCTTGATCATTTCGGCTGCCATCGGGCAGACTTCCTTGAACACCTTGCGGCCCTGCTGGTAGAACAGCTTGTCGGCCTTGCCGATGCCCGATTCGTCGGCACGGTTCAGGAAACCGAAGTTGTTGCGGATGTTGTTCGAGAATTGCGTCTTCAGGCGCGTGCCGAGAATCTCGAAGCGGTGGGGCGACGTTGCACGGTCGGCGCGCTCGATCAGGATTGCGGTGCAGGCGTCGCCGAAGATGAAGTGGCTGTCGCGGTCGCGCCAGTTCAGGTGGCCGCTGGTGATTTCGGGATTGACCACCAGCGCGGCGCGCACGCGGCCGTTCTCGACCGCATCGACCGCAGTCTGGATGCCGAAGGTGGCGGACGAACAAGCCACGTTCATGTCGAAGCCGTAGCCGTCTATGCCAAGCGCCTGCTGCACTTCCACCGCAATGGCGGGATAGCCGCGCTGCAGATTGCTGCAGGCGACCAGCACCATGTCGACGTCGGCGGCAGTCCGGCCGGCGCGCTCGAGCGCCTGGCGCGATGCGGCGACGGCCATGTCGCACATGATCGAGTATTCTTCGTCAGCTCGCTCGGGGATGCGTGGCACCATGCGGCGGATGTCGAGGATGCCTTCCTTCTCGACCACGTGGCGCGCCTTGATGCCGGAGGCCTTTTCGATGAAGGCCACGCTAGATTCTTCCAGCGCCGTCACTGCGCCGGCTGCAATCGCCGTGGCGTGCTCGGCGTTGAAGCTGGCCACATAAGCATTGAAACTGTCGATCAGTTCTTCATTGCTGATCGAATACGGCGGCGTATAGAGGCCGGTGGCGCTGATGACTGCACGGTTCATGGTTCACTCACGTTATCTTGTCGTTATGATCACCGCCCGGTGGGACGATGGGTAGGCAATTCTACACAATCGGTTTGTCGGCACAAAGCGCGCCGCTTGGCACATCGCATCGGCAGTGTGTGTTTTCTCGCATCGTTTGCAAAATGGCACGGACGATTTCCCCCGCGCGCCGTCAAGCGGTGGGGTGCGATCCGAAAACCGAAGATTCGACGGCAATCCTGGCGCTTGCATGTCTTGGCTCCCTATGAAAACCGGTATCTGGCACCCAATTTCCATTTTTATTTTGCGCCAGTTTCCAGCCCGCAGGGGCCAAGTAACAGCGAAGTGACAGCGGCCTTTGGATAAAACCCCACGCTTTGGGCAAAAAGCCTTGTCGGCAAATTGACGCACTTGGTTAAAAAAGGTTAAAACGGTAGACGAAAGCTTGCGACATGGAATCTTTAATGCCTATACTTGCCTCATAGAAAATGTTGAATTTGGCGTTTTTCCAATTTCACAAGTTAATCCGACCAATTACAAACAGCATCATCGCGCAGCCTGGCAATGTCATCGATAACCGCAAACACTGAAACCGACAAACCGCTGGAATTCCTTGCCTTCACACTGGGTAAGGAAGAATATGGGATCGACATCCAGAAGGTGCAGGAATTGCGCGGCTATGAGACCGTCACACGGATCGCCAATGCGCCGGTGTTCGTCAAGGGTGTCATGAACCTGCGCGGCATCATCGTGCCGGTGATCGACATGCGCATCCGTTTTCAATTGGGCGAGCCGACGTATGACCAATTCACGGTCGTGGTGATCCTCAATATCGGCGCGCGCGTGGTGGGCATGGTGGTCGATAGCGTGTCCGACGTGACCACGCTGACACGGGAACAAATCAAGCCGGCCCCGGAAATGGGGTCGACGTTCGAGGCCGGTCACCTGATCGGCCTGGGCACGCTGGAATCGCGGATGCTGATTTTGATCGACATCGAAAAAATGATGTCGAGTCCGGACATGGGTCTGGTGGAGAAGCTGGCGGCATAGACGGACAAGCCCGCGCAAGACGGGCCGATCCGCCGATATCACTGACATTGCGGCCTGCCGGCAACAACCGATTATTTAAGAAGCGCAATACTACTCGAGGGGCGACATGAATTTTTCCAAGATGAACGTCAGAAAAAGCCTGGCACTGGGCTTCGGCCTGGTACTGCTTTTGCTGGTGGTGGTGACCGTACTCGGCATCAGCCGCATGTCGCAGATCCAGCAAAGGCTGGAGAACGTGGTCAATGTCGACAATGTCGAAGGCCGTCTCGCCGTGGATATGCGCGTGCTGGTCAACGACCGCACCGTGTCGCTCAAGAATCTGTCGCTGTTGACCGACCCGGCCGACATGCAGCCCGAAATCGACCGCATCAACGACCAGACCAAGCGCTACAACGAAGCAGAGAACAAGCTTGACGGCCTGTTCAAGAATAATGCCGGTACGACGGCGGAGGAAAATTCGCTGCTGGCCAAGATCAAGGAACAGGAAGCGATCGCCAATCCCGCCATCGGCAAGGCAATCGATCTGTGGAAGGACAACAAGGCCGAAGACGCAACCAAGGTGTTGATCAAGGAAATCCGTCCGGCGCAAAAGAAATGGCTCGATGCCTTGAATGACCTCGGCGCCCTGGAAGACAAGCAGAATGCCGAAGCCGCGACCGAAGCGAAAACCGCCTTTGCCTCGGCCCGCTCGCTGATGATCGGCCTGGGTGTTGCCGCCGTGCTGGCCGGCATCGCCGCTGCCTGGTGGATCACGCGCCGCCTGTTGCGCCAATTGGGCGGCGAGCCGGACTATGCCGCGCAAATCGCCAACCAGATCGCATCAGGCGACCTGGCCGGTGCAATCGATACGGAATACAGCGACCGCACCAGCCTCCTGGCGGCCATGAAGACCATGCGCGACAGCCTGGTGCATATCGTGGCGCAAGTACGCGTCGGCACCGACACCATCGCCACTGCTTCGGGCGAAATCGCCGCCGGCAACCTCGATCTGTCGTCGCGCACCGAACAGCAAGCCAGCTCGCTGGAAAAGACCGCTTCCTCGATGGAGGAATTGACCGCCACCGTGAAGCAGAATGCCGACAACGCGCGCCAGGCCAATCAGCTGGCCGCCTCCGCTTCGGAAGTCGCCTTGAAGGGCGGCACGGTGGTGTCGCAAGTGGTTGAGACGATGGGTTCGATCAACGAATCGGCCAAGAAGATCGTCGATATCATCAGCGTGATCGACGGCATCGCGTTCCAGACCAACATCCTCGCCTTGAACGCTGCCGTGGAAGCGGCGCGTGCCGGCGAACAGGGCCGCGGCTTTGCCGTGGTGGCCGCCGAAGTGCGCAACCTGGCCCAGCGCTCGGCTGCCGCCGCCAAGGAAATCAAGGCCTTGATCAGCGACTCGGTGGAAAAGGTCGAGATCGGCTCCAGGCTGGTCGGCCAGGCCGGCACGACGATGGAAGAAGTGGTCGACAGCGTGCGCCGCGTGACCGACATCATGGGCGAAATCACCGCCGCCAGCCAGGAACAGAGCGCCGGTATCGGCCAGGTCAACCAGGCCATCATCGAGATGGATAGCGTGACGCAGCAAAACGCCGCGCTGGTGGAACAAGCCGCGTCGGCCGCCAAGAGCCTGCAAGATCAAGCCGCCGAAGTGGCCAACGTGGTCAGCATCTTCAAGCTCGACGTCTCGCAGCAAATGGCCGAAATGCAGTCGCGCCGCGCACCGGCTCCAACGCCGGTGGTCAAGAGCGCCCAGGTCAAGAAGCTGCCGGCCCGCCCCGCGGCGCAAAAACCGGCCGTCGTACATAGCGCCGCCACGCCGAAAAGGATCGTGGCGGCATCGGGCAGCAATGACGACTGGGAAGAGTTTTAACGAAACAGTTCACGTGACGGAGGTTGTCGTGAAATTGTGGCCGGCGCCGTGTGTGACAAACGCCAAAGACGATTTGCGACAGCCTTCTGGAAGCACGGCATAGACGTTCCACCAACGACAACCTGGATTTGCCATGGCTAACAACACACCGCGCCTTCTTTTTGCCGCTGTCTTATACAGCGTCTCGTTCGCCGCTTTTGCGGCGGATAGCGTCGCGACGCTCGACACCAAGGTGCCTTGCGACAAGCCCGAATATCCGCGTGCCTCGCTGGTGAACGAGGAGCAAGGCACCGTGGTGTTGTCGCTGCAAATCGGCGTGGACGGCAAGGTTACCGATTCCAAGGTCGAGAAGAGCAGCAGCTTCAAGAATCTCGACAAGGCCACGCTGAAACTGGCCAACTGCCACTTCAAGCCCTTGATGCAGGATGGCAAACCAGTGCAAAGCTGGGCCAAGTTCGAATACGTCTGGAAGCTCGACTAGGCGTTGCTCTTGAAAGCGTGGCGCTCGCGCCATGCTTTCAGCTCCCCGGCAATTTCGGGCAAGTTCAATACCCTGGCGGACTCGAGCGAGCGCCGCTTCAGCACCGAAGCGCTACCGCCGGCCCAGATATCGATCGACTCCGGCAATCCCGTACGCAATTCGCGCAATCCATCCATCACCTGAGCAGGCCGCATGGCCGACGAAAACGACAAGGCGACGATGTCGGCCCGATGCTGGCTTGCCGCCTTGACGATGTCGCCTATGGGGGTTTGCACGCCCAACGAAATACAGTTTGCTCCTTCCAACGCAGCCAGGGCCCCGACCATCAGCAGACCCAGACCGTGCCGTTCCTGGGGCATCGTCGTCAACAGCATCCGCGGCGCACTTTCACCCTCGCGCTTGGCGGGAATCGTCGCAATCGCCTGACGCATCACGACGTTGACGACCTCGGTGTAGAGATGTTCTTCGAAAACGGCGATCTTCCCGCTGGCCCAGGCTTCGCCGACCATCACATTCATAGGGGCAAGAAAGTCGACGACGAATGTGTGCAAACCCATCTGCAACATCACCTCGGCCAGCTTGAAGCGCAGATCACCGCTCCGATTCGAGCGACATAGCTCAAGGCAATCCTGCAATTCGGCGGTGCGATCCCGATCCATCGCCGGCCGACGCATGACGCTACATGCCTGCGCCAAATCATCGAGTTCGGCAATGCCCAAACCGACGATCTTGCCGGGCCGATGGCCCTGGTCGATCAAGCGCTTGACCAGGCGCAGCTTGGCGAGATCGGTGTCGACATAGATGCGCTGGCCAAGATGGTCGCGTGCCGGTATGGGAAAACCGTAGCGCCGCTCCCATACGCGCAAGGTTTCCTTGGCGACGCCGGTTTCGCGCTCGACGTCGCTGATGGACTGGCCGCCCTCTCGGCCATCGAACAGGTTGTTCATGCTGCTGTTGCCGCCTTGTGCAAAGGTCAATGACTTCCCAGATGTCAATCCAATACGGCTTGCTCTTGTTAAATTGCCAATTTGTCTAGGACAATTGAAGCGAAGTGTCAATTTAACACAGTCGATTCTCAATATAATTATATTTTGTCCAGGACAAATATAATACAAAAACCTATACTACGTCGAGAAATACCGGCTTCCTGAATCCATTCCAGCATAAGCCTCGTATTCCCAAGGGAGGGGCCACGTCGCAGCGCGCCCCATCCGATTGCATATAGGAGAGACGAATGACGGAGCAATTGAAAGTTGCCGTGGTGGGCGCCGGGATCGCCGGGTTGTCTTGCGCCTACAAGCTGGCGCAGGAAGGCTGCGACGTTGCGCTCCTGGAGTCGGGCGACTATTTCGGCGGGCACAGCCACACGGTGGACGTCACACTCGATGGCAAGACCTGCGGCGTCGACACCGGCTTCCTGGTGTTCAATCACAAGACCTATCCCAAGCTGGTGCGGCTGTTTGCCGAACTCGGCATCGAGACCACAGCGTCGGACATGTCGTTCTCGGTCAAGACCCGCATCCCCGGCCTGTTCAAGCCGCGCCTGCTGGAATGGGCCGGACATGACCTGAATGCCGTATTCTGCCAGCGGCGCAATCTGGCCGATGTCCGCTTCCTGCAGATGCTGCGCGATATCCTGCGCTTCAACCGCGAAGCCGCCGTCATCGCCGAACAGCTTGACTCCAGCACCAAGGTTTCGTTGCAGGATTTCCTCGACGCCGGAGGCTACGGCACGCCGTTTCGCGATTGGTACCTGCTGCCCATGGCCGGTTGCATCTGGTCTTGCCCGGCCGCGCAGATGCTGGCCTTCCCCATCGCCACCTTCGCGCGCTTTTGCGCCAATCATGGGCTGTTGCAAGTCAACGACCGGCCGCAATGGCATACCGTCACCGGCGGTTCGCGCCGCTACGTGGAAAAGATGCTGTCGGCCATTCCGAACAAGCGCTGCGGCATCGCCGTCAAATCGGTTACGCGCGGCGTTGCCGACGGACGGCGCCAGGTCTTGCTGCGGACCGGGAACGGCGTCGAACATTACGACCAGGTGGTGCTGGCCTGCCATAGCGACCAATGCCTTGCACTATTGAACGATGCAAGCGGCGAAGAACGCGAGCTGCTGCGCGCCATTCCCTACCAGGCCAACCGTGCCGTGCTGCACACCGACGCGCGCTGCCTGCCGCAAAACCGCAAGGCCTGGGCCGCATGGAATTACCAGAGCGCCGGCGGCAAAGAAGCGCGTGTCTGCGTGCATTACCTGATCAACCGCCTGCAGCCCTTGCCGTTTTCCACGCCGGTGATCGTGTCGCTCAATCCCATCGACGAACCGGCACCGCCTTCGGTCATTGCCGAATTCGATTACTCGCATCCGATATTCGACAGCGCCGCCGTGGCAGCCCAGGCGCGGCTCGACAGCATCCAGGGCAAGGATCACCTCTGGTTCGCCGGCGCCTGGACCGGCTACGGCTTCCACGAAGACGGCTTGAAGTCGGGCCTAAAGGTGGCGCACGCCCTGCTCGATCTTGAACAGCACCTGTACCTGCCCAGCGCAGCCTGAACCGGCGAACTCATCGTGGACCAGGCACAATTGTGTTTCGGCGAAGTGCGGCACCGGCGACTGCGGCCCGCGCCGAATGCCTTTGCCTATCGGGTGTTCTTCCTGCGCCTGCCCTTGCGCGCCATCGGGCAACAAGGCTTCGGCTCGCGCTGGTTCTCGCGCAACCGCTTCAATCTGCTGTCGTTCCATGATGCCGACCACGGCGACGGCTGCCAGCCGCTCGCCGATTGGGCAGATGGCATCCTGCAGGCGCACGGCGTGCATGACGCAGACGGCGAAATCTGGCTGCAGGCCTTTCCGCGCGTGCTGGGCTATGTCTTCAATCCGGTGTCGTTCTGGTTTTGCCATGCGCGCGACGGCTCGCTGCGCGCCATCCTGTGCGTGGTCAACAATACCTTCGGCGAGACGCACAGCTACCTGCTCGATACCGGCGGCGCAATGCCTTACGGCATGGAGCTGCAGGCGCGCAAATGCTTTCACGTCTCGCCCTTCTTCGCCATCGACGGCGACTACCGTTTCCGCTTCATGCGTGCACAGCGTGGCGAGGACGATGCAAATGAGGCGACGGTGGCGCGCATCGATTATGGCGACGCCGACGGCACCCTGCTCAAGACCAGCGTTTCGGGCCGGGCCCATGCCGTCACCGACGCGGCCGTGTTGCGCGCCTTCTTCGGCTATCCCTTGATGACCATGACCGTCGTCGCCAGGATCCACTGGCAGGCGCTGCGTCTCTGGTTCAAACGCATTCCCTTTTTCCATAAACCACAGCCGCCCCTCTCTGGAGTCAGCCGATGAACCGCCCAGCCAATCCGACTGCCGGCCTTGAATTTCCCGCTTCCCACACTGCCAGCCTGCCACCCGAGGCGCGCCTCGCGCTGTCAATGATGGCCAAGCTCAAACACGGCGCGCTACGGCTGCGCCGGCCTGACGGCACCACCGGAATTTATGGCGACGGCAGCGACCCGGTCTCGCTCGACCTGAAAAATTGGCGCGTCTGCCGCGCCGCCGTGAAGTCCGGCGACATCGGCTTCGCCGAAACCTATATCGCGGGAGACTGGACGAGCGACGATCTGCCCGGTTTGATCGAACTGTTCGTGCACAACCGGGAGGCGGTCGAACACATGATCTATGGCACCTGGTGGGGCAACCTGCTGTATCGCGTCAAGCATCTGTTCAACCGCAATTCCAGATCGGGCAGCCGCAGGAACATCCACGCGCACTACGATCTGGGCAACGACTTCTACCGTCTCTGGCTCGATCCGTCGATGACGTATTCGAGCGCGCTGTTTGCCGATCCGGCGACGAGCCTGCAGCAGGCGCAGGAAGCGAAGTACCGCCGCCTGCTCGACGAGTTGGCGCTGCCGGCGTCGGGCAATGTCCTGGAAATCGGCTGCGGCTGGGGCGGCTTCGCCGAAGTCGCGGCACGCGAAGGCGGACACCGCGTCACCGGCTTGACGCTGTCCATCGAACAGCTCGGCTATGCCCGCTCGCGCCTGGACCAGGCAGGACTGAGCAAGCACGCCGACTTGCGCTTGCAAGACTACCGCGAACTGGAAGGCAGCTTCGACGGCGTAGCATCGATCGAAATGTTCGAGGCAGTCGGCGAAGCGTATTGGCCCGATTATTTCTCCAGCGTGGCGCGCGCCCTGAAGCCGGGAGGACGCGCCTGCATCCAGACCATCACCATCGCCGACGACTTGTTTGCACGCTATCGCAACGGCACCGACTTTATCCAGCAATACATTTTCCCCGGCGGCATGCTGCCCTGCCCGCGCGCGTTCCGCGAACAAGCTGCGCGCCACGGTTTGCGCCTGGTCAATGAGCTGGCATTCGGTCAGGATTACGCTCGCACGCTGCAACAATGGCGCATGGCGTTCAAGGCGCAACTGGCCAGGGTGCATGAACAGGGTTTCGACGACCGCTTCGTGCGCACCTGGGAGTTCTATCTCGCCTATTGCGAGGCGGGTTTTCGCGCCGGCAGCCTCGACGTCTATCAATTCACGCTGGAAAAGGTGTGAAGCCCGACATCAATCATCGTCCGTCGCACTCCATGCGCCTGCTCTGGTTCGGGCTGGCGCTATTGAGCGCGTTCGCCGCAGCCGCAGCGTCGCCTCCCGCGTATATTGCAGCGGAACTGCCTGAAGCACACCTCGCGGGCGCCGGCACCTATCGCTGGTTCGGCCTGCGCGTCTATGACGCGGAACTGTGGGTCGGCACCCAGGGTTATCAGGCGAACGATGCCCCGTTTGCGCTCGACTTGCGCTATGCCAGATCTTTCAGCGGTCGCAGGATCGCCGAACGCAGCGCTGCAGAAATGGAAAAGCTCGACCTGGGCAGCATCGAACAGCGCCAGGCATGGCAGGCGCAGATGCAGGCCTGCTTTCCCGACGTGCAGGACGGCACGCACCTGACCGGCGTTTTCCTGCCCGGCGCGGGGGCGCGCTATTACCGCGACGGCAAGACGATTTGCACTATCCGCGATAGCCAATTCGCCAGCGCCTTCTTCGCCATCTGGCTCGACCCGCGCACCTCCGCCAAGTCGCTGCGCGCCGATTTGCTGGGACAGGCCAAAGCGCCATGATCAAGAACGTTGTGACCACCAAAGGACTGCTGTGCTATAGCGCCTTTGCGCTGCCGCTCTCGCTTGCGGCGTTGCCTGTGTATGTCTACGCGCCCGCGCTGTATGCCGAACGCGAGCACCTGCCGCTGGCGCTGATGGGTGCCGCCCTCTTGGCCGCACGCCTGTTCGATGCCTTGATCGATCCGGTTCTGGGACGCTGGATCGACAACACGCGCGCACGCGGTTACGGCCGCCACGTCATACTGGCCCTTCCCTTGCTGGGCGCCGGCTTCGTCGCCTTGTTCAATCCGCCGGCGCTGGGGCAAGGCAATGCGCTGGTCTGGCTGCTCGCCGCACTGCTCTTGGTGCATACCGGCTACAGCCTGGCCGGCATCGCCTACCAGAGCTGGGGCGCAGCGCTGACGCATGCGCGTTCGCTACGCTCCCTGGTGACCGGTTCGCGCGAAGCGTGCGGCCTGCTCGGCGTGATCGCCGCCGCTGTCTTGCCGACGCTGATCGGCCTGCCGGGCTTGAGCGTGGCTTTCCTGTTCGCGCTGGCCGCAGGCGCGTGGCTGTTGCTGACACGCGGCGCACAACCCGTTGTCGCGGAGAGCTGCCCGGCGCCGTCGGCCAGCCTGCTGCTGCCCTTGGCCAACCCGGCATTTCGCCGCCTATTGATGGTCTTTCTGTGCAACGGCATTGCCTCGGCCATTCCCGCCACGCTGTTTATCTTCTTCGCACGCGACCGGCTGCAGTTAGGCAGCCAGGCCGGCTATTTTCTTGCGGCATACTTTCTGGCCGGTGCCGCCTCGATGCCGCTCTGGGTCGCGCTGGCCCGCCGTCATGGCGAAGCACGCGCGTGGTTCTGGTCGATGGCGCTGGCCGTAGCGGCGTTCTGCCGTGCTTATACCTTGGGCGCCGGTGACGGCATGGCATTCGGCTTGATCTGCCTGCTGTCGGGCCTGGCGCTCGGCGCCGATCTGGCGCTGCCGCCCGCCTTGTTGAATGCCGTCATCGTGCGCGCGGGCCATGGCGGGCAGCGCGAAGGCGCCTATTTCGGCATCTGGAACTGGGCTACCAAAATGAATCTTGCGCTGGCCGCGGGCGTGGCTCTTCCGCTACTGGCATGGCTGGGCTACACGCCGGGCGCGACCGGCGCGCAAGGCGGCGCGGCGCTTGCCATCGCCTATGCGGCGCTGCCTTGCCTGTTCAAATGCGCGGCCGGCTTGCTGCTTTATTTTTCCGTTTTCGACGATACCTGAAAGGTGCGCGCCATGCGTTTCTCTTCTTTGTTCTGCTGCGCGACAGTCGTGCTGCTTGCGGGTTGCGCCGGCACGGTCGAGCCTTCGACCTATGCCAATGAAAAACCGGCGCTGGAGCTGTCCAGCTATTTCAGCGGCACGCTGCAAGCATGGGGCGTGTTCCAGGATCGCTCGGGCAAGGTGGTCAAGCGCTTCACGGTCGTGATGGATTGCCGCTGGAACGGCGACGACGGCACGCTGGACGAAAAATTCGACTACAGCGACGGCAGCAAGCAGGAACGCGTGTGGAAGCTGCACAAGACCGGCGCCGGCAACTTCACCGGCACGGCCGGCGACGTGGTCGGCCAGGCCACCGGCAGCCAGAGCGGCAATGCCCTGCATTGGCAATATGTGCTGGCGGTACCGATTGACGGCAAGACCATCGATTTCGACTTCGACGACTGGATGTTTCTGATCGACGATCATGTGATGCTCAACCACAGCACCATGAGCAAGTGGGGCGTCAAGGCCGGCGAAGTCGTGCTGTCCTTCACCAAGCCATGAACCCGCGCATCCGTGATTGGCGCGGCAAGCGCGTGTGGATCATCGGTGCCTCCAGCGGCATCGGCGCCGAAACGGCCCGGCTGCTGCTCGGCAAGGGCGCGCGCGTTGCGCTTTCCGCACGGCGGCGCGAACCGCTGGAAGCGCTGTGCCAGGGCCACGGCGATGCGTTGCCGCTGCCGCTCGACGTGCTCGATCATGCCGCGCTCAAGGAAGCCTGCTCAGCCATCACATCCACCTGGGGCGGGTTGGACTTGATACTGGTGGCAGCCGGCGGTTACGTCGAGATGCGCGCCGATGAATTCGACCTCGATGCAGCGAATAAGCTGGTCGACCTGAACCTGCGCGGCGTGCTGCATTGTCTCGATGCCGTGCTGCCGGTGTTGCTGGCCCAGCGCGCCGGGGCGATCGGCATCGTGTCTTCGGTCGCCGGCTATAGCGGCCTGCCGCGCGCCCTGATCTATGGTGCCACCAAGGCCGCGCTGATCAATATGTGCGAATCGCTATACCTCGATCTGCGCCCGCAAGGCATCGGCGTATATCTGGTCAATCCAGGGTTTGTCGATACGCCGCTGACGGCAAACAATCCTTTTCCCATGCCGGCCTTGATCACGGCGCAAGAAGCGGCACACCATGTCGTGGACGGCATCGAGCGCGGCGCGTTTCACATCCACTTCCCGCACCGTTTCACCAATTGGCTGCGCCTTGCGCGTCTGCTACCCTATGGCATTTACTTCCGGCTGGTGCACAAGGTGACGGGGCTATGAATACAGACGACATCCGGCTGATCCGCGTCATCGGCTTCTTCGAATCGCTGACGGCGCAATCGGTGGCCGACGTAGGCGGCGTCTATGCGCGCGATGCGCGTTTCAAGGATCCGTTCAATGCGGTGCAGGGGCTTGACGCGATCGGCGCCATCTTCCGCCACATGTACAGCCAGGTCGATGCGCCGCGCTTCGTCGTCAAGAGCCGCATGATGGCGGGAGACGAAGCCTTCCTGACCTGGGATTTCCTGTTCCGCATGAAACGATCGAGCGACGAGCAATGCATACACGGCGCGACGCATTTACGCTTCGATGCGCACGGCCTGGTTGCCGAACATCGCGATTATTGGGATGCGGCCGAAGAACTCTACGAGAAGCTGCCGATCCTCGGCGGTTTCATGCGCTGGCTCAAGCGCCGCGCGGCATCCTGATCGCGCCGCGCGAATCATCGCCTGTGCCGGCGGCGGCATATTTCCGCAAGCTCGCGCCGTGCCGCCTATAATGCCGCATGAGCAAGACTTTCGTTTCCGCCGTCACCAACGCATTGGCGCCGCTGGCCGACCCTGCGCAAGCGCCGGGCATGGCGGCTTACATGAAGCATCAATTCCGCTATCTCGGCATCGCCACGCCTGCGCGGCGCGCCGCCTGTGCCGATCTCGTGCGCGGCTTCGACGGCAACCCGATAGCCGCGGCCAAAGCCCTGTGGAAGTGCGAAGAACGCGAATACCAATACGTGGCCGTCGATCTGCTCAGGCGCTACGTCAAGCGATTGGACGGCGGCGACCTGCCTGCGCTAGAGGTGCTGGTGCAAACAAAATCCTGGTGGGATAGCGTCGATGCACTGGTGCCCACCATTGGCGAGATCGTCTATCGCGAGCGCAGCGTGGCGGCACGCATGGACCAGTTGATCGAGGCCGACGACTTCTGGCTGCGCCGCGTCGCTATCCTGCATCAGCTCGCCTGGAAGGACGAGACCGACGAAAAACGTCTGTTCCGCTATTGCCTGCAATGCGCGGACGAGAAGGAATTCTTCATTCGCAAGGCCATAGGCTGGGCCTTGCGCCAACATGCACGCACCGCGCCGGATGCGGTGCGCCGATTCGTGGATGCACATCACGGCAGGCTGTCCGGCCTGTCGGTGCGCGAAGCGACCAAACATCTGTGAAAGAAAACATGAACACTTTCGACAACCGCCAGTGGTTTTACGTCAAGCGCCCCAGGGGCCGCGTCGGCGCCGAGCATTTCGAGCTGCGCGAAGCGCCCATTGATGATGCGCTGTCGACCAACGAAGTGCTGGTGCGCATGCGCTACATCAGTGTCGATCCTTACATGCGCATCCAGCAGCATGAGCGCAATACCTATGACGTGCCGCATCCGCTGGGCATCGTGCAGCGTGCCGGCACCGTGGGCCAGGTGGTCGCTTCGGCCAATGCGCGCTTTCAGGAAGGCGATTGGGTACTGGGCTATAACGGCTGGCAGCTCTACGACAAATGCCA